>Ga0316204_10001328_pt1 | contig 70008 bp, 55 predicted proteins | sample 6monrhotite_MG_2_FD_205661 | JGI IMG/M metagenome (GOLD analysis project Ga0316204, IMG submission 205661) | Microbial mat bacterial communities from mineral coupon in-situ incubated in ocean water Damariscotta River, Maine, United States -... | ecosystem: Environmental > Aquatic > Marine >... | reverse complement strand
CCAGGACAGAAATAGGACTGCAATAAAGCCTAAATCCTAAACGCTTTGGGTATATAATCCCACACTTTCAAATACCTAATTCCGTTGCTGAACTAAAACGCATTTATGGGCCTGATAATTATGTCAGCAATTTACAAAATAAAGGCGTGAAGATTGCCTGAACACCGTTTTATTTTTGTAGTGCTTCAACTTTTTGTTCCGCTTCTTTTAAAGAAACATTATAAAGTTGGCGATAACGTTTAATGGCCCAAACCTTATATTCAGATTTCGCCAGCTGGGCAATATCCGCATCCGTGGTATTTTCCAGTGTTGGTAACACGCCTGACTTAATAAGTTTACGTTCTTTCAGTTCCGAAAAGACAGCAGCAACCGCCATTACAATTAAAATCAACAGGGTTACACCGATTAATCCCCACCATTCATCACCCATAGCACCGCCTTATCCTATCGGATTTACATAATTCGGATTTGATTTAAGTTCGCTTTCAAGCCATATATGATGAATACCGTGATTCTGTAACTGGACAATAGCATCGGTAATGGTTGCTCCGCATCCTAGCGCCCTGCCGATAGCAACGGCTGCACTTCCGGCAGCAGCACCGGCATAGAAAGAAGCAAGCACAGGAGCGGTTAATTTCAGCCTCTCAAGTCTTGAGCCGGTTTCCCAAACTTTAGATAATGTTGCCGTCTTTCCGTGTAAGGATACGGCAGAGGCTATCTGGTCGATATTAGCGTATGCAACTGCTGCTGATGTAAAAATACTACTTGGAGCCGGTAAACCCAGCGCCCGCATATTTTCTTCAAAATAGTCCCCGAAATTACTAAATCCAGCACATGCCATTGGTATTCCTTTATTGTTTGTAGATGAAGATAACGCTTCAATAGACAGTCAATATACATATAACGGATGATAGGTTAAATAGTGGCAGCCTATTTCAATAGCCTAATTACTGACTACTACTAAATTAGTACATTGATTTATTATAGCGGTGCCCCCCCAATTAATTGTTATAGTTTCCAATCCGTCAGGATATAATATTAAACATCGCCGTTCGCGTCAACGACTTGTTATAGCTTCCAATCCTACTCCGTCAGGCTATAATATATTCAGAATTTTCATCGTCAACGCGAGCCTTGTACGATACCTACCCACTGGGTAATTTCCGGGTTAATTAACACTAAGAGACCATGCTGTTTTGTCCTGGGTTTGCTGGACACATCAACCATGACGATACGCTCAAAATGCGCCACCTGCGGAGCGGCGATACCCACACCGCTAGGCCTTACACGCAGGGGCTACTCTAAATCCCGCAAACCAACATCAAACTGTTCGACAAGTTGGGATACCTGCTTAAGGCGGTCATCAGGTATCACTAACACGGTCAACAATGCCATAAGATGCGCTATATGTACTTCTATACCTTGTTTTGTGGATTGATCGAACGCGTGCGGCAAAGCATCGATACCCTGAGCGGCATGCCCTTCTATGTATATAATATAAACGGGGTTCTCTGTGGTGCCACCAACATGAGATGCTAGGTCAAAAATATCCAGGCCCGCCTACACCAGGGTTTTGGCTACTTGTGCGACAATACCAATGCGGTCTGCGCCGTATACGGAAATACATACATCTGACTCGCGATGATCATGCAACTGGCCTTCAATGGCAGCCACATGGCAACGTAATGACAATTTAGTGGCAACAGGTGCAATATTTTTTTCGAGCGCATCGATGCTTCCCTAATACTGCACCAGTAGTACCATGGTGAATTTGCCACCTAACCGGATCATTGGGGTTTCGCCAAGGTTGCAACCCGTAGCATCTAGTGCTGCAGTCACTTTGGCGACAATACCGGATTTATCTGTGACAATTACGGTCAACATACACATATTGCTGTTGCATGTGTACTCTCACTTTTCGTTGCCTGCGCAGACTATAAATTACAAACAGTAGTCCTCATTAAGGTGCTGAGTCCATCCAGATCAAACTTGCCATTCGGCCGGTTTGACCGTCGCGGCGGTAGGAGTAATACTGTTGATATTGTGTCACGGTGCAATATCCACCACCGTAGATTGCGCTGACGCCCAGTTTGCTTAAGCGCTGCTGGGCCAGCAAATACAGGTTTGCCAGCCATTGATGATCCGCTATTGGCACAAATGCGTTTTTAGCCCGGCGGTCAAACTTCACAAAGGCATTACGCACATCATCGCTCACTTCAAACGCACCTGGCCCAATAGCCGGCCCCAGCCACGCTAACAACTGCCCCGGCTCCCCATGACCACGCTGCATCAATGCCGTCACGGTGTTTTCAATAATGCCGGCGGCCAGGCCACGCCAGCCCGCATGAACAGCCGCCACCTGAGTACCCCGCTGATCACAGATGAGTACCGGCAGGCAATCCGCCGTTAAGGCAACGCAAACCAGCGCTGGCTGAGTGGTAAAAGCGGCATCGGCGCGCTGATTGATTTGCTGAGAGTGACCAACATCAATGACAACGTTGCTGTGGGTTTGAGTTAACCAACATGGCTCTGATGGTAATTGTAAAGCACGCGCCAGATACGCACGGTTACTTAGTACCGCATCAGCAGCATCTTCAACGTGATCCCCCAAATTCATTGAGGCGTATGAACCCACACTTCGGCCCCCGTGACGCGTGGTGCTATAAGCCCTAATATTCGCAGGCGCCGGCCACTTGGGGCAGATCCAGTCCTGAGCCTGCGGCATGTTTATACGCACCGTTTCCTGTCGTTTATAATAGCTATTGATTTAACAGCATTAATAACATTAACAGCATCGTCACTTCTTATGTTAATGCTCTGGCATAACCCTTGTGTTACTAAAAAGCCAATGCGGTTACGGTGATACGCCTTCATTTAACCTGCCTCGAATCCAGGTCCTCGTGTGCAAGCGCCACCAGACGCTGCATATCGTCGGGCATATCAACCTGCCATTGCATCCACTCATTGTTCAGCGGATGTGTCAATCCCAATTGTGTTGCATGCAATGCTTGTCGTTTAAAGTTTCTAATTGCCGTTGCGAATGCCTCGGTGCATCCCGCATGTACTTTTGCGCGACCACCATAATTAAAATCACCGACTAAAGGATAACGGATATGCGACATGTGCACCCTTATTTGATGGGTTCGACCAGTTTCCAGCTTTACCCGCACCAAGGTGTGGGCGCTAAACCGCTGTTGCACACGGTAATGGGTTTTGGCCGTTTTACCGTGAGGCACTACCGCCATGCGCAATCGGTTATTGGGATGACGCCCAACTGGCGCGTCGACCGTTCCTCCGGCGGTCATCACGCCATAGCACATCGCTTGATATTCCCTTTTTACGGTGCGTTGTTGCAATTGCTCAACCAGCTTTTTATGCGCGACTAACGTTCTGGCCACCACTAACAAGCCGCTGGTATCTTTATCCAGGCGATGCACAACCCCCGCCCGGGGTACAGCTGCTATTTCCGGCACATAGTGTAATAAGGCATTACAAAGTGTACCCGATCGATTTCCGGCTGCCGGATGCACCACCATGCCCGCGGGCTTATTGATGACCAACAGCTGATCATCTTCAAATATAATTTGTAGCGGGATATTTTCCGGCCGCCAGGGGCTTTCATCATCATCCACCACGGCCATTTCCACCAATTCACCGCCTGAAACACAGTCTTTCGGCCTGAGTTGCTGACCATCCACCCGTATCTGCCCGGCCTTAATCCACTTTTGCAGGCGTGACCGGGAAAAATCAGGGAATAATTCCACAAGTACCTGGTCTAACCGCATGCCGGCCAGGGTATCTGGTACAATATTGGCTATTGTCGTGGGGGGGATACCCGGTATCTCATCCAAATTATCGATAGAATTAGTCACTGGTTCAAATAAACGCTATGTTACAAACAGTTAGTGAGGCAAATTATCGAGGATAGACAATTATCCACCCCGGTAATTTGATATATAATCAGTCGCTGGCTAAATTATGCCAGAATAGTAACGTTCTCGATTTAAAATATCCATCGGTAACCGAATGAATGACTATTTCCAATTGATGGATTCAAGCGCTTATCATTCCTGGAGTACTTACCTTCAGGCGTTTATCCCAAGAGAAACTGAATAGCGCAGGGTTTATTGGTTTGGGTAACACTTTTGGGTAGCACTTTATGGGTAAATTCCAGGTTAATTGTTGTCAGGAAAATTTAATGCAAACAATCAGTTTTAATCATCATCAGACAATTTTCGGCTTTAGACACTTGATAGGGTTTGTGTTAATCCTGTCATTATTCACATTGGGTGGTTGCGCTTCCACCAAGGAGGACGAAGATGACCACAAAACCTGGTCTGCTGAACGCCTCTACAAAGCCGCCAAACAACAAATGAAATACAACGATTATGAATTAGCCATTGAATATTTCGAAACCCTGGAATCCCGTTACCCGTTTGGCAAATTAGCCGAACAGGCTCAGTTGGAAACGGCTTATGCTTATTTTAAATTCCAGGAGCAGGACTCGGCCATCGCCGCTGCGGATCGATTTATTAAGTTGCACCCCAGTCACGCCAACGTTGATTATGCCTATTACCTGCGTGGCCTCGCCGCTTTTCATAAGAAAGACTCGCCGCTGGACAGTATCGCTCCACAGGATCCATCGGAGCGCGACCCCAGCTCTGCACGGGATTCATTTAACTACTTTGCAGAACTGGTTAAAAAATTCCCAAAAAGCAAGTATGCGCCAGACGCTGTGGAGCGTATGAAGTTTCAGCGTAATACGCTTGCAAAACATGAACTTAATGTGGCTTCTTATTATTTGAAACGAGGCGCTTTTGTTGCCGCTGCCAACCGGGCAAAATACATTGTGGAAAATTACCCGCAAACCCCGGCTATCCCCCCCGCGCTTGCTTTGCTCACAGAAGCTTATACAAAACTGAATATGCGTGACCTGGCGAATGATGCTCAACAGGTATTGGAAATGAATTACCCGAACTTCAAAAAAAGTGCGGTTAACAATGCTGCCGTCAACAACTGAGCGTGGTTTCCATCTGATATGACATCACGATGGCTTAGCGAGTGGCAACACTAACCTCAGCGCTTGTGAGGTAACAGGCGCTGAGATGCCGCAATGAGACGTGGTAACAAGGAACAAAACCCCGCTGAATGGGATTTCAGCGAAAAAACAATAAAACGCTATAATGCGTCGTTGTCGGTTTCACCGGTACGAATTCGTACCGCCGCTTCGATCGTTGACACAAATATTTTCCCATCACCAATTTTGCCGGTTCTGGCGGCTTCGGTAATCACTTCCACACACCGATCCACCTGGTCATCTGCCACGATGGTTTCGATTTTAACTTTGGGTAGAAAATCCACCACATATTCTGCGCCCCGATACAATTCGGTATGGCCTTTTTGCCGCCCAAACCCTTTCACTTCGGTCGCTGTCATGCCCGTTACACCGATTTCTGACAGTGCCTCCCGAACATCATCCAGCTTGAATGGCTTTATGATAGCTTCAATTTTTTTCATCATTATCCTCGCCTACTCGTTCTCTTTATCGCTATAGCTGGTTGATTTCCACCATAGGTGCTCTGTGCCGACACTGATGCCTGTCGACTTGTGATTCTCCGAAATCAGCACCCCCATCAACCCATTGATTTTTCAACACTATTCAGTTTAACTACAAAATCTAACGCCCCCATTTACAATATAAAGGGGGAATTTACGCCACCATGTTTTCGCTACGAACGCGCTCGTCTCCATGGCTGAGGTAATATTGCCTGTTTTATCCAACGAATCCAAGCGCCTAATTATAACGGCTAACACCGGTATGAAAAGCAGCTTTGTGAACGTAAAAGCCTGCAAAACGATTCGCTGTTACGCGACAACCTGCCTATCATATCAGCCAGATGATATTGACGGATTCAGCGTTCCTACCACGTTTTGCGACAAAACGCCGTGCGCAGGCAGTGTCCTTGTCAAGCATGTGCTAGGTCAGGAGGCACTTCTAAACCCAGAGGTCATTGGGTAACGCCGGTCACGACTAAAGGCTCGCCGTGTAATTCTAACACCTGGTGCGGCCTGACGACGCTTGTATTCGTTGGTATCCACCATTCGCATTACGCGCGCCACGGTGGCGCGATTGAACCCAAGCGCCACAATTTCCTCAATGGATTTATCCTCTTCAACGTACAATGCCAAAATACCGTCTAATTCACCGTAATCCGGCAGCGAATCCGTGTCTTTCTGGTTTGGCGCCAACTCAGCCGATGGCGCACGATGGATAACCCGTTGGGGAATCACCGCAGCAATGGTATTGCGATAATCCGCCATTTTATACACCAACGTCTTTGGCACATCTTTTAAAGCATTAAAACCACCCGCCATATCACCATACAGTGTGGCATAGCCTACCGCCATTTCGCTCTTATTGCCGGTCGTGATGACTATTTTTCGTGTTTTATTGGATAAAGCCATTAGCAGCATGCCACGACAACGGGCCTGAATATTTTCTTCGGTTACATCAAACTCAGTACCTTCAAATTCCTCACGCAGCACCATCAGGGTGGCTTCGTACATGGGTTCAATGGACAACTCATGATACCTCACACCTAGAATGTCCGATTCCTTTTTGGCGTCTTCAATGCTCATTTGTGCGGTATAGCGCGATGGCATCATTACGGCTTCTACGTGTTCAGCACCAATCGCATCGGCGGCAATCGCCAGCGTCAGTGCCGAGTCTATTCCTCCCGAAAGGCCGATGATGATACCGGGAAAATGGTTTTTCTGCACATAATCCTTCACCCCAACAACCAGCGCTTTGTAGGCTGTTTCAATTTCTGACGGCGCTTCCGCCACCACATGACTGACGGGCTTTATCACCGTATTGACCACAGCATTATTGACGCTATTCTTTTTTTCTATGTTGCCGTCAAGATCGCTGTTGGGACTGGTGCCGAGATTGCTTTTACCGCTGTTTTCCACAGCACTCTGAGGAGAGCTGTCGAGAGTAAAGTCCGATAAAAACAGGCCCTCTTCAAAGGCTGGCGCCCGATAACAAATTTTGCCGGCATTATCCATTACCATTGAATCACCATCGAACACCAACTCATCCTGCCCACCCGTCTGATTAACGTATAAAATAGGCAGCCGATTTTCAGTCACGCGTTGCAATAATACACTTACACGTTCTTCCGGCTTATTGATATGATAAGGGGAAGCATTGATGTTAACAATCAACTGCGCACCCGCATCAGCCGCCGCCCGCATTGGGCCTGGGAACCAAATATCCTCACAGATAGTTAGCCCCACTGCCACACCCTTGATGGATGTTACACAGGCGCTCGAGCCAGGCACAAAATAACGTTTTTCGTCAAAGACGCTGTAATTGGGCAAGCACTGCTTGTCATAACTCGCCACAATCTCACCATCACGAATCAAGGCGGCGGTATTATACAATCCATCACTACCCTTACGGGGGTAGCCCAATATGACATCAATCCCTTTTGTCGCACGCTCAATTTCCAGCAATGCATGTTGCACCTGCTCGATAAATCGCGGACGCAATAACAGATCTTCCGGCGGGTATCCGGTTAACGCCAGCTCAGGAAACACAATCGCGTCTGCGCCCAGGTGAAAACGCGCATTTTTTGACGACTCAATTATTTTTTTGGTATTTCCCACCAGGTCGCCAACCAAAAAATTGAATTGGGCTATCGCGATTTTCAAGGATGTTGTCATCGTCATTATACTATTGGCAGAATAGGTCAGAACTAAGCGTGTCGGCACCGTATGTCAGTCCAACACCTCAGTGTTACACCGTTGATGTAGGTTGGCATTTATTATCGGTTAATTTAATTCACTGGCTATTCAAGTTCTAAGGGCAGCACCCACATGTGCTGCCTATTGAATAGGATCTTAATTCAGCAATTGAAGTAATGTCTGGCGGGATTGCGCCACACCCGGTCAAGCCTCTTGGCATTGACTCCGCTGCTGCTTTACTTCAGTCCGGAGCATAGCAGGAACCACTAACCCTGGGCAACGGCCCAAACCGCTCAATAAGCAAGATTGTAATAATCAGGTCAATCGTGTTATGAATAGTTGATTAGGGCTTGCACAGTTAAACCCTGCTCGCGCCACCAGGCGCCTGTCGGACTTAGGAAGAATCTACTGCGGCGGCGGTCAATCAGTCCACAACCCGATCTTTTCGTTTTGAGGCTGACTATTCGCCTAAAAAAACTGGGAAAATGGCCTCGCGACGACGCCCCAAGTCCGACAAGCTCCCTAGCCGCTAAAAAAAGCCTGCATTTTACTGCCCATGTCAGCGGGCGAACGAGCAATCGATACCCCCGCAGCCTCCAACGCCGCGAACTTATGCAGTGCAGTACCCGATCCACCACTGATAATGGCCCCGGCATGCCCCATGCGCTTACCAGACGGTGCCGTTACACCAGCAATGTAGGCGACAACCGGCTTCCTCACATATTTTTTAATATACTCAGCAGCCTCTTCTTCTGCAGAGCCGCCAATTTCTCCAACCATGATGATGCCCTTGGTCTGCCGGTCTTCTTCAAACAAGGCCAGACAATCAATAAAATTGGTGCCTTGAATCGGATCACCGCCAATGCCAACACACGTGCTTTGCCCCAGACCACTCTGGGTAGTTTGGTAGACCGCTTCATACGTTAAGGTGCCGGAGCGCGAGACAACCCCAATAGAGCCCGGCATATGAATTGAACCTGGCATAATGCCTATCTTGCAGACGCCAGGGGTAATGATGCCAGGGCAGTTCGGGCCGATGAGTCGCACGTCAGACCCCGCTAACGTGGCCTTAACCTTAACCATGTCCAGAACGGGAATTCCCTCCGTAATACAAACAATAACCTTAATACCGGCATCGGCGGCTTCCAGAATTCCATCGGCAGCAAAAGCAGCCGGTACAAATATCATGGTGGCATTGGCATCAGCCTGATCCACGGCTTCTTTTACGGTATTAAACACCGGCAGATCCAGGTGGGTTGCCCCTCCCTTGCCCGGCGTTACTCCTCCCACCAAATTGGTGCCGTATTCAATGGCTTGTTGTGAATGAAAAGTACCTTGTTTCCCGGTAAAACCCTGGCAAATTACCCGTGTGTTCTTATCAATAAGAATAGACATTAACCAAGCCTCCTGGCTGCTTTAACCGCCTGCGTTGCGGCATCCGCCAAACCATCTGCAGTAATCACTGACAAACCGCTTTCATTCAACAGCTTTGAACCTTGCTCAACATTCGTACCTTCCAGTCGCACAATAACCGGAATTGTCAGCGACACCTCCCGCATTGCCTGGATAATACCCTCGGCAATTAAATCGCATCGCACAATACCGCCAAAGATATTAACCAATATGGCGCTGACCTTGTCATCGGAAATCACCAGCTTAAATGCCTCAACCACTCTCTCTCTGGTTATACCCCCGCCTACGTCCAGAAAATTCGCCGGCTCACCACCGTGTAATTTAATGAGGTCCATGGTCGCCATCGCTAAACCGGCGCCATTTACCATACAACCAATGTTGCCATTCAGGGTGACGTAATTCAGTTCATGCTGTCTCGCTTTAAACTCGCGCTCATCTTCCTGGCTCGGATCCCGTAATTCCGACAGCGCCTGCTGTCGATATAGGGCATTATCATCAATATTGATTTTGGCATCCAGGGCTAACAGCTCCCCCTGGGTAGTGGACACCAATGGATTGATCTCGATGAGGCTTAGGTCTTTCTCGATAAACAATCGGTAGAGCCCTTTCATGGTTCTGGTCAGCTCTTTCACATGAGAGCCCACCAACCCCATGGCAAAGGCGATTTGGCGGCACTGAAAATCCTGTAAGCCAACCACCGGATTAACATACACAGAAAAAATCTGGTCAGGTTGACTGGATGCCACTTCCTCGATATCCATTCCCCCCATGGGGGAAGCCATAAACACTATGGAGTCGCTGCTACGATCAATTAACGCCCCCAGATATAACTCAGATTCAATTGAACTCAGTGATTCGATGAGCACCTTGTTGATGGGTAATCCATCACCGGTTGTTTGCGGTGTCACCAGCCTGGAACCCAGCATTAATTGTGCGGCATTTTCCAATTCGGTAATGCCCGAAACACGCTTCACCCCGCCAGCCTTACCACGTCCACCGGCATGCACCTGTGCCTTAACAACCCAGCTATCGCCACCCAACGATTTCGCGGCTTGTTTTGCTTCCTCTGTACTGGTGGCCACACTGGCATTTGGCACTCGAATGCCATATTCGGCAAACAGCTTTTTCGCTTGATATTCATGTAAATTCATGCGGGTTTCCTATTTAAAGTCAACGGATTCAAGACATCATTTTCTAAGCGGTGCTCTGTAAACCCAAGCTTTCACGATTGATTTGCGAAGTCTATATAGTTCTCCCTTATAACGCGACCCCTATGTTTAGCGTAGATGCTAACAACTGAGAAAGCAAAAATCCTGCCTACCCCGGATTTTAACGTTGAGGAGCGTAATCAATTGATTTATACCGGCCTTTATTAATCGTTTTCACCTAAATTTGGTCCTTTTTATTCATACCGCTTGCAACTTGGAGAGGGATACGGACAATAAGAGTTATCTTTAAGCAACAGAAATTAAGTAGCGGACCTTCCAGCAATGACATCAAAAGCAGCTCTTATTATATATGTGACCTTATTCGCGTTTTTTTCAAGCCTTGGCGCTCATGCCAAAGAGGAAACAGGGGATGAGCTATTTCAGGAGGCAATGGAGGCGGCCAAACAACGAGACCTGCCCTATGCCATGGAATTGTGGGGAGAACTCGCCTCCAATGGACATTCAAAATCCCAATATCGCCTGGGCGTGCTATACCGTACCGGGCTTGGACTCGACAAAGACCTTGATAAAGCCTATATGTGGTTTAAGCGTGCGGCTGAGAAGGGGCACGCGATGGCGCAATACAATCTGGGTGTTATGTACCAAAAAGGCTGGGGCACCAAACAGGATAACAAAGAGGCGGAAAAGTGGTATCGCCGCGCCGCCAAACAGGATATTGAAATAGCGAAAGTTAAAATTAAAAGCATTATTAGCGACTCCTTAGCCACCACGGACAAAACCGTCATCTCTAACAAAAAACGCAAAAAACCCATCGACATAAACGAACTTCTTATGTGGGCGGCCAATGAAGGCCGCGTTATCGGCGTCCGGGATTTAATTGAAATTGGCGCCAACCCCAATAAACCTGACGTACACGGTAGAACACCGATTATGGAAGCCGCCTATAACGGGCGAACCGAGGCAATTGAAATGTTGTTATCCAATGACGCTGACCCCAACCTGAAAGACAAGGCCGGATCGTTTGCACTGCTTGAAGCTGCCATCAAGGGGCATATCGGCAGTATCAGGGTACTGCTGGACAAAGGCGAGGCCAACATCAACATGACGGACCCACTGAAGCAATCGCCGCTCATGTTAGCGGCAGCTCACAATAAAGCCATTGCCGTGGATGAATTATTAGAACGAGGCGCCGACATCAATCAACGCCAGAATACCGGACGCACTGCCGTGCACCTGGCCGCATTTTACAACTCTGCTGACGCTCTCAAGGTGCTTTCCTCTCGTAAGGCCAATTTGGACGCATTGGATAAGTCAGGCTTAACACCACTAATGCTCGCCGTCGAACGATCAAACAGCAAAGCAATTCAATTATTGTTAAAAAAAGGCGCTGCCACCAACTCTGTCGACATACAAGGGGATGTGGCGCTCACCTACGCCACTAAAAATAAAAAAAATACTTCATTAAAAGATCTGCTCAAATTCGGCGCCAATCCCGATACAAAAAACAAACGGGGATTTACTGCATTGATGATTGCCGCCGGAACAGGAAACCTTAATCTATGCCGTACCTTATTAAAGCAAAATGCAAATCCCAATGCGAAAAGTCACCTGGGGGATACCGCCTTGCATATTGCCATACGTAATGGCCACCCGAATGTGGCAAGGCTGCTGATTGATAACAAGGCATCCATTAAAGCTAAAAATAATGCCGGTTGGACCAGCAATATGTTTGCGGCAGACAACGCCGACCTGCCGACGCTCGCATTGCTCCTGAAACGAAAAGCGGACCCGAATGCACGCAACAATAATGGCTGGACCCCAATCATGTTTGCCGCACGCGCCGGCAGCGCAAAAGCAGTCGATTTATTAATCAGCCACGGCGCAGATGTCAACGCCGCATCCAGCAACCGAAAAACACCGCTGATTATTGCCCAAACCAAACATAACAGCAGTATCGAAAAACTGTTGTTACAGGCTGGCGCCAGAAATAACAGCCTAAAAATACCAAAGGGTGAACTGGAAAAAGAACTGCGCTGATAAGCAGTTAAGAGGTATTAATTTTTAGCGATGCCCTACCTGGAGTGCCTCACTGTACTCGCTGAGAACAATGCTGCCCAGCGCAAGCGCAGTGGTTAAAATGTATAATTATAGCCGATGCGAATATTCTGACGCACTTCATCATCGGTACCTGGATTACTGTATTCAACAAACTCCATCCCTAATTCGAACTCAAATATCCATTCCTTTTTCCAGGCATAATCCACTTTAATTGACGGCTCCAAGGCTATCCGTGTACCAGGAAACTGACCACTCACGATATCACGATAACTTAAATTCAAACGGGGCCGTGGTTTCCAACGGTTGATTCCCGGCAATCTTGCATTGCTGAATATGCTGATGTCATCGTAGGAATCAAACGCGGACACCCGTAAACCAAACACATATAAATCCCGCTCGGCGAACAAATTGCCGGCGATTAATTGTGCTGATAAGGTATATTGATTGCCCGTTCCCGGCGCACCTACCACCGGCCTTATATCGGTACACTGCGATGAGTCCACGCCGTTCGTTTGATCAATACAACCAACCGGTCTTGCAATATCCAGGCGATCCACCGTTCCGGATGAACTAAACATTGTCAAATCCACATTGAACTGATTATCACGATCAAACTGGTAGCTGTTGCCAATGGTAAGGGTATCACTTTCACTGGTCCGGTCTTTCGCCAGCTGGCGTACCCCTTCGATACCAAATTCCGCGACCATGGTGCTTATGGTCGCATTAATAGGTTGATTATTAAGTGCTGAGGTTAAAAATAACAGTCGCCTGCGATTGAATGACACATTAAGTCTCGATTTTTCGAGGTACTTCCATCCCCAACGCACATTAAATAAATTAACCTCGTTAAACAGAACATCGTAATCCAGCAAACCAAACACAGTGTGCTCTTTGTCAGAATAGCGCAGTCCGGCGCCCACGGCATTGCGGTCGTTAAAACCATCAACGGTTTGATCCACCATATAAACATTAATATTTATTGGGTCGTTACGTTTGCCAATATCAAGCTTAAACCCCCAAAAACCTTTATCCAGACCTCTATCATCATTAAACTCAACGGGAGTACCAAAAAATGCATTCGCGCGCATCCAGGGCAAAACATCGTAGCCGCCAATGATGCCGTCAAACCGGCCAAATACACCGCTGTTGCGCACACGTTGACGCCCAAGAATGGTGTAATACCCATGTTTAAATACATCGTAATCGAGGTACAGTGAACTGATTCGATGCTCAGTCTCCGTGCTGTCAATTAAGTCATAACTGTGATTGCCGGTAAACACCGCCTGTACATTTCGTTCTTCGGTTCGATAACGACCACGCAGAGTGAGATGCGAATCAGTCCGGCGTGTTAAAACAATATCTTCTGTGCCGACTCTCTGGTCGTCATTTTCCGGTATGCGTTGTTGAAATCGGGTACTGTAAGCCTGAGACCATCGCCCAAACACCGAATAGCTGTCGCCCTGTTTGCTGCGCGTGGAACGCCGTAACTTTTTGCGTTTATCAGAAATAATACTCTGCAATGCCGTCAGACGCTGTTGTACGCGTATCGGTCCATCGCCTTCCTTGTATATCTTGAGGTATTTCTTATACTCAAATTTGGCGCGTGGAATTTGGTTGCTGCGCTCTAACGCCAAGCCCACTAGCTCTCTGGCATCCTGGGTATGTTCACTTTCCCCCTTGGTGATGATTTTGCGCAACAATTGAATCGCGCCGTCATTGTCACCAAACGTCAATGCCTGCCGCGCTTTTGCCAATAATTGGCCAACATCCACTGCATCTTTTTTATTTTTCGGATCTCTGCCACTCCCCTTGCGACCGGTATCTGGCTTATTTTCCTCAGCTTTCGCTGTAACCTTCTGATCGAGCTTTTCTTCCGATTTTTTTGCTTGATTAAACACTTGTTCCCGCAGCGTTTTTAAACTGATTTCCGGTACATTGGAAGGCGGTGTCACCGCGGGTTCAGGGGTTGTTTCTTTTGGATCGCTGGCGTCCTCAGTCGCAGCGACGGCTGTACTGCCAGGTTTTTCCGCTTGGTCATCCTTAATGATTACCGTAAGGCTGGTGAGACTATCACCGGCTTCGACACGGAAACTGACCGGTTTGGCGAAACGAAGGGTTAAATAGGGGCCACCAGGGACACCTTCTTCATAAGTGACATAGACCAGCAGTTGTTTGTTACCGGGTGGTGGCGCCAAATCAGCGCCCTGCCGTATTTCTTTATGAATGTCCCGATTAAGCTCAGTATCCACCAGTAACTGAATTTGCAGAATTTCTCCAACCGCCTGTGGAAAATGCTTCACATAATTTAACGGAATCCCTAAATCAAAATCCACATAGGTTTCATCTTCTTTAGGCACTATCTTAATATCCTGCAACACAGTTTGTGACGCAAACACCACATGGGGCACCCCAATCAAAAAAAGACACATCAATGACAAAACAACGGCAAGCACAGGGCACCGCTGCCTGCTCGCTTGATCCGAAAGCCTGCCTTTAACCGTTTGGCTCGCCCATGCCATTCGCCCAAATTCTAGGTTCATTTGTTACTTATCTACCGCTCAACATTTAATACTACTATTATTTTAGTGACTTAATTTCCAACCCAATTAAACAACTCGCCCATTCAACCTATTCGTTTCGTTATAGCATGTCCTCTTTTTTAACCATGTTATCAAACTGCGATATTCTACGTTCCAATCTTAAGCACATGTTTAATTCATTTATCGAAGCAATGTGACCTAAGCACCTTTATGTAACCGATAACGCCTAACTCTTTTCCTGCTTATAGCTGATAATCAGACTTTTCAGTCCGTTGCTTTCATCAATGTTATACTTCATGGATTTAGTGAACCGAACCACGATAAAAGGTCCGCCTGGAACATCACCTTCATATCGCACATCATCCAATAACTTATCTTTTACTTCAGAATTGGGGATAAACCGGTCAAGCAACGATACATTTTCCGTAAAATCACTAAACCCAATGGCTCTAAGTTTAATTTGTAATATATCGCTTTGATTTTCTGGAAAATGCCCCAGGTAGCGTACCGGATTCTCAAAATCGAATTCCAAATTATGACCGTTTTTATCACTGGTTATATGGAAGTCACGAACCAACTGAGTGGGCGCTTCATAGCCGTATTTAAAATAAACATACGTTGCTATTGTTACCAGCAATAAAACTGCGAGGTTTTTAAACGACATGGTTTTTAAACAACATTGTGGTAGAACCCTCACCAATAATCTTTGGCTTCAACTTAAGACATGATATTCAAAGGCTACGTTATTCAAAAAAGCACACTAAGATCGGATTCACCCGATAATCACGCGCATGGAACGGAGCCAACTGAGTTTAACTGATGATCGTGCATCTCAGCATATGCCTTTACCAAGCCTTTCATAACCCGCTTACATAAGCAAACAAAAAATACTAAAGTCGATAAACTGAAAGTTAACTTCGTGGGGCAGGCTAATCGTGTTGGGAACGGGAGGTCCCAGCCATCATAAAACGCTGTTCACTACGCTACTATCTCACTCCCTCAAAACACGCCGACAAATCACTCACACAAAGACTACAGAAAAATAATTGTATGCTCACAAATTTTCAGCGAATACGCTTACCGCTTGCATATCACCTGGGAAAATAACGCCAATGTGCTATGAGTACAACCGCCATATTAACCTGCTTTGCTTAAAGATTACTTATTGATAACTGACTAACAACCATTTATTTTCATTATCGCAAAAGTTAGCGGTATTTAATTTGATATGCATTTTTACCTGCATCGCGTTCCACTATACCTAACATTCGGCGATATTCGCCACTATTTCATTACCATTTCAATATATTTCCATATTTTAACGGGTAAAGCAGACTAGTTATAACAAGAGCTTATCGCCAATAATGCTTTAGCCTGCGACGTTTATTAACAAACTTTTTTGGTTAAGCGGGTTCGTCGTTTTATCTACCATCATTTGCAACCTATTAAATGTACTTATCTCATACAACTCAGAGGCATACATTAACAGTTGGGTACTGCGTTGAGCACTACTACGATAAGGATGGCAACAATTACCGGGCGTATAACGCATGGGATGTTAACCCCATGCGTTATACCCTCGATAGGTAATTAGTTACAATCTTCCGCGTTATCCCAGTCATTGGTGCTGCGATGACACACATCACATTCCTGGTTGGTAGGGCAATGCCCCCGGTTTTTACCCTCGGCAATATTGCCATTATGGCAACTTGAACAACTGCCGGTTGGCACTAAACTATGATCCACATTGATGTTCCTGCCCCAGTCGTTGGTATTTCGATGACAGCCGGCGCAATCAGCCAGTGTGGTGGGATGATTATTGGGTTTGTCATGACAACTGGAACAGGAGCCATTCACGTAGGTGTGATCCACAGTAATTACCGGTTCCCATCGGGTGACAGAGTGGCAGGCTTCACAGACATTCTGAACATCGATATGATTATTACCTTTACCCCTCGCAGTGCTGCCGTCATGGCAGTTCGCACAACTCCCCTGCACCTGGGTATGATCCACCGTTAGTTCAGGGCTCCAGGCATCCGTGGAATGGCAGGCATTGCATTGGTTTGATGCGCTAATATGCCCATTGTCTTTGGCGTGGCAACCTGCACAATCACCAAGTACCTGGGTATGGTCCACTTTATTATTCTTTCTGGTGGTCCATAAGTCAGGCGCTGTGACATGGCAGGCTTCACAGACATTGGAGGTGTTAATGTGGTTTCCCGGCTTGTCATGGCAACCCGCACAACTACCGACAACCTGGGTATGATCAACCGCTTGCGGCAATACAGGCGTCCAGCGGGCCGGGGATTTTTCATGACAGGCATCACACACGTCAGACGCCGTGATATGGCTGGCACCCTTGCCTGTGGCAGTGCTGCCATTATGACAGGTGATACAATTGTTAACAAAATTGGTATGATCCACTGCACCCTGCGCTGCAGGCAGCCATTGTTGTGTACTATGACATAGTCCGCAATCCCCGTTGGTATCCAGATGATCGGCATCTTTACCCGTGGCAACCGTACCATCGTGGCATTGCTGGCAGGTCGTCGTCACTTCATCGTGGTCAACCGTTAAAGGCACCCAGGTATTACCGGCGGAATGGCAGGCCTCACAAAGATTGGAGACATTATTGTGCAACTGATCGGCCGGTTTATCATTCGCATGGCAACTGGTACTGGCACAGCTACCATTGACTTCAGTATGATCAACCCGAATGACCGGCGACCACACTGTTCCTGCCGAGTGACAGGCCTCGCATGAATTTGACGACGCAATATGGTTGTTATCTTTACCCGAGGCAACCACGCCGTTATGACAATCGAAGCAAGGTGTGCCGTTGGCGAGAATTTGATTGTGATCCAAGGTCTCGGCAATCCAGCGTAAGCCCGCTGGTGGCGGCGAGTGACAGGTATTGCATTCAGCCAGGGTCTGAATATGGTTGGGCCCCTTTCCGGAAGCAATGGTGCCGTCATGACAAAAGGAACATGCGCCAATAACGAAATCGTGATTCACGTTTTCATTGGCCACCGGTTTCCATACCTTACCCGCCTGACTAAGGTCATGGCAGGCTTCGCAGACATCCGCGGTGGGAATATGGCTGGGGTGCTTGCCACTGGCTACAATGCCATTATGGCAGGTGACACAGCTACCAAGCACTTCGTTGTGGTCTACATAAACAACCGGGGACCAGATATTACTGGAATGACAAGCTTCACAAATATCGGTAGTGCCTATATGACCGGCAAATTTGCCGGTGGCTGCGATACCATCATGACACGAACTGCAGGCGCCATCCACAATACTGTGATCCATAATGGCGGTTGCCATAAAGCCGGATGTGGTATGGCAGGTATCGCAGGGCGCGGATGTAGCCACATGATCAATGGGCATACCGGAAGCGATCACATTATCATGGCAGGCATCGCATCGCCTCGGTAACGCTTCAAACACACCACCTATGTGGCATTCGCCACAATCCAATAAATTGTGATCGCCTGTTAACGCAAAACCCGTTGTTAAATGATCAAATTTTTCGCCTAATTTGTTGAATTCATCCAGGGTGGCAATTTCTGATGAAGCGGAGAAGGGAAAGCAAACACTAATTAACATTAGTACCGCTAAACCAGCACTTACCACAATCCGCTCATGTAACCTACGTCGTGGCTGACTTAACATTAAACACCTCCAATGAGTACTCCTATTTGCCACACACGCAAAAAGTGCTCTCCGCCAGCACTGCTTGCGCCAATTCGTGAAAACCCCCATGGTTTTCCGGCTGCAAATATAGCTTATCATTTTACTGAGCTATTAGTTAGTTTTCTACTGCATAATTTTCCTTCTATTTATCAATACTATAACTTCTACCCAGCCTCAACTCAGCAGCCTATATCGGTATCCCAGCTCCGAGTACTCTTATGACACACGTCACACTCCTGATTAGTTGAGCAATGCCCTCGGTCTTTACCCGAAGCAATATTGCCATTATGGCAACTGGAACAGCTTCCCGGCGGTGCTTCGTTATGATCCATGCTAATCAGACTCCACCTATTGGTCTCATGGCACGCGTCACAATTATCGGTGGTAACAGGGTGATTGCCGGATTTCGTATGGCAACCGACACATGTGCCGGCCACCTGAGAGTGATCCACGGTATTTACCGGTTCAAAACGCGCCGTGGAGTGGCAATTCTCGCAATTATCCGTCGTGTTGGGGTGATCATTGCTTTTGCCTAAGGCAATTGTCCCATTATGGCAGGCAGCGCAGTCGCCAAGCACTTGTTGATGATCCACCACGGTTACCGGTGACCACTTGTCCGTGCTATGGCAAGCCTCGCAGACGCTGGTCGTATTAATATGCCCATTGGGCTTGTCATTGGCATGACAACCGGCATTGGCACAATTGCCCTGCACTTCGTTATGATTAACATTGATAATGGTGCTCCAGGGGCTTGGCGCCACCGCGTGGCAGGCATCACACACATTGGATGTTGCAGGATGATCCGGTGACTTGTCATTAGCATGACAACTGGCGCAGTTACCAATCACCTGGGTATGATCCACTGTATTTACCAAATCCCAGCGCTGGGTGGTGTGGCAGTCTTCACACAGGTCACTGGTGTTCGGGTGGGTGAGGCTTTTACCATTCGCCGTGACACCATCATGACAGCTGACACAGGTACCAGTGACCTCATTGTGGTCAACTGTTTTGACGGGGCTCCAGGGGGATGGAGCCGTCAGGTGACAGGCGTCACATACATCGCTGGTGTTAGGGTGATTTCGACTTTTACCCGCCGCCAGGTTGCCATTATGACAACTGACACAGCTGCCGTTTACTTCGTTATGATCCACATTTGCCGGGGTAACGGGCGCCCACGGAGTTGGCCCCACCGCATGGCATTTGTCACAGTTATCACTGGTACTAATATGGTTCAGACTCTTACCTGATGCGACAGTGCCATTGTGGCAAGTGATACAGGCACCCTGCACCTGTGCATGGTCAACCGCAGCGGGTGTTACTGGCGCCCATTTGGCTGGAAATTTTTCGTGGCACGCGTCACAAACATCAGAGGTGGCAATATGATCGACACTTTTACCGCTGGTGGTATTGCCATCGTGACAGGTGATGCAATTATTGGAAAATTCGGCATGATCCACTGCCGCAGGACTCCATTGCTGGGTGCTGTGACAGGCTGAGCACTCGCCGCTTGTGGGCAGGTGATCCAACCCCTTACCTACCGCAACGACACCGTCATGACAGACGGAGCAAACGCCGACCACTTCATTATGATCAACATTGGCAGCAGGTACCAGTTCCCAGGGGGTGGGGCTTACCGCGTGACACGCATTACAGACATCAGTCGTTGTAATATGGTCTGGCCCCTTGCCAGTCGCGATGGTTCCCTCATGGCAGGTTGCGCACGACCCCGTCACTTCATTGTGATCGACATTTTCTGTGGGAGACCAGGGGGCAGGACCAACCGCATGGCAGGCGTTACAAATATCAGTAGTGCTAATATGACTGGTGCCTTTTCCGGATGCAATAGCACCGTTGTGGCAACTGATACAGGTTCCGGTCACCTCACTATGGTTAACCGCCGAAGGTGCCACGGGCGTCCAGGGTGTGGGGCTAATGGCATGACAGGCATCACAAACATCAGACGTGGCGATATGGTTGTTACCCTTACCACTGGCAATACCACCACTACCATGGCAACTGGAACAGAGCCCCACAACCTCGTTGTGATCCACTTGTTTAATCGTACTCCACGGTTGGGGCGAAACCACATGACAGGCTTCACACACATTACTCGTATTGGGATGATTTGTGCTTTTACCCACCGCTGTACTGCCATCATGACAGCTGGCGCAGGTGCCATTCACCTCTTTATGATCCACATTCGCAGGGGTAACCGGCGCCCAGGGTGTTGGTCCAACCGCGTGACAGGCCTCGCAGCGGTCACTGGTACTTATATGGCTCTGACTTTTACCTGATGCGACAGTGCCATTATGGCAGGCGATACAGGCGCCCTCCACTTGCGAATGATTCACCGCAGCAGGTGTTACCGGTGCCCAGCCGGCTGGAAATTTTTCGTGACATGCATCACAAACATCAGAAGTGGCAATATGGTTGGTTCCTTTGCCACTGGTGGTATTTCCATCGTGACAGGTAATGCAATTATTGGAAAAACCAGCGTGATCCACAGCAGCCGGACTCCACTGTTGCGTGCTGTGGCAAGCGGAACACTCACCCGTTGTTGGTATGTGATCCGACCCCTTGCCAATCGCCAGCGCATTGTCATGACAAGAAGAGCAAACACCAACCACTTCGTTATGATCAACATTTGCGGAAATCACAGGCGCCCATGGCGTGGGGCTGACAGCATGACAGGCATTACAGATGTCTGTGGTCTGAATATGGGTAGGCCCCTTACCACTGGCATTTTCTCCATCATGACACGCTGCGCAGGAACCCGTTACCTCGTTATGATCCACATTTTCCGGTGCAACCGGCGTCCACGAGGCAGGCGCGACGGCATGACAGGCATCACAGGCATCCGTGGTGCTAACGTGATCACTCCCTTTACCGGAAGCAATACTGCCATCATGACAACTGATACAGCTCCCAACCACTTCATTATGATCAACCGCCGCAGGGACAATTGGCGCCCAGTTTGCCGGGAATTTCTCATGACAGGCTTCGCAGACATTGGAACTTTCAATATGGCCAATGTTCTTACCGCTGGCGCCACCGCTACCACCATCGTGACAGCTAACACAATTATTTGAAAAGTTGGTGTGATCCACCGCAGCAGGCGTCCACTGCTGAGTGCTGTGACAAGCGGAGCATTCATCGGAGGTTGGAATATGGTCTAACGATTTACCGATTGCGTCCAAACCATTATGACAACTGGAGCACACCCCGTTCACTTCATTGTGATCAACATTAGCGGCCGCAACAGGTGTCCACGGCGTCGGACCCACGGCATGGCAGGCGTCACAATTATTACTGGTATCAAAATGATTTGGACCTTTGCCCGACGCGATGACACCATCGTGGCAACTGATGCAGCTTCCGATGACATCGTTATGATCCACACTTGCCGGCACTAATGGCGCCCACGGCGTTGGACTCACCGCGTGACAGGCTTCGCAAGTGTCACTGGTTGTAATATGCGCCGTACTTTTACCTTGCGTTGTGACATTGTTGTGGCATTCAATGCAAGCCTGGCCATTCAATTGAGTATGGTCAATTGTCGCCGCATCCCAGCTAACCGTGGAATGACAGGCATTACATTCCGCATTGGTTTGGATGTGAGTGGCGCTCTTGCCAATCGCGTTTTCGTTATTGTGACAACTGGAGCAGGTACCCCGCACTTCATTATGATCAACACTGGAAGCGGCTATTGGAGCCCAGGGCACAGGGCTAACCTCATGACAGGCTTCGCAGCGATCGCTGGTGGAGATATGCGTTGGTGATTTGCCGGATGCCGTTATGCCATTATGACAACTAACGCAACTCTGGCTGGCAACGTTGGCATGATCAAAAAAACCGATATTCCAACTATTGGTGTTATGACAGGAATCGCAGTCCAGCGATGTGGCAATATGTAAGGCATGCTGCCCGGTTGCACTTATGCCGTTATGGCAAGTCGAACAACCACTGGTTATGGCGCTGTGATCCATAATTGTTGAGGCCACAAATCCTGCCGTATTATGGCAAGTATCACAGGTCGCCACTGTCTCTATGTGATTAGTCGTTTTTCCAACGGCGATAACCCCGTCGTGACATGAATCACATTGAGTCGATAAAGCCTCAAATACGCCGCCAATATGGCAGGACTCGCAGTCTATCTGACTATGCTCACCCGTCAGGTCATACCCGGTGGTCAGGTGATCAAACACACCGCTTGTTGTCAAACTACCCTGCCCCAGAGTTGACTCGCTGGTTGCTGCATTTACTGTCAGCGAAACCATCCCCAGTAAAAACCACATAGCAACAAGCGTAAACCGCGTAATACACCACGCGCCAACATTACGGCTCCGTACAATCCTATACATCTCCATACCCCCTCCATGTCGCTATTCAAACAAGCTAGATAGCAACCTACAAACCGTACCACGCTACTGAGTGGCCAGCTCTCGCCCATTAATCAGCGCACCCATATTTGCGCTGTATTTGTCAAAAATCGTAACGCCCTGTTACTGATCGCCCTGTGATTTTCTTATGATTCCGTTATTATTCAGCGGCTTTTTTATTATTGTAATTCATCGTTTTATTACATTAACCTGATAACGCCGGCCTAATTTAATGCGTTAACATTAACTTTTACAAATCAGACGTTATGTAATCAAATAAAGTTTGACGGTGGTCGTCACTACTCCCTGATTTTAATTTCTTTAAATGATTTGGTTACGTGGCATTTTTCACATTGCCGGCCGAGCTGACCTGCATGGTTATCGTCTTTTTCATGACACCCGAAACAATTCGTTGGCAACTCAATTTCATCTTTAACCGCCTTCGTATGGCAGGCATGGCAATCCAGCCCCTCATGCTTGCCATCCAACGGATAATCAGTCTGGTTATTGTGATCAAACTGCCAAATCAGCCAATCAACCGGTCCGTGGCATAATTCACAATTTTTCCCCAGCTTTAATTTATGGACGTCATCGGACTTATGGCACGCGATACAGCGTATTTCAGAATCCTTAAACTTTTCAGAAGCGTGACAATCTTCGCAGGTTAAAAACTGATGCGCTCCATGCAAGGGAAAATGCGTTATGTCGTGATCAAAAACCACTTTCTTTACCCAGCTTGCCTCATTGTGACAGCTGGTGCATTTATCACCCTGCTGACCATCATGGGCATCATCCAGTCGGTGACACACCGCGCATTCTTTGGGTGTCTTTTTATCAAATAAATCACCCTTATGACATGCCGCACACTCTAACTCCTTGTGCTCGCCCTTTAACTTGAATTCGGTATCCTGATCGTGATCAAACTTCACATCGCGCCATTTTTTTTCATTGTGGCAACTATTACAGCGCTTCCCATAATTACCGTAGTGTGAGTCATGCACTTTATGGCAGGAATAACAAACGCCTTTCACTTCATCTCTAAATATATTTTTTTCATGGCAGTCTTTGCATAACAACGTTGCGTGAGCGTCGTTTAATTTAAAGTCCGTATCCTTGTCATGATCGAACTCAATGCGCGACCATTTCTCATCATGATGGCATTGGTGACACTTAATACCTCTGTCGCCATTATGTACGTCATCCAGATAGTGGCAAAAATAACAATTCTTTGGCGTCTTAATATAGCGTTCGTTCACATGACAGAACTGGCATGCCACTTCCTGATGGGCATTTCTTAATGGAAAATCCGTTTTGTCATGATTAAAGTAAGCTGGCAGCCAGCCCAACTCAAGATGACAATTGGAACATTTCTCACCCATCCGGCCTTTATGTGAGTCATCTTTTTCATGGCAATCAATACAACCAAATTTTTCGATTCGGTAATACTTCTCTTTGGTATGACACAACTTACACTCCGTCGACTGATGCATGCCATTTAACTCAAACTCAGTGCGACGGTGGTCAAAAATTTCCTGATTTAACTGGATAATATCCATATCCCGACCCTTGTGGTCGGTGTGACAGGTATAGCATTCACGCTTGGCAATATTGTGCAGGCGGCCATGAAACTTCTTTTTGGATTTGATATCTTTATCAATTTGCTCGTGACAATCGCGGCATAAGCGACTTTGCTTGGACTTATCGAACGCCTCATGACATTTATCACATTTTGTTTCAAAGTGAGCGTGCCCCTGCACTACGTCGCCGGGCTGTATAAGGCCCTCCATCCTTTCAAGCGGACTAACAGAGGCCGAGACTGCGCTGATCCCCAGCATCAAGATAATGCCGACCAGCCCATCATGGAGAATTTTCAACATTGGTTTACGCATCGATGCAGTTAATACATATGAACTGCCAGCACATGCGCCAAACTTGTAATTACCAATATATATAACAATGGAATATGCAGAATGCGCCACATTACCAACACGCGCTCCAACAGGTGAATGTTGGCTATTTCTGCGATGGCATTAATGTATTTCCTAAGCTGATCCTTCTCGACAGCTATGCGACTTTTAGTGTCAGAATTGCGCCAGCCCTCACGCCGGGCTTGTGATTTAATCATGGAAGTGAGATCCAACCCCACTTTGACGTAACAACCCATTGCTGAGGTATGAATCGACAATAAACGCATCGGCAACCGAAGCAATGATCGCGATCCTGTTAAACTCGCTAGCGCGAAATTGGACAAACGCCGTTCTATTTTATCGCTTAATGGAGACTGATGGTCCCGCAACTTCTCAAGTAATCCCTGTTCGGAGTCTTTGATAGCGAGCAATTTACGGTGCAGGTTATAACCAATTCGGGTATAAATGTAGCGCCCAAACAGGCCGCTAAAAACAACGGTAATCATGGTAAACAATGCCACGGCACTATTGGTGGATTTAATGGTAAACGAGGTATGAAACACAATGATTAGCGGACCGAGCACGCCCCCTATCAAGTGAAAGTAATACCATGCTTCCATGTTACCCGCCTTACGCAACTTTTTAACACGCTTGCGCAAAGCATAGGTCAGAATGACGGCCATCATAATACCGCCCACCAATCCGGAGTTATAAACAAAGTCCCCCTCAGACTGGAAATTAATGCTATCCCAACTAATCCAGCCTGCGGCAATGATCAAGCCAATAATAAAGGCAACGACGAAAACAATTCGCGTCTCCGATTTACTGCGATTATCATTGGTATCTTCCACAATATTGGGGTATTTTGCAGCCAACAATGCCGTTGCTTTAATAATAGGTGGTGCTTTTTTTTCTTCCGGTGGAGCCTCCGGTTTGGAGCGACTATCCGGCGCCCGCTGGTTTTGATTCGTCTCGCCTTCTTGTGGTTTATTTTGCTTTGTCGAAGCCGAGTGTGCTTCAGGCTGGCGGGCTTGTGGCTTTACAGATGCCGCCATAGCGGGTTTCGGCTCAGGACGATGTTCGGTAACCGCGGCAGTATGCTTACTCGCATCTGCGGCGCCAGTTACCGCCGCAGCCTTGGCTGCTTGTCGGGCTCGTGCCGCTTTAAGCTGGCGTGCCTTAACCGCCGCTGCTGCAATGTTAGTCTTTTGCGCCATCGCCGCCGCATGCCGGAGTCTGGCTTTTTTTGCGTTGGATGCCGCCAACAACTTTGCCCTGGCAAGTTCCACTTGCGCGCTGTCACCATCAGCAGGTCGAGTGCCACCGGTCGACTTTATAGCCGCTCTATCAGCCGCTGCCGAATTCAATTGGCTCGGTCCATTCGATGGTGCCTGAGCACTCCTGGCTTCACTCGGTGCAAGTATTCGCCGAGTCTTAACTGCTGACCCGTTTGCTTTAAGCTTTGTCTTCATTTTGCACCAACATTTTCTATTCGTACCTCGCCTTACCTACGTTTTTTAACATGACACTTAACAGCGCCGGTATATCTTAATTCACTGTTAATCAAAAATTAACTTCCGGCATTAGCGCCAGCATTTACGTCTGCATTAATGTCAGCAATACGTTTTTCCAGCATGGTTCGCCTGTTATCTGACGCCGGCATGGTCTCCAATGCCTTTTTCCAACTTGCGAGTGCGCCACTGTGATCCTGCGTACGAATCAACGCATCCCCCTTATACATATGCACCAAATAAGGCAGGCTATCCTGTTGCGGCCCGCTTTCCACCTTGTCTAACAAAGTGAGTGCCTCTTTTAGCGCTTTCGGTTCAATGCTTTGGCTAAGAATTGATGCCAAAATAAGATTTACTCTGACATGCTCAGGATTTTGACTTTGCAGGCCCCGCAATTCCACCAATGCTTTGTCCTGCAGGCCCAGTTCATTATAGGTTTGCGCCAGTAATAAACGATTATTAACATTCCCTGGGTCAGATCTCACTTTATCCTCTAACCCAGCGAGCAACCCTCCCAATCCAGGCGCACCAGTATTTCCCTGGGATCCACCAGCCGATGAGCGATTCATATTTTCAATGATTTTGGGGGTATCACGCCCTGAACCAGCGCCTGAGATTGACGGTGGTTTTAATTGAAAATTCTGGGTAGGTGAAGCAGGTGATGTTGCAGCGATTGTGGTGCTCTGACCTGTTGACTGCGAGAGTTCCGAGGCAGTATTACTTTTTTGATTTAACCAAACGATCAATATAACGATGCAGATAATTATTATCGCAACGGCGAAAGGATACTTTACAAACGGTGCACTAGCATTACTTTCATCAGTCAAGTTCTTTTACTCCTTCAATATATCAATCCCCTATGATGCCATTGGCATCATGGAAAAAGATAATTCATCCGATCATAGTTGGTTTCCCTCCCTAAAAAATCATCCTGATTTGGCCTGCATGTAATCACAAACAGTCAGAATGCACCCCGTCCGATTGGCGCTCTTGTTGGCACCTCTGTTATTAGCTATTAATTATTAGTTTTGATGCGACTGGAAGATTTCCGCCCTATCGACAAACCCAACAGAGCTTCAGCAAATTTTTTACAATAATCCCGATCTTGCTGGTGGGATATACTTGCTTTAAATCTTAAAACGGAATAAACAATCCACCACAAAGCTTTTTTTACTGACAATTTCGTCCGACTAGCTCATATACTCGTCAAATGTAATGACTTTACCGCAGCATTGCTAAGTAAACTACGTTGCAGCCTAACTTGTCAATGCCTAATTGCCACTCTCCACTTTTGTCCTAACTCTATGATCACAAATACTAAATTTAAACTCATTCAATATAGTTTTTAGCTATTACTTACCGTAAAATAGCACGGGGCTCAATACGTACTAATCCGCAATATTAAATACGTTAAGTTACTAATTGCAGTATGACTCTTTGCTCATACCATGAAATTAAATGGCGTCATTCCAGCATCCCGGGGTTATCATGCTAAACAACACCGTCAGCACACCAACCCACTAATAATCAATACGATTTTTCGATGGAAAAGTATTTAATCAGTAATATGCCACATACCATTTTGTGTAACGATAAGTAGTCTCATGCGCAAATCACGTATGAACACTTTAATGCCGATGTCTTTTTGCCAGATCGGCCCACATTTTAAGTTTGCTAACGGCATGCTACTTGGCCGGGATTTATTGCACCACACATTTATCGTGTGAAGAGGCGATAATACACTTTCAAAACACCTAAAAATTTGACATGCTTAGAACTTTACGAGTACATATGTAATATCGATATACCAATATTAACTAATTCACAGATTCAGATCAGGTAAAACTTTACTCTGCATGGAAGAAAATTCTCAGTTTATTGCCGACCTCCTGTACTTATTATCGGTGACAGGTCTGGAAGATCTGCCAAAGATCTTGATTTACCTTATCCCGATCGTTATATCCTGGGTTGTCTTTAAAAAGTTCAAAGCCAAGCGTGAACTCGTTGGTCAGGAAACGCTTAAGACGTCAAAGTCCGGCGGTTTTTTCGAACCAACTTCCCTGCATCCTGTTATAGACCCTAACATTTGCCTCGGCTGCGCTACCTGTGTCGATGCATGCCCTGAAGGCAATGTCTTAGGCATTATCCAGGAAAAAGCACGTTTGGTTAATCCTGAACATTGCATCGGTCATGGCGCCTGCAAAAACGCCTGCCCCACGGAAGCGATTACGTTAGTATTAGGCTCAGAAACGCGAGGGATCGACATACCCAACGTTCAGCCTAATTTTGAAACCAATGTGCCCGGCATTTTTGTGGCGGGCGAACTTGGCGGTATGGGACTCATTCGAAATGCCGTGGAGCAGGGCCGCCAGGCCATGGAGAATATCGCCAAGTCGGTGAGCACATCAGACAGTAAAGCACCATTGGACGTTGTTATTATTGGTGCTGGTCCGGCCGGGTTTTCCGCCAGCCTTTACGCCCAGGAACACCGCATTAATTACATCACATTGGAACAGGACACCCTGGGGGGCACGGTAGCTCACTACCCAAGGGGTAAAATTGTCATGACAGCACCAGTAAAACTCCCCATTATCGGGCAGGTTAGGTTTGGCGAAACCACCAAAGAAATACTGGTGAATTTCTGGCGGGATGCGGAACAAAAATCAGGTATTCACATTAACGCCAAAGAACGCATGGAAAAAATCGCTAAAGTGGATGGCGGTTATCGGGTTAAAACCGAGAAAGCAACCTATCACACTAAAACCGTGTTGCTTGCCATCGGACGCCGGGGAACACCGAGAAAACTGGGCGTGACCGGCGAAGAATTAAGCAAGGTCGTTTACCATCTGGATGATTCCGCTCAATACCGCTATCGAAATGTGCTGGTCGTCGGCGGAGGAAGCAGTGCATTGGAAAGCGCACTTGCCATTGCCAACGAAACTGACACTAATGTAACACTGTCGTATCGCGGCAATACATTCCAAAAAGCCAACCCAGCTAACGTAGCGGCCATTGATGAAGCGGCTAAAGCCGGAAAACTTCAAATTCTGATGCAATCCACGATTAAACGTATCGGCTCAAAGGATGTCACTATTTTATACCAGGGACGAGAATTGGACCTTGCGAATGATAACGTCATCATTTGTGCCGGCGGTGTTCTACCCACCACCATTCTTCAGGACCTTGGTATCGATATCGAAACCAAATACGGTTCAGCGTATAATGAATGAGCGGGCAGCCAACTCAGCAGCTACCGCCGGCGTCGCGAATACAATTAGGCGGATGCCAACATTGGGGCCTACTATTGCTTATGAGCACTGTTATCTATCGACGGGTACTGTTATCGTCAAGTACTGTGCAGTGAGTGTTATCAATGCCTACGCTTAAATCAGCACCTACCCCGTCAAACTTAATTTCGACTTATCTATACAACCAATCCGCTAGACAGCCTAAAATAAGGAGTTTTTATAATTACTCCGTTTCATCCAACGGTATACCGTTACGCCCATAATCAACCCAAAGACAATCAGGATAAGTGGCATTAATGCCGACTTTTGCGTGATATTTATCGACGAAAAAAAACCCGTGTCTTCCTGGACGGTATTCCCAGGCCGCTCAGAATTGCGACTAGTCGGGTTATCACCATTTTGAGTGAATCGGGCCTGTGGTGTGGGTAACGTCCCGGATACAACCTTTGGGCCTGTTGGTTTAGATGTTGTATCCGTTGAAGTTGTCTCCGGTCGACTCGACTGTTTCTGAGTGGGTAATTCGGATTTTATATGTCTCAATCGTTTAGCCGCATCGCCACTACCAGCATTACGGGCAGCACCATACCATTTATTTGCCTCCAGTCCGCTGGGCTTAATCCCCCAGCCATTTTCATAGATATAACCTAATGCGAACGGCCCGCCGGAGTCCCCTTTAACGGCTTTTTCGAGATACCAGCTAAGCACAATGGATGTACTCCCATTTAATGCGCCGTTGGACAAATAGATAGGCAGCATTTTACTCGAAACCTTATGCCCTTGTTTCGCTGCCGCCGTTAACCACTGCTCACCTTTTATGGAATCCCGCTCTACTCCATACCCATAAATATAGGCTACGGCTAACCGGTATTGTGACTCTCGATGCCCCTGTTTTGCAGCACTGCTGTACCAGGTAATTGCTTTAGCACGATCACGCTCCAGTTTACTACCGGCATCATACAGTTTACCTAATTCGAATTGTGCTTCCGAATTTCCCGCATTTGCTTCCCGTTGCAGTAATGCCAGATTACTGCTTTCCAATGGGGGAGGCAGCGTCCTGTTTTTGCTTTGGAGAAACTCTGGTGTACGGTTTCCAATTTCAACTTCCTTGCCGACAGTGTTTTTACTTTTACCGCTAAAACGCTCCTTAGTGTCTTTTTTCGATCCTTCATTACTGGCTTTTTCAAGAATAGCCAATAATTTTGCACTGGATTTTTTTTCACCAAGATCAATAAAAGGCTTAATTTTTTTTATCACTTCTTCAGATGACACATTCTCAATAACATCAGGTGACAATACCTTTTCGTACAATAGTGTTGCAAACGCATTGCCACCGTCACTGGCACTCCTTACCCATCGAGTACCATTTATTAAACTTTGGCGAGTTCCTTCACCAAGAATATACATCACCCCTAATTTAAGCTGCGCGAGGCCGTGATCCTGATCCGCGGCCTCCTTGAACCAACGAATCGCCTCGTCACTATCTGCGGGAACACCAAAACCAGCGTCGTAAACAGTTGCTAAGTTATATTGCGCCTCGGCATCGCCCTGCTTTGCTAACTCAAGATACCACTGAACGGCAGCAGGTAATTTTATGGAATTGCCCGATGTGGAGCTTGATTGATTCGTGCTCTCGCCGGAAAGGATATCTCGCTCATCGGCAATGACAGCGCCGCAATATAAAACACACAGCAGACCAAGCATCACGATGGGGAGTTTATCGCCAAGATTGGCGACAATATTAAATGGTTGCTTAAAATTCAAAATGGATTCCAGATTCTAGGGCGTGTCGTCAATTAATATGTCCGTGCTGCCAATACCCATTTTTTATCCCGCAAGGCATCGCGAGTGCGATGTAGCTGCTCTACATAAGCGAGCGATAACGCCGCTGGGTAAAAAATGGGCTCGGCCCTTCGGGTGGCACCTGAAAATATGCCATGCGGCGTTATTCGTCGTTCATTTGGAATGACCAAACCTCTCTCCTCATGCCTTGCCTGGCATTTTTTCAGGTGCCACAGCACGGACATATTAATTGACGACACGCCCTAGAGCATAGTATTACGGTATGCGATAACTTTAACATGAATTCAAATAATTACACGAATTTCGTCACAATGTGTAGGACATTTCCTATACAGAAGAATTTGTTAAAGCCTCCTATCTAACAGGGCAATATGGTAGATTATCGTAAATACGAATTCAGACAGGCTAACCAAACGAAGATGCCAAAATATATGAAATATTCAGCTAACAACATGTTTTTCAATAGGTTAGAAAACACCAACCTCCCTCGTGCTAATGTCGTCGGCATCGCCACCCTAATGATTATAGCGATATTCTTTAATGACGCGCTCGCCGATCACTCAAAACGGCATACCTTATCAGGTTCGAGAGGCGTAGAACTCGATAATAACGTTAGTCTCTACGACGGCTGGACAGAATTAATGTATGCCGCCTGGAAAGGTAATCTGGAGGCGGTCACCGAGATACTCAATAAATCCAAACGCACCATTAACAAGATGGATGAAGATAAACGAACGGCGATGACATACGCGGCCTGGCGCAGCAATCCTGCCATCATTCGCCTGTTATACAACAAGGGAGCGGATATAAATCATCGTGATGTTGACGACATGACGCCACTCATTTGGGCCGCCCGCAATGGTCAAAAAAACACTGCCAGCACACTACTTGCGCTAGGGGCCAGTATCAATGCCCGCGACAAGTCGGGCAGAAGCGCACTAATCTGGGCTGCACGTATGGGGCATGAGCCAGTTGCCAGTCTACTCATCACGAAAGGCGCTAACCACGACATTCAGGACAATGATAATTTAAATGCACTCACGACGGCAGCAAAATTTGGTTATGCCACCATCGCCAATAAATTAATCCGACCCAGCGGCACCCCTAATTCCACCGACAAACTAGGCCGCACAACGCTATGGTATTCTGCCGACGCAGGTGCAACTGCCATGGTAAAGCTGTTGTTAGATCGTGACGTTAATGTCAATGTAAAGGATCTTGATCATCAAACAGCACTAATACGGGCCGCGAAAAATGGTCACGATGATATTGTGAGCTTATTGATTGAAAAAGGCGCCAATATTGATCAGGCATCAAAAAAAGGTAATACGGCATTAATTCTAGCTGCCGCAAATGGGCACCCTAAAACCTTAAAAGTGCTGCTGGCGGCGGGCGCAGATATTAACCTTCTTAATGAAAATGATAATTCCGCGCTGTTGCTCGCATCAGAACATGGCAATCTTAAGGTACTGGATTTACTATTAAGCCACGGCGCTAACACCACCCAGGTCAACAAACTCGGCAATACCGCCATCTCATTAGCAAAAAACGAAGGCCATAAACAGGCCATATCATTACTGGATAATTTCGACCGCGGCGAACCCGGCCTGTTAAAACGCCTGTTAAATTCAAGGTAGTCATATAAGACTGGTCGGTAAACCTCAATTCATTCCACCAAAACGCAAAAAAGGGCATGATATTCATGCCCTTTTTTATGACTTTCCAAGCGTCCCTTAAAACTTCATGCTGTAGCTACCCGCCAGTTCAAATTGATCCATTTCCAGGGTAATCTGCTGTCCGCTCCCCAAAGGATTCGGGCCGGTGACTTTGTTATTCAGAGCGTACATAAATGAAAAATTAAACTCGCTGGTTGGATTAATTAATGTCGTAAAGCCAAATGTAACATGCTCTTCAATAACCGCCGGCGCAAGTATATTAAACAATACCTCTGAATCCGGAATCGGCTGGTCACCCTTGCTATAACCCAGGCGCCAGGTCCAATCAGGGCCTGCTTGCCATTGATACCCAATTTTTACAACCGTTATATCTTCCCAACCAAAACCAGAACCATCATTGGTGCCAAGACACTTAGTCGGGTCATTGCCGCCTCCCGCATTGGTATTAGGGAAACATTGAAAAAGCGCGGGCATAAATGGATTAGAAATTGACCTGATATCAGAGTACATGATTTTTTGCACATCCAGCACAAACGTCGACCTTGAACTGACATTGTAGGCCAGACCAATTGTCCAGGTAGATGGTATGTCGAAACCACCATCTTCAGCAAATAAGCCGGAATAGTCATCAAACTCGCTCATTTTCATTTCGGATTGATAAGATGCCGCCAGCGTCAGCCCAGGGGTCAGTTCACTCTGCCAACCCAGCTTCAAACCATAGCCGGTCGCGCTGTCTCTGCCATTATCCGTTAAATTATCCGGGCTAGCCGAAACATTAAATGTTTGAGCCCCTGCTCCAAACGCGGCCAAACCTGTTGCTTCAAACTGTTGGTACGCCAGGATCAGCCCCGCCCCCCAGGCCGAGGACTGACCAAGTTTGCGCGCATAACTTAAATTGATAAACAATTGCGACAAATCAACCCCCGCCCCTTTTCCTCCAGCATAAGTACCCCGACCCCCATTTGCCGACGCAGGATAGTCAGTATTCATACCACCATTACCATAAACCGTAACCCCCGCTGAACTATTGGTATCCAACATCCAGTTTCTGGCGAAATGGGGAATTAAAAAATATTCCTTGTCACTTTCCACTGTCTCAGGCGTTAATGGAAACATAGGTGTTGGTTGATTCCCAATTGAATTATCCGCTGTGTATTTCCGTCGGGGACTAAAAATTGCCGCGCCGATGTCCATGCGGTCGCCTACATAGACCATTCCGGCTGGGTTGGTAGCCGCGATCATCGCATCCTGCGGCAAAGCAACCCCTGCCCCGGCCAGCCCCTTGTTTTTCACACCATAACCATGCCCAAAGTATCCATTGGTTGCATGCACTGGCGCCACTAGCATAAGAATTATTACGCCAGCCATTAATTTAATAACACTTAATTGAGTAACACTTAGTTTAGTAAGAATTGATTTAATAAGAAGTGATTGGGTAAAAAAAGATTTAGTGAAAAGGAATTTCTTGAAAACTCGTTGCCTGAAAAATAACTGCCTGGAAAATTGGTTCATGTAAACTCTCCTCGGACGCTCTTCTGATGTTATTTAAATAATCTTTATGATCATTCTTATAAGACCTATCATTTAGCAACACGCGGAGTACTGTCAATAGTTTATTAGCATATTCTCAAACTATATTTTACTTATATTGTCAGGCGCTTTTTTTATTCCCATATATAGGCATAGAATACTTTAATTGGCAGCTGTATAAGTTCGTTATCGACCTAAAAAATACATCGACATTTCTCAAATCCGGCACACATAACCCTTGCGTCAGTCATCATCGCGCTGATCGTTCGACGCCCCATATTGCATCTGCTGGGTAACCAGCTGCACATCATCGGCGTTAAGCGTAAAAGGAAATGATAAAATATCCCTTGGGCTGGAGTCACCATAGGGTCGATTACAGGCGGAAATTTCCTCATCATGACCGGGGCAACCGGACGTCTGAAACGGTATCCCTGATTTTGTGATATCACGAAGCACTGAATCTTTTACACCGAAATCAAGTAATTTTCCGGCGCTATCGAACCGCATATTTTCGACATTCCCGTTTCGATAATCAATAATAAAACGGGCTAACTGGACTCGACGCCACTGTGCCCGATCAACGGGTGGCCAGTCCTCCATTAGTGACCCCTGCTCTGGAAAAAAAGCAAACATATGGTTATGTCCACCCATGGATTTAATTTGTTGCGCAACCGTTAGAATCTCGTATTCCGTTTCACCTAAGCCGCAAATCAGGTGGGCACCAAATTTTTCCGCTCCAAAAATATCGGCAGCCCACTCCAGTGTTTGCCAGTACTTTTCCCAGGTATGCGGACTGTCCACGGACTTGCCCCGGGTTCTTTCAAAGATGGCAGGGGTCACAGCATCCAGTGCTACCGTAAAGATGTCTGCACCCAATTGTTTCATGCGCACTAAATCGTCATAGCGCAAGGACGTGGGGTTTGACAAAATGGAAACCGGCACATCCGGCACTTCACTCACCCATTTTTCCAACAAGGCAAAAGTATCCTGGTCTGAGTCAGGGTGAGTAATCATGGAAATACACATACGTTGAAACTGTTGGTGGTCCTCGCCTCGCTTAACCCGTGCGACAATATCCTCAAACAGTACCGTTGGCCAATCAACCCGAATAAAATTTCGATCAGCATAGTCCCGCGATTCTTCCCGATGCCTGGCCAGACCGCAATAACTGCAATTGGCACGACAACCTTCCGGGTACGTCACCAGTAAATTCAGGCAATGCGTGCATGACGTGCGAAACATTTTACCCGGCACCAGCCCCAAGGTAATGGCTGCCGCCGTGGACATTTGCACGTATTTCGGTGAACGCATTTCCGGAGTTTTTAAATAATAATTTGGCCGATAAATATCAACGGGGATTTCCGCACGCTTTGCTTTTTTGTCTGCTTCGTAATTCATAACACCTGCACTTTTACAACCGTTTGAGATGCACTACTCCATGCCACCGCTGGACATTAGTGGTTGCCCACCACATTGATAATAGCTCTTAAATCCAATCCAGCTTGAACGGAACAACGACTCCTGAGGCTCGCGCTGAATATTTTGCTGCAGTTGCTGTAGCAAATAGCGTCGCTTCAAAAGTGCCCGGGAATAAGCCGGGCCATACAATTCCTGAACCTCTTCAGCATAGTCCATTAAGGGCGTTTCATCGCCACTATGAAGGGCATCCGCCACGGCATTTCCCGCCATATCACCCGATGCCACTGCTGAAGCAATGCCCGCACCCGTAATAGGGTGCGTTAACCCTGCCGCATCACCAACAAACAAAACCCGGTCTTTGACCAACGTGCTGCGTATTCCTGACACGGGGATTTTGCCACCGGTGCGCGCCACCACGTTAGCGGAGACAAATCCTTGCACCGTAAGTTGTTCATGCAAACGTTGCAGCTGATATTTTAAATGACAACCACCGACGGCACCAACGCCCACATGTGCTTTGTCCTGCTTCGGGAATAACCAGGCATAGCCGCCGGGTAATGCCTTCGACAACCACACATAGGTATCAGTCAACGGTTTAATCAGTGGCACGGTATATTGTTGCGTTTTGATAACCTCGAGCGCGGGCAATCCCATCAACTTCGCTACGCGCGAGCATGGCCCGTCCGCCGCAATGATAAATTGATACTGGATTTGCTGTAATCCCAGCGGTGTTTTAACCAGTGCAATACGCTGGCTCGTGTTGACGCTTAGCAAGTGCGAATCCATATAATAGCTCGCCCCCTGCGCCAGGCTGCGTGTAACCAGACTTTCATCAAAACACGCACGATTTATGATTAAGCCCTGCATTGCCGCGTTTGCTTTGGCACCACTTGGCAATGTGGTGATCATGCCCGAAACCGACTGACTAATAATGTCAGGTGCAGTGCAGTAAGGGCTGATTGGCACAGGTATGAACTCTGCGCATTGAACGGGTTTTCCAATAACCGATTTACGCTCAACCGCAACGACGTTTAGCCCTTTCGACGCCGCGGCCAGCATTGCACTGCCACCGGCAGGCCCCAAACCAATAATAAGAACATCAACAGCAAGTCTATTGTGGGGTGATTGAGGCAAAAAATTCATTACTGCCCTATTTATCAAGGGCGCAGTGTATAACCTGCACAAAATCTCCGCGAGTCAGCATCAACATATCTACCGGGTTATCTGCAGTATACTCATTAAAAAACAGATCAATGTTAGCCGCTAAATCCTGCACTTTGGTGTCCTTTAGTGCCGCTTCCAAATCGGCAATCAGGCGCTTGGGATACACGAAAAAATCCCCCGTGAGCATTAGTTGCTTGATGCGTCCGCCGCTATCATCCAGTTTAACGCCCGCCTGTAACAATCCCCCTGGTGACTTATAGACACCGTAAAATGTATCCTCCTGCTCCAACGGCACGCTGTTGCCATACACCCAGGCATCCTCGGCAACGGCCAGCACTTCGTCATCAAACAGGCTCTGTTCTATGGGCGTTAACTGTTCATGCACCTGAAATTCTAAGGAAAATGTCTTCCCAAACTCCGCAACGAAACGCGCTTTTACGTCATTCAGGTCGGGCGTCGCACCTAATAAATCATGTAGATTTGCCACTCTGTCTTGTGCGCTCTTGATGGCTTTGTCCGATAGTTTTTCCGCGGGAATCTTTAAAACTCGCATCATTTTTTCGACATCAAACTGCAACAGCAGAGTCCCTTGATACAATATTGAATCCCCATCAAACACCCCGCCCGTACCCGATATTTTACGGCCATGCACTTCTATGTCATTACGTGGTCGAAATTTCGCGTCAACACCCAGACCACTGATTGCACGCGCCGCACTTTCACAAATATTTTTTGCAATAAGCTGCATGTCGGCTGAATCAAAAAAGTGTTTGTTAACGTATAACTCCCAACCCAGTTGCGTCTCATCAAAGTAAATGGCGCCTCCACCGGTAATTCGGCGTTGTATGTCTATACCCTGCTCTTCACAATAAGCAATGCGCAACTCTTTATAAATATTTTGATGAAATCCTACCAGGGCACTGGGTTTAAATTGCAAAAAACGCAATGTATTTGGAATTCGCCCCAGTCGATGTGCCTGCAACAAGGTTTTATTGAGGGCGATATTTTCGGTTGCTGAACGCAACCCCGTGTCAATGACACGCCAGTGGTTTGTTTGCTTGTCAGTCATGGATTTTTGAATACATTTATAATTACGCGCAATTAAACAGAATACGCCTGCCGTGTATTTGCATTAAAAACACCGACTATGCAACAACGGAATTATGCGCGGCAACAGAAAGACTAATATCTTCCGTGCCCATCGAGCAGCAGGTAGAGGAAATATTGACCTTGCGCCCTAACGACCTCGCCAACTCAGCAATCCCATCCGATGGATAAGCAATACCTTTAAAACCGGCAAGCAGGGCATAAATATCAATTTCGGTTTTTACGCGCCCTGGAGGGCGGGCACACCCCAGGAACAGTGGCGTATTCGCTAATTGGGTTTTGGCTTGAGCAAAAAATCGTCCAATAGTGCCACTAGCAGGCACATCAAATGGCCGTTTTGCGGGTGCATAGTATGGCATAACAACAACCAGCACCACTGCATCTACCGGATGGTTTTGTATAATCTCGAGCGCACGCCATTCACCCAGCAAGCGGCCGTAATGCAGTCCCAATACAATATGAGGAACAACCCGCATACTCGTTTTACTCAGTATTCGCAGCGTATTCTCAAAATCCTCAACGCGACGTTTTAAGTGGTAAACCTGGGTAATTGTGTCTTGTGCGCCGATAACGTCCATCATCGCCACATCAATGCCGGCGTCTTCCATCGCCAGTGCGGCAGGTCCATCAACCAGCGCCGTATGGCAAACAATCATAAAGCCGGGATGTTGCAACTTGATTTTGCGTATTACCGGCAAAAAGTCTTTGTACTCAACTTCATTACGCACATTGGAGCCGCCCGTAAGCAACATGCCCTGTGCACCATTGTCGATTCGTTCACGCACAACGCGCCAAAGTTGCATCGGCGTTGTTGCCGCGATCATCGGCTCCAGAATTTTTGCCTTACAGTGATCACACTGTAATTGACAGGCAGCCCCTGTAATCGAAATGGCAGGCCAGGCATTTCTACCGCAACCCTGCTGGCAACCAACCGGTTGATTCTCCACGCCGAGATCAATATGGTAGGATTTAAAACCGGGGATATAAAATGTAATGTCGTTATGTGTTACACCCGTACCGGCATCTGTAGTCGCGTTATCGAGTCGGTTATGCAGTGACTGAAGACGCTGAACAGTATTAGGGTCAAGCCTGGCGTGCTCTAGCTGTTCGATTTGGGCGACATGCTTTATCCAACTCATGGATTATCGCATCATCTGTGATGCGGTATCAGCGTATACGGCTTGGAATATCCCCATAATTTGATGACTTTTATACTCAGGGATTAACACCCGCCAAACCCATCCTGGGCCATTTTCTCTTCAAACGCATTTAAAGCATCAATTCCCTTTAATAACTGCGTCGAATCCGATTCCCAATCATCAGGCCTGATCACGGCAACCCACCCATCGCCATAAGGATCTTTATTAATCACACCGGGATCTGCTGCGACTAAATCATTGACGCTAACAATCTCGCCGGCAATGGGGGTCTTTACAGGCCCTACCCACTTACCTGACTCAACAGTGGCACAGGAACGGTCACGCTTTACCGTCTTGCCCACTTTTTTGGGTGTAATTGAAACCAACTCACCAGACAGGGAACACGCATAGGATGTCATGCCAATCGTTGCATTTCCGTTAACATCTTGTATAACCCATATATTATGTTCAACGTGATAGTACAACTCATCGGGTATGAGACACCCTCGAACTATTGCCATTATAACTCCCTGCCTGCCTTAACGATCAAAAATAAGTAATATTTTATTTTAGTAATTTTTAGTAATTTTTGTTTTTATGCTTTATATTCATTGGGACTCAGCTTGATGTTTATTGCTGATGCAATTCGCTGCGGAAACATTGCCGTTTAGGGTTTATAGCAAGTACCATCTCAAAACGTAATCACTTTATCGCAGTTAATCAATAAATCTGCTAATACGCCACCACTGGAGATTTCGTCTATCTCAGGAATGATGTCGTTATGGCTGTCCATGTCGTAACCCGGCAGTGCGGGTTTACACATATAAATCTCGACATCGAGCGCTTTTGCATCGCGTAAAAATTCCAGAACTGATTTGCCGCCCTTTATAGCGACAGTGTTTTCTGCAACGCCCTTTTGAGCCAGACGGACGGCCTCCATCGTTAAAAATACCTTCACATTAGCATCCATTGACGCCAGCAGTGAGGCAATAAAAAAAGGGGTCGCACATCGTTCTGGTGTGTTAGGACCGCTGGTCATTAATATGACAATGAGTTTGTCATCATCTACCGGTTGCATAATATCCATCGTAATTAGAGGTATTAGGGCCTTATATGCTCTGGCCCTGTATCCTAATTCGTTTTTGCAGTAAGGTAAAATCTTTATATAATTATTTGATTAAATTTATAACGATTAATGAAATCGTTATCTCATTTCATGGACAGAAAAAAAGGTGCCCACCTGGATTCCGGTGGAACACCTTAGCTTTCTGAGATACACGACTGACGTTGCGTTACCTTCTTTACAACGGCCCCCTTACTTAAGTTAAGAGACAATCGCCCATTTCATCTCTTATTGTGTAACGTCCATGGTGTATCGTTCATTACGTAACACATCACGCAACAAGAAGCATGGCTTGACAAAAGAGACTGACAACTCACAAACTAAACATACAGGCAAATATCGGAGTCACCGGCAAACCCTAAAAACGTTGCGGCTCCCCCAAACTCAATCCCTTCAATGAAATCACTGTTTCGAAAATCAAAGAGGTCAACAGTCATTTGACAGGCAATCATCTTCACTTCCGCCTCGACACACAACGCCCTTAATTCCTCGACGCTGGCCACACCCTTGGATTTCATTTTATTCTTCATCATTACCGTCATCAACGATTGCATACCGGGTAATGCTTGTAATAATACGGGCATTGGCACTGGCATCGGCATGCCCGTATTACCCAGTGAAGTCACTTTAAGATCGAGATTTTTACGTAATAGTTGTAATCCATAAAACGTAAAAAACACCTCCACACGATATCCCAAAGCCGCTGCCGTCGAGGCTAGAATAAATGGAGGATAAGCCCAATCTAAAGAGCCTTTGGTTGCAATAATCGCTAGCTTTTTCTCTGACATTAGGCTGCTACCCCTCTACTTAACCTAATCTATTAAATTACAATCCGTTTAAATTGCACTATCGAGCTTTGCGTTAATCAGGATTTTTTCATTAAAAAATAAAACTTCCCACTATCTTCGCGGGACTCAACCAGCTCATTACCTGTTTGCTTCGCAAATGCTTCGAAATCTTTGACCGATCCAGGATCTGTGGCAATAATATGTAGCACCTCACCCGCTCCCATCGCTGCCAGACTCTTTTTAGCCCTCAAAATTGGAAGGGGACAATTTAATCCGGATGCGTCCAGTTCTTGATCAAACTCAGCCATAATTTGCTCCTCAACGTTAATTTAATTGTTGGTAAATTGGTTTATTAGTATTCCATAGTCCTCTTATATTGTAACCATAAATCTAGTATTGATTACATAAAAGCACCATTAGTATTTTTTATATTCTACAAATATGCGCTAATATAAGAAGGACGTTGCCGTAAATTTGAGCCCGATCATTCAATAATGCGTGCTGCGGTTACAATTAGATAAAATACAATGACGGCACACTCTATCATCACCCAACCAAATATCGATGATAAAGATTAGACGCATTCCGGATAAATTATGCAATTAATTGTCCCGCTGTCTGTCTACATTGTGATAAGTGCCGAGAGAAATGCCACCAGACAGGTTACTCATTGTAATTAGGCGCACGATTTCCATTAAATACTCCATTTACGATTAAAAACTCACGGCAACAACATGATTTTTTGCCAATTACCGCTATCATCGACAAAACATGCCATTATTATTTATTAGACAACTTGCTGGAACACGCTTTGAAATTTACTGGGCAGCAGCATTTGCAATGCTTGTCGCCTCACTGCCTTTAACGGTAAGCGCAAACAATCTCCCTGATATTGGTAATAGTGCCGACGCGCTTATATCACCGGAAGATGAAAAAGCACTCGGGCGGGAGTTTATGCAAAGTGTACGAAGGTCACTAAAATTGGTCGATGACCCAATTAGCAATGAATATATACGAAACCTGGGAGAGTCATTAGCCTCACAAATTGACACTCGAGGGCAAACCTTGAATTTTTTCATTGTCGACGACGACACAATTAACGCATTTGCCGGGCCCGCAGGTTATATCGGCATTCATAGCGGTTTGATAAAAGAAGCGGAATTTGAAGGTGAGCTAGCCTCGGTTGTCGCCCATGAAATTGCACATGTCATCCAACGCCATCTCGTACGTTCATTTAAGTCATCTCAAAACCTATCCATTGCAGCAATGGCTGCAATTATGACGGCGATATTACTGGGTTCCGGTAATGGTCAGGTGGGCGAAGCCGTATTGGCAAGCACTATCGCCGGTGCCACTCAACAGCAGTTGAATTTTTCACGCACGAATGAACAAGAGGCGGATCGCGTTGGAATCGATATGTTGGCTAGTGCCGGTTTTAACCCTAACAGCATGGCTGATTTTTTCGAAATATTACAAAACAAAAGTCGGTTTGCAGGCCACAACGTTCCGGAATTCCTGCTAACCCACCCTGTTACCACCACACGTATTGCAGACTCCCGAGGCCGGGCGGCGGCTTTATCCCGAGCTGGTCTGACAGATCGAAAATCAGATTCCCTGCAATACCAGTTAATTCGAGCAAGGCTACACGTATTAGGCCAGCGAAAATCTGAATTGGAAGTATCAACTAAAATCCTTGCGGCTAAATTCGAAAAAGACAAAACAGCCAATCTCCCTCTTCAATACGAATTAGCGCTTCGATATTCCAAATTAGAACAACATAACGCGGCACAAGATTTATTACATAAATTGATAAAACAAGACCGGCTTCGAGTCGTCTACGTGATTGCCCTGGCACAAAATGACATAAATGCGCAGCGTTACAGCTCAGCATTAAAAACACTGGCAGAAACACTAATACTTTATCCTGAAAATTTACCCCTGACATGGCTCTACGCCGAAACACTGCTGCTGGACAGACAACCTAAAAATGCCATGCAGGTGCTACAACACCAAATTCGCTCTCGTCCCGTCACCCCCGAAATATATAAAACGTTTGCCATGGCCGCTCAACAAGCTGGTTTTGCAGCCGATGCCTATGAATCCCTGGCAAATTATCACTATGAGTACGGCGAAATTAATACCGCTATAAAACATTTGGAAGAAGCCTTGCAACAACAAAACATCGATGAATATCGGGCATTAAGGTTTAAAGCCCGCTTAAAAGAACTCAAGCAAGACGTGATCAATAAACAAACAACACAAAAAAAACACTAAAACTGCTTTGACAAAGGTCTACAAATAGATACAAAATAGCCGAGGTTTTTAAATTTTAGACTATTGGGCTGCAACGCGTAACCAATATCCATTGAATACAGCGATACCAAGGCCGGTAGTTTTGACATTGTCAAGGGGGTCTAGAGATTAACACCCCACCCTTGAAACCTATAGACAACGGAAATTGATAAGGAGAAAGCAATGCGGCAGTTCGCTAAACCACTATTATTATCCGCAAGTATCGTGGCTATTATCGTGGGTGGATTATCCATGACGACCCCCAAGGTAGCCAACGCGGGTAAGTCGATGATAGAACAAGGCAAAGAGATTTCCTTCCATCGCAAAAAAGGCAACTGCTTGGCATGCCACAAAATTGCAGGGGGCTCGCTTCCAGGAAACATCGGACCTGAACTCGTTAACATGAAAGCCAGGTTTCCAGACAAATCCAAATTACGCGCCCAAATCTGGGACGCTACCACGAAGAACCCCAACACGATCATGCCTCCCTTTGGTAAATTTAAAATGGTATCAGAAGAAGAGATTGACAAGATTGTGGAGTTTATTTACAGCCTTTAGATTGAAAGATTCAAACTTGGAACGATAGGAGCATAGCAATGAAACGCAGAACCTTCTTAAAAGGTACGATTGCAAGCAGTATTGCAGGGGCTGCTGTAAGCGCAGGCTTATTAACACCACGCCTAGTATTGGCTGAATGGCCCAAAGCATCCTTTGACGCAACATCAGTCACCGAATCCCTCAGCAGTTTACTCGGCAGTGACAGCCACTCGCCAAACAGCGGCATTCAGATCAAAGCACCTGATATCGCGGAAAATGGTGCTGTTGTGCCAATTACGGTCACATCAAGTTTACCCAATATTGAAAGCATTACGGTTATTGTTGAGAAAAACCCGTCCCCGCTCGCCGCTAATTTCAGATTAGCATCCAACACAGAAGGATTTGTTTCCACCCGTGTAAAAATGGGGAAAACGTCAGACTTAATTGCCGTTGTGAAATCCGGCGGTAAATTACATAGCGCCAAAAAGACCGTTAAAGTAACCATCGGCGGATGTGGTGGTTAACGTCACTAACGATCACATTGAACAATAAGGCGCAGTTAACATGCCGCACAAAACACGCGTAGCACAACGAAATAGTAGAGGACAGTAGACATGGCCAAGAAGAGTATTAGAATTCGTGCCAAGATGAAAGGCAACGTAACTGAAGTGAAAGCGCTAATGAGTCACTCAATGGAAACAGGATTACGCAAGGACAAAAAGACTGGCGAGAAAATTCCTGCTCATTTCATCAGAGAAGTTAAGTGCGAACACAATGGCAAACAAGTGTTACTCGCCGAGTGGGGTGTGGCTGTATCGAAAAACCCGTACCTGTCGTTTAAGTTCAGCGGCGCAAGCAAGGGTGACAAAATTGCGATCAGCTGGAATGACAATATGGGCAAATCGGACTCAGCTGAGTCAACCATCAAATAAAAACGTTGCGCGCAGTGCCCCGCATTTTGACCACACCGATCTCGGACGGAGGAAACATAATAATGAAGAGACTTCTGATGATTGCGGCAGCCGCAGTGTTAACCACGGCGCCGTTTGTAACTACCGCAAGCCCTGAGGATGACCTCAAAGCCTTTCGTGGGTACTTTCTGGAAAGATTCCCGAATGTACCTTTAGAAGAATTCGCCAATGGCGTGTATTCCATTGACGCGGCTTCGCGAGAGCAATGGGAAGCTATTGAGGAGTTTCCGCCGTATGAAATAGCCATTGAAGAAGGCGAGGAGCTATTCAACAAACCATTTAAAAATGGAAAGACGTTCGCCAGCTGCTTTAAAAACGGTGGCATAGGTGTTAAAAGCAGCTATCCCTTTTTCGATAAAGCAAGTGGTAAGGTCCGCACCATTGAGTCAGACATCAATGATTGCCTGAAGAAAAATGGTGAAAAAACACTGGGCTGGGGCAAAGGTAAACTGGCCTCTATCTCGGCATACATGGCTTTTACCACTCGGGGTCAGATTATTGACATCAAGGTACCTCAAGACCAACGAGCCCTTGACGCTTATGAATCGGGTAAAACGTTCTACTACGCCCGTCGTGGACAGCTTAATATGTCCTGTGCACACTGCCATGTTGATAATGCCGGTAATAAAATTCGTGCCGACATTTTAAGCCCTGCGCTGGGTCATACGTCTCACTTTCCGGTTTATCGTTCAAAATGGGGTGGCCTGGGCACCATACACCGCCGTTTCTCAGGGTGTAATAAGCAAGTCCGCGCCTTACCCTTCAAAAACCAAAGCGATGAATACCGCAATCTCGAATATTTCTTAACATATATGAGTAACGGTGTTCCCTGGAATGGTCCTGGAGCACGGAAATAACCGCTCGATAAAGCGCTAATAGCCTTAGGTCTACGAAAAAGCCGATTATAAGATATAATCGGCTTTTTCATGTTAGCGTTAGATTTATGGCTGAAATATTATGGACCAGGCCACATGAATGACTGTTACGCTAACCAATAGCAAACGACATTCAAGTAAACCCGGACATTATCACTATTTGATAACCGTTGCAGCTCGGTAACCGTTGTTGCCCGCTGGAGCAACTAACGTGATGATGCGGTCTGAAGTGTGAAAATATTATAGGTAGTGCATATACCAGATCACGTCCTTATTATTTTCAGCCCATAAAAATGCACGTCGGAACTTAGGGAAATCCATTGCGGCAGCGGGAAACAGCTTCATATTTTCCGCGCTTATTCGATAAAACAGGCCCATTTTTGCTCCTAAAGATCAAAAACCGCGCTCGATTCCCTACTCGCCTCACTATATATTCTCAATATCCGGCACATTTTTAAAACGAGTTATCTCTAAATGGACATTTAGCACACAGAAAAAAACAGTTACATTAACTAGGGTCTGTTGACAATTGAGTTTCCTCATTGTTGTGCCCCTCTCTAACTAAGAGAAAGCGCTAATCAAGGCGCGAGGCGCGAAGTTTAGTTATTCTAAATGAGCAACGAGCAACGCCGAGTAGCGCTTTTACTGGCGCAACCCGTAGGGCCGGGCCGCTTTTTCCGCTCGACCGCGTTGTCACTCGCTTGAGTAGAATAACTACGCGGCGCTCGCTCCGCCTTGTCGAGCGAAAAAAGCGGATCCGGCAGTGAGCAAACTCAATTGTCAACAGACCTTAGATTTAACTAACCAGTTGATTGCGTCAACGTGATGCGGCCCATATGGTTAAAGAATTGCTAATTGCTTTAAAGGCACTAAGGTAAAGCAATTGTGAGGACATTGCAGCGCGACGCTGGCGCAAGTGCGCCAAACTGAGGAATGTTGGATTAATGACAACTTATTTATCAACGGCGGCTTGAACGCTTGATAATAATGGCAGCGTTAGTTATTTAGCGCTAAGAATTTAGTTGTAAGAACTTAATGGTAAGTCCTGGAGGTTTCAAATGACAATCTCTCGCAGAGAGTTTCTGCAAATGTTAGCAATTGCTAGCCTTGCTGGATGTGCTGTCCCCGGCACAGAAAAAACTAAACCTAATCTTAAATCGCTGGAAAAACTGTATGACATCCCGCCTAAGGGAAATGTTTCCCTAATGCACTTTACGGACTGCCATGCACAATTATTACCGGTCTGGTTCCGTGAACCCCATATCAATATTGGCGTTGCCAAAATGAATGGCCGCCCACCCCACCTTGTTGGTGCACATCACCTAAAACACTTTGGTGTGAACCCGGGCTCAGCGGAAGCCCATGCGTTTACTTATTTGGATTTTGAAGAGGCCGCCAGGCAATACGGTAAAATTGGTGGCTTTGCACACCTTGCAACACTGGTAAAACAACTACGCGCCCAACGGCCAGAGTCATTATTACTCGATGGAGGGGACACCTGGCAAGGTTCAGCCACGTCACTTTGGACCAATGCCCAGGATATGGTGGATGCCTGTAAACTACTTGGCGTTGATGTTATGACAGGGCACTGGGAATTTACGTATGGCGCTGACCGTGTCCGGGAGATTATCAATAAAGACCTTGAGGGCCATATCGATTTTGTTGCCCAGAATGTTATTGATAGTGAGTGGGAAGAAGCGGTATTTAAACCGTATACCATGAAAGAGATCAATGGGGTGCCTGTTGCCATTATCGGGCAGGCATTTCCCTATACACCGATTGCCAATCCGGGGTATATGATCCCCGATTGGAGTTTTGGTATTCGTGAAGACACCATGCAGAAATACGTCAACAAAGCACGCGGGGAAGGTGCGCAGATTGTTGTGGTGCTGTCACATAATGGTATGGATGTTGACCTCAAACTTGCCAGTCGCGTTAAAGGCATTGATGTGATTTTTGGCGGCCATACCCACGATGCGGTGCCTCGTCCGTTCGAAGTGAAAGACCCTGATGGCAAGCGTACCTTGGTGATTAATTCTGGCTCCAACACCAAATTCCTTGCCGTACTCGACCTTGATGTGCAAAATGGTAAAATCAATGATTACAATTTCAATCTGTTACCTATCTTTGCCAATGTACTAAAAGCTGACCCGGAAATGCAGGCTTACATCGACAAAATACGCAAACCGTTCCTACCAGCCCTTAACCAGGAACTTGCTGTTGCGGGGGAATTACTCTATCGCCGCGGCAATTTTAACGGTACCTTTGACCAACTGATTCTAGACGCCATGCTCGAAGTGCAGGATGCGGAAATCGGCTTTTCACCAGGGTTTCGTTGGGGGGTCAGTGTGTTACCCGGCGATAAGATCACTATGGAACACGTCATGACCCAAACGGCCATTACGTACGCGACCGCCACCTTGACCAAAATATCCGGTGAGGACATTAAAAATATTATGGAAGATGTTGCCGATAACCTGTTTAACACTGACCCCTATTACCAGCAAGGCGGTGATATGGTGCGGGTGGGTGGCCTAAAATACACTATTGATCCAACCCAAAAAATCGGTAAACGAATATCGGATATGGTATTAAACGGCAAGCCCATCAGCGCCAAGAAACAATACCGCGTGGCTGGTTGGGCAAGTGTCGCAGCTCCCCGGGAAGGAAAGCCAATTTGGGACGTTGTGGCCGAATACTTAGCCAACAAAGGCACCGTACAGATTAAAGAACTAAACGTACCGGTCGTTAAAGGCCTGAGCGACCACCCAGGGTATGTTGATATAAACACCTGATTTGGTATTGGTCTGATGTCTGCCTGACCAGGCAACCCCTAAGACATCAATCTCCAACCAAAATGCGCCGAAACAAAAGAGTGAACACCATTGTGTTCACTCTTTATTGATTGACTAGTGAATCTTACGCAGCAACACCACCACCACAACGGCCGCCAGCACGGTTGGCATCATGACACTCAACGCCGCATTCATATTAAGCACCAGACCAAGGTAGTTGGACATTTGACTAAACAAATGAAAACCAATCCCTACCAATGTTCCTGCCAATATGCGATGCCCCACGCCAACCGAACGCAGCGGCCCAAAAACAAAGGGAATTGACAGCAGCACCATAACAAGCGTCACAATGGGCAACGTCAGTTTGGACCAAAACGTTTGTTGATACTGCTGAGCATTGAGCCCATTGCTTTCAAGGTAATTGATATACTGGTAGAGCCCCCAAATAGACAACGTTCTGGATTTGACGATGACTACGTTGAGCAAATCAGGGCTTAAGTTGGTTTTCCATAAATGCCGTGGTTCTACTGCTGACGTCACCTTATTCTCTTCGAAATAAGTATGCTTAACGTTCTCCAGTTCCCAGTCCTGATTTTTGTAGATGGCACTTTCTGCGTGTAAAATATGGGTAATACGGTGTTGTTGGTCTACTTCGTAAATATATACACTGCCCAGACGCTGGCCGGGCAAAATCTCCCGAACGTTAATATACTGCGCACCGTCTTTAGCCCACAATCCCTGCCCACCCTTTAGTGACAGGTTATTTGACTTGGCAACTGATCGCATTGTTTGCGCATACTGCTCACTTATCGGCGCAATCCACTCCCCCACCAACGTCATGATTGCCACCGTATATATTCCAACTTTCAGCACCGACCAGATAATTCGCTCCAGCGACACGCCTGCACTGCGTATTGCCGTTAATTCACTGTTCCCCGCCAGCACCCCCAAGCCAACCGTACACCCCAGAAGCGCTGTCATTGGCGTTAACTGATAAGCAAGACTTGGCAGGGTCAGCAGAATATACAACATTGCCTGCGCCACACCATAATTCCCTTTCCCCACATCTTTTAGCTCGTCCAAAAAACCGAACAAGGTAAACAAGGCCAGTAAGACACTGAGAACCAGGAGCATACTGCTGGCAACACTTTTACTGATGTAGTTGTCAAGAATTCTCATGAAATATAATGATTGAGTGATGGCTAAGAATAAGCAGGCGGTATGCGTAATATTCGCGCGGATTTCAGGGAGAACCTTCCCACCATTTGTTTATACAATGCTGCAAAAATAAACAAAACTAATAGTAGATGTACCCACCAGATACCCAATTCAGCCGGCAACTTGTCCTGCTCCAGCCAGGATCGCGCGATACTAAGCAAATTGTTGTAAATGACATACACCATGATTGCGATAAACAATTTAGCAAACCGGCCTTGTCGGGGGGAAGTCTTACTCAGTAAAACGCCAACAATCGCAAGCAAAAGCGTGGAAATCGGCATAGACAATCGCCATTGCAACTCCACTTGTTGCCGTAATTCTTCCGAATCCCATAATTCACGGCTTGAAATTGCACGATTGCGTTGCCGTTGAACCCCTAACGAAGGTACCTCGATGCGAATGGCATTTGTCTTGTACTGCTGAATAGTAAAATTTCGACTGCCGGGAATCCCTTGATATCGATAACCATCCTCAAATATCAAATACTGATCGCCGGTAGCCTGATCAATGTGTTTATATCCTCGGCGCGCGGAGATAACATCCGCCTGGCCATTTTTTTCCAGTTGCACAAACAGGTTTTCCATGGCCTGGCGGTCATTAGAGAGCTTTTCGACATAAAAAACCGCCTTGTCCCGCTTACCAATCGGGTTAAATTGCCCTGGTAATACACCGTCTAAATCAGAATTTGCCTCTGCTGTCGCGGTAATTAACGCCTGCTTAGCCTCTGCCCACGGTGATAACCACAGCGAAATCACTGCAACAATAACCGTAAAAATCAACGATAATACTAAAACAGGGCGCAATGCACGTGACACCCCTACGCCAGATGAGGCTAATGCTGTCATTTCACTGTCCTTGTAAAAACGACCAAACGCCAAAAGTACGGCAATATAAAGTGAAAATGGCAACATCATATTCATTGCACTCACGGTGCGCAGCAATAACATGTCAATAACAACAATTCCGGCAATTTCACCGGCCGCTGCATCCGCAAGATAAACCGCAAAATAACGCCCCATAAAAATTAACAGCAAAACCACTAATACAGCAAGCAGAGTCTGCAATATTTCCACTATAATGTATCGGTCAATAACAACCATTATGCCACCGCTTATTTTTCACTTTTTTACCGTCAATGAATTCAGACAACTTGCGCTACACTATGATTAGACGAATTAAAGCATCACATCGCCTGATCGGCCTCATACCCGTACCAGAGAGCACCCGAGCAAAATCAGGGCAACGCCGTCCATTGCCGGTTGCAATTTGCTGGGGTTTTCTGGTAAATGTGGCACCATTATAAAGCAAGTTTTGGTATATGCTCCAAACTAACGTACTTTTAAACCCAATCCAGGTAAAATCTGCTTTATTAATTTACTATTTATTCACCACTTAAAAAATAACAGAACAGCAAGGGAGTCTGTATGGAATTTAGCGTAAAAAGCGGCAACCCGGAAAAACAACGTTCCGCATGTGTCGTGGTTGGCGTATTTGAACCACGCCGACTCAGCGCTGCAGCTGATAAAATCGATAGTGCCACCAATGGTTATCTATCCAGTTTATTACGCCGCGGGGATCTTGAAGGCAAACTGGGACAAACCCTGCTGTTACACAATGTACCCGAAACACTGGCGGAACGTATCCTATTAGTGGGGTGTGGCCGGGAACGGGAGGTCGGTGATAGCCAATACCGAAAAATAATTGCCAGCACCGCAACCACCTTAAATGAAACCGGCTCGATGGAAGCCACCTGTTACCTGACGGAACTGAGTGTCAAAGGTCGTAATATCCACTGGAAATTGCGACAGGCAGTAGAGATCTCCCAGGACACGCTTTATCGGTTCGATAAATTAAAGTCAAAAAAGGAAGATACTCGCCGGCCATTACGCAAACTTATATTTACTGTTCCCCGACGCAGTGACTTAACGACCGGCGAGCAGGCGATTCGGGAAGGCACTGCGATCTCTAAAGGGGTTGCACTGGCGAAAGATCTTGGTAATTTACCGGGTAACATCTGCACCCCCAGTTATTTAGCCAAGCAAGCAAAAACGCTGGACCGCGACTACAAATCTATCAAAGTAACCGTGCATGATAAGGCGGCAATGGAAAAACTGGGCATGGGCGCCCTACTGTCGGTGGCAAAAGGCAGCCGGGAAGCACCCAAGTTTATCATTATTGAGCACCTAAACAGCAAAAAGAAACAAAAACCCATCTGCCTGGTTGGCAAAGGCATTACCTTTGACTCCGGGGGTATTTCCATAAAGCCTTCACCCGGGATGGATGAAATGAAATACGACATGTGTGGGGCTGCAAGTGTATTCGGCGCAATGGTCGCCTGTGCTGAACTTGATTTACCCTTGAATGTCATCGGCATTATACCCAGTGCAGAGAACAAACCAGACGGCAATGCAACTAACCCCGGGGATATCGTTACCAGCATGTCGGGACAAACCATCGAAATCCTGAATACGGATGCAGAAGGCCGTTTGGTTTTATGCGACGCATTGACCTACTGTGAAAAATACAATCCTGAGAATGTCATCGACATCGCCACCTTAACCGGCGCCTGTGTGATCGCGCTGGGCCATCACGCCACCGGTGTGATGGGCAACCATAACCCGTTGATTCACGACATACTGAATGCAGGTAAATCCAGCGCGGATCGCGCCTGGGGGTTGCCGTTGTGGGAGGAATATCAGGATCAGCTGAAAAGTAATTTTGCAGATATCCCCAACATAGCAGGAAGAGAAGCCGGCACTATAACCGCGGCCTGTTTCTTGTCCCGCTTTACCAAAAAATATCATTGGGCACATCTGGATATCGCCGGTACTGCCTGGAAGTCCGGCGCAGACAAAGGCGCAACCGGCAGGCCAGTGCCATTACTCACTCAATACCTGATTGATTGCGTGGCAGAATCAACGAAGAAGTAACTCGCGGGAGGCATTTTGACAAAAATAGATTTTTATATTTTATCCACCAGTGGTTCTCAAGCGAAAGAAACCATGGCTTGTAAACTCATTGGCAAAGTCTATAACCTGAAACATCGAGTCTACGTGCATACCGCATCCCAAGAGGATGCCAAGCAAATTGATGAACGGTTATGGACTTACCGCCAGGATAGCTTTTTGCCACATGAAATTTATAAGCCCGGACAACAGCCCAACGCCCCCATCATCATTGGCTACCAAAACGATCCACCGCCATCAGGAGACGACGAAGTACTGGTAAATTTATCGTCCACTGTCCCCGAATTTTTTAGCCAGTTTGAGCGACTAACTGAATTCGTCGAAGCCGATGACACCGCCCGCAATGAAGCAAGACAGCGTTTTAAGTTTTATAAAGACCGCGGTTACGAACTTACCACACACGACCTAAAAGCTTAACGCGTTTAAACTTGAACACCGTCAAGGCTATTTTGACGGTGTTCAAGTTTCGTGTATTAAATGAAGTATACTACACCAGCATATAATACCGTCACTTACAGACGACTAACAGAGTCGCTCTCTCTGCATCGTTTGACAACGCCACATCATTCACAGGCAATTCGAAAACCGCAGATTCACAAAACCATGAAACCATGAGACCATGAAACGATAATTTCATATTGCACTGACGTTATAAATTTTAGGTTTAATAAACAACCCCACAGTCATCTCGATATTAACGCCATTACCATCCCATTTTTTCCGGCCACACACTGAAATGGCTCCGTGATTCAACGGAGATAATATTGGCCCCCCTCTACTGATAAAGACCACTATCTTTTTCTGACATAAAAAATAAACTTATCATCAGATACCCTCTGATATAAAATCATTAAACGCATTACATGCCTGAAAATGTATCGACAACGATATCGCCAAATCAATCGCTATTACTATCCATTATATTCAGCCGCACAACAACCTCACGACAGCAAACCACCAAATAATTTCAATAACCAGAAGCCAAAGTAAATGACACGTAACTTTCCTAATGTAATGTAACTAGCGCCAGGTCATTAGAGCTGGCGTTAAATTAATTAAACAGGAGAAAACATATGAGCAAATACTCTGACCTCGTGAATCAACTGGAAATGAAAGGCGCTAATCTGGCAAGTCCTGCCATCGGCCAAACCATTGCCGACGATATGCTGGAGCATGTATCAGGTGGCGCTGCCGCAATGTGGCTACGCGTATGGATAAGAATTATCATTCGTTTCTAATCCACATAATTAGTCGTATTCAGCTGTTAAATTGGGAGGAAAATCATTTCCTCCCTTTAACCTAACACAGCAGTTAGATCTACTGCGGACGCCTAATGCACTGAATCTTAAATGCTACGGGTATACATTATCCACTTACTTAAAAACGGGGGAATATCGGATACATACCGAAAAGCCCCGCATTGGATTCATGATAATTATATTCAATAACTTTCGCTGTTTTTACGTATCAATTGATGATTGAGTGGCACAAGGAAATCGAACCTATGAAAAACATTGCTGACGTTGAAAAAAAACGCCCTAAAAATACCCTGGCATACACAAGCCGGTTAACAGGCATAGAGGTAGTATTAAAACTTTCATCAAATTGTAACCTGGATTGTTCCTATTGTTATTATTACCACCGGGGCAATGATGAGGCAGCTGAATACGCCGGTGTGATATCGAAACACAACCTGGAGGCAGTCACCGAATTTTTCAAACAAGGCATACTGGATTTGGGGCTGGAATGGCTCCGAATTGACTTCCATGGGGGTGAACCCATGTTAATGAAAAAATCCAGATTCGACTGGATGTGCGCCCACTTCACAAAAGAACTTTCCCCCCACCTCAAAATGCTTCAGTTTGCGATGCAGACCAATGCAGTGTTAGTTGATGATGAATGGGTAAACCTCTTTGCAAAGCATCAGGTTTGCGTTGGCGTAAGCCTTGATGGGCCAAAGCAATATAACGATATATTTCGTCTTGATAAAAAAGGTCAAAGCAGTTACCAGGATACCGTAGACGGTACTGCACTCTTACGTGATGCCTATGAATCAGGGCGCATTCCATCGCTGGGCGTACTGTGCGTCATCAATCCGGAGTTTGACGCACGCCACATTTATACGCATTTTATTGACGACTTGGGATTTAAGGGGTTCGATTTTCTTCTTCCGGACTACACCCACGACAATTACGAAAAAGGCCATGAAAAAGCCTATGGTAAATTCTTAGTCGATCTGTTTCGCCTTTGGTCCGAGGGCGATTACAAAGAAAATCAAATAAGAATCATGAATAATGCCATCGCTCGATTTTCAGGTGATTCCAGTTCATCCTTCACCTCCTTTTCTGCCGAAGAAAAACAGGAAATAAGCTTTTCAATCCAAACAGATGGGCTGCTTGGGCCGGATGATACCTTTTTTTCCACGCCAATATGGAAAGAATGTTCCCACCCACACGTTAGTACTATTTCGTTGCGTGATTACCTTAATGGTGAGTTGTTTATCAAAATAGACAAAGAATCACGAACCATTCCCGACGATTGCAAGTCATGTTGTTGGCAAAACGTCTGTGGCGGAGGCTCAGAAGCCCCTAACCGTTACAGCTCAACGACCAACACCACCTTGCAACCCAGCGTGCACTGCGATGCCTTAAAGGAATTCTATAGTGAAGTAGCGGCATTCTTATTAAAAAATGGCATGCACCCCGATCGTTTGCTCAATTTATTGTTCGGTAAGGAAGAGCTTGAGGCAGTGCAACACCAAGAGAAAAAACAAGCAGCACTTGCACATTAACGCGCACTTGAACAGAAACTCACGATGCTAACAGACCCGACAAAACTATTTCGGCCCGAAGCAATTGAGGCAAAAAATGCCGAGGGCATGGGCCGAATCATTATTGCCCGCCCTATTTCATTCACGTTACTAACAATGCTCATCGTGAGCTTTTTGGTCGTCGTGGTTATTATTTTGAACAATGCCAATTATTCCAGGCAGGAACGTGTTACCGGCCGTTTACTCCCAACAGAAGATTTCGCCAAAATTTATGTCCCCCGGAATGGTCGGGTAAAAGATACCTATGTTGATGAGGGCAATTTTGTCGAAAAAGGGCAGGCGTTGATTTTACTGGAGTCTGACACGTTTGTAGACAATGGCAATTCTCTCACCTCTGTCATTATTAGTGAGCTTAACAATACTCGGGATCTACTGAATCAAACCATTAAAAATGAACAAACCCTGCAACAAAGCTCTATTCACAAGTCGGATGCTGCCATTAAGTTCAAAACCAGCGAACTGGGCAGCTTAACCGAGTTGATCGACACCTACCGGCAAAGACTCATCATCTCTGAACGCGATTTCAGCCGACATAAAACACTACACTCGCAAGGCCAACTTGCCGACGTTGAATTTAACCGGTTAAATAAGGAGTATTTATCGGAACAGGTTGAGCTTAAGCGCTTAGAGAAAGAGAGAGACGGGTTACGATCAATCGTCAGCCAAACCAGGTATGAACATGAACAAACCGCCGTAACTCACACCAAAAATATCGCTGAACTCAACTTACGTATTGTAGAAATTCGGCGCGAGTTGGCCGAAAAAAGCGTCGAAAGTCAGTTTCTCATCAAAGCACCCATTAGTGGGATCGTTTCAGGTCTTGAATACCGCAAAGGACGCAAAGTAACCACTGCGCAGCCTTTAATGACCATACTGCCTAGATCCGGGAAATTGTTGGCTGAATTGTATGTGCCGACACGGGCGATTGGCTTCGTCAACCTTGGCATGGATGTAAGACTGCGGTATGACGCCTTCCCTTATCAAAAATTTGGCACCTATTCCGGGAAAATAGAAAACATCAGTAAAAGTGTCTTTCTTGGGGAAAACATTGAAGGTTACGACGGAAGTGATAAAACCTTTTACAAATTGACCGTCAGCCTTGACGAACAAAAAGTAACATCACATCAGCGTGAACTGTCATTACAGTCAGGTATGCAGCTCAGTGCCTATTTGGTGGGAGAAAAGCGCTCCCTCCTGGAATGGTTTTTTGAACCCATTTACGCCTACACCCGAAAAAGCTAACTAATTATGCAACTTGAGATACCGCTAAAACGCAAAAATAAAGTTCCGCTTATCATGCAGACAGAAGCCGCAGAATGCGGCCTGGCCTGCTGCGCGATGGTGGCCGGTTATTATAGACACCATGTTTCGCTCACTGAGCTGCGCGCCACCATTTCGGTTAGTTTAAAAGGTGTAGACCTGCGCGGGCTTATTTACTGTGCTGACCAGTTAAATTTTAACGCCCGGCCGGTACGCGTCGAATTAGAAGACGTTGGTAAACTGCAGTTACCCACCATCGTACACATGAATTTCAATCACTTTGTAGTCGTGACGAAAGTAACCCACAAACATGTGTATATATCTGACCCGGCCAATGGCGAGTTGCGCCAATCTTTTACCGAATTCTCCAAGGATTTCACCGGGGTGGCGCTGGAGCTTTTTCCTAACGAGAAATTTGAACCCAAGAAAAAGGAAGTTAATCTTCCACTCACCAGTTTGTTCCGCAATATATCCGGGGTTAAGCAGTTTCTCGCACAAATCTTTTTACTTACCTTTACCCTGCAAATTTTCACTGTACTTGTACCCTATTTCGTACAGGTTGTAGTGGACGATATACTGCTCAGCGGAGACACTGATTTTTTGTTCATCATTGGCTGCGCTTTTTTGTTTTTAGTAAGTTTTCGTGCCTTGTCGGTATGGCTTAGAGGATCGGTCATTATTTACTTGAGTTCAAACCTGAGCTTGCACCTCATTTCGCGCATGTTCCGGCACTTACTCAAGTTGGATGCCAGCTATTTTGAAAAAAGACATCTTGGCGACATTCAATCACGCTTTTCCTCGCTGGATCAGATTAAAGAACTGCTGACCACCGAGTTTGTCACCGCATTGGTTGATGGCGTCATGGTCGTGGCAACCATGATTATCATGTATTTTTACAGTCCGCTCCTTACACTTATTACACTATTATCCATTATGCTATACGCCACTTATCGCATCGCGATGGTCGCCACCCTTAAAAAACGCACTGCGGAACAATTGGTCAACAAGGCTAAAGAAGACTCAATTTTTCTGGAAAGTATTCGCGGTATTATTCCACTAAAAAACTTCGGAAAGGAACCAGTGCGCCAATCAGTTTGGCTGAACGCCTTTGTTAAATCCGTAAACTCAGACGTCGATGTCGCCAGGTTAGAACTGAGCAATACCACCCTGCAGGAATTCCTCGGTTACATTGAACAGGTTATCATTGTGTGGCTGGCCGCCTATGCAATTTTAGACGGTGATCTAACGATCGGTATGTTGATTGCGTTTCTCGCATTCAGGCAACGCGTCTCAGATCAGGCGCGTTTGCTGGTGGACAAAATCATGGAGTTTCGCATTATCACCGTACACTTGCAGCGAATTTCGGACATCATATTAGCCGAGCCCGAAAAATACCATGAGGGCATGGGGCTTAGGGAAAACTTTAATGCCACGATTGAGTTACGCAATGTCAGTTTTCGTTATGCCGACAATGAAAATTGGGTATTGGATGGAGTTAATTTAACCATAAACGATGGCGAGTGTGTTGCCATTACAGGCCCTTCTGGTGCCGGAAAATCCACCTTGCTAAAATCCATGCTGGGCCTGCTCCACCCCCAACACGGCGAAATATTATTTGATGACACCGATATTCGCCATATTGGCATGAAATATTATCGCCAAAACATTGCGGTAGTAATGCAAGACGACGCCCTTTTTAGTGGCTCCATAAAAGATAACATTAGCATGTTTGACCCTGAAGCGAATGATGAGCAGGTGCGAAAATGCGCAAAAGATGCCGGTATTATGGAGGACATTCTGGGCATGCCCATGGGTTTCTCCAGTCTGGTAGGCGATATGGGCTCCACGCTTTCCGGCGGGCAAAAACAGCGATTACTGGTTGCCCGAGCGTTATATAAACAACCTCGCCTGTTATTTATGGACGAAGCAACCAGTCACCTTGATCCCATTACTGAACGAAAAGTGAATAACGCGATACGCAAGCTGGGCATTACTCGCATCATTATTGCCCACCGCGAAGAAACCATTTTACTGGCGGATCGGGTTATCGAAATTGACAAACTGGGACAGGCCGTTGTGTTAAATGATCAAAAAAATCGTCAGCCGTTGTAATACACCCGTAGCGATTAAGATTTAGGTGTCAATAGCACGCCCCCTTCATTCCATGGCGGCGTTAGAATTCCTCCCAATAGGGAGGCTATTCCTCGTCATTCTGCCTAGCCACGAAATGAATTGGACGCACTCTTAACACCTAAACCTCAAACGCTACGGGTATATTCAATCAGCAAAACCCGCTTAACAATAAAGGAGAACCCTAATGACTCAAACAGCAAAAGACTACTTCACCGATATGATTAATATGGTTACACCTCATTTTAAGGAAGAACACAGCTCGATATATTTTGAAGGCACGCAGAACGACAACGACTGGGAGATCATTGTCAGTTATACAACCAAACGGAATGGCGCAAAACTTTTTATACCTGAGCTGGAACCGCTTCAAACACCGTTTGACGCGCTGGTTGAACTCTATAAGGATGGTGGCAGGGGCGAAGCCAGCAAATGCACGTTATCACTATCACCCCAGGGCGAGGTGGGATTGGAAATGGAATACACAGAAACAGCAACTCAATAGTTGGCGGCAATAATCCTAAAATCATCAGTTGGACGGCGTGAAGAGTGTGTTTTTTATCGTGACTGGTTAGGCACGATGAGGCGTAATAGCAGGCTATTGCAACGATTCGTAACGACGCCAGGCGCGATAAAAAACGCGCTCTGCATGTCGTAGCGCGTTCATCCTTTGAGTGAAGGCGGGAAATGCATGATAATTCAAATACAACAAAGGCTTAACCCTATTTCGAAGCGCTCAACTGATGAATTTAGGATAATGGTATCATCAAAGTATTCGCTTACCAGACACAATAACTTAATTAGCCTGGACCTTCTGGTGCTAAACCGTATAATAAAACCAATTATCGGATTAACCCTGTTAATTTTTATGAACGTTACAACATCCATTGCCGCCGACCTGAAAACACCGCACTATATCGACATCCCTATACACAACAAACAGGGCATGTTTATTGTGTCGTCACAAATTAATGGAAAAAATGCCACGTTATATCTGGATACCGGCTCAAGCAGTAGTGTCATCGATCAGCAACACTTAGCAGACTTCAATATTAAACGTAATGATGCTCATACCCAGGGCAATGGTATTGCCGTCGGTACCGATCAGATTGCCTATACGCCCATCACCATCAACCAGCTGGTGCTTGGCAAATTAGTGTTTAGCAAGGTACCCGCTGTTGCAATGAACCTGGATGACATTAACCAGGGAAACCCGAATCCGCTGTCCGGTATTCTTGGGCAGGACTTTCTCCTGTCAAACAAAGCTCTGATATCTTTCTCCGATACGTCGCTGCTACTCCCGAACGATAACGGCAAGCCCCGTACGCTAATGCCTCAGCAAGCCATCAACCTGAAACGATTGAGCAATGGTTTTTTTATCGTACCAGTGACCATCAATGCTATTAAGACCCAGCTCCTGCTGGACTCGGGATCACCCGATATTGTTCTCGATAGCGCATTCAATACCCAGTTGTTCGGTGAAAAGACGACAGAAACCGCAATAAAAGTACCCCCAGCCAAAGGCACCCAAGCACTCGCAAACCAAACACCGGCTGAACGACTCAATGTTCAATCAGTACAAATTGGCCATCACCGGTTGGAACGCTCAACCCTTTTATCGACGGATTTAAGCCATATAACGCAGTGGCTGGAATCTCAGGAAAATATTAGCGTCAATGGTACCTTGGGGCTCAAAGCACTACAGGAGTTAGGCGCGGTATTGGATCTCTCAAAGGCTATATTGTATATCCGCTAATCCCCTATGCGCATGCTTCAGCCGCTAAGTCTTATTACCAATGCGGCATTAGCCAGTTGCTTACGGCCAATAACGTAACGGTAAGACGCCACTTAAAGCGCTGGTGATTCGCCTCATCAATGGTCAGCAATCCCTAATCATCCGCCACGGAAATAACATCGAATTATCCAGTTATGCGTATCGGCATATCAGTGCAATATCCTGGTGCTTCCGCCCCAGCATTTAATCGATTTCCAGGTATAGTCGCGTATACCCGTTACTTTTCCCATTGGCTAAAATAAGATACCTGCAGCCAACGTATGGGGTTATCCCTGTGAATTTAAGCTAAACCACATGGCCTGGCAAACCTGGAAATCTACCGGGCAATCCTAAAACAGTCAGAATGCCTAGTGATTCTTTTGGTGGATCATCACTTTACCCCTAAATGTGTTTCAAGATTATCACTCGCACTATTGCTTGTGCTTTAGTCATCGCTTATTGTTAAATGATGACTTTTGGTCAATTTGTGCTGCCAATACCCGTATTGATACGCTTTTAGTCTCTGAGTGAGTATAATAGCGCCAAAAATGCCCGGAGCTGCACCCGTCACACACATAGCCGGGGTTAACGATCAACGTTACTGACGTCGTTCAATCATCTCCAGCGTTATACTGATGAGGTTATACTGCAAAGTCCAGAGGGTAAGGCAAAGCATTGCCGGGATGGTCAATTATTTAATTATTCATTAACGAAATAGTTTGTTAAATAATTTACGCCTTCATTTGCCCGATAATTTGCTAAATTGTTTACGAAATTATTTGCGAGCTTATTTACTAACTTATTTACTAATAATGGCACCTAATCGCACCGAACAAACCACTTAATCAACCATTTTATCGACAACGGTTCAAAGCATGGAAAAAACTTACAATCCGCATCAAATTGAGCAACAGTGGTACGAAACCTGGGAAAAAAACAATGATTTCGCGCCATCCGGAGAAGGCACGCCCTATTGCATCATGATTCCGCCGCCCAACGTGACCGGGCGACTGCATATGGGACATGCCTTCCAGGACACCATCATGGACGCACTCATTCGCTTTCACCGCATGAAAGGCTATAACACCTTATGGCAGGCGGGAACCGATCACGCCGGTATAGCCACGCAAATGGTCGTGGAACGACAGCTTAAGGAAGACAACCTGACCCGCCATGATTTAGGCCGTGAAGCATTTATTGAAAAAGTCTGGGAATGGAAAAATGATTCCGGTGGCAACATTACCCAACAATTGCGTCGCATGGGGGCTTCACTGGATTGGTCCAGAGAGCGTTTTACCATGGATGAAGGGCTTTCTGATGCGGTTCGGGAGGTATTTGTACGTTTGCATGAAGAGGGCTTGATCTATCGCGGCAAACGCCTGGTTAACTGGGATCCGATATTGCACACGGCAGTCTCCGACCTCGAGGTTATTTCTGAAGAAGAAAACGGCCATTTATGGCACATGCGTTACCCTCTGAGCGATGGCAGTGGTTATATGGTTGTCGCAACCACCCGCCCGGAAACCATGTTAGGCGATGCGGCAGTGGCCGTTCACCCCGAAGACGACAGATATCAGCAACTCATCGGCAAAACCGTTAAGTTGCCATTATCTGACCGGGAAATTCCCATTATTGCTGATGAGTACGTTGACCGGGAATTTGGTACCGGCTGTGTAAAAATCACCCCCGCGCATGATTTTAACGACTACGAAATTGGTGAACGGCACAATTTGCCGAAAATTAATATTTTCACGGTAGATGCCTGCATCAATGAAAATGGCCCCGAAAAATATCGTGGGCTATATCGTGTTGAAGCCCGGAAAAAGATTATCGAGGACTTGCAGGCTCAAAATCTCATTGAAAAAATAGAAGACCATAAATTAATGGTGCCACGTTGTGATCGCACCCAGGCCATCGTCGAACCTTTTTTAACGGACCAATGGTTTGTTAAAATTGCGCCGCTGGCAGCCCCTGCCATTGCCGCCGTGGAAAATGGCGACATCCAGTTTGTGCCTGATAATTGGAAAAATACCTATTTTGACTGGATGCGAAACATTCAGGACTGGTGCATCAGCCGTCAAATCTGGTGGGGCCACCGAATACCCGCATGGTATGACGACCAGGGCAATGTTTATGTTGGTCGCAGTGAACAGGAAGTACGCGAGGCACACAAACTCGCAAATGATATTGCGCTAAAACAGGATGAGGATGTGCTGGACACTTGGTTCTCATCCGCACTATGGCCATTCTCCACTCAGGGCTGGCCGGAAAACACAGAAGCCTTAAAGACATTTTACCCAACTAATGTGCTGGTCACCGGGTTTGATATTATCTTTTTTTGGGTCGCCCGCATGATTATGATGGGAATAAAATTCACCGGTCAAATTCCCTTTAAGCAGGTCTATATCCATGGGCTGGTTCGTGACTCCCATGGCCAGAAAATGTCAAAGTCCAAGGGCAACGTGCTGGACCCCATTGATCTTATTGATGGGATAGACCTGGAAGCGCTGGTGGTGAAACGCACCACCGGACTGATGCAACCACAAATGGCACCAAAAATCGAGAAAGCCACTCGCAAGGATTATCCCGATGGCATCAACGCTTTCGGCACCGATGCCATTCGCTTTACCTTCGCTGCCATGGCAACCACCGGACGCGATATTAATTTCGACCTGGGCCGGGTGGAAGGTTATCGGAATTTCTGTAATAAACTATGGAACGCCGCACGCTACGTGTTAATGAACACGGAGGACCAGGATTGCGGACAGCACACCGATGACGTAATACTCACGGTGGCGGATTGCTGGATTATATCCCGGCTACAACAAACCACTGAGCAAGTTACCAGCGCCTATGCCAACTATCGATTGGACTTGGTGGCGCAGGCAATTTACGATTTTACCTGGAACGAGTACTGCGACTGGTATCTCGAACTCGCCAAGCCGGTACTTAACGACCCTGCCAGCCCGCCGGCACTGCAACGCGGCACCCGTCAAACCCTGGTGCGGGTATTAGACGCCATTTTGCGTCTGGCCCACCCAATAATGCCGTTTATCACCGAAGAAATTTGGCAGCGTGTTTCACCCCTGTCTAATGCCGACGCCAACACTGACACCAATACAGCTAAAAACAACGCAACAATTATGCGCCAGCAGTATCCGGAACCTGATGCCTCAAAAATAGACCTAAACGCAGTCAATGAGCTTGAATGGGTAAAAAATGTCATTCTGGGCTTGCGTAAAATTCGCGGTGAAATGAACATCCCCCCTGGAAAGCCGCTCCCCGTACTGCTCCAGGACGGTAATGAGCAGGACCAACAGCGACTGGAAAAAAACCGCACACTGCTAACCAGCCTGGGAAAAACGGAATCAATCAGCTGGTTGGGCCCAAAAGACGATGCCCCGGAGTCGGCCATGGCACTGGTTGGCGGCATGAAAATCCTGATCCCGATGGCAGGACTGATCGATAAAGACGCCGAAATTTTACGATTACAAAAGGATATCGACAAACGACAAAAAGACGTCGAGCGTTGCAAGAACAAACTCTCAAACAGTAACTTTGTCGACCGAGCGCCAGCCGACGTAGTGAATAAAGAACGGGAGCATCTACAGACGCTGCAACTGGCACTGGATAATTTGGTGGCGCAGATGGCGAAAATAAAGCGCCTGTAAGCAATGGCCAGCAGTGATCCGTTAATGAAAGAATAGTTAAAGAAAGATTCGTTAACGCGGGCCTGGCGCGGAATCCGCCCCGGCCCGCTCGCTGCATTATGGTGTCGGTTAAAATTTAATGCTAAATATATAACTTACTGAATAACATAACATTCAGTAAATCGCCGATTTAGTAAATTACTCAAAAATTGAGAATACCTGCCGATATAGATTAGGTACCACAACTCCTCCAGGGCTTTACGAGTGTTTCAATTCGTAGCTGAACTCAGGCAAGCTGTGTGCATTACACTTTACTTAACAATGAGCTGAATAAATAGCGGCACAAGTAGCCGGGCAAATAACACCTGATTCATCAAATGAGTGCCAACATTAAGCTATGGGTATGATATACCTCAGGAATTGCGCCCTGCCGCATTACCTTGCAACCGACGTTAGCTGCAACATGCTGAACAGCTTGCAGCAGTTATATAGTCCACATAAAAACCAAGCATTACGGACCAATCATTAAATGGCAAATCATGCCCTTATCGAAACTGAAATAGACGATTACGTTATCGAAGAATTCGTGATTGAATTCGGCGATTTACATGATGAAATTGAATCCCTGTTATTGCACCTGGAAAACACCCCTGATAATACAGAGCTACTGAACAACCTGTTTCGCCATGTGCATAGCATTAAAGGCAATCTGCAAATCATAGGACTGGACCCAATCGCAGAGTATGTACATGCACTGGAAAGTGTTTTAGACAAAGTCCGAAAACATGACATTAATTTCGACAAACTGTTAAGTGATGTCGTGTTGTTATCGATGGATCACCTCCAGACTTTATGCAATCAAACATTCGCAAAACAACCTGTCAACCTGGAATTGAGCAAAAATATCCAGCGCGAGCTCTGCAATATAGCCAGTCGTGCACCATCCGAGACGGCAAAATACGCAAAGCGCGTTATACAGCATATTGACCCAAATACCTTCATTGAAGAATCCGCGCTTGCCGAACCAGGCACTGACAGCCAATCGAATAGTCTTAAAAAGTTAATCCGATACCATCACAACCCCAATAAGAATGCACATGAAGACCTTAAGTTTTTTGCCCAGCTTGCAATCAGCAGCGAAATGCGCTCCACCTACTGGAAAGGCCGTACTGATCGGATCCTGGAAATTGCACGAAACTTAAATGAAGAGGCGGAGTTAGCCGTGGACCCCATGCAGCTGGATGCCGCCGTTTACCTGCATGATTTTGGCATGACATTTTTACCGTTGGATATACTGCACAAGTCCACCGACTTAACCCCCATGGAGTTTGAAAAGGTCAAACAGCACCCATATATTAGCGCTGAATTACTGCGTAATACGGATGGTTGGGAGGATGCGGAAAAAATCATTATACAACATCACGAAAGAGAAGATGGTACCGGTTATCCAAAACGTATAAGCGGCAAGGGTATTTGCGACGGCGCTAAAATTATTGCCATTGCCAATACCTATGAATCCATAACCCAGCACCGTGCTGACCGAAATCACAAACGGCCGTTATTGCGCGCGATAACTGAAATCAATAACTGTTCCGGGCAACAATTTTCAAGCCAATGGGTGCAGGTTTTCAATCAATGGATTCGGCATAAAAAACTTCATCACGGTTAATTTCATTCTTCATAGATTGCCTAAACAGTGATTACCTAAACAGTGATTACCTAAACAATGGCCACTTAAAAAAGGTTGCCTGAAAAATAATACAAAATGCGGTCCATTCCATCTGTCAGGTTTGTCGATTCAAACTCGATGGATTTAGTTCATTATCCTATTATACAAATATGCCGAACGAACCTATATTATTTACCATTTTTCTGATATTCACGGGCGCCGCTGTTTTAGCAACGGTTGCGCTCTATGCCAGACAATCATTACTGGTTGTGTACATAATTGCTGGATTAATACTAGGCTCATCAGGACTAAAACTTGTCACTGACCCCTACATTATCAAGGAAATATCCCATACTGGCATCATATTTTTGTTATTTCTATTAGGGTTAAATTTACCGGTCAATAAGCTGGTTCAACTCGTCAAGAAAACAACCTTTGTCACCGTCATCAGCTCCGCCATTTTTTTCATTTCAGGTTACCTGGTTGCAGCTGCCTTTGGGTATTCGATGCTGGAGTGCCTGTTTATTGGTGCTACACTCATGTTTTCAAGCACCATCATAGGGCTAAAGCTTTTACCCACGACCGTGTTGCACCATCGCCGTCAGGGTGAAATCATCATAAGCGTTTTATTGCTGCAAGACATTATCGCAATCATACTATTATTAATGCTGCATACAGGTGAACGTGTCTCTTTTCCATGGCAAAGCCTGATCGTATTATTTTTATCCCTGGCAGGGATTATAATATTCGCTTATGCGTTTCATCGCTATTTGCTGTCAAAGTTGATTGCAACATTTGATAAGATTCAGGAATATGTGTTTTTAGTTACCATTGGCTGGTGTTTGGGCATCGCTCAACTCGCCGCATCCGTTGGACTCTCTTACGAAATAGGCGCATTTATCGCAGGCGTGGCATTTGCCAGCAATCCAATTGCACAATATGTTTCAGAAATGCTGAAACCATTGCGGGATTTTTTTCTGATTTTGTTTTTCTTCGCCTTAGGTGCAAACTTTCACATCGGCATCGTTGAAACCGTGCTTTTACCCGCCGTTATACTCGCAGCATTAGTCCTGGTGATTAAACCCTTAACGTTTAGTCTATTATTGCAACAAGCGGGAGAGGATAAACAACAATCCACCGAAATTGGGTTCCGATTGGGGCAGGCAAGCGAATTTTCCCTGCTCATTGCAGTGCTCGCGGCCGATATGCAGTATATTAGTGATAAGGCCGCTTACTTAATTCAGGTGTGTACCTTACTGACCTTTATTATCTCATCTTACGTGGTTGTGTTGAAATTCCCCACCCCTGTAGCGGTAACGGATAAATTACGCCGCGATTAATACAACTAAGGCACAGTTACTCCAGTCTTGAGATCATATCGTTCACCAGCCACGACTTCAAAATACTCGCCGCCCGCATAGGCAACTGATTAGGGTCATCAACCAACCCTACCAGCGCTTCGCACATTTGGGAAAAATCTCCACCATCGGCAACGCATGACAATAATATTGCTTCATCGTGATCCAGAGTGCGGTATTGCGTCGTTAATCTCTGACGCCAGACGACACACTGCTCCGTGCCATCAAGCAATGTCGGCACCGGTATTGCGTCACTCGCATTGTGATTAGTCGCCTGCCATAGCGGTAGAATATTCCACTGATAGGCAAACCAGTGAACGGAAGGATGTAACTTTATTTTTAAATTCGGCCATTTTTCCGGCTGAATCTGGGCAGCATCATGCTCCGTGGCAACATTGTCATCAGGCGCATCAAATGCGGTAATAAACGTCCATTCAAAAACCGCCAGTTCCGCCAAATAGGGTAACTCGTTGTAGGGGGACGTTCTGGTTAGGAAATCCACCATATGCCGTCCAAACCAACGTAACGATGGATTTGTCGAAGGATAAGTATCCGTATACTGTTCTGACAAGCTATAAAAAGCATCTTCGCCCAACAAAACACTGATTGAGACATAGTCTTTTTCGAGGGACTCAGCAAGCCTGGCATAATAGGCATTACTATAAATCGCAAGCCTAGCATTATTTGCAAGCGCCTGGGTGCTCACTATATGACCGGAAATCGCACCATCCTTATGCATAAGATAACGTTTAAAGTCTGTCTGCAGGTCTTTCAGGCTGGGAGAGCCACTTTTTCCCGGACCCGATTGCGCCGAAGAGGGAACAACATGATCACTCATTGTTTAGCCGCATTCCCCAAAACTGCCTGACCAATTTTCCTGGCATGATTTAATTCGCCAAGCAATTCATCAAACGGCGGCATGCGGTCATCCCGCTCGATCATTGTGGAAACAGGGCCGAAACGTTTCAATGCCGATTGATATAATGCCCATACCGAATCAGGGACGGGATGATCATGGGTATCCACAACAAAATCGTCATTGTCTTCATGACCGGCCAGATGAAACTGCTGCACGCGCTGAGCGGGCACACCATTGATGTAGTCCATGACATCAAAATGATGGTTACGGCTACTGACGTAGATGTTGTTTATATCCAGCAGCATTAAACAATCAGCCTCTTCCACCACCGCAGTATAAAATTCCCATTCACTCATCTCCGAATGTTGATAACTGACATAGCTTGACACATTTTCCAATAGTATTTGCCTGCCGAGGAAATCCTGTACTTGCTGTACGCGCTGTGCCACATGGCTGATCGCCTCACGATTATAGGGCAGCGGCATTAAATCATGTAAGTTATGCCCACCCTGCCCTGTCCAGCATAAGTGGTCTGAGACCCAACGTGGTTCGATGCGCTGCGTTAATGCTTTTAGTTGCGCCAGGTAATCGAGGTCAAGCGCATCGGTACCGCCAATTGACAATGAGACACCGTGCATCACCATGGGATAATGCTCCCGAATGGCGTCAAGGTAATAAAGCGCTTTACCGCCTTTTACCATATAATTCTCTGAAATTACTTCAAACCAATCTATCTCGGGTAACTCATCTAGAATGGTTTCATAATAATCCGTACGCAAGCCCATCCCATACCCTAAGAACTCCCGTGAATTACCCGGTGAGCAATCCCGTATAGGCTTCTCATTTGGTGAAGGGTCTACATCAGAGGGGGTTAAGGTATTTTGAATGGCTTGCTTATCAGTCACTTGCTTATTAATCACTTGCGTATTGGTCTATCGACTCTTCAATAACAATATTCTGTACATAATTGAAAGGATGGGATTACCAGACAGTGCCCGAACTGCGTCGGTTCACTTGATTGACCCAAGCACTCACCAAATTCGCTATGCCATGACACATTGGCTGCTTCCCCCATCCTTTTCAAATCAATTAGCGTTTATTCGCCAACCTTACCGCCAATTTTGTCACATGCTTCTTTAGAAACAGAGACAAAACCTTGGGCCTTACATGAATTTTTACCTTTGCAGGCATTATTAGCGGTTTTGCAATCGTTCTTGCCTTTACACGCATTCACGCCATAACAATGTACTTTGCTATCAGAACCGGCAGAAGCCGTCATCGGTGCGATTGAGAATATTCCGGCAGCTGCTATTGCCAATGCTACACCAGTGGTTTTATTAACTTTCATAGATACACTCCAATTAAATAGATCATTTTAATAAGTCGTATTAGGATTACTTAAAAT
>Ga0316204_10001327_pt1 | contig 70038 bp, 71 predicted proteins | sample 6monrhotite_MG_2_FD_205661 | JGI IMG/M metagenome (GOLD analysis project Ga0316204, IMG submission 205661) | Microbial mat bacterial communities from mineral coupon in-situ incubated in ocean water Damariscotta River, Maine, United States -... | ecosystem: Environmental > Aquatic > Marine >... | reverse complement strand
CGGTAGTATGGTGTGTGCCTGAGAGAAAAATCTAAGTTAATATAAGTAAGAAATATATGCTCAGGCTGCAGATTTAATCGCTATTGTTTGTAAAAGAAAAATTTGGTGCGGAATGTGAGTTGAACCTATCGATAACTATTTTTATCACTACGGGTTTTGTTTCCAGTGTGGTTATTCCATATTTCTTAAATCGATACAGCCATGTACTAATGGTGCGCCAAGTAAACTGATAAACGCAGTCCGTCTGCTCGTCTTTAACCGCATGGCTTATGGAACTTCAGAGAAATACGCATCATGTTTATAGGATAATGAATCATTTTGTTTGGATACCAAAATACCGCCATAAAGTATTTGTTGAGCCTCGGCGTGAAGCGATGAAGTCGATTATCCATAAAATAGGATACGACACAGAGTCAGAAGTAGAAATCATTGTTCATAAGATAGAATCAGGTCGTTTACTCCAATCATTCAAAACAAATCGAGAGCATGTTAATCACGTAAAACAAATCGTAAAAAATAAGAGTGCCGTTTAGACCACCAGAAAGACTTACCAAAAATGCGGTAGTATAATGGTTGAAAGAGGAGCAAAGTGCGGTAAGAATATAGGTCAGAAATTTTTGGGATGTTCAGCTTATCCAAAATGTAGAAATATCGTAGAAAATTAAGTTTGAGATACAAAAAGTTGAATATCTCTTTGTTAAAAAATACTTGAGGGAAAGTTACTATGGATAAAGAAAGAAAAATCGCACTATTAATTGATTGCGACAACGTAAGCCACAAATCAATCGATGGTGTTATCAACGAACTAGCCAAATACGGCGCTGTAAACATCCGCAGAGCTTACGGAGATTGGAAAAGTCCTCAGCTACAAGGATGGGAAGAAAAGCTCCATCCGTTCGCTATAACGCCAATACAGCAGTTCGCATATACCAAAGGCAAAAATGCAACTGATGCAAAAATGATCATCGAAGCAATGGATTTACTTTACACCCAAGATCTTGATGCCTTCGCGCTCATGACCAGCGATAGCGATTTTACACCGTTAGTCAGTCGCATTCTGACTGGAGGCTTAAAAGTTTACGGATTTGGAGAAAAGAAAACACCTACACCTTTTATCGATTCTTGTTCACAATTTATTTTCATTGAAAAACTAATAGAAGTCGAAGTCGACGAGTCGAGACCAGAGGAAACTGACCAAGCCAAGACCAAGAAGCTCCATGGCAGCCGATTACGAAAAGATGCATGGTTGGTGAAGACTCTCACGAAAGCGGTAGAACAAACTGTCGAAGATGACGGATGGTCGCATTTAGGGCAAGTCGGTAAATACATTTCTAACAATACTTCCTTTTCTCCAATTAACTATGGGTACAAAAAGCTTAGTGAGATTGTTAAAACAATAGGGCTGTTTAATATTGAAATGAGAAAGAATGATTCAACGATGTATGTGAGAATTCAACGAACAGAGTTGCTTAATGGGTAATTAATTGCTGATATGCACAAAAATCTAACAGTCAAAAAATAAATAAAAGCTATTTTGGCTTATTTAATTTGTTACCCAGCGTTACCCCAACAGAAAAGGGTTAGCGCCTACTATGGTGCTAACCCTTTTAATAATGGTGGCCCGGAACAGAATTGAACTGTTGACACAAGGATTTTCAGTCCTCTGCTCTACCAACTGAGCTACCAGGCCACTGGTTTTGAAACTCCTGAATAAGTCTGATGAATATCAGTGCTTTCAAGAGCGCGCTATTAAACTAGGATCGGGTTTTAAAGTCAAGAGCTTATCGGTGATTTACTCTCAATTTAATAAAAGCTTGATTATTCTCTGTTATTTTCCGGTACATAGCCCTCAATTTCATCGTAATCACCGCCAAATAAGAATTTTTCCATCTCGCCCGTGAGGTATTTACGACTTTCGGCATCGGCTAGACTTAGGTGTTTTTCATTGATCAACATGGTTTGATGTTTCATCCAGAGCTGCCAAGCTTCGGCTGATATCCCCTCTAAGATCCTTTGACCTAAATCACCGGGAACAGGCGCAAACCCCATAGGTTCTGCTTCTTTTTGCAATTTTTTACAAAAAATCATGATTATTTCTCTTGGCTCTAAATGTTAATCTGAAAATGCTTAAATAAGAACTTTTTAATTGGTGTCGGTAATGCGAGTGTGTTTAGCTCGTCAATATTATGCCATGCAAGCGAATGATTATCTTCTACTTGGTGGTTTTGTTTGCCCTTAACAACCGTTGCCTGCAAGTGATAATGGCTAAAAGTGTGTTTGAAGTGATCGATGATGGTTGTTTTTGAGTCGGCATCGTCTACCTCCGGCAAACTCCATAAACCGCCCCAAATCCCCGACGGAGGTCTTTTTATCAACTGAACTTGATCGTGTTTATTAATGGTTAGTAACATGGTTGCTTGTTTAGTAGGTATGACTTTTTTCGGTTTTCGGTGAGGATACTCGACGGTTTTATTATGAAGATTTGCTTCGCAATTCTTATTTAAAGGACATTCTTCACATCGTGGTTTCGAGCGATTACAAATATCTGCGCCTAAATCCATCATCGCCTGGTTAAAATCGCCTGCGCGCACTTTTGGTGTGTATTTCCTAGAAAATTGCCACAGAGTTTTACTGACTTTGGTATTGCCATACCAGCCATCCACTAGAAAAACTCTTGCCAATACCCGCTTAACATTCCCGTCCAAAATGGCTTCGGGTTGCCCATAAGCTAATGACAAAATGGCACCAGCTGTCGATTCGCCAATACCCGGTAATTCGACCATCAAATTAATGTCTTGAGGGAATTTGCCATCATGCTGCTCAACAACAATTTTCGCACAGGCGTGTAAATTTCTGGCTCTGGAATAATAACCAAGCCCTGCCCAATGATTTAAAACTTCGTCAATATTTGCGTTGGCAAGTTTGTTAATGGTTGGAAAAGACTCGAGAAATTTTAAATAATAAGGAATAACCGTTTTGACTTGGGTTTGTTGTAGCATGATTTCAGAAACCCAGACGCGATAAGCGGTTTTATTTAACTGCCACGGAAGATCTTTACGTCCTTGTTGGTCGTAAAATTGGAGCATTTTTTTCGTGAAGTTTTTTGTTGAGATCAAAAAAGAACCTATTATCGATCTCAAATAATATCGTAGTAATAAGGAATAAAAAACGATAAAGTCACCCACATAATCAAAACCAGTGGAATACCTATTCGCATAAAATCTGAAAAGTGATAACCACCGGCATTCATCACCAAAAGATTAGTTTTGTAAGCCATTGGCGTGGCGTAACTAAAGTTAGCACCAAACAATACTGCAATAACGAAAGGCTCTGGTGGTAAACCTAATTGTGCTGCAACACTAATTGCAATCGGCGTACCGATGACCGCTGCAGCATTATTAGAAACAATGTTGGTTAGAATTGCTAGCAAAAGCATCAGACCACTTATTATAAAAGCAGGATGCCATCCAGAAGTTGAAAACAAAAACACCTCGGCTAAATAATTGGCACCGCCAGTTTTTAAAAGAGCCTCGCCGAGCGCCAAGCTCGCCACTACGATTAATATCACTTGAGTACTGAGCGCCCGTCCGGCGTCTACCCAATTTAAACAACGGGTTATTAACAAAAGTAATACGCCGACTAAAGCGCTAATCGCGATAGGTAAGATCCCTAATGCTGCCACGCCAACAATTCCTAACATGATGGCTAATGCTACTGGCGCTTTGGAAGTGTGAGGCAGATCGGTGGTTGCGTCCAAAATTAAAAAATCACCTTTCATTTTCATTTCTGCAATTTTTTCGCGTGAACCTTGCACTAATAAAATATCGCCAACATGTAATGATACATTGCCGAGCTTTTTGAACAGGTCTATTTCTTTACCTTTGCGGTGCAGAGCAACAGCCACTAACGAGTATTGATCGACAAAACGGATATTCTTTAAAGTTGAGCCTGCTAGCGGCGACCCTGGAGCAACGATGACTTCGACGAGCTGCTGATCTTCGGCGGTAAGTGGGTGTTCATCGTCCACTTGATGTTTGCCGACAAATAGTTTTGCGCCGAGGATCTTTTCATAATCTTTTAGATTCTCAGGCGTATCAGAAACTCTGACTTTATCTCCAGCGTGCAAAATAACATCTGGCATTGGCATGATACGGACATCTGAGCTGCTTCCTTCGCGCTGAATTCGATCGACCTTTAGGAGTCCGTCCGAATGTTCAATAATTTCTGCCAAAGTTTTTCCGACCGAATAGCCGTCTTCTTCGATGGTGAGGTGAGCGGTAAAAATTCGAGGGGTTTTGCTATCTAACCCAGAGAGGCGTTCAGGCAGCATTCTTGGTGCAACCAACCATAAATAGACGATTGCGACGCTACCGGCAACTAGAGCCGGTACCGCAAAATCGAACAATCCCATTCGTTGCATTCCTTGCTCGGCTGCCACAGCGACCACAAGTAGGTTGGTAGATGTGCCAACGGTTGTCGACATGCCGCCAACTAAAGTCGCAAATCCCATTGGCATCAGCAATCCAGATGATGAGGTTTTAGTTCGGACTGCTACGCTAATTAATATAGGTAGCATTAATACAACAATGGGGGTGTTATTCATAAATGCCGAAAGAATACCAGAAACAATTAACGTGATTAATAATGAAAAAGTTGGGCTGATCCGCCACAGCTTGCCCAACATTCGTCCGACTGGTTCTAACGCGCCCGTTCTGACCAAACCTTGACCAGCGATCATAAGAGCGCAAACGGCAATTAGTGCTTCGTGTCCAAAGCCAAAGAATAAATCCAGTGCTTCGAGGTGCTCGCCTACAGATGATTCGAATGGGATTATCTCAAAGCCGACGGCCAATATAAGCAGCACACCCAAGCAACTGGATTCGAGCCTGATGTCTTCTCGGCGAAATAAATATAGCGCAACGCCAGTAAGCAAAAGTACCGCTAAGGCATGATAGTTAGGAATAGAGGGAAACATTAAGGCTTGAAATCCATTATTTAATTATTATGTAAACTATTTCCGAGTAGTTTAACCTAAATTAATCAGTTGAATCACGAGAAATGGCACTAGTCCACACCACGCCTAGCTATATGAAAAATTAACTCATCACCGTCAAGGTGACCATACAATTTTTCATTACGCTAATCGCAGCGTGGTCTAGCACTCTTTCCACGAATTCAACTGATTAATTTAGGTTTAAGTATGTATTACGGGTATAAACTAGCATTTTCTGAACAATGATCAATATTTTATTTGAGATTTCTAAGATTGTCTCGTTGTTTCTCCTGAACATTTTAGCTCATATTGATATAATTCGGTGTCTACTTAATAACCAGTGATCAGTTTTTGGAACTAATTAAACGAAAAATCAGAAGTTTTGTAAGAAGAGAAGGTCGAATGACCACCGGACAAACTTTAGCTTACCAATCAATGATGCCACTTTATGGGGTTGGATATAAAAAACAAGCACTTGATTTTAAAAATCTTTTTGGCAATAGCTCGCCTGTTAGCATCGAAGTGGGTTTTGGAATGGGGGCTTCGTTGGTCGAGCAAGCTTATCGATATCCTGAATGTAATTTTTTAGGTATCGAAGTGCATCGACCTGGCGTGGGTTCGTTGTTGGTTAAAGTGAAAGAATTAGAACTTACTAATGTCCGGGTGATTTCCCATGACGCCGTTGAAGTGCTCTCAGACATGATTGCGGATTCTTCCATTGAGTTATTACAATTGTTTTTTCCAGACCCCTGGCATAAGAGAAAACACCATAAGCGGCGTATTGTTAATTCAGAATTTGTTCAATTACTACATAAAAAAATCAAAAATGGTGGTCATTTTCATATGGCAACCGATTGGCAGGATTACGCTAAACACATGTTATCCGTCATGCAGGCCAGTCAAGGTTGGAAAAATTGTTCTGAAACAAATGATTATATCCCGAGACCAGATGACCGCCCGATAACTAAATTTCAAAAACGCGGTGAAGGTTTGGGGCATGGAAATTGGGATTTAATGTTTATGCGATGTAATGAATTAGGTCGTCCAACCACTTGAGAGAACCTCTTATATTAGAAAATCCTAAAGTTGATTGGATAAAATATAAGCAAATCATGTAAAGTAATTGCTTCACGGGTCGGGTTTTGAGAAAATACGCGTCATTAAAATACCCCCCTCATTTTATTGCGCTTTTTAACCCCAGGAGAATATATGTCATCTCGATTTCAATTGGCTAATGCAATTCGGGCATTAAGTATGGATGCCGTTCAAAAAGCTAATTCAGGTCATCCGGGGGCACCTATGGGGATGGCTGATATCGCGCAAGTACTGTGGGGTGATCATCTAAATCATAATCCCAACAATCCTGAGTGGACCAATCGAGACCGTTTTGTTTTATCCAATGGTCACGGCTCTATGCTAATTTATTCGCTGCTTCATTTAACGGGTTATGCACTTTCGATAGACGATCTCAAAAACTTCCGACAACTTCATTCCAAAACCCCGGGGCATCCAGAGTATGGATATACACCAGGCATTGAAACAACTACCGGACCGTTAGGTCAAGGAATTGCCAATGCCGTTGGTATGGCGATCGCGGAAAAAACATTAGCGGCACAATTTAATCAACCAGGTTATGACATTATTGATCATCAAACTTACGTATTTGTCGGCGACGGCTGTTTAATGGAGGGTATTTCTCATGAAGTTTGCTCTTTAGCCGGAACGCTCGGGCTTGGTAAGCTTAATGCTTTTTACGATGACAATGGTATTTCAATTGATGGTGAAGTTGATGGTTGGTTTACAGACGATACGGTGAAGCGTTTTCAAGCTTATGGTTGGCATGTTATCGGTGGTGTCGATGGGCACGATGCAGGCGCGATTGAGCAAGCGATCCAACAGGCAAAAGCTGAAACCAACAGACCAAGCCTGATCTGTTGCAAAACAACGATTGGTTTTGGTTCACCTAACAAAGGTGGAAAAGAATCTTGCCACGGCGCGCCGCTGGGTGACGAAGAAATCGTGTTAGTAAGGCAACAATTAGATTGGCCCCATGAAGCTTTTGATATCCCGGAAGATATTATGAAAGGTTGGGACGCGAGAGAAAAAGGTCAAAAATTAGAGAGTGATTGGAACGATAAGTTCGTCGCTTATACCGAAGTTTTTCCTGAACTTGCAGCGGAATTAAATCGACGATTAAATGGTCGATTAGCATCAAATTTTAATGTCACTGCAAAGTCATATATCGCTGAAACCCAAGCCGCTGGTGAAAAAATTGCTACTCGCAAAGCGTCGCAAAACGCCATTCAAGCTTATGCTGGTAATATGCCGGAATTTATCGGGGGTTCGGCCGATTTAGCTGGTTCTAACCTGACTAAGTGGAAAGAGTCTAAGGTGATTGATGGATCTGATGCTAGCGGGAATTACATTAATTACGGTGTAAGAGAGTTTGGCATGTGTGCCATTATGAGTGGGATCAAATTACACGGCGGTTTTGTTCCTTTCGGCGGTACTTTCCTGATGTTTATGGAATATGCCCGTAATGCTATCCGAATGGCAGCATTAATGAAACAACAAGTCATTTATGTTTTTACTCACGATTCGATCGGGCTGGGTGAAGATGGTCCAACTCATCAGCCAGTTGAACAAATAGCCTCGATGCGAAGCACTCCGAATTTAACCAATTGGCGTCCGTGCGATGCAACTGAAACAGCGGTTGCTTGGAAAATGGCGATAGAAAATAAAGCCGGTCCCACTGCATTAATTTTGACCCGCCAAGGTTTGCCAACTCAACCGCGAGATGAACGTCAATTAGGGCAAATTGAAAAAGGCGGTTATGTGTTGATCCACGGCAGTGATAAACCGGAATTAACGATTATCGCAACAGGTTCAGAAGTTGAATTAGCGGTACAAGCTGCGAGTGAATTAAAAGGTTATAGTGTCAGAGTGGTATCGATGCCAAGCTGTGAATTGTTCGACGTTCAGGATAAAGACTATCGATCACAAGTTTTACCAACTGGTGGCAAACGTATGGCGATTGAAGCCGCTACAGGTGATCTTTGGTACAAATATGTGGGTTTGGATGGTACCGTAATCTCTGTGGATCGATTTGGTGAATCAGCACCTGCGGATCAACTGTTTAAAGAGTTTGGTTTTACGGTGGAAAATGTGGTTGAAAAAGCGACTTTGCTTTTAGGTTGAATCTGCCAGTTGAAATAAAAGCTATTAAGTATTTAAAGAACTCTCTCCCTAGCCCTCTCCCCAAGGGAGAGGAGGGCATTATTCCCTTCCCTTTGAGAGGGTTAAGGATTCCCACACGGATGTAGGTCATTAGGGCAATGCAGGAACAATAGCCGAGAGACCAAAAGTCATAAAGAATAATTAGTTAAACATTAGGAAACAAAGCATGACAGTTAGAGTAGCAATTAATGGTTATGGTCGAATTGGTCGAATGGTTCTACGAGCTATTTACGAATATAATCGTGAAGACGAAATAAAAGTGGTCGCGATCAATTCATCTTATCCTATCAAAACAAATGCTCATCTCACCAAGTATGATTCGACCCACGGTCGTTTTGAGGAAAATGTTTCTTCTGATGAAGAAAATATGTACATCAACGATGACAAAATTGCGATGTTATCTGATCGTAATCCGGAGAATCTAAAATGGAGCGATTATGATGTCGATATCGTTTTAGAATGTACTGGACATTTCAAAGATCGTGAGGGAGCATCTAAACATTTTGTTGGTGGCGCTAAAAAGGTTTTGATCTCTTCTCCAGGTGGTGACGATATCGACGCAACAGTTGTTTTTGGCGTGAATGAAAACGTCATTAAAGCAGAACACACCATCATTTCAAATGCATCTTGTACCACCAACTGCTTAGCGCCACTTGCCAAAGCATTACATGAAGGTATCGGTATTAAGAAGGGTTTAATTAACACTATTCATGCTTATACCAATGATCAAATGTTGATTGATAATCAGCACCATGACTTACATCGTTCTCGAGGAGCGGCAACTTCAATTATTCCCACAAAAACAGGTGCAGCAAAAGCGGTTGGACTAGTGCTTCCTGAATTACTTGGACGAATGCATGGTTTTGCTTTGCGTGTTCCTACCGCAAATGTATCGGTGGTTGATTTAACTTTTGATGCGGAAAGAGACACTAGCGTTGAAGAAGTAAACGCAATTATGAAAGAGGCATCCGATGGAATTGTTTTAGATTATAACGATGAGCCGTTGGTCTCAATTGATTTTAACCATACGCCAGTATCTTCAATTTTTGATGCGACTCAAACGAGGGTTAATGGTAACTTAGTCAAAGTGCTTGCTTGGTATGATAATGAGTGGGCATTTAGTTGCCGAATGATTGATGTCGCACTGGCGATGATGGCGGCGGAATAATAAAAATGTCCCCAACGCCTATCATCAGAATGTCAGATCTGGATCTTAACGGCAAGCGAGTTTTAATCCGTGAAGATTTAAACGTTCCTTTTAAAGATGGAAAAATCACCTCCGATGTTCGAATTCGAGCCGCGTTGCCAACCATAAAACTTGCGTTAGAAAAAGGCGCTAAAGTGATGGTTATGTCACATCTCGGGCGACCAATCGAAGGAGAGTTTAATCAAAAGGATTCTCTCGCGACCATCGCAGAACACATGCAAAAATTGTTAGATGTTCCGGTGTCACTGGTTTCAGATTACCTTTCCGGGGTTGAAGCCAAACAAGGTGAAGTGATCGTTTTTGAAAACGTACGCTGTAACAAAGGTGAAAAGGCAAACGATGAGGTTTTGTCTAAAGCGTATGCTGCTCTTTGTGATGTATTTGTGATGGATGCCTTCGGAACCGCCCACAGAGCACAGGCTTCAACTCATGGCGTGGCAAAATTTGCGCTGCTAGCCTGCGCAGGTCCGCTACTTGCTCGCGAGTTAGATGCACTTGGTAAAGCGCTCGATAATCCCGCTAGACCGATGGTTGCGATAGTTGGAGGGGCAAAAGTGTCCACTAAGTTAACCGTTTTAGAATCACTCTCGAAAAAAGTTGATCAGCTAATAGTCGGTGGTGGTATTGCTAACACTTTTATTGCATCGGAAGGACATCAGGTTGGAAAATCTTTGTTTGAAAAGGGTCTTATTGACAAAGCAAAAAAATTAACCAAAGCAGCTATAAAAAATAATGGCGAAATCCCAAAGACTATTGACGTGGTCGTCGGAAAAGAGTTTTCGGAATCAACGCCAGCTACTCTAAAGCGTGTCAGTGACGTTTCTGAAGATGATATGATTTTTGATATAGGCCCTGAAACTACGGATTACTTATGCGATATTATAGCCAAAGCTGGTACCATCGTTTGGAATGGACCAGTTGGTGTTTTTGAATTTAAACAGTTTTCTAAAGGCACAGAAAAAATTGCACATGCTATCGCCAATAGTCCTGCTTTTTCGATCGCAGGTGGCGGGGATACATTGGCTGCGGTGGATACATTCGGCATTACCGATAAAATTTCCTATATCTCGACTGGTGGTGGCGCATTTTTAGAATTCTTAGAAGGTAAGAAATTACCGGCAGTAGAAATATTAGAACAACGAGCTGAGAATCAAACTTAAAAGACTTCACTAAAGCTTTTAATCTTTTATAAATAATTTACACAAGAATAATATGGGGAAAGTAAAATGGCATTAATTTCAATGCGACAACTGCTGGATCACGCAGCGGAATACCAGTACGGCGTTCCAGCATTTAATGTTAATAATATGGAACAGATCCGTGCAATTATGGAAGCCGCCAATCAAACGGATAGTCCGGTTATTGTTCAAGGCTCGGCTGGTGCAAGACAATATGCAGGTGCGCCATTTCTACGTCATTTGATCTTAGCGGCGATAGAAGAGTTTCCGCATATTCCAGTGGTAATGCATCAAGATCACGGAACTAGTCCTGCGGTTTGTCAACGTTCAATTCAATTAGGTTTTTCATCAGTGATGATGGATGGATCGTTAATGGAAGACGGTAAAACGCCATCAAGTTATGAATATAATGTAGAAGTGACCAAACGAACGGTTGATATGGCACATGCTTGTGGTGTTTCGGTTGAAGGTGAACTTGGTTGTTTAGGATCGCTTGAAACCGGTGAAGCGGGAGAAGAAGATGGTATCGGGGCTGAAGGTGTTTTAACCATGGATCAAATGCTAACTGATCCGGAAGAAGCGGCAGATTTTGTAGCTAAAACTCAGGTTGATGCGTTAGCTATTGCCATCGGGACATCACATGGAGCGTATAAATTTACTCGACCACCAACTGGCGATGTTTTAGCCATCGATCGCGTGAAAGAAATTAATAAACGTTTACCAAATACTCATTTGGTGATGCACGGTTCATCATCGGTTCCCCAAGAATGGCTAAAAGTTATTAATGAGTTTGGCGGTGAAATACCGGAAACTTATGGCGTGCCGGTTGAAGAAATTTGTGAAGGAATTAAACACGGTGTTCGTAAGGTAAATATTGATACCGATTTGAGGCTTGCCTCTACCGGAGCCGTTAGGCGTTTCCTTGCGAATAACCCTTCTAACTTTGATCCGAGAAAATTTTTGCAAGCCTCCACCGACGCCATGAAAGATATTTGTATCGCTCGTTATGAAGCATTTGGAACTGCGGGTCATGCAAGTAAAATTACAGCGTTGGCTCTTGATGCAATGTATGAGCGATATGCAAAGGGTGAGTTAGCGGCTAGAGTTAACTAATACAGTTAATTAATCGGAAATAATTTTTATTTTAAATCGTTATCCACCACTGAAAACATATAATACAAAGGTAGAAATATTCAATTGGAAGTACAAGGGATGTTAGACACAACGAGAGAAATAGAAGTTCCTGAAGGTGTCGAACTATCCTTGGCTGTTGCGGGTCTAGTTAGTCGATCTTTAGCTTTTATTATTGATTTATTGGTTCGTTGGGCAGCTCTCAGCGTTGTTTCCGGTATTTTAGCTTATCTCGGAAATTTTGGTCAGGGGATCTTTTTTATTCTTATTTTTCTTGTTGAATGGTTTTACCCCGTTCTATTCGAAGTTTTTAATCACGGTCAAACTATCGGAAAAAAATCAATGGGTATTATGGTCATCAACGATGACGGTACACCAATTGATTGGTCGTCTTCTATTGTAAGAAATTTATTACGGTTTGCTGATTTTTTACCTATGTTATTTGGTTTTGGTGTTGCTTCTATGTTGATTAATAAGGACTTTAAACGACTAGGTGATTTAGCTGCTGGAACTTTGGTGGTTCACAGACGCGTGATTAAAGATGAAAAAGTCACTTATGAAGAGGAGGGTCTGGCTCCCAAAATCCCACTTACACTAGCAGAACAAAGTGCAATAATTAGTTTTGCAGAGCGAAATCAGCGAATGTCCGAATCTCGGGCTCATGAATTAGCGAGCTATCTTGGGGAATGGATCGATCAAGATAAAACCAAAAAAAATCCTTTCAACGCTGCTCAAACATTAAAACGAATTGCCAAATGGCTTAGAGGCCATCAATGAGACAAGAAGAATTTGAAGAGCGATATAACAAAAACTGGAAAGAGTTTGAAGTTCAGGTCGATCTAGCAGAAGCGCTTAAACTGAATAAGCAAAAGGGCGATATATCATTAAACGGTTTCGCAGAAAATTACCGTCAACTTTGTTATTGTTTATCGCTAGCAAGAGAAAGACATTACAGCCCGCTTTTGATCCATCGACTCGAAGCTTTAGTCTTTCGAGGGCATCAAACTTTTTATCAAAAACGATTAGGTATTTTTCAAAACATCTATCATTTTATTCTGCACGGATTTCCACAAGCAGTACGCCAGCAATCAAAATTTATATGGACAGCAAGTGCTCTATTTTATTTACCGACGATAGTTGTTTTTCTTCTGATGCTTGTATTTCCCGATATGATTTATATGATTGTTGATCCGCATGCGGTAACAGAAATGGAAAGCATGTACGATCCGGCTGCAGAAAGATTTGGTACCGAACGATCATCGGATAACGATTTTTATATGTTTGGTCATTACATTCAAAATAATATAGGTATCGCTTTTAAAACTTTTGCCGGAGGTATTTTATTAACTATTGGTAGTCAGTTTTTTTTATTGTTTAACGGATTCTTTTTTGGTGCGATCGCAGGTCATATTTATAACATTGGTTATTCAGAAACTTTTTTCTCTTTTGTTATTGGACATGGCGCATTTGAATTAACCGGTATTGTCATTTCAGGTGCCGCTGGGTTGCAGTTAGGATGGGCGATCCTTTCTCCAGGGGTTTACTCTAGAAAACAGGCACTAGTGAATGCCGCAAAGTCGGCTATCCAATTAGTCTATGGCTGCATCTTTCTTTTATTGATCGCGGCGTTTGTCGAAGCCTTTTGGTCTTCTACCCATTTAGTTTCAGCCAATACAAAGTATTGGGTTGGATTGGGTTTTTGGCTGATTGTTTTAGGCTATTTTACTTTGCTTGGTCGAAACAAGGGGGCTACGCATGGATCTTGAGAAAGTCACCGCAGAGATCCGACCAAGACGAGGATGGGAAGCTATTGATTTGGGCGTGAATCTTGTTCAAAATCATGCGCTTGTACTCTACAAAATATGGTTTACTATTACTTTACCATTATTTATTTTATTAACTAGTGTTTTTAATAGTTATCCATTATTGGTGATTTTAGTATTTTGGTGGCTAAAACCTATTGTTGAAAGACCTTTGTTGCATTTTTTAAGCAGAGAGCTATTTGGTGAAGGTCTGAATGCCAAGCAATGTATAAAGTCGTTTTTCTCCGTAGCAAAAATACAATGGTTTAGGAGTTTAACACTACGTCGATTTAGTTTTACTCGCTCTTTTGATTTACCTCTTATACAGTTAGAAGGTCTAAATGGTGATGCTCGCTCTAAGCGATTGAGGGTGATTCACTCAGGAGATTCTGGTAGCGCTGTTTGGCTGACGATTATTTTTGTGATTGTAGAAATAATATTATACCTATCGATCATTACATTAATCTATTTGATGATCCCAGAGGTCTATTTAGAGAATTTTGATCTATGGAAATGGATGACAATGGATACCGAGTCCGATTTAGTCGCTCATATTTTTAATTTCTTAACATATTTGGTCTACAGTCTAGTAGCACCGTTTTATGTGGCTTGTGGATTTGCGCTTTACATTAATCAAAGGACTCAATTAGAAGCTTGGGACATAGAGCTTGCATTTAAGCGATTGGCAGCGCGTTTATCTGAACGATCTTCTAGCAACAGTGTTCGGCTTGCTAGCTGGGCTTCCATCTGTTTGCTGTTGTTCAGCATTAACACTTTTACTGCCCAACCTGTGGAGGCTAGTGAAGCCGAAACTGAAACTACAAAAACTGAAATCAAAGATCCAGATTGGAAAAAAAATCTTGATTTAAATAATATTTTGCATGCAGATGCCAAGAAGCTGATCGAGGAAATAAAGGCTGGTGAAGATTTTCATCAGATGGAAACTGTTGAGAGCAATGAGTATCGATCCACAACAGACATTGAAGATGACGAGCCAATCAATTTTTCACCAGGCTGGATTATTTTTGCAAATATATTTGCGGTTATTATTGAATTTGCCTTGTGGATTTTTATTGCGGTACTCGTTTTATTTTTGATTTTAAAGTATAAACACCTGATAGTTAGAAATATTGGTAACAGAAAAGTTCCTCAAAAACGTCCTACGAAGTTATTTGGTCTCGATTTAAATAGTGAAAGCCTGCCCGATAAGCCTTGGCTTGTTGCCAAGCAATTGATCGACAGTAAACAATACCGGGAAGCACTTAGTTTGCTTTATAGAGCGAGCCTTATTTGGTATATCGATCATAGTGACGTGGTGATTAAAGAAGGTTACACGGAGCTGGAGTGTTTAAAACAAATTTCAAAGAGTGTTAACCAGCAAAGTCGTCAATATATGACCAGTCTGACTAATAGCTGGCGCGGGTTGGCTTACGCTCATCAGAATCCCGAGCTTAATCAGCTAAATGATCTTTGTGATAGTTGGCCGAACGTTATGGTCAAGTTTGAAAAGAATGATGCGAGTGCACAGGTGGTCGATGAAAAATAAATTCGCTATTTCTCCTGCCACATGGATAGTTATAATTTCAGCAATAGCTATTGGTGGTTATCTATATTGGTTTTATACTAATTTTGATAAAGTAATAAAAGAAGTTGATAGAGGCGCAATCAAAGAGGCTAAAATAAACCCTTTTTACGCAGCTGAAAAATTTCTGGAAACTGCTGGCAAAAAGGCGGAGAGCCAAAAAAATTATTCGATCCTCGATGAAGATTTACAGCCATACGATACCCTTGTTATCGAAAGCACGCGAGTTGGACTTACGGCAGAAAAGCGACAAAAAATAAATGATTGGATTTCAAGTGGTGGACATTTAATTGTTTTAGCGACAGAAATCCATGATCATGATCTTGGAACAAGTCGGGACAAATTTCTTGATGAATTAGGTGTTCGTCTCTACCAGAATCACGACTATAGTTGGGATGCTGACAACGATGAAAGTCTAACTAAAGTGACTTTTAGTGATACCAAGCAACAGACAACTATTTCATTTGGTCATGAATATTATTTGCAGGATGATAGTGGTGAAGCTTCTTTTATTGGAGGCAATGATTATTCTGATCTATTCGTTCAATATAATCAAGATGAAGGAATGATTACTGTATTAACTGATATGTCGATATGGAAAAATTACTCTATTGGTGAATATGACCACGCGATGTTTTTATTACAATTGGTTGGCGGTGCGCAAAACGTATGGTTTTTATACAATACCGTACAGCCCTCATTGCTTTCGGTAACTAGTCATTTGATACCTATGGTGATTATCTCCTTCGTCCTATTAATCGTTATTATTTTATTTTCCGCTAGCTGGCGAAAAGGTCCTCCAAAATCAGATGAATTAAGAGTACAACGTGAGCTCATGCAACATATTCAGGCTGCTGGTGAATTTAGTTACCGAAATGATAATGGTATGACGTTGCTTGCTAATTTAACGAATTCTCTAGAGTTAAGGTTAGCAAAATCAATTCACCAATATTCTCGACTTAGTGATGATGAAAAGCTCACCAAACTGTCTCAATTGAGCGGAAAAAATAGCAAGGAACTAATGATACTCTGGCAGGATGACGAACAAAACCAGGACAGTTTTATTAAGAAAGTATTATTAATGAAAGAATTAAAAAAACAGTTTTAGTAAAACAGATAGTTTTAGTCAGATAGGTATGGCACCTTTAAAAAACAATTTAATACAAGTGGAATGAAAAATGAATGAAGAAAATAAAAATCAAAATAATATCGAGCAAGATAACATTCAACAAGATGATCAGATCGACATGGTTGAAAATGCGGATATGATCATTCCAGCGTCTGCTAATGAAACAAAAGTAATATCCAGTGCAACGGGTATTAGTTTTCAACAAGGCTGCGAGATCATTCAGAGTTTAAGTAAAAACATCAATGCTACCTTAATCGGTCAAGAATCGATTGTTGAAATGACCTTGACTTGTTTATTTGCTGGAGGTCACCTTTTAATTGAAGGTGTGCCTGGCTTAGGTAAAACGTTATTAGTTCGCGCAATAGCAAAGAGCTTTGATGGCGACTTTTCGCGAATTCAATTCACTCCCGATCTAATGCCAAGCGATGTAACCGGGCATGCGATGTTTGATCAAAAGTCTGAGAAATTTCGTATTCGCAAAGGACCAGCGTTTACTAACTTGTTATTGGCTGATGAAATTAATCGTGCACCCGCAAAAACTCAATCGGCATTGCTTGAAGTCATGCAAGAAAAACACATAACAATTGAAGGAAAATCACTTCCTGTTAGTACACCTTTTATGGTTTTAGCGACTCAAAACCCTTTAGAGCAAGAGGGAACCTATCCTTTGCCGGAGGCTGAACTCGACAGATTTTTAATGAATATACTCATTGATTATCCATCGATAGAAAATGAAATATTACTAGTTCGTGCAATCACAACGGATACCGTTGATGATTCTGTATTAATGAAAGATTTAGCCGCTGTGACGTCTGCTGAAACCATAATGCAAATACAAAATCTTGCTGCCTCGGTTAGGGTTGATGACTCTATATTTGACTATGCAGTTCGATTGGTTGTTGCGACTCGAGAGTGGTCTGGTGTGCAAATGGGTGCCAGTCCACGTGCATCAATTGCTATAGTAAGGGCTGCAAAGGCACTGGCATTTGTTCGTGGTAATGATTTTGTTTCACCAGATGAAATAAAATCGGTTGCGTTAGCGGTGTTACGTCATCGGATCGTTTTGTCGGCAGAATTAGAAATTGAGGGGATCAGCGTTGAACAAGTAATTTTCGATCTGCTCAGTCAAATCGCTGCTCCAAGACAATAATAAGGGCACCCATAAATATAAATGAGCCATTAACGTGAAATTTACTCGTCTTAGTATTATTTTAGTCGTCGTTTGGTTAACGATCGCGTTAGCTGATGCGTTATTACGGTTGTGGGATTATATAAATACCACTTCACGGTATGATGTGCTCGCTGGTCAAGAGTCTTTGTTGTCTAAAGTATGGTTGGTTTACGCAATTATATTTATAGCAATGTTGATTATTGATCGATTTTCGTTATTTGGACTAAAAAAAATTAATGTTAATCGAAATATTTCTAATACGCTCCCGGTTAATAGTTTGTGTGATGTTGAGTTGAGTATTACTTATCATTCCTATGATGTTGATAGTAGGCAAGGACGAAAATTAGATATTGAAGTCTATGATCATATTCCTGAAACTTGTGTCGCTACAGGGCTTCCTGCACAAATCGAATTGGGTAATAATCAGGAAGTAAAAGTTAACTACCAGATTAAATCTTTTGAAAGAGGTGATTTGAATATTGAACGAACTGAATTATGGGTTTTATCGCTACTTGGTTTGCTTTCAAAACGCGTTGAAATAGAATGTAAAACAACCTCAAAAGTTTATCCTAATTTTCGTTCGATCCATAATTACGTTTTGCTCGCGACCGAACAAAGAACGAGACAGCTAGGAATAAGACAAAGACAAAAACGCGGAGAAGGTTTAGATTTTCACCAACTAAGAGAGTATCGGATCGGTGATAGCTTACGTCAAATCGATTGGCGATCAACTTCTCGATTAAGAAAAGTCATTTCAAAAGAGTATCAACAAGAGCGAGATCAAAATATTATCTTTTTGATTGATTCTGGACGACGAATGCGAACCAAAGATGGTGAGCTTTCTCACTTTGATCAAGCGCTTAATGCAACGTTATTAGTTTCACATATCGCACTTAAACAAGGAGATGCAGTAGGTCTAAAAATTTTTGGCGGTGTGAATCGATTTCTTTCTCCAAAAAAAGGTCCATCGACCATTAGTGTTATGTTAAATCAAGTGTATGACTTACAGCCCAGTAATCGAGCATCAGACATCATTAAAGCAGCCGAAGAGTTAAATAAATCCTTCAAAAAACGATCACTCATTGTAGTGGTTTCTAATATACGGAAAGAAGATCAAACTGAGTTCACTACCGCAGTAAAAATGCTAAAAAAACACCACCTGGTTTTATTAACTAATTTGAAAGAACAGGCGTTGGAAGATTGTTTGAATGAAGAAATTTTTAATATGAGAGATACGCTTAAATACACCCAAACGGTCAGCTATTTACAGCAACGAGAAAAGTTGCATCAATCACTAAGTCACAGTGGAGTGATTGCAGTGGATAGTTTACCTAAGCACCTCGCGATTAACATGGCGAATCAATATTTTGATATTAAGCGTAGTGGACGACTATAGCACATAGTGTTTAAAAATAAATTATACCCAAGTTTTCAGGCGGTGTTTTTCTTTTTATTCGAGAACCAGTATAATATTTTTTATGATTTTGTTTTTCCAATATTTTTTCTAGGTCGATAGGTTCATATTTCATATCAATTCTCGCTCCTCCAGGGATCACTCTCACCGCAGTCCAAAAAAGTTTGTCCGATTGATTCTTTTCTTTTTCATTTAGGGAAGTTTTTAGTTGTTTGATGAAATTGTCCCTTTTACGGCTCTCTATATGAAAGTTTGAAATACGTGCCCAAACATAAGCATAAATTAAATTTGGTTCTACATACTCATCTATGCCGCTTTTGTAGTATTTCGCCATTTTAAATTGAGCTCGATAATCACCTTTGAAAGCTAAGTTGCAAAATATATCAAAAGAAAGAGTATAAGCCTCCTTCTTTTCAGCGACAATTCCTGCTTTATAGGGAAAAAAGTTATTTAACTTGTTACAGTTTCTAGGTTTATCATCTTCACCTATACAGTTGGATGACGTTAGTAAAAATAAAATTGCAACTAATAATTTCATGCGCTACAGTCCTTGTTAATAAATTCTTTGCAAATATCTGGTCGTTCAGATTTTAGAAGCTTTACGAAATTAGAGAAATTTGGTCTGGCTGTTGTAACTGGATTTCTAACTGTAAATTGAGTGAAGTAGTTTAACTCACCGGCTTCTACGTAAGTGCAAAACCCTTTATCTTTGTAGTCAACTCTCAAGTTATAAACGTCGAAGCCAATAAAGCAATATTCACCTTCCGGTACTTTAAGAGTTATTTGAGTGTAGCCTTTTGCTGCATTTCCAACGTAAAAGCTGGTATCTGTTTCTACGTTTAGAATTTCGATCGTTCTTAAGGCATCCAAGGTGTCTATTACAAAGCTGAAATACCCTTCATTTAGCTTTAACAGTGAGTGTGGGCTATCATGGAATATACGGTATTTTGATGAACACCCTGCGAGAGTCATTGAAAGTGCTAGATATATCCAAATTTTCATGTTACTTACTTCCATTTATTTTTAATCAGGAGCGATTATCTAGTATGTTAGTTAATATGTAAAATAATATGTGTTACCAATAGCTTCACTCTCTTTTCCGATCAGGATTAAAAATTACTTGACAGTTGTATGCACTTTTTTATAGTTATTTTCTGGTTCTGTAAAAGTATAATCATTGCAGATGCAACCAACTACTTGCAAAAACAAGCCCAAACATCCTATAATCTGATTCAAATAATCATGCTTTGGATCAGCTATGCGTGTTGCACCTCTACAAGATTTAGCATCAAAACCAGCATTCAACTGGAAACAAATCGCTTACTATATGCTTTTGTCCAGAGCAATGGACGATATTGAAGAGCAACAACTCGTCCCTGCAAAGCTTGTTTTTAACCAGTTTTCCGCGCGCGGTCACGATTTAGCACAAATTTTACTTGGCTCTTTATTAACTCACCCCCATGATGGAGCAACTGGTTACTATCGCTCTCGCCCTTTTGTACTCTCGCTTGGGTTGGATATTGAAGATGCAGTCGCTTCGCCTATGGCAAAATCTGGAGGTTATAGCGATGGGCGAGATATCGGTGTTGTTTGCAACTACCCAAACCCTGGACATAAAGGGGCAATGTTATTGCCTATGTGTGGAGGTGTTGGAGCCCAATATACACCGATCTCTGGTTGGGCTCAGTCGATCATATACAATCGTGACCAACTAAATGATGAAAGCTATCGTGGTGCAATTGGTGTTTCCATGGGTGGCGATTCTTCTATGTCGACTAATGGGTTTTGGTCGGCACTTAATATTTCGACCACCAATAATTTACCTCATCTTTTTTATATTGAAGATAACGGTTATGGAATTTCAGTACCGCAAGAAGTGCAAACACCAGGAGGTGATCAAGTTGCGAATTTGGCGGCTTATAAAAATCTCAAAATTATTGACGGTGATGGAACAGAGCCAGTCGAAGCTTCTGAATTAATCAGCCAAGCAGTTGAATACGTTCGTGCAGGGTCAGGGACTTGCCTGCTTCGTTTAAAAGTACCTCGCTTATGTGGGCACACTTTTCAAGACACTCAAACATACAAACCAGAAGCGATGGTTAAAGAAGAAAGAGCAAATGATCCGTTACCAAAGCTCCAAAAATTTTTAGCACAAAAAAATACTCTAGACGAGTCGGCGTGGCAAAATTTAAAAGAAAGAGCGTATGATGACGTCACCAATGCAGTAGAAAAAGCCAAGCGAAGACCAGAACCTGATACAGCGAATTTAACCCGTTATGTTTTTGCTGAAAAGGATAAGTTTGATAATCCGGAAATTCAATTACGTGGCGGATTACATGCGGATGACTATCAATTTCCCATTGCTGATGAAATTGCCAAGCCGCAAGGTTCAAGACTCAATATGTTAACGGCGATTAGAAACGTACTGGATCACGAGTTAACGATTAATCCAAAAATTTTAGTTTTTGGTGAGGATGTTGGTCCAAAAGGCGGCGTTCACGCGGCGACGTTAGGGCTGAATGAAAAGCACGGTGATCTACGGGTGTTTGATACCAGTCTATCGGAAGAAGGTATTATTGGACGCTCCGTTGGTATGGCACTGTCCGGATTGATGCCAGTGCCGGAAATCCAATTTAGAAAATACGCTGAGCCTGCCGCCGAGCAAATTACCGATACCGGAATTATGCGTTGGCGAACCAATAATCAATTTGCAGCACCAATGGTCATTAGAATTCCCGGCGGATTTGCCGGACGAGGCGACCCGTGGCATTCGATGTGTGATGAAGTTGAGTGGGCACATAAAATTGGCTGGCAAGTGGCGATGCCGTCCAACGCTGAAGATGCGGTGGGCTTATTGCGTTTTGCTTTACGTGATAATAACCCTACAATATTTTTTGAGCATCGCTCTTTGTTAGACGGTCGGTGGTCAAGACGACCTTATCCGGGGCATGATTACGTGTTGTCTTTTGGTAAAGGACAAACCCTAACGGTTGGTCATCGGTTAACGGTGGTGACTTGGGGAGCAATGGTTGAGCGCTGCGAAGCCGCAGCTTTGGATATTTCCAATGGTGTTGAGGTGATCGATCTTAGGACGATTCAACCTTGGGATAAAGAATTGGTATTGGAATCTGTCAAAAAAACATCCCGATGCTTAATTGTTCATGAAGACAATTTGACCGCCGGTTTTGGTGCAGAAATCGCCGCAGTCCTAGCCAAAGAGGCATTTTTTGATTTAGACGCGCCTATCGAGAGATTGACAATGCCAGATACACCGAACCCGCACAACATTCATTTAATGAATGCAGCAGTTCCCAGCGAGGAAAAAATTAAGCAAGCGATGTTAGATCAAATAGCGTTTTAAAATAAGAATGAAAAAAATTATCGAGAACAAATTATGAACAATTTGGTTGATATAACTTTACCAACTGATCAACTTGAAGGCACAGAAGCTGTGTTTTCCGTTTGGTTAGTTAATCAAGGTGATCAGGTTGAAGAAGGACAACCCATCGCCGAGCTAGAAACCGATAAAGTTGCAATGGAAGTTTGTGCTTTAGCTAGTGGCGTCATTCATTCCTTACAGGCAAAACAAGGCGACAAAGTAGAGCCAGAACAATGCTTAGGTAAAATCGATACGACACCTTCCTCGACATTAATGTCTGGCAATAAAAATGAAGAAAATATTTTCATAAATTCGTCGAATGAATCGGCAGAAAAAAATTCCGACAATGCAAGTCAGAATCTGAGCTCTAGTTCCAACTTAAATCATCGTCATTTGGTTAGCCCTGCAGTAAGACGCTTGTTGAACCAACACGATATAAATATAGATAAAATTCAAGCGAGTGGAAGAAATAGCCGAGTTAGTCGGGATGACGTCTTAAAATATCTTAAAATAACCCAAAAAAATGTTATTTCAAAAAGCAAACAAAAAAAAGACTTCTCCGCGATCCAGGCAAAACCATATTCCGATCCTCTACAATCATTACCACGTAAGTTAGAAGGTAAAATGGTTCCACATTCCAGTATGAGGAAATCGATTGCTAGCCATATGGTAAAAAGCTTATTGGAAACCTCTCCACATGTTACTAGTGTTTTCGAAATGGATATGGGAAATATAATTCAACACCGAAAGCAAAATAAAAAGAAGTATGCAGAGCAAGGCGTAAGATTAACTTATACCGCTTACTTTCTATTGGCAATGGCTAAATCTGTTAAAGTTGTACCGCAAGTTAACGCAAAATATCACCAAGAAGCATTAGAATTATTTAGCGATGTAAATATCGGAGTTGGCACAGCATTAGGCGATGCAGGTTTGGTTGTGCCAGTCATTCAGCAAGTTCAATCGATGAAGCTAATTCAAATAGCAAAATCATTGAATCAACAAGTGGAAAAATCCCGTACTGGAAAATTAAAACCGAGTGATATGAAAAATGGTACAATCACTATTTCTAACCATGGTGTTAGTGGTAGTTTATTTGCTACACCAATTATTATTAATCAGCCGCAAGTGGCTATTTTAGGAATTGGCAAGTTAGAAAAAAGAGTGGTTGTAGAGGAAGTTAACGGTGCGGATGCCATTGTGATTAGACCAAAATGTTATGTTTCACTTTCTATCGATCACAGAGCATTGGATGCGTATCAAACTAATTTTTTTCTATCAGAATTTGTGAATGTGATTGAAAATTGGAAACTCTAAAAAAATATTTTACAACAGAGGCACAGAATGAACAGCTGTGGGTAAGTTTTTGTTCAATGTTCTCTGTGTCTCTGTGATGAAATTTTCGTAAAGGTTTTAATAAATGAAAATACAAAGTTATGTCAATGGTGAATGGCGTAGTGGTAAAGGTCGAGCTGATACCTTACTCAATTCCGTAAATGATGAAGTGATAGGCGAAGTTCATTCAATAGATTCTGGCTTTGATCAAATTTTAGATTATGGAAGATCAGTAGCAGGTCCAGAGCTTAGAAAATTAACCATCCATGAACGAGCAGAAAAAATAAAACTTCTTGCTAAATATCTTTTAGATCTCAAAGAAGATTTCTATCGTATCTCCTACATGACTGGGGCAACAAAAGTAGATTCATGGGTGGATATTGAAGGTGGGATCGGTACGATGTTTAGTTATACCGGGATCGCGCGTCGAGAGCTCAACAACGATACCTTTGCGGTAGAAGGTAACGTTGAACCTTTATCAGCAAATGGAACGTTTGTTGGTCAACATATTTTAACGTCGAAAGAAGGCGTTTCGGTTCATATTAATGCATTTAATTTTCCTGTATGGGGAATGCTTGAAAAAATAACGCCTAGTTTAATCGCTGGTGTCCCGGTGATCGTTAAGCCAGGAACGGTGAGTTGCTATCTAACAGAAGTCGTTGTGAGAAGGATTGTAGAATCAGAAATTTTTCCAAAAGGATCTGTCCAATTAATTCTTGGATCGATTGGCGATCTATTGAATCATGTAAACGAGCAAGATGTGGTTACCTTTACAGGCTCTGCATCTACCGGACAAATGTTAAAAAGCCATCCAAATATTATTAGCAAAAGTGTTCCATTTACCATGGAAGCAGATTCTTTAAATTGTTGCATTTTAGCGCCGGATGTAAAAGTTGAAGATCCAGAGTTTAATCTCTACATTAAAGAAGTCGCTAGAGAAATGACCACCAAGGCAGGGCAAAAATGTACTGCGATACGTCGTGCAATTGTGCCATCAAATATGAGTGAAGCGGTAAGTGATGCCTTGATAAAAAGATTAAAAGCGACCAGCATTGGTGATCCCGCGAAAAAAGAAACCCGAATGGGAGCGCTTGTAGGGAAAACTCAAAGAGCTGATGTGCTCGCGGCGATTGAAAAACTTAAACTAGGAAGTGAAGTTTTGTTAAGTGGTATGGACGATTACGATTTGGTCAACATTGATAAAAACATAGGCTCATTTATGGCTCCCACGCTTTTACGATGTGATAATGCACTAACTAATGTTACACCACACGAAGTCGAGGCTTTTGGTCCAGTCAGTACGTTAATGTCTTACGACGGAGTAGAGCAGGCAATTCAGCTAGCTAAAATGGGTAAAGGCAGTTTAGTTGGTTCTGTGATCACAAAAAGTGCGGAATATGCGAGAGATATTATTTTAGCAACAGCATCTCATCATGGTCGAATGTTGGTTTTGGATGCAGAGTGTGCCGGAGAGTCGACCGGTCATGGTTCACCTCTTGCAAGTCTTGTTCACGGTGGTCCCGGTAGAGCCGGTGGCGGTGAAGAACTAGGTGGAGTACGCGCGATAAAACATTATATGCAAAGAACCGCTATCCAAGGTTCACCAACTTCGATTATGGCGATCACTAATCAGTATACAAAAGGTGCCAAAACAAAAACCGACCGCGTACATCCTTTCCGAAAATATTTTGAAGAATTAGAAATTGGCGAGTCGTTAACCACTCATCGGAGAACTGTAACCGAAGCAGATATTGTTAATTTTGGCTGTTTGTCTGGCGATCACTTTTACGCACATTTTGATGAAATTGCTGCGAAAGATTCATTCTTTGAAAAACGAGTCGCACACGGTTATTTTGTGATTTCTGCTGCCGCTGGAATGTTTGTCGATCCGGGTCAAGGACCAGTTATCGCCAATTATGGAATTGATAATTTACGTTTTGTAGAACCGGTTGGAATAGGTGATACCATACACGTCAAACTTACCGCGAAACGAAAAATTAAAAAGACAAAAAAACCGGACGAAAAATATGACACTGGAATTGTTGCGTGGGTAGTCGAAGTTATCAATCAACATGATGAGCCAGTAGCGATCTATGACATTTTGACTTTGGTTGAGCGAAAAAATAATGGTGATTGATGCTTTCTTATTTGCAGCGGATCGACTATAAAATTTTTAAAAAAATTCTGAGCACTATTCGGGCGGATCGGAAGGTCTACCAAATGTAAACGCTTGTTGGGTCACTCCGTGTTTTCGAATATGCTCAAGCTTTTCTTTTGCGTCTTCAACGGTAGGTAAGTTATCTTGTGGTATCCACCACAGTGCTTGATGCGCTAATTCTAATTTATTGAACCAAGCCTCTCGATTGCCAATTAATTCGACGTGTGAAGACTTATATACAAAGTTTCTTAAGGATTCAATATCTTCCCAAACGCTCATGTTTACTAGAATAAGTGAATCATTAAAAACACGTATAGAGGTCGCACCACCTTCATCACCCTGAAGGCGCCAAACAAACCCTGGTGATTTATCTGCTATCTCATTAATTTCATCTAAACGAGATACAAAATCACTCATTATTTCGTCATCCATTTCAGCCTTAGCTCTGGCGATATTAACTTGTGCTATTTGGTATTTTTTCATGTTGTATCTCCTTATTAGCTAAAGCAAGCTTACACTGAATAACTCATTAATTTTTATAAGTTATTGAGAAAAACAAACCAATTATAATCTTGTATAACTGGTTTGGCAAACTACAACTAATATCTTATGGAGATAAGATTTAATTATATTCAAGTTGATAATTAACAAGATCTTCAATACTCAAAACAACCATTTCATGTTTTAAAGCAAAGCTTATAACATCTTTTAATTTCGCCATCGATCCATCGGGATTGGTAAGTTCACAAAGTACACCAGATTCAGTTAAACCTGCTAGTTTCATCAGCTCGATTGTGCCTTCAGTATGACCACGTCTCGCTCGTACGCCACCATTTACAGCTCTGAGTGGAAAGATATGACCAGGATGGCAAAGATCTTTAGGCTGGCTACTTGAATCGGATGCTGTTTTTATAGTGGTTAAACGATCACTTGCAGAGACGCCTGTTGTGACTCCTTGAGCCGCTTCAATAGAAACGGTAAAAGCTGTGCCAAATTGGCTGTTATTATTGCTTACCATTTGTGGAAGTCTTAGTTTTTCAATTTTTTCATGGGTTAAGCATAAACAAATAATGCCGCTGCACTCCCGAATAAGCATTGCTACTTGCTGTTCTGTTAAGCGATCTGTAGAAAAAATAAGATCACCTTCATTTTCGCGACTTTCATCGTCAACGAGTAAAATCCCGTTGCCTAATTGAAGTGATGAAATAGCTTTGATTACGCGATCTGTTGGATCACCAAAAATTGATAGTAAAGACTGACTCATGTTGTTGTACCCTTTGTAAGTTGACATGAATCAGGGCATGCAGGAACGCTGCTCAAATTAACCGCATAAAAATATTAGTTTCATTGCACAGCAAGGTTAACGAAATAATACTAACTCGCTAACCGATTCTCTCCCATCCGGACTATAACCGTCGGCTCTGGCATTTCACCAGATCTGCTGACCTCATTAAAAAAGAATTTCTAATGAGCGCTCGCGGGCTGTTTCATTGCTATAGATCTATAATAATGAAAATACCGCCGGTGGGGAATTTCACCCCGCCCTGAGAATTAATTGTTTACGGATAAACCGCTAGTAGATTATAGATTAATACTCTTTAGAATGGTAACAACGAGTACCATAAACTAATTATTTAAGATAGAATCAGATTGATGTCTAAAATGATAATAGTCAACAATTGATGGATTGTTTTTATGATAGGAAAAAAAGCGAGTAAAAAAGATCAAATTCTGAAAATGCTTACTAAACGTGTTTTAGATTTGGATTTAAAGCGTAGTTTAGGTGAGGATATTGATCTGCAAGAAATCGCGTTGGATCATATCAATGCGCTGGATGAGATAACATCAATTGATAAAAGTGAAATTGAAAAAATTGCAGATCAAATAATAAAGGAATATCAAGAAAAACAAACACCAAAACAAAAACTCTATCAATTTTTCAAAAAATATAGTCGAGAATTAGTTATTTTCTTGATTGCAAGCCTGTTAGTTCTAGTTATTTTTTTGAGTTTTTTATTGTTTCGTTTTTCAGAGCCAAATAACACCAGTCAAAACTTTGATTCTCCCTTAACTCAACCTTCGGAGACAAATCGCATTTTTTACGTTCGCTCAATGCTTGCGCAGGTTGTTAGCCAAATGACGGGAGTAAAAATGTATTTTGCGGAATTTTATATGGCTGCTGGAAAAATGCCAAACAAATTCGAAGATTTAAAAGACATTATGCTCGATCTTCAAGATAGTCCGCTTATCGAAAAGGCTGATATAACAAAAAGTGGTGAACTAGTGGTGTTCTTATCTGATGATTTTGGTGAGGGAAAAGTTGTTAAGTTGAAATCCTCTACGAGTCGTAGTGGAATGAATGTGAAGTGGGTATGTGAAACTAATCTTGAAAAAAAATTTCTAGGGGTTTCGCAAGCGGCTTTTTGTACTTATAACGAAGACATACTTTCTGATTAAGTAACAGTTAAACTTAATAGTATTATTTGTAGTTGAGATTGATATGATCGAGATTTTTTTGCTTGAAAATCTCCCAGTTTTTATTTACATAAACTAACAACTCATCATTAGACGCCCACCTAAAAATAATATTATTTTTTCCTTTGGTGATGAATACATTACCGCTGGTTTCAATTGGTTCATCAAAATTGAGTATCGAAACTTGAGTACTAAAATCTGCTGTTGCCCCACAATTATAAAGATAAGAAACAGCTTTAATTTTTTTCTTAATTAACAAACCGTAAACCTCCAGCTTAGCTGGAGGACTTAAAAAGTTTGACAATTCCGGGATTCATCGGAAGTCTCAACATCTGTGAACCGCCTAAAGTTCAATAGATGAGGAAACAACCAATGAATCAACAACAAAGTTTAAATCATACCGTTTGGGATTGTAAGTACCATATTGTTTGGATACCGAAGTACCGTAAGAAAAGTTTGTATAAAGGTTTACGTAAATACGTTGGATCACTATTAAAAGATCTAGCAAGACAAAAAGAGTGTAAAATCGAGGAGGGTCATTTAGTGGCAGATCATGTCCACATTTTGATTTCTATCCCTCCGAAATATTCAGTAGCTCAAGTGGTTGGGTTTATGAAAGGTAAAAGTGCTATCTCAATTGCTAGAAATTACGCAGGAAGAAGGAAGAACTTTACAGGTCAAAAATTCTGGGCAAGGGGGTATCATGTTTCAACGGTTGGTAGAGATGAAGAAATCATAAGGAATTACATTCGACACCAAGAAAGTGAAGATCGCCGTATTGAACAGTTAGAATTATATTGATCATACGCCACTTTGAGTGGCACAAAACTTAACCCGCTTTGAGCGGTTCACAAAATCAAGCCTCCAGCTTTGCTGGAGGTGTTTGACTCGGGAGATCTACTGTCATTAACAATCCGAATTTCTTGAACAAGAAAGTCTGCGCTTTTAATTATGGTTACGGTCGGCATGTCGTAGAAATCAGTTATTCTTGAACCGGTAATGACGACTTCGTAATTGTTTACTTGAGCGTTTGCACTAAAGAAAACGAATAACAAAATTATGGTCAGTTTCTTTCTCATTGTATAAATGCATTTAAACTTAAGATTTTTTGAATCGAAACAACTCAACTATTCTTTTAATGGTAATTCTATATAGTCAAGGGTTGACAAGTTATTTTTTGAGATTGCGAAGTTGCGTAGCTCTTTTTCATCTATATCTATAATGTCAATTAAAGAAGTCTTAATGTTTTTTTCTGCTTCGATTCGTAACAAAACACGCATTAACAATTTTATTATTTTACTGTTCCCTAATTCAGTTGATTCAATAAGAGCGAGCGACTCATAAATACAAAAGCCATGCCAGTCATCAATATTATCTTCGGCACGTTGATTGATCGATAGTTGAGGTGTCTCAATAAAGCGAAATGTCAGATGGGTTAACGAGATATTTAGCTCTTGTAAACGAGCTTGAATAAAATTTTTCGATTCTGAATATAGTTGGTTTTCCAGCTTTTCCCATGGATCTTGATTTATGTCTCCATATAAATTTTGGTTTCCAGTCCAATAGGTAGTTGATGTGCCAGTGTCTTTTAGTAATTTTAAATCAGTAAACTGCATATCCTTAGCAAAAGAGCGCGCGTTAGCTAAAACTTCCTCAGTCGATTCACATTGATCTAGAAAAAGAAAGTTCCCCATAAAATCGTAAGGATAATCGCAAAATGATTCCTTCAGTGATCGGAAATTAATATCTGGAATATTCGCTAGAAAATCACTCGATTCAACGCCGTTATACTCAGGAACCATATAACGAGCAAAACTTTCTCCTTTAGGATGTACGATTACAATTTGATCATGATGAACGCCTTTTCTATATTTTATTTGTCCGCTTTGCTTGTATGTATCTATTAATTTCATGAGTTATTACTATATTTTTATTTGCAGATAGCATCAGATTATCTTTTTTGATCTGCTTTTACAACGTATTTTTCAATTTGTGTTTTTTGTTTGCCTTTCTCGGTTACGGACTGGATACTATTCTCGAATATGCACAAAAAAAAAGCCAGCAAAATGCTGGCTTCCTCTTTTATATAACCATCAACTGCATTTAGTCATGATGTTTCTTTTTGTGATGGTGGCGTTTATGATGTTTTCGGTGTCCATCATGTTTTTCATGCCGTTCATGTGAAACACGTTTAACCCACTTCTTCATTACACCTTTACTACAACCATGCTTAAGATGTCCATTTCCCAAACCTAGTTTACCAACGATTTGCTCGCACGAGCAACCAGCAGTATCACTTAGTGTAAATGTATGATGGGATTTTTCCGAATCAAAAATTGTGTCATCGTTGATTAACGCAAAATGATTTCTTTTTAAACCTTTGCTCGGTGCAGTTTCAGGGATAGATGTATTAGCACACATATCCTTATCATCAAAGATGCTGTCGTTATCAGAATCTTTCTTGATGAAAAGTACTAATCCATCATGATCAGATGCTCTCAGTTCATTACTTTCATCTGTCACTAAATTACTAGGGACATCGGAATTTCCACGCGCGAATTCAAATTCAGTTACCATGCGTTCTAAATTACTGCTAGTCAAAGCATGATCAAGAACTTGGGCACTTCCTCGGAAAACAAATGAATATTGATCTTCCTCATCAATTTCATTCACATGGTTAGTCAGTATTGGATCAACAGCACTTGGCTCCCAAAGCAGGTTATCGGCTTCAACGGATGTTCCGGCGATTTGTCCAACCACATCTACATACCCATCGCTAAATTGATAAGCATTAAAGTCACCAGTAATGACTAAATTAACTTCTGGATTGCTGGACTGAATATCTTGAACGATCTGTCCAACAAATTGAGCTTGTGCCAATCGTTTTGCACGAACGCGTTCGCCGCGACGTCGATCGTCAATCCCACTTAAAGAGCGATTATGTACAACCATTACTTGAATCGCGAAATTACTACCGTCAGATGTTTCATGAGCTTTCAATAATAATGGTGGGCGATCATTTAGCAATGAACCATCGAAATCCAAAATTTCATCTTTACCAAATTGAACCACTTCGTCCACTACCACAGAGTTTCTGACTAAGAAACCGACATCAATTCCGCCAATGTCATTTCCTTCTTCAAGATAAGCGGTGTATTGAACAGAAGGATCATCCGTTTCAATTTGCGCCGCTAAAGTTTCAAGAACACTTAAGCTTTCAACTTCGCTGACTGCAAGAATGGTTGGTGCATCCATCACGTTTAAAACAAAGCGAGAAATTTTAGATAAACGGATCGCATATTCTGTAGGTGAAATAACCGGATCATCTACACCAGGATCGCTAACGCTATCAAACAAGCGGAACATATTAAGTGCTCCAACCGTCATTTCGGCATCTTCGCGCGAGTCAACTTTTCCAAATTCTGGCGCTTCTTCTACCGTAAGGCTAGTTGGCCATACTTGATAATCACCGAAAGAAAAACCAAGAGCGCCGGTTGCCATCAATTTTTGACCCGCAAATAACGTGATATTGGTTGCGCCAAGTCCGTCAGGATCGAGTTCGAAAATTTCTGGATTGCCGTCCCATACAGGTAAATCCGTTAAACCTGGAAATTCAATACCTGGTTCACGGAAAGCACGATCTTCACCGGCTATCACTTGAGTGTCGCCAAAGCGATCAGTAGCGGCAGTAGCGACACCTTCGAAAGTAACCAACATCCCTTCGAAACGTTCCATTTCATTTTCCATTTGAGGTTGCAAGGGTGAAGGCGTGTTTTCATCAAACTGGATGCTAGAAGGAATATTATTTCCAGCGCTAGTCACTATTATTCGCGAACCACCTGCAAATTCAGTAAATCCAAAAAATTCAACAATGCGACCTTCTACATTCACCATATCTCCAACGGCGACGCTCGGAGTCGAGCCAGTGAAAACATAAATACCATCCGATGTATTTTCATCTAAATCGGTTCTGGCCTCTGGCGTCTGCATAAAGAATCCATTGGTATCTAGCGCAGTCACTACGTTGTTTAACGTGCGAACATAACCACCTTCAAAAGGAGAGCTCATTCCCGCTCCTTGAATATCGAAAATTTCAGCTTCTGTTACATTGCTCATTCCCGGGGTTGGAAGTTGCGCGTTGTACGCCGTTGTGAAAACCGCTTGTCCACCATCGGGGATCCTAGAATTAGAGTGAATATCTTTATTGCCCGCCGCATCTTCATTCACTTGAGGTTGGTTTGGGGTAAGGATATTCAACAATCCTTGCACGTCGCTGTCATTGGTATCGTAAACCACTGCGTCGATTAAACCTAGTCCGGAAACAGGCGTATCGTTAGGATAATCCGAAGCATTACCCACATGGATTGCCGCCGCATCTGCGCCGTTTTGTAGACTATTATTGTTGATGACTAATTCAGGAGTTGGTAATACTGCTGCGTTACCAATCAAGAAAAAACCGTCTGCGTTAGTTTTAAGTCCATCTAAGTCAAAAGCTGAATTGTATGAGCGTCGATCTGAGCCGTTATATAATACAACCACTAGACCGTCTAAAGGGGTATTACCAACACCGCCGTCATATAGCTCAATAAATTCGAGAGTATCGCTACCTGCAGTGTCTGCGTCCACTTCATTGATACGAATGGGTGAACCGACTTCGGTGGCAAAACTAAAACTGAAATCACTTTCCATATTGTCTGGTGGATCGTTATCATCTAAATCGCTAACTAAGTTCGCTGAGATGCTAACAGTACAAATTTCGTTATAAGCAAAATCGCTGTCAGGGTTTAAGCTGTAATGTTGAGGACCACTAGATACAACCGCCGAGTGTGCGCCGCTCACGCTACAATTAATATCAAACCAATTATCCGACAAGTTAACGCCTTCGCTAAAGCTGATTTCTATGTCAGCATTTAAAGCATTAACACCGGTATCGTTTGCTGGTGTCGTCGCGGTGATGGATGGAGCCATATCAACAGCAGGACCGCCGCCACCGAATACTTGATTGGTATTGATTGCGTTATATGTATTCGGACTATCGGATTCCCAAGTAAAGTCACTGGCTTGACTACCACTGCCTGCAAGTTGCAATGAATTGCCAGCTGGTGTACCGCTTGATTCAGCGACACCAATATCGGTGCTTGTCATGCCGACTGCGGGACCATTAGCCGCAGTTATAATACCTTCGTAGCTTAAAAACTCCACTACTTGGTTGGCTGGATCGACTAATGCTAGCCCGTCTGGCGAACCATTTTGTATGCCATTGGAAGGTAAATTAAATATTACCGTTCCAAAACCGTCTTGCTGGTTTGGTATAACACCAGTTAGCATAGTGGTACGGTATGTTGAAGAATTACTGCCATTATAAAAAACAACACTCCAACCTGATAAATCGGTGCCAGAGTTTCCAGCTACTTCGACTGCTTCGCCGACATCGCTGCCGCCATTGTCGTAGTGGATCTCATTGATAAACACATCAGCAGCGGCGAATTGTGTAAATGCTAAACACAAAGATGCCGCTAATAACGTGCGCTTAGGTTTAAATTGTGCCTTTTTATTAGGCCAGAATGGTACTCGCATAAGTTATCCCTTATTATTTTGTGAAAATTGGATTGTTTGAACAAAGCTAGGGATGTTTGCGTTTAGCATCCCGAACAAAACTTATAATTATTATAACGTCGGAATACTAACATATTATGACGAGATATTTTAGGTAGAAAGTCACAAGATGTTGGATAAATATCATGACTGGGGAATTATAAAAGTTTCGCTTTAGCCCTTTTCTATTAACTCTACCGTTTAGACCAAACAGAACTTACCTAAAAAAGGAAAATTAAAATGAAGATTACTTTTAAAATAACAACGGTGTTAGATATTATCCTATCTATATTGATGAAATAGTGAGATTAATTGAGCAGCTTGATACGGGGATTAATCAGGATGGCTGAAGAAACAGAATTATTCAGTTAGAACTCACCCCTTAGGCTGATGCAAAGAATCCAGATACCGAGGTCGATCTTCCTGCTCCTCAGCGAGCGGTTCAATCTCTCGAACTGTCGAAGTAAACCTCTCAGCTAATTCAATATATTCATCAGTCCCTTGTTTTTTCCAACGCAGTTCTTGATCTCCCACTCTCCTCACAACTTTTGCTGGAATTCCCATTAACATTGAGCGAGGTTCACATTGAAATCCCGCGCGGACAAATGAACTAGCCGCGACAAAAGATTCGGAGCCAATATTAGCATCATCCATCACTACTGCATTCATCCCAACCAAAGCATGTTCACCAATCCGGCATCCATGTAAAACGGCACCGTGCCCAATATGGCTATAAGGCTCCAAATGACAATCTTTATCAGGAAAGCTATGCAGCACACAGGTATCTTGAATATTGCTGTGATGCCCGACAAAAATTCGCCCAAAATCGCCACGAAGTACCGCTCCGGGACCAATAAAACAATGCTCCTCGATGATCACATCGCCAATGATTTCAGCGCTAGGGTGAATATAAGTATTGGCTTTCACCACAGGAATAAAGTTTTCTAAAGCGTAAATAGGCATAATGGGCTTCCACAAGAAAAAGAATCACCACGGAGATACGGAGAACACATAGAAAAGACAAATATGCCTAATTCTTCTCCGTGAACTCCGTGTCTCCATGGTAAAATTTGTTTTAAATTATAAATGAGGCAAGAGTATGTACCAAACGATTATTGTCGAGAAAGCCAATGGTGTGGCTAATTTAACTCTTAATCGCCCTGACCGATTAAACAGCTTCAACGTACAAATGCATGGAGAGCTGCAAAAAGCGTTGGACGATATTGCTACCGATGGTGAAACGCGAAGCCTAATGATAACTGGCGCAGGAAGAGGTTTTTGTGCAGGTCAGGATCTTAACGACCGCGCGGTCAGTGCCGATGGACAAGCGCCTGACTTAGGATTATCTGTCGAAAAATTTTACAACCCTCTGATCCGTCGGATCACCAGTCTAAAAATGCCAGTGATTTGCGCGCTAAATGGCGTTGCCGCTGGAGCCGGTGCAAGTTTAGTCATGGCTTGCGATATAGTGATCGCCGCTCGTTCCGCATCATTTATTTTATCATTCGCCAAAGTAGGCTTAGTACCAGATTCAGGTAGTTCGTGGCATTTTGCTCGTGCATTAGGACTACCGCGTGCAAAAGCTCTTGCCATGTTAGGCAATAAACTTAAAGCCGAACAAGCGGAGCAGTGGGGATTAATTTATCAGGTGGTGGATGATGAAAACCTTATGCAAGAAGCACAAGAATTGTCCGGTTATCTTGCCACCCAACCAACCGAAGCCCTGGCAAACATAAAAAAGTTAGTACACACTTCCTTCGACTATACCTTAAATGAACAGCTTGAAAGAGAACGAAAAGCCATGCAGCATCTAGGGCGCAGCCATGATTACAAAGAAGGTGTAGCGGCGTTTATAGAAAAACGAGAGGCTAAGTTTAAGGGCAAGTAGGGATTAAAAATTTTTTGTTTAAGGGTTTAAAATGAAAAAAGTATACATTTGCGATGCAATTAGAACGCCTATCGGGCGTTTTGGTGGTTCTCTTTCTGGCGTTCGTGCCGATGATTTAGGTGCGATCCCTATTAAAGCGTTAATGGATCGAAGTCCTCAAGTCATTTGGAATGAAATAGACGATTTATACTACGGTTGTGCCAATCAAGCAGGTGAAGATAATCGCAACGTCGCACGGATGAGTGCTTTGCTTGCCGGACTTCCTGAAACCGTGCCTGCAATGACGATTAATCGATTATGCGGTTCGGGTATGGATGCGATTGGTACGGCAGCTCGTGCGATTATGTGCGGTGAACAATCAATGGCTATTGCCGGTGGTGTTGAGCAGATGTCTAGAGCGCCTTTGGTGATGCCAAAAGCTGAGAGTGCTTTTTCTCGTAAAGCCGAAATTTTTGATACGACCATGGGCTGGCGTTTAGTTAACAAAAAAATGGCAGAAAAATTTGGTGTGGATAGCATGCCGGAAACAGCCGAAAACGTTGCCGAACAATTTAATATTAGTCGTGAAGACCAAGATAAATTCGCTTGTCAATCACAGGACAAAGCACAACAAGCATTAAAAAATAAACTTTTTGAAAAAGAAATAATTCCAGTTACTGTTAAAGTCAATCGAAAAGAAACCAAAGAGTTTTCTGTTGATGAACATCCCCGACCAAGTACATTAGAAGGATTAGCAAAATTAGGCACACCATTTAAAAAAGATGGCACAGTGACTGCTGGAAATGCTTCTGGAATTAACGACGGTGCTTGTGCATTGTTAATCGCAAATGAAGAGCAAATTAAAAAACAAAAACTTAAGCCTCTAGCGCGAATAGTTGGAATGGCAACAACTGGATTAGCACCTCGAATTATGGGTTATGGACCAGTTGAAGCTAGCCGTAAAGTTTTAAAAAATGCAGGTTTGTTTTTAGAACAAATGGATGTAATCGAACTGAATGAAGCTTTCGCAGCACAAGGATTAGCGGTAATGCGTGAACTTGGAGTCGCCGACGATGATCCGCGTGTTAATCCTAATGGTGGTGCGATTGCATTGGGTCATCCATTGGGAATGAGTGGTGCACGTTTGGTTACCACTGCCGCTTACCAGCTACAAAGAAGTGCTGGTCAATACGCTTTGTGTACTATGTGTATCGGTGTCGGTCAGGGGATTGCGATAATCATTGAAAAAATCGATTAAAAATATTAATTGAGTTTCTTCAAAGCATCTAATAATGATTTTGGAATGCGTTTTTTAAATGTATCATTTTCCGATTCAATTTTTATTTGAGCTCTTAGTTCATTCATCATTCAAGCAGCGAAGAAACGAAGTTTTTAAAATAGCTTTTATACCATAATGCTTTTGTATGTAGTTCGACATACTTCTTAATATTGTGCCACGCAAAGTGGCTATAGTTATCATGAGCTAAAGCAATAGTATTTTTAATATTCAAAAAAATTTCCAACATCTAGTTAGCTGGTAAAAGTACAAACAGAATAAGCCGCTAATTTTTCTTTATCATTATCAGACTCTTTTTGAATATACGTCTCTTCTAGAGATTTCATAGAAAAACATTCAGACAGCTTTAAAGGTGTGTTGTGTTCCACCGTTTTAATGTCTTCAAATCCCGTAATCCAAGGTGAAAACATTTCGTTAAAGTAATCTTTTGCCTCTTGCGCAGATTCTAAACCATCACTTAGGTTGATGACCTTGTCAGAAATAAAGTCAAATGTAATACTCATTTTTTCAAATGAGTCGTTCAGCTTGCAAAATAATTGATAAATATTATTTTCCGGTATGTAGAGGCTATTACCTTCCCACACAAATAATGTAGGCTCTGAAATATTCACACCCTTTTCTGTTAGCTTGGTGACTAAGTCGTCTTCTAAATAATTGCATGTAATCAATTTTGACGGATAATTTATCGAATTTTGTTGGATAACGTTTTGTTTGAATTGAATGACGGAATTTTGGTCAACATCGAAAAATTTAACGCCTTGCTTATCACTTCGGCAGGCTCTCATGTCGAACCCGCTGCCTAGTAGTACTACTTGAGTAACGCCTTGGTTAATCAATTCAGTGACTTTATCATCAAAGTATTTAGTACGGTATCGTACCATCGAACCCATTTCAGGGATCATTGATGATAGTTTATTGGTCGCGCGGGTTAATTGATCGTTGAGAAAAAACTTCGCATAAGGATCTTCAAACAGCGGGAAGTTCTGCGTACTTTCTTGTGAGCGGTAAGTGGCGATAATAAAAGCCGTTGCGCCGACTTCTTTAATTATTTCCATAGTAGAACTCCTGTAATTTGGTACTGATTTGAAAGTGTTTGTGAGCCAATCGAATTATTAAGCTAGTAAGATAAAATGCTTTCGGCATGTCAGTCAACGGATCTTTGTGAATTGTGTGATTTATCACAGGAAAAAGCCCTTATTAACATGATACATCAATTGTAGAAATAGCCATAAATGGGTATCATATACGTATAGATTGAAATAAGAGAGTGATCGATATGCAATCAGTAGATGATGCTGCCGCGCAAATAGAATTTGATAAACGAGTTGCCAATGAGCAAAAAATTGAGCCTACCGATTGGATGCCTGACGATTATCGAAAAAATTTGATCAGACAAATGTCGCAACATGCGCACTCTGAAGTTATTGGAATGCAACCAGAAGGCAATTGGATTACCAGAGCGCCGAGTCTTCGTCGTAAGGCGATTTTACTGGCTAAGGTACAGGATGAGGGCGGGCATGGTTTGTATCTATACAGTGCAACAGAAACTCTGGGAATTTCTCGCAGTGAGATGATCGAAGCGCTGCAAACCCGTAAAGCAAAATATGCCTCTATATTCAATTACCCGACTTTGAATTGGGCTGATATCGGAGCCGTGGGTTGGTTGGTCGATGGCGCGGCGATCGTCAATCAGATTGCATTGCAAAGAACTTCCTATGGTCCTTATTCAAGGGCGATGATCCGTATTTGTAAAGAAGAAAGCTTTCATCAACGACAGGGTTACGAGTTGATGTATGCGATGGCGAAGGGTAGTCCTGAGCAAAAAGAAATGGCTCAAGACGCACTCAATCGTTTTTGGTGGCCATCGTTGATGATGTTTGGACCTCACGATAGTGATTCAGCACATTCGGCAAAATCAATGCAATGGAAGATTAAACGGGAAACAAACGATGTGTTACGTCAGCGTTTTATCGACCAAACCGTTCCTCAAATAGAAGTATTGGGGCTTGATATGCCCGACCCTGAAATTAAGTGGAATGAGGAAAAAGGTCAATACGATTCCGGTGAAATTAATTGGCAAGAATTTTATAAAGTAATCAATGGTAACGGTCCATGTAATCATCAACGGATCAAACATCACATTAAAGCGCACAAAGACGGCGAATGGGTTAGAGAAGCAGTACGAGCTTATCGAGAAAAGCAACAAGCAAAACAGACCGTAAATGTCGCCTAAATTCATTGTAGGCTACCTGTAAAGAACTGTAGGTGAATCGATATTTAATTGAGAGAAAATTATGAGTCAAGAGCAAGCTATTCAAAAAGAACATCTGGCTGTATACGAAGTTTTTATTCGATCAGCGCGAGGATTAGATCACAAACACGTTGGAAGTCTACACGCCGAAAGCCCAGAACACGCACTAATGTATGCTCGAGATTGCTATTTGCGTCGCTCCGAAGGAGTGAGTGTTTGGGTGGTTAAAGCGACAGACATTACCGCGTCTCAAGAGTCTGACTTAGAAGATTTTATCGATCCAATGGATGATAAAGATTATCGCCATGCGACTCATTACGTGCTGCCTGATAGCGTCACTAATATGTAAGTTAGACTGACATTAATAATTAGTAATAAAGAGATTTAACAATGGATCAAAGTCAAAAAAACCTTTATCGATTTTTAGTCGGGTTAGGTGATGATTCGGTAATACTCAGTCATCGGCTAAGTGAATGGTGTAGCAAAGGACCCTATTTAGAAGAAGATCTAGCACTATCAAATGTCGCTTTAGATTATTTAGGTCGCGCCAGAATGTTTTATCAATACGCCGCTAAAGTTGAAGGGCAAGGCAAAACTGAAGATGATATCACATACACTCGAAATGAGCGGGAATATACCAACCTTTTAATTCACGAACTACCTATTAATGATTTCGCTTTTACGATGTTGCGTCAATTTTTTGTGGACGTGTTTTATTGCCTATATTTAGAAAAGCTATCTAAATCGACTGATGACACAGTCGCTGCAATCTCTGCCAAAGCGATTAAAGAAAGTCGTTATCATCTAAAACGAAGCGAACCATGGATTAGACAACTGGCAGGGGGCACTGAGGAAAGTCGGCGTAGAATTATGGACGCGTTAGTCGAGTTGCAAAGTTTTGTCGGTGAGTTATTTCTAATGTCAGATTGGGAAAAATCGTTAGTTGAAACGGGTATAGCTGTTGACCGGAAAATAATCAAACCAGATTGGGATGGGTATGTAAAAAACTTTTTTGCGGGATCAGAGATCAATTTTTCTGAAAGCGAATTAAAAATTTCGGGCGGTCGAGATGGTATTCATACTGAATTTTTAGGACATTTACTAAGCGACATGCAATTTCTGCAGAGATCTTACCCTGGGTTGGCGTGGTGAAATAACTTTTCTTTTGATCCTCTCCCTCTCGGGGAGAGGGTTAGGAAGAGGAAAAAATAATGGAAAAAATAATCCCAACACTATCCCCCGAATTTGCTAAACGTAGAGCTTATCGAAATGCTTCACCTTACAAAGAAATATGGGATATCTTGGATAATGTATTTGATCCGGAATTACCGGGATTAACCATTTGGGATTTAGGCATTCTTCAAGATGTTCTTTTTAATGGAATTATCTATACAATTGTAGTTACACCAACTTATAGCGGTTGTCCGGCAGTTGACCAAATCAATAGTGATATAAAAATAGAGCTAGAAAAATTTGGTTATAACGATGTAAATGTCGAAGTGACTTTATCACCAGCTTGGTCAACTGAAATGATGTCACCTGAAGGAAAAGCTCATTTACAAAGTATTAATATTGCGCCACCGGATGAGAATAATAAGGTGATTTGTCCAATATGCGAGAGTGAAAATACACAAGTAATCAGCCAGTTTGGATCGACTGCATGCAAGTCTCTGTACCAATGTAAAGATTGTTCAGAAGCGTTTGATTATTTTAAACATTTTTAGAAAAATTGATAAAAATTCCCCCTTAGAAAAATGGGGGAAAGATAACAACCTCTCCCTTAGAAAAGTAGGGAAAGATAACAACCTCCCCCTTTGTAAAAGGGGGAATGAGGGGGATTTAAAATTCGATCCAGAAGTTCAAATCTCCCCTAGCCTCTCTTTGCTAAAGAGGGGGATCTTAAAAAAGGGCTAGAAAATGAGTACAGAATTTTATCTGCTAACCATCAGTAAAGTTGAACGATTAACTACGGATTCAGTGGCTTTGAGTTTTTACGTGTCCGAAAATCTAAAAGAAAAATATAAATTCAAGCAAGGACAACACCTAACCTTGAAGTCCGATATAGACGGAAAAAATGTTCGGCGTTCTTATTCCATTTGTAAGGGGGTTGATTCCAATGCATTACAAGTTGGAATAAAAGCTCTCGAGGATGGAATATTTTCGAACTATGCTAATACTGAACTCAAAGTAGGAATGACTATCGATGTCATGCCTCCTCAAGGACATTTTTATACGGAATTATCAGCTAGCTCAAATAAAAACTATTTATTAATCGCTGTTGGCAGTGGGATTACTCCGATACTCTCACATATTGAATCGATATTTTCAGTTGAACCAAAAGCCAACGTGACATTATTGTATGGCAATAAACGTACCTCCTTAATGATGTTTAGAGAAAAGTTATGTTTTCTAAAAAATGAAAACATGGAACGCTTTCAATGGTTGAATTTCTTTACTGATGAAGAAAATGATTCAGAGATATTTAATGGCAGAATTAGCGCGCAAAAGTTAATCGACTTAGATAAACTTAAACTGGTTGAATTAAAGGCGTTTGATGAGTTTTTTATTTGTGGTCCAGAGGATATGACCTTAGAGATTGCGTCGGCTCTTGAATTTTGGGGATTCAATCAATCTCATATTCATTATGAGCTTTTCTTTTCTGGAGTGATTGCAGACCAAGCAGAAAAAAACCAAGTTAAACGTGCTGAGAAATATGGTAAAAAAACAGCTAATGTGTCAGTCAAAATTTCCGGTCGTAAAACCAGTTTAGAATTAGAAATGGGAGGAGCAAATATTCTTGATGCGGCGTTGGAGAGTGGGGCTGATTTACCCTTTTCTTGTAAAGGAGGCGTATGCGCAACCTGTAAGGCAAGAATCGTGAAGGGTGATGTGGAAATGGATGTAAGCCATGCATTAACTGAGCAAGAAATCAAAGATGGTATGATTTTAACTTGCCAAGCGCATCCTATATCCGATGAAGTAGAAATTGACTTCGACTTTAGTTAGCCGAGTATTAATATCAATATAGATAGCTTTATAAATGAACGAGTGGTACAAGCCAATATTAGTTGTAAGTCACTGATAGTTACGGTTTTTGGTGACATTGTTTCGCAGCATGGAAATTGGATTTGGCTTGGAAGTTTGATTAACTCGTTGAAAACTTTTGGTTATTCTGAAAGGCTCGTTAGAACATCCGTTTACCGTTTGGTTAAGGATGATTGGTTACAAGTTAAAAAAATTGGTCGTAAAAGTTATTACCAGTTTACAGCATCTGCAAATAATCATTACATAAAAGCTGCGCGAAGGATCTACTCAAAAAATATTCATTCATCGGATAATCGTTGGCTTATTTTACTTCCAAGTTTTGTTGAAGAAGTTAAAATGTTAGAATTAAAACGTCAGTTAAAGTGGCTGGGATTCAGTACATTGAATTCGGGCGTATTTGCTCATCCATGTTTTGATCAGAACTCCATTGAAGAAACAATTCAAGAATTAGATATTGCTGATTCAGTCATTATTTTTTCAGGAAAAACAATCGATAAAAACTCTTCCAAGGTGCTTAAAAAATTAGTTTACCAAAAATGGAATTTGGATAGCTTACAACAAGCTTATAATTCTTTTTTATATACCTATGCACCAATATTTAATATTTTGAAGGAAATTAACTCTAATAATCGTTACCATTCAGATCCAAATGAGCAAAGCTTTCTTTTGAGAATATTGCTGATACATGAGTATCGAAGAATTCTATTACAAGATCATGAATTATCTTGTGATATGCTTCCTAAAAATTGGAGCGGTTATCAAGCTAATAATTTAGTAAAAGGTTTGTATTCATTGTTGGTCGACAAATCATGCTACTTTATAACTGGTAGACTAGAGGCTATGAGTGGTTTTTTACCTGAGGCTTCTAGCGAATTTGATAGGCGCTTTAAGTAAAAATAAATCATTGCAATATATAAAGATCCTAAATCTCCACTAGCCCCTCGACAACTGCTCCTGCGTTGTTCTGGTAAGCTACATCCTTGTAGCGATCTTTGCAAAGAGGGAGATATTAATTTGTAAATAATTGAGAATATTTATGCAAAATAGCAAGGTTACTTTTGAAAAAAAACACTCTATCGGGAACATTAATATTGACTATCCCCCGGTAAATGCTTTGTCACAGGTGGTTAGACAAGGATTGATTGATGGTATCGAAAAATTCGAATCCGATGACTCAATAAAGGTAGTTATTATTCGCTGTGCGCAGCGCACATTTATCGCAGGCGCGGATATAAAAGAATTTGGTGAAGCTCCTTTAGAACCATATTTACCAGATGTCGTAAATAGAATAGAGTCGAGCAATAAGCCAGTGATCGCTAGTATGTTTGGCACTTCGCTGGGAGGAGGGTTTGAAGTGGCGTTGGCGTGTCATTATCGAGTGGCATTAGAAGGTACAAAATTTGGTTTTCCAGAAGTTAACTTAGGGTTGATACCAGGTGCTGGTGGTACGCAAAGATTACCCAAAATTCTTGGTACAAAAAAGTCTTTGGAAATGATTGCTAGTGGAAAGCATTATTTAGTCGATGACTTTAAAGAAACAAAGTTATTTGATGCGATTTTTTACAAACAAAAAAACTTAGATTTTGAAACAATTAAATTCGCCAATAATTTAATAGAAAATAATCTGCTAAAAGTAACTAAAGTCGGCGAGCAACCTGTGAACGATGACGTTGATAATTGGCAAGAATTAGTTTCAAAAATAGAAAAAATGGCGCGCGGAAAAGATGCTCCAGTTGTTGCTGCTAAAGTCATTCAAGATAGTTGTCATTTATCGCTTCTTGAAGGCATGGCTTTAGAAAGAAAGGAGTTTATTGAGCTGAGAGATTCTCAACAATCTGCAGCATTAAGATATGCCTTTACCGCCGAAAAGGCGGCATCAAAAACAAATTTTAATGTAGAACCTTTACCCGTTAAGCATGTCGGTATTATTGGTGGTGGTACGATGGGTTCAGGCATCGCAACCGCTTTTCTTTCATCTGGTTTTGAAGTTAGTTTGATTGAGCAAAATCAACAGGCTCTTGATTTGGGGCGAGAGAGAATTGAGAATAATTTTTCGATTAACGTTAAACGTGGAAGAATGTCTCAAGCGCAGGTTGATAACTATTTGAGTTGTTTAACAACCTCGGTTGACTATCAAGAATTGGCAAAAAGTGATTTGGTGGTTGAAGCCGTATTTGAAAATATGGATGTTAAAAAGGATATATTTTCTAAACTTGATGTTATCTGTAAAAAAGAGTGCATTTTAGCTACCAACACTTCTTATCTTGATATTAATGAAATTGCATCCGTTGTTCATCGTCCCGAACAAGTGATTGGAATGCATTTTTTTAGCCCGGCAAACATTATGAAACTGCTTGAAGTCGTTAGAGCTGAAAAATCATCAGAGAAATCACTAATAACTGCAATGGCGGTTGCAAAGAAATTGAAGAAAATATCGGTATTAGTTGGTGTCTGTTTTGGATTCGCGGGTAACAGAATGTACACTCGTTACGGCAGGGAAGTCCAACAAATGCTTTTAGAAGGTGCAACAGCTTTGCAGATCGATAAAGCACTGACAGATTGGGGAATGGCAATGGGACCTTTAGCCGTTGCCGACATGTCGGGAATTGATATTGGTTATCATGCAAGAAGTTCTCAGCCTTTCCCTGAATTTGACAAAGGTTATTTCAAGCCCTCAGAAATAATGTTTGAAAGAGGCCGATATGGTCGAAAAACAGGTTCAGGGTACTATCAGTATGATGAGAACGGCAAAGCGATTGTTGATCCTGAAGTAGGTGTGTTAATTAAAGAAAAGGCAGAAGAGTTAAATATTCCCCAGCAAATTTTTACCGGAAAGCAAATTGTTAAGCGTGCATTATACGCTTTGATCTCTGAGGGTTTACAACTGCTTAAAGATGGCATTGTTCAGCGAGCTTCTGACATTGATGTTATTTGGCTTCATGGTTATGGGTTTCCAAGGCACAAAGGTGGACCAATGTTTCAGGCAAGGCAAATAGGAAAAAATAAACTTGAATTGGAATTAAATAACCTAAGAAGCATTGAAGGTGATAAAATATGGTCGTTAGTCGAACTCGACTTGATAAACTAAAGTTACTAGAACATAAATAGGGAGTTATAAAATGTTGTCAAAACCAGGTTTCGAAATTCCATATTATAGCGATAAACCCTTATCAAAAGATTCAACTTGGATGGTATTTCCAGTGGAAGTGAAAGTTAAGGATAAAGAATATGGCGCAGGATTAGAGAAAGGAAAGGCGCTTATTTCTCAGTTAGAAGATATGACAATCTCGCTCGCAAAAGACAAATGCGATATTAGCCATCCAATTATTAAAAGTAACGACTTAAGTATTGAAACTTTAGTTGAGTTTAAAAAAAATAATAGTGAATGTATATCCATGATATATCATCCCATTGTTATTTGCTTTTTTGAAAACACAGAGTTTTGGAAAAAAATGGAAATAGCTACTATATTTTTAGACGCTATTAGCGAGTTTTGTTCAAAATTAGATAAAAACAAATTGGCTAGTGCCAAGTTAAATATAAGTTCTGTTAGTAGTAATAAATATTCTCTAGGGTAATCATGAAAAAAACATTTGCATTAATACATCCCAAAGTTAAATTGCCTCGACTGATTGAGGCGGCTAAGCATGAAGTAAAAAAATATCTGAAAAGAGAGCGAAATAAAACCTTACCTGAAGGTGTTGATTATTGGGATTTCGATTGTAAATATGGTCACACAGAAGTGCAGGCTGAGGTTATTCATCTTTCAGAAATTAATAAATATATTGATGAAGCTGAGAAACAGAAATTAGAATCATTTTATATCGAGATTTTAGCTAAGCCGGGTGTTCGTGAGAAAAAATAGAGTTTTTCATTCAGAGATGTTTCGCAACGTTTTGTTTGAGAAACGACTTTAACGAAGTAATGTTGCTCATTTTACTAATCATCGAAAGACTCCCGTTGATTTGACGTGTATTCAATTTTTTCGCCAAGGTATGCATCAAACAATTTACGGTGAGCACTGAGAGACATTTCATCATTTCTCTCTGGATATTGTTTGATCCAATCGATTAGCATTTGCAAATTATTATCTTGGGCTTGCTTCGATTCATATTTATGTGGCTCCCAAGGACGGTTCTTGCTATTGGTTATACAAATATCCACTCCCGGATTAACAAAGATCATTTTGGTTGCATTCGAGGCGATGGCGGATATCAGATCAGCATAAACACCTTCAATAACCCAGTTATCGTGTAGTGATAAAAACTTGTTCAAATCCTTAAAAGTATCTACTAATTCTCGTCTCTGAGGAGAGGCAGTATCTTGCCATGTTAACGAATCTAAATCGAGATGAGCTAGCAATAAATGCTCTGCATATTGTTTTGCTAAGATTGATTTTCCAGAGCCTGAGTTTCCGAAAATGATAATTTTTTTCATGATTAAATTTTCTGTATTCATTCAAAAACATACTGCATATTTTTTACAGTAACGTTCGGAGGCACCTTATTTTCTTCAAAATAGTCATAGCCATCTTTTAAGTTTTTCCAAAAAGAATACCATTTCTCACCTTTTTCTTTTTCAAGTCGAGTATCATCCAATTTAAATGGAAACGCATGTACCCTAAAAAACGATTGACCATTCTCCAATGCTGCGTTGACTAAAGCATAAATTTCATCAATGTATTTATCAGTCATAGCATAACAACCAATCGAAACACAGTTACCATGAACCATTAGCGCGCTGCCTGTTCGTTTGTAGGCGCGGTCATATCGATTTGGATATCCTAAGTTAAATGAAAGATGATAACTACTCCAAGGATTAAGCTGATTGGGTGTTACAAAATAAAATCCTTCAGGGCTTTGCCAATCACCTTGTTTTGTTTTTGGGCCTAAATCGCCTGAAAAATTACAGATCTTGTAAGTCTTAAAAAGTGAATAGGTTTTATTGCCGTTTTCAACCCAAATTTCTAGATTGCTCGATTCTTTAAATATTCGAACAAAAACGGGGGAGCCGTATTTTAGCCCTTTTAGATTGAGTTGTTGCTTGAGTGAATCCTCAACACGATTTATTGCATTGACTGATCGTTGACTGCTTGGAATGTTCTTTTGCGCGAGCAGATTTTGTGTCACCAATGTGATCAGAATAATGAATGATATAATGTTAAATTTATAAAACATTTTACTAGATCCCTTTAAATTATCGTTTCTTAAAACCATCGATCTTTGATTTGGCCATAATGGAAATATCCCCATTGTCCAATACGGCGAAATTTTGCGAACGGAAATTTTGGTAATTGTCGGGTGTAAAAAGGAAGGTTCGGAATTTCTATACCAGCGATTTTTTCAGCCAGTCTTTTACCAGCTTGAACAGAAAATGAAACACCATTACCACAATATCCCATACTATAAAAAATATTACCTTTTTCGTCCGCCTGGCAAATATGTGGTAAATCATCTAGAGATATACTGAGCCATCCTGACCAGGAGTAATCAAATTTGATCGAATGAAGTGGAGGGAAACTTTCTCGCAAAATGCCTAAAAGACGATTAGCAAAATACGGATTATTGGCGTCTTTACCGGAGATCGCGCCTCGACCACCAAATAAAATTCGATTATCGGGTAACTTTCGAAAGTAATATTTTAATGCTCTTGTATCCATCACAATATTATCGGATAGAAAATTCGTTTCTGAAATTTGAGAGTCAGTTAAAGGTTCTGTCACAATTATTTGAGATAAAACGGGCAGTGTTCGGTGGTCTACAGCGAGATGAAAATCCTTCGGTGTATAACCGTTGGTTGCAATCACGACTTTATCCGCCTTAACTATGCCATTCGGAGTGTGGAGTATTTGTTTTGTATTATTCTTGGTTTGTTGCCAATCGATAACGGGGCTAGCCGTGTGAATTTTTACACCCGCCTGCTGAGCAAGCTGTTGGTAACCCCATGCCAGTTTTAACGGATTAATGCCATAACTATCAGGAAATCGAATGGCTCCATAGACGTTTTTACTATCGAAATATTCTTTTTTTATTTGTTCTCTTGAGAGTATCTCAGTTGAGTAATTAAATTCCTTTTTCATCATATCGGATTGTAGTTGTAGATCCTTAAGCATCGATGGTTTGTGAGCGACTCTTAAATATCCTTTGGATTGAGGTGTACAATCTATGCCACTTTCAATTAAGTGATTAACTGTCTCCACGCCTTGGCAAACTTCGTTATAAATTCCCTGTGCAACTTTTTTACCCCATTGTTTTATGATCGCAGAGTAAGGTTTTCGCCCAGTTGATTTAAGAATAAATCCGGCATTACGACCACTACAGCCCCATGCTGTTTGATTGGCCTCTAGGATATGTGATTTGATGTTGTGCTCTCTGGCAAGGTGTAATGCGCAAGATAACCCAGTATACCCACCACCAATAATGACGACACCCACCTCGATATCTGACTCAATTTTACCGTCATCTTCAGGCGCTGCACCTGAGCAATCCGCCCAATAACTGTTAGGGTATGGCTCTCCTTGTCCTGGCGATAGCTGTTTTAGAGGATCATACATAGGGAGGTTGGTGATGTTATTTATCTTCGATTTATATTATTTTAGGATATATGTACTTGATTATGGCAAAATAAGTGGCTTGAAGAAACTATTGATTTACGAGAGATGACTTTTTAGTCAATTAAAATCCAATGGAAAATACACTTAAACTGGCTTCGTTAGAGCCAAAATATTTTGACAAGGTGATTGCGCTGGGTAATGAAGTGCATGGTGATGGTTATTTGACCGAAGAGATCATCAGCAACATCTATCAAAAAAGCTGTAAAAATGGAGTCAATTGTAGTTTTGTGATGCTTGATATCGCGCAAGATCCAAACAATTCACAAGTTGGGATAGAAAAACTCGCTGGATTTCGATTGACATATGCTCCGACTAATTGGGAGGTTGATCAATGGTGCTCGCCAGATTTGTGGAAGCTCCCTTTTGAGAAGCTTTGCTATTTTAAATGCAGTACGGTGGATTCTAAGTACAGGGGATTTGGCGTTGCAAAAACAATGTTAAACGCATCTATTCAAGCGGTAAAAAAACAAGGAGCCGAAGGAGGCGTTTGCCATACATGGATGCAAAGTCCAGGGAATGTGGCTTACCTTTATTTTACCCATTGTGGTGGACAGCACATTAAAACGCACCCTGACCGATGGTTGGAAAGTAGTTATGCAGGATATCGTTGTATCGTTTGTTTACCGGATATACACTGTCATTGTGATGCAGGCGAAATGATCCTTTATTTTAATAAAGCGACCTGAGCACCAGTATGAGCGATTTAAAAATATGAGCCATTTAATAAATTCAGAGGAACAAAAAAAACCGTCGGCAGGTAAAGTAGCGTTTACGCTCGATCTGCAAACGTTTTTGCCTTATAGAATGTACCGTTTAGCGGCGCAAATGGCGCAGGCTGGACATAAATTATCCGATCTTTTACTGCAAACTGGCGTACCGATTGGAGAGCGCGAATGGCGGGTAATTTCTGTATTAGGGTCTTATGGCGGTTTGACTAATAGTCATGTTGCAGAAGCATTAAAGACGGATGCCGCCACTATTACTCGAGGTGTAAAAGTACTTAAAGAATTAGGTTTTGTTGCGACTAAGAACTCAAAAAAAGATCGGCGAAAAGTATTGATTTATCTTACTAAAAAAGGCGCTGATTTTCATGATCAAATTACGCCTAAAAGAATAGAGACAGGTGAACAAATTGAAGCTTGTTTTTCAGTAGAGGAAAAAGAGCAACTTAATCATTTATTAAATAAACTAGATCGTCATTTATATCATTTAGAAAACGAATTAGAAGACGAGTGGGAATAAACCAGGGATAAAATATGAATAAGAATAAAAATATAGCGATTGTTTGTGCAATTTCAGCAATTCTAGTTGCCAGTTGTAATCAACAGGAAAAATCAGCAGTTGACAGCAAACTAACTGAAGAGCAAAGCCAATCTAGTTCAAAAATACCTATTAGCAATAAAGAGAATCTACAAAATAAATTTACTAAGGCCACCCAAACGCTCTTTAAAAATCGATCTATAGCGGCGACACTTTTTGGAGTTTCTGATGAGATTGCTGGTTATCATTTTCAATCAGAAATGGAAAACTATAATCCAGCAAATGAAGCCAAATTTCGCGAAGACTTAACCAGTATTTCTGCATCGTTAAATAGCTTATCGACCGATTCAAAAATCGATGAGGAAAATCGTAAAGTTGTTTCTAATATTATCGACTATTATTCTGGTGCTAAGGATATGCCGGTTGGTTTTATTGACAGTTGGATGGGACATTCGGCATTTATTGTGAATCAAATCAATGGCCCATTAATTGACATTCCAAATAATTTGATCAATAGCCATACAATTAAAAATATTGACGATGCAAAAGATTATTTGCAGCGTCTTTCGAAATTTTCGATGACTCTAGATAGTATTAATAACAAAGTAATCAAAGATGCAGAGCAAGGCTGGATACCCCCTAAAGTACTCATCCAAAAATCAATCAATTATTTGCAAAGCTTTGTTAAAGTTGATGTTGATAAAACGTCTTTGGTTACAAGTTTTGATACTAAATTGTCTAAACTGGAAAATATTTCGGACAAAGTTAAATCGGAAATGCTCGCTCAAGCAAAACATTTGATAGACGATGAAGTTTACATTGGTTACAAAAGGATCACTAATACCATGCTCGAGCTTTTAAACCATGCGACCAATGAATCCGGCATTTGGGCACTGCCAAAAGGTTCTGAATTTTATCGTTATTCAGTGCGCAAATTAGGTGATACTGATCTAACACCCGAAGAAATTCATCAAATAGGTTTACAAGAAGTGACTCGAATTACTGCTGAGATGGATAGCATTCTTTTGCAACAAGGTTACAAAGACGGCAGTGTTGGCGAAAGGATGATAGCGTTGAATGATGAGAAAAGATTTTTGTATCCGAATACTGATGAAGGTCGTGCGGAACTACTAAAATATCTAAATGCAACTATCGATCAAATTACCAAAATTATGCCTGAACAATTTGCCAGCGTACCTCCGTACCCTGTTGAAGTTAAAAGAATTCCTATCGCCACTCAAGATTCAAGCGCAGGTGGTTACTACACGCCACCAGCTCTTAATGGCAGCGTTCCCGGTATTTATTGGATCAATTTAAAGGATACCAAAACCAATCCAAAATTCGATCTTAAATCCTTAACTTATCACGAAGCAGTTCCGGGGCATCATTGGCAAATTGCGCTTAATTTAGCGCAAGAGCAACTGCCGTTGTTACGTAGAATCGCACCTTACAATGCTTATATTGAAGGCTGGGCTTTATATTCAGAACAAGTTGCGTATGAAATGGGGCTTTATAAAGATGATCCCTTTGGAAATTTGGGCAGATTAAAAGCCGAATTATTTCGTGCCGTTCGTTTAGTGGTAGACACTGGAATGCATGCGAAAAAATGGACACGCGAACAGGCAATCGAATATATGGCGGATACAACTGGCTCAGAAATGGCGGATGTAGTGAGTGAAATAGAGCGCTACATGGCATGGCCGGGACAAGCTTTAGGCTATAAGTTAGGAATGCTTAAAATTTTATCGTTACGAGAATATGCAAAAAGCAAATTGCAAATCGCTTTTGATATCAAAAAATTTCATGACGTGATTTTGTTATCTGGTGCGGTTCCGATGAATGTATTGGATAAAAATGTTAAGGCATGGGTTGAGACCTATTTATAAACGATAATTTTCGATCAGAGAGTATAGGTCAATATGTTTCACATCGCACTTTTCGAACCCCAAATTGCTCCCAATACGGGAAATATTATGAGGCTCGTTGCTAACAATGGGTGTAAATTACATCTTATTGAACCGATGGGTTTTGATCTTGACGAAAAAAAAGTTCGTCGGGCTGGGTTAGATTATAGAGATTTAGAGAATGTGATAACTTACAAAAACTATAAGGAGTTTTCCTTAGCTATGGAATGTCAACGTATTATCGCTTGTACCACAAAAGGTACAAGGAATTATTCCGATATTATGTATGCGCCAGAGGACGTTCTTCTCTTTGGAGCGGAAACTCATGGGTTGTCAGTTGATGTGATGGATAGTATAAAACCAGAGCTACGAGTTAAAATACCTATGCAAGAAAATAGTAGAAGTTTAAACCTTTCGAATGCAGTGGCGATTATTAGTTATGAAGCGTGGCGTCAGCAAAATTTTCATAGCTCGTTTTGAATCTACTTTATCGTCTAGCAGAGACCAATATGAAAGATCAACATATTCTAGTTATCGGCGTTCTACCCAGAAGCCTTCTTTTCATTCAGCACACGAGGTGTCCATCTGTAGAAAAATTGGGTCAGGATCTAGAGAGAACACATCACCATAATCATAGGCACGTCGACAAAGTTTTCGCTGCGCTTCAACCTTGCTCGTGCTACGGGCGTTATACAAAATGAGGTGAAAATGGACTCTCTAAATTTAACTCCCGAACAAATAGCAAATAAAATAAAAAGAGAGAAGCCAGTAGAGATGGATATTCTCGCCGTTCTAACCAGTTTTAGCGGAAGAATCGGCAGAAAACAATTTTTGATCTGGTATATTCCGATTTGGGTTCTCTCCTTGGTTCTTGCAATGTATGATATTTTGGTTGCGGGATATTATAGCTTAATTATGGCTTGGCCTTTGTTTGCGTTAACAACAAAGAGATGTCACGATCTCGGAAGTGCTGGTTGGTTTGGACTATTTCAACTGATTCCCGGATTTGGTGGAATACTGATTATATTAGCTGGCTGCGGTATGACAATTGGTGAATTTAATGACAATCGTTTCGGAAAATCTATCTACAAAAAATGAGAAATTGTATAACCAAAAATGCAGGCGACGCGGTACCCGCGTCACCTGATTTAGACGTTAAATTAATAAATATGAACAACCCGAAACATGGACTTGCCCAGAAAGTTGGCACTCAGATTGTGATGGAGAATGGGAGATTGCTGAACTTAAGCAGCTTGCAATCGAATTGTTAGAGCTATCACCTGAAACAAGGGTTGAACTGGACTTAGATGATCCGACTTGTGTTCTATTTCATGTTTACAGCCGAGATACAAAAATCGGTGAAGCTTATGTTAACCGCAAACTCAAAGACTCCGATAAACCATTATTCAGTATCTTTTATGGAACGGAAGAAACTGAACTGAATAGTTCTTCATATATTGAATGCGTGAAAGCACTATCGTCTTCAACGGGCTTTTTCGATTCAGTACAATAATTTAACAAGAGTCAGGAGTTCACGTTCGTAGGCTCACGAAACTCAGACAAGCGTTAAACACATAAGGGAATATTGATGAAGCGGATTTCACTAAGGGGATTTGGATTACTAGGCATATTCATATTTTTACCACTCTTTCTTTTTACATTTGCAGAGCCTCAACTTATAGAAACATCAGCTAAGTCGTTTGTTGAGTGGAAGTTGAACGTAGAGACGAACAAAAAAATCGATTCAGTTCAAATGCCTCAAGAAAATAGGTTTGAAAAGCTACTTGGTAATAAAGCGAAAGAGTTAAGAAAAGAAGCTGAGACTAAGCTCGCTAGGTTAAAACAACAACTCAAAGATGATGCTCCAAGTATTCTCGTGGCAGAAATTGCGAAATCTTGATTGTGAGTGCCGAAAAAAGTGGGAAAATAAGATACGAGAAAGAATGGAGTTGAAAATCGTATCTATCGAGAAAGCCAAATCAAAATTAGTTGATTTCGGTCAAGCAAAATATATGGAGATAGTCGAGAAGCTGACTTTAGATGTTCGAATTTTCCTAGGAACAAATGCAGTAATCTTCATTTTCCTGCTGCTAGTTTCGTCTTTTAAACCTAAAGCTATTCGTCATTTATTTCTGCTAGGTATATTAATGATGATATCAACCATTATTTGTTCGTACTTTTATATCTTTGAACAGAATTGGTTTTACACGATCATCTACAACGATTATACAGGTTTGGGCTTCTTAGCTTATTTAATGGTCGTATTTGCCATACTATGTGATATAGCATTTAATAAAGCCAGAATTACTACCGAAATACTCAATGGTATTTTCAATGCGGTAGGTGGTGCGGTATCAAGCTTTTCACCATGCTGATACAATGTTTAATCAGTAAGCGATAAAAAACACGCACATGCTTAAAGCGTTAACTGGTTTTCATCAAGGTAATTTAAACTATGATAGATGATAAAAAATTACGGGATTTAATAAATAACACTGATTTTTTACTTGAAGGTTTACCTAAAGGTTTTTGGCGGTTGATCAAGCTATCAACTCCAGAAATATGGGAAAGTCCAGATGACGATCTAAATGAATATAATTGGGTTGTTGCTACGATGGGAAATCATTGCGTACTATATGATGATGAAAATAATTCTTTTTGTTTGGGTGGTTTCAACAACTTTGGCAAAATTGAATATTATTCATTAAATAAACCAAACCTAGAGCTCCAATACATAATTGAAAGCATTGTAAGCTCAAGGTTTATAATCAGTTAACCAATAAAGGTTGCCGAAAACTAACAGTTGACTCCTTCGTCACAACTATCATCTTCAGCAACTTCGGACGTTAAAATGCAAGGAGCGAAATATCAATGCCTATAGATGACTTTGACCTGAGTGATTTTTGGGAAGAAAGTGAATACGCAACAAAGGAATATGTTGGTGAACCCATTACCGAAAATATGATTGAGGAAGTTGAAGTTGAAGTTGAAGCTGAACTAGGCTATAAACTACCAAAATCATATATTAAATTACTAAAAATTCAAAATGGTGGAATCTCCAAAAAGACTAATCATCCAACGAAAGAAAGCACATCATGGGCAGATAATTATGTTTCGCTGACAGGTGTATTTGGATTGGATTCTAAAAAGACTTATTCTCTACTTGGAGGGCTGGTAGTGAATTCATGAAAGATGAATGGGAGTATCCAGATATTGGAATTTATATATGTGATTGTCCATCAGCTGGTCATGATATGATCGCTTTAGATTATACTGAGTCTGGTAAAACGGGTGAGCCAAGAGTTGTTCACGTTGATCAAGAATCAGATTACAAAGTTACAATCTTAGCTAATAACTTTGAAGAGTTTATTAAAAATCTTGTTTCAGATTCTGTATATGATGATGGTGAAACTTGATGAAAAACATAACCAAAAGTCGACATGGAGACAGCAATAAGTGGTGAAGATATGAATTCATTTAAAAACAGCTACGAGTTATTAATTAGAGATCGTAGTTATTAGTTTACTTAAACTCAAATTAATCACATGACAAATTATTATTGCTGTCAATGCCCCAATCGACTGCCTAATAAAATAATCGGTCTAGCACAACAATCCACCATCAACAGGCAAACTAATACCTGTGACATAAGACGCGGCATCGGATGCTAAAAATAAAAATGCAGGTGCAATTTCTTCTGGTTGTGCCATTCTTGCCATCGGGATGGCAGGTAAAATACTTTTCAACATTTTTTCGTTTTGAGTTAGAGCTGATGCAAACTTCGTATCAGTTAATCCTGGTAATACGGCGTTCACTCGAATGCCATAACGCGCGGTTTCTTTTGCCATCGATGCAGTCATTGAAATCACCGCTGCCTTAGTAATTGAATAAATACCTTGCATTGCTCCAGGGATCACCCCGTTAACCGAGGCCGTGTTAATAATACTTCCACTACCGTTTTCTTTCATGATTTTTCCTACCATTTGACTAATCATCAAATATCCTTTGATGTTTACGTCAATGGTTTTATCGACCATTGATTCTGGTGTGTCTAACAATTCACCATAAAACGGATTAGTTGCGGCGTTATTAACTAGAATATCGATTTTATCGAATTTTGCCGTTACTTTTTCTAGAAGCTCAGTGACCGACTCTGTGTTTCCGATATGGCATGCCACTCCTATGACTTTACCCGAATGTCCTTCTTGATTAATAATTTCAGCCAATTTGTCTAGTGACTCTTGTCGTCGACTGGAGATGATCACTTGCGCGCCGTGGCTAGCAAAAAGACGCGCAACGGCTTCACCAATTCCCCGACTTGCGCCAGTAACGAGTGCGATTTTACCCTGTAAACTAAAAGGCGAATGTTTCATTTTGTATTCCTTATAAAATTCTAAAGTTATTTAGCTATTTGCTGTTCTGCGTGACCAATCAAAATATTAACTAATTGACCGAAGTGTTTGAACTTCGGATTGTCTGTCTGACCAAGGTAAAAACGATAATAGATCTGCTGCGCGATAACAGCCAATCGAAATAGTCCGAAAACATAATAGGGTGTTAATTCAATATCTGTCATGTTTCGTTGCTTACAATAGAGCTCAAAAATTTGCTGCCGAGACATCATGCCAGAAAGATGTGTGGGCATCATTCTAATCGCTTGCATCGTTTCGGGATCATTTTTTTCTACCCAATATGCGAGAGAACATCCAAGATCTAACAGAGGATCACCTAACGTTGTCATTTCCCAATCCAGTACACCTACAATTTTTTCGGGTTGGTTAGGATCTAGAATAAAATTATCGAACTTATAATCGTTATGGACAAGTGATTGATATTTGGAATTAAACTGCAAATTATTTTTTAGCCATTGATAGACCGTTTCACTAGAAACGACGTCATCCGTTTTAGCTTTTTGGTAACGAGTCTGCCAACCTTCAAGCTGCCTCTCGACATAACCATCAGGTTTACCCAGCGATGCAATATCTGCTTGAGTGATATCAATTTCATGCAACTCAACCAAACCAGCGACAAAGTTATTGCATAATTGTTGTTGTTGATTGTCATCCATTTCCACCGGCAAGTTTTTGTTGATATTCAACCCATCGATTTGCTGCATGATAAAAAAATTTTCTCCGATAACTGACTCATCTTCGCAAAGTAATATCGGTTTGGGTGACAAAGAAAAATGTTGCCCCACCTTTTTTAAAACATCGTACTCTCGAACCATATCGTGCGCAGATTTGGCTTTAACTCCGCTTGGTGGACGTCGCAAGATAATTGATTTTTGTTTGTTCGAAAGAGCATAGGTGAGATTCGAAGCGCCACCCGAAAATTGTTTTATATGCAATGTTTTAGATTGCATGAATTCTGGCATATAGGTAATAAGAAAATTGACTAAATTTTTTATCGGTAGCTCGTCAGACGATCTAGACTCCTGAAATAGATCATAATCCTCAAATTTTATCGTTAATTGATTATCGCTCATGTTGATTTCTCTAAATGCTTATTAATGACTTGTTCAATAAATCGAATGTAAGTTTCACAATCAATTTTTTTTTGTTTATATTTATTATGTTTGACGTACCAATTTTGCAATAAACTTTTAACCATCATGCTACTCAAGAACTGATCCGTCGTAGAATATATACCTTGTTCTTGTCCTCGTGCAATTATTTTTTCAAGAAAATTTTCCGACAAGGCTTCGTTATCTTTCGCTAATTGTTTTGTTGAACGACTCAAATGCTTAGTCTCCATAAAGGCAAAAAAGAACCACGGATATAAACACTCGGTTATAAATATATGACCTCTTATCAATTTTTTAAGCTGTTGTTCTACCGTATCATTTGAATCAAGTTGTTCGCCAATACAAAGGGTGAACATATACGGTAAAAATTGATGGATCATTTCAGCAAGCCGACCTTTACTACCAATGTACGCGTATAAACTACCCATACTAATGGCTGTTTCTTGACTCAAATCTCTGAGGCTCATCATAGAAAAACCTTTTTGATTAGATAGCTTGAAAGTTGCTTTAACAATCACCTTTAATTTTTCAATCGCAATTTTTTCTTTTTGCACCTGAATATTATCTTTGTGCAAACCATAAAACGCTTGCCAAACTTGCTGAGTACTTATAGGAACACTTGATTTAAATAATTCAAAATTATTTTCGCCTTGCCAGTTATTCATTTTGTTATTTCAGCAAGTTTTTCGCGACAACCATTTTGTGAACTTCATCAGGACCGTCATAAATTCTAGCGGCTCGTTCATGACGATAGAAATATGCCAGTATCTTATCGTCGGTCATCCCTAAACCACCAAGACTTTGTAGCGCTTTATCGACGACTCTTTGCATCACATTAGCAGTATGATATTTGATCATCGATACTTCATTTTTTGCCGATTCAAAACCAAGGTTTTCGATTTTCCAAGCCGCTTGTAAAACTAATGTTCGTGCTGATTCTATATCCGCTGCGGATTCTGCTATCCAATGTTGAATAACTTGCATATCAGCCAAAGTTTTACTCGATGTAATCTTTCGAATTTTCACATAGTCGATCATTTCATTTAGTGAGCGACGACAAATTCCAAGCCACCTCATACAGTGGTGAATTCGTCCTGGTCCAAGTCGTTCCTGAGCCAAGGCAAAGCCACTACCTATCTTACCGATTAAATTGGATTCAGGCACACGGCAATTATCAAAAGTTATTTCTGCATGTGAATAATAACCTGAACCTTTTTCTCCCATAATTGGAATATTTCTCACAAATTTGTATCCTGGATTGTCGGTGGGAACGATGATCATACTCGCTCGTTTATGTTTTGCTTCGTTAGGATCAGTCACTACCATGGCAATACAAAATTGAGCGCCGTCTGCTGACGAAGTAAACCATTTTCGTCCATTTAAAACCCATTCACCACTTTCTAAAATGGCAGTAGCTTCGAGTAAAGTCGGGTTTGAACCGGCAGTTTCTGGTTCGGTCATACCAAAACAGCTTCTAATATCACCATTAGCAAGAGGTTTCATCCATGTCTCTTTTTGTTTCTCGGAACCGAATTTGTATAACAACTCGATATTTCCGGCATCGGGTGCTTGGCAACCAAAAGTATAGTGACCAAGCGGAGACTGACCGAGCACTTCGGAAATAAGCCCAAGTTGCATTAAACCTTTGCCACATCCACCTATTTTTTCAGGGATATGTGGAGCCCATAGTCCCATCTCTTTTACTTCTTTTCTAAGAGCCTTCAATCGCTCTTCGACTTCAAAAAAATCTGAATAAATAATTTCTTTCTCTATTGGGATCAGTTTTTGATCAACAAATTGCTGAATTTGCTTCAATTGGTTTTCAATCCAATCCGGTATTTTAAAATCCATAATTTTTTCCTAATTGATTCAATATAGTGAATTATTTTCTGGTAATTAGTTCAGGTTGTTTTTTTATTACTAGCGGACTGATATTGTTGAACGATAGCAAACTCGCATTCAGCTGTTTATTTTCTTGCAAGTCTTCAGTTAGATCCCTGATTTTTATTTCTGTTACACTGGCATTGTTAATAGTTAGATTCATATCCACAAAAATCTGATCAGCAAATTTCAAAATGGCCTGCATAGTTACTGAAATTAAACCACCGGATGTGACAAGTGCGATTTTTTTGTTTGCCCCATGTTGCTTGTAAATTTTATTCAATAACGCAATCGTTCTCTGGTGAAAATTTTTCCATGATTCAAAAGGGCAGTCTTCATCTTGCAGCCAAAGATTAATCAACGCTCTAAAAACCATTTCGAAATCTTTGCTGTCAGTAAACCATTTTTGTTCGGAACAGATTTTCTGGCGAAATTCCTCTGACTTATCCGCTAATATTGGTAAGTAATGCTCTAATAGGCTCTCACTGTCAAATTCGTTCGCAGCTTTATCAAGAACTAGTTCCCCGCTAAATTTTTTTACTTTGGCCAAAATCTGAGCGGTTTCAGCTTGTCTCGACATTTCACCATGAACGATGACATCAAACTTGATCTGATGATTTAGATAGTACTCACCGAGCGCCGATGCTTGCAAGCGCCCCAGATCAGAGAGTTGATCGTAGTTTTCAGCCCCAAAACTGGCTTGACCATGGCGTATTAGCGTAATTTTGCTCATAAATGTTAGTATTGTTTCGAAATTTAGGTTTTGATTTTCTTGGTATTTTGATCGACATTGAAACTGATCCCAATCGATTAATGACACAATACTCCAATCGACTACGAAAAGTCAACAACGAACGAGCGTTCGTTTTATTGTTGGCAAAAATGCTGTACACTTCAGCATATTAAAAAGTGCGACCCCAAATAACAAAGATAAGAGGAGATGTCATGTTAAAGCGTTTTACCCAAAGAAGAGTTCTCGTAACTGGTGGAGCCAGCGGTTTAGGTAAAGCGATTGTTGAGCAATTCGCAGAATTAGGTTGGAAAATAGCGGTAGTTGATATCAACTTGAGTGGTGCGGAAGAAGTAGCTGCAGCAGCCAATATGCAAGGAGCAGATGCAACAGCTTTTTACTGTGACATCAGTCAAAATGAAGGTTTTATGAGCATTGCTCAAGCAATTGAAGAGCACTGGGGCGGCTTGGATATTATTATCAACAATGCCGGGATCGCGACCACCGGGATGATGGTTGATTGCACTTCGGAACAATGGGACAAAGCCATTAACCTCAATCTAAACAGCGTATTTCGTGGTTGTCATTTTTGGTTGCCTTTACTGGCACAGAATGGCCCAGGTCATGTGGTGAACACGGCGTCTTTTGCGGGTATCGCACAGGCTCCATCGATGATGTCTTACAACGTGAGCAAAGCAGGAGTCATAGCGCTGAGTGAAACTTTACGGGCTGAACTTGGCTACCGGAATATTGGCGTATCGGCTATTTGCCCAGCGTTTTTCAAGACTAACCTTTTAGAATCTATGTCACCAACGGATGCTGGCGTTAAGCCATTAGTTGAAAAATGGATGGCAGCCTCTAAAATTGACGCAACCGATATCGCCAAAGATGTACTTAAAGGAATAGAAAAGAATCAACTCATGGTAATCAGTCACGATTACGCCAGAAAGGCCTATCGATTTAAACGATTTTTTCCTAAAACCTACATGAAGCGGTTAATTAAACGCGTACCTCAAATAATTGCAAGAAAAAATAAACAATCGTAAAAGCTATATTAAAAAACTTGGAGAATAAAATGACTTCTGAAAACAAGCAGCTAATGATTTACGGTGCAAATGGTTACACTGGGGAATTGATCGCGAAAGAAGCTATTGATAAAGGTTTTAAACCGGTTTTGGCGGGTAGAAATAAACTAGCCATTGAAAAGCTGGCTAAAAAATTAGATTTAGAGTATCGAGTTTTCTCTCTCGATTTTGAAAATGAAATCGTCAGTAATTTATCCGATATTCACTTAGTCACCCATTGTGCGGGTCCATTCTCTGCTACCGCTGAACCGATGATGTTTGCTTGCATTGAAAGTAAAACTCACTACACCGACATTACCGGAGAAATTGGTGTTTTTGAACTCGCACAATCACTCAATGAAAAAGCAAATAAATCGGGCATTGTAATTTGTCCTGGAGTTGGTTTTGATGTCGTTCCAACTGATTGTTTGGCAAGCATGTTAAAAGAAAAAATGCCAGATGCAACTCATCTTGCGTTAGGATTTGATTCAGGCAGTAGCATGAGTCCTGGCACCGCAAAAACGTCGATTGAAGGAGTGGCGAGTGGTGGTCGAGTTAGAAAAGACGGCAAGATCACTCAAGTACCTCTCGCTTACAAAGAGCGTAAAATTGATTTTGGTAATGGCGTAAAAAATGCGGTTACTATTCCTTGGGGAGACATTTCTACTGCGTTTCATTCAACCGGAATTCCGAATGTTGAAGTGTATATTCCAATGTCACCAACAGGCGTAAAAAATATGCGAAAAATGAATTGGTTTCGTTGGTTGGTCAAATTCAAATTTGTTCAAAATAAAATGAAGAAACAAGTGGAAAAAACAGCAAAGGGACCTGATGAATCTCAGCGAGATACCATTCGAACGTTTTTATGGGGAGAAGTGACCAATGCAGCCGGAGATAAAATTGTTGGACGAATTGAAACCTGTAATGGTTATCAATTGACTTATCTTGCTGCGGTTGAAATTGCTAAATTTTTATTTGAAAATGATGTTGATGGTGGGGCTTATACGCCTTCTAAATTGATTGATAATCAATTGGTTTATCGATTTGAGGGGAGTAAGGAGTTGGTTGTTGAATCTTGAATTTTTTAAAAGTATTTCGCAACGCTGCGCTTTCTTGCGACCTTCTTTTGTAAACGACCACAAAAGAAGGCAAAAAGGTCGTAACGTTCGCACTAGGCAGCGCGATTGAGTTGTAATTTTTGTTGAAATACCTTTTTTGCGCCTGCAACCTGAACTGCTTTTAGCTTTTTAGATCTCAAATAATATTCTGACTGTAGGCGCAATAGACCAAGGTTCATCTAGATAATAGCCGTAATCGCGCTGCCTAGCGCGAGCGTACGGGCTTTTTTGCCTTCTTTTTTAGCTCTTGAAAAAAGAAGGTCGCACGCAAGCGTAGCGGTGCGAAACGCATGTAGAACGAAACCTAACGGTTTCACCCCCTTATATACCTCGCCTTAAAAGATCGCCCTTTCAACTTTCCATCAGCCAATTTCTTAAGCGCTGCATCAGCAATCTTTCGACTAACAGCAACATAAGCCTTCAAATCAAAAATTTGGATCTTTCCAATTTGATCACCTGAGATACTGTTCTCAGAATTACTCTTTGCGGTTAAAGCCCCAAGAATATCTCCCGGTCTAAGTTTTTGCTTTCTACCACCATCAATTTGTAGTGTCACCATTTTTGGTTTAGGCATATTTTTGTCGAGAAAGTTAGTACTTGGTAAATCTTCCATTTTAATTGTTTGCTTTAAATAATCTTCTAATTTTATCATTCTGTGAATTTCATTTTCAGCAATTAAAGTAAGAGCAATACCCTTACTTCCTGCTCTACCGGTTCTTCCGATCCGATGCAGATGAATTTCGGGGTCGCGAGAAATTTGATAATTAATTACTGCATCTAAATTATCTATATCTAAACCACGAGCAGCGACATCCGTTGCTACCAAAATGGAAACACTTTTATTGGCAAACATCACCAAGGTTCGGTCGCGATCTTTCTGCTCCAAATCACCATGCAACGCTGCGCAGCTAAATCCAAGATTTGATAGTTCATCTGCGACTGACTGAGTTTCTATTTTTGTTGTACAAAATATAACACTTGATTCTGGTAGATATTTTAATAAAAGTAATCTGAGTGCCGTCATACGTTGTTGGTTATTTTCTATCTGAAAAAAATGTTGATTAATGGTATTGTTGTCATGAGTCGATGTCACTTTCACCGTTTCAGGGTCGATCATAATTTTTTTTGTGATAGGTTTTATTTGATCTGGAAAAGTGGCACTGAATAAAAGTGTTTGTCGCTTTTTAGGGCAGAGTGAAAAAATCAAATCCAAAGCAGACTGAAAACCCATTTCCAGCATTCTATCAGCTTCATCTAGCACTAATGTATTCAAATGATTTAAATTCAAACGACCGCGATTAAGATGATCTTCTATTCTACCGGGCGTACCAACTATAATATGAGCGCCATGTTCTAGCGAGCCAATTTGCGGACCAAGAGGTACTCCACCACAAAGCGTCAAAATTTTAATGTTATGGATCGAACGAGCCAGTTTGCGAATTTCCTTGGCGACTTGATCGGCGAGTTCTCTCGTTGGACACAAAACAAGTGATTGTACGCGGAATTTCTTCACTTCAAGATTATGTAACACCCCTAAACCAAAAGCAGCGGTTTTACCTGAGCCTGTTTTGCCTTGTGCTATCACGTCTTTGCCTGACAGTATTAATGGAAGACTTTCCGCCTGAATAGGAGTCATATTTTTATAACCCAAACTAGACAAATTACTGACTAATGCTTTGTTTAATTTTAATGATGAAAAGTCGATAGATTGCACGCTGATTTGCCTTTGTTAAACTTTGTGTTTTGTATTTGCAGTCGATTTTTGAATTAGACGCTAGAAAGCGGCATAAGACTATGCGATTATAACAGAGCTAGACTTTCAAGTTCGATAAGACTGGCATTTACGCTGTAAAAGGAAAGCTTTTGAAAAAAATAGCTATATTTGCCGATGTGCAAAATATCTACTATACCACTCGCGATGCGTTTGGTCGTCAATTTAACTATCGAGAATTTTGGAAACGTATTGCATCGACAGGTGAGATCACAATAGCTAATGCTTACGCCATTGATCGAAGTGATGATCAACAACAAAAATTTCAGCAGGCTCTGCAATACATCGGTTTTAACGTAAAGCTTAAACCTTTTATTCAACGTAGTGATGGCTCAGCAAAAGGAGATTGGGATGTTGGAATAACAATTGATGTAATGCAATCAGCACCAGGTGTCGGTCAAGTCATTTTATTATCAGGAGATGGCGATTTTGATTTACTACTGCAAACCATTAATCAAAAATATAGCATAAACACTCAGGTTTATGGCGTAAAAAGCCTCACAGCCCGCTCTTTGATAGAATCAGCCAATGAGTTCCACCCGATTAACACTGAGTTATTACTATAAATCGAAAATTACTCACAATCTCCCACAGAAAATCGCCAAGCCGCAACAAAAATTGAAAATTCCCATATCTCTACTACACTCAAATTGTCCAATGAACTAAGACGGTCAAACTAACTACATGGAATAGAGGATGAAAATATGAGTGACTCATTATTTAAGCGAATAGGTGGCGAAGCAGCAGTAAACGCGGCAGTTGATATTTTTTATCGTAAAGTATTGGGAGACGATTCAATTTCGCATTTTTTTGAAGATACCGATATGGATGGTCAAATAGCCAAGCAAAAAAGCTTTTTGACGATGGCTTTTGGTGGACCAAATGAGTATACCGGTGCAGATATGCGAAAAGCGCATGCCCCATTGGTCGAAAAAGGACTAAATGAAGCGCATTTTGGTGCAGTCGCAGGACATTTACAAGCGACTTTGGAAGAGCTAGGGGGTGCCAAAGACTTGATTGGTGAGGTCATGGCGATTGCTGGAAGTACACATGACGATGTGCTTGGGCTTTGATTTTTGATCACAAAAATTATCAACCTCAAAATAACGAAGAAAGCGTTTTAGACTGTTTACTACGTCATGAGGTGAACATCGACTATTCATGCAAGTCTGGCACTTGTCAGTCTTGCATGCTCAGATCTTTGCAAGGTGACATCGATACAAACGCCCAAAGAGGGTTAAAAGCTACCGCAATTGGTCAAGGTTTTTTTTTGCCTGCCAACAAAAAGCGTGTACGATTGACCAAGCTAGTTTCATTGACGATGAGCTACTTTTTAGTCATGCAAGACTAGTTGATAAACATTTTTATTGTGATGATATTTGTCGACTAACATTAGAAACCGTTAGCCCCCTCTATTACCACGCAGGTCAGTTTATTAATCTTAAAAATCCTATAGGTGTTGTAAGAAGCTACTCAATTGCAAGCATACCTTCAGATAATCAATTTATAGAGCTACATATTCACAAAAAACATAATGGCACGATGACTAATTGGATCTTCAGTCAATTCAATATTGGTGACAGTGTTGATTTTCAAGGACCGATTGGCGAATGTTTTTATACCTCTGCTGACCCGAATTGTCAGATTAATCTTATCGGTACTGGAACGGGTGCTGCTCCGCTAATTGGTATTCTAAAAGATGCATTAAAATCCGGGCACAAAGGAGCAATTGTTTTTTATCATGGGGCGAGTGCTATCGAGGGACTTTATTTACATGACGAACTATTGGAGATAGAAAGAAATAATAATAACTTTAGTTACCGCCCTTGTTTGTCTTCTGAAGATCTTACAGAGTCTGATCCAAAAATAAATCACGGATACTGCAATGAAATTGCACTGAATGAAATAACCGCATCGAGCGAAACGTTGCTCTTCTTATGTGGCAATCCTGATATGGTTAATCAAACTCGAAAAAAAGCATTTCTTGCAGGTATTGCATCGAAAAATATTTATGTTGATCCGTTTGAGTATAGGGATTTGAGGAAAGTCCCTAGGTAAAGATTGGATATTTATCTTGTTTTGTCCTGCGCTACTCTCTCGACAACTGCTCCTATTTGATTTTATTATCCTCCTTTGCAAAAGGGGGAATGAGGGGGATTTGAACGACTCATTAAGTTGTATTAGTTCGAACTCAGCCTGGCAGTTGTTAAGACTAGTTTTGAAATCATCATATGATGAGCAATAATATTAGAAGGCTGTAAAGTTCGAAAAGCAGACATTAGAAACTTATCGACTTCTATAATCCCTGTTCAATGGAGCTGAATGCTCTTCTAAACATACTTGTCAGCTTTTTGGGACTAACGTTTGATACACGTATGGATTGGCAATCATTGAATTTGGCAAAGCGACAAACTATCTTAGTAAAATGAGGTATAAAATGATCTAGACTTATTTTTTTAGACTCAAGGTGTAAATTTACCAATTCAAATTCGCCGATCTTACGATGTGCCTTACAGTCAACTCTACCGACCAACCTATCTTTATAGAGAATGGGTAAGCAGAAATAACCAAATTGACGTTTTGCTTTTGGTGTGTAACATTCAAGCCTATAATCGAATTCAAATAATTGTTGAACTCTATCTCGATGAATGATCGCGTTATCAAATGGGGATAAAAGTCGAACATTTGTAGTCGGTCGTTTTATCTTTGTATTAAGAATATTCTGAGTTGTATATATTGGTGGCAGACCATCTATGGTGCACTCTATCAAAGTCCCATGTCCGATTTTTTGCTGCAAAATCGTATTGAGTGTTTTTCGTAAGGTTTTGCCTGATCTCAAGTGTGTAAGTTGTTTTAGTGTTGTAAATCCATTTGCTCTTAACGATACGTCAATTAAATATTCGGAAAACTCTAACAGAGATGGCTCACTGGTATTTGTTTTATCAGGCAAGACTCTTTCTCTCAGATCATAGACTTTCTCCATACCATCACGACGCGTTATCATTAGGTCACCTTGCATGAAGAGTTTTTCTAATGCACGCTTAGTCGGCTTCCAATTCCACCACTTTGCGTTACTTTGTTTTGTTGACTCAAAATTTCTCGCCTTAAGTGGTCCATCGATACGAATTCGATCCATAACATGATTTATGTATTTGGCGTCCACATTACCATAATAATGTGATTCTCCACGTTTAATCGCTGACATCTGAGGTAAAACAAAACGATAGTTGCTCATCGGCAAGTAGGAAGCAGCATGAAACCAATATTCGAAAGCATTTCGTTCTCGTACTAACTGATGAAGGTAATCTGGTTGATAATCAGGGATACGGGTCCAGAGAGTATGATGGTGGGCACGCTCAATAACAGAAAGTGTATCTATTTGAATGTACCCTAGATGCTCTAATACACGTTTAGTTGCTTGACGACCCTTACCAAAAGGACGCATTGTGGTAAGACCATGGTGATGTAATGTTATAAGACGTAATCTTTGATGCATGAGATAAAGCTTTGTTCCATAGTCAACAATGCCTGGTTGAACGAAGCCGCTAAGGCGGCAGAGGCTATAGTCATCAATACTTCTATTTTACTTTCAATTTCGAAGGTGCCCAATATAGAAGGATAAAATCATGAATGACAATGACCAAACCCAGTTTAATCGATTATATAAGCAACATACTAACGAATTAAAGCTCCAAGGTAAAAGTGAAAGAACGATCGAGATGTATTCTCGCACGCTCCGAAAGATAACCGCCCAAAATTCAACCATTACAATCCGTACTCGCTCCGAGTGAGCTAGCCGCAATAATCAATACCACCAAAAAGCTCAGCTACCAAACTTTCTTTCTAACCACCTATTAACCTCGGTTTACGTTTGAGTGAAACTTTACACCTTAAAATCTGCGATATAGACAGTACGTTAATGCGCGTTCATTTACGCCGATGTAAGGATATGAAAGACCGTTTTGTGCCGCTACCATCGGTCACTCTCATTGTCTAATGTGATGATCAGCGACGAGTTTACTTTTTCGCCGCAAAATTTTGATATCTCTAGTTAGAAGTAAAGCCGTCATCCAACATTGCAGCTAAACCGCACTTGCACTGGAACGTGGCGGAAGAGTAAGCTGCGGTTTAGCGACCTTGTTAGAACACGACAACTATCATCTCTTTTGTATTGGTATTAAATTCCATGATTTCCCGTAATTATGAGTCTCAACACTATAGGACTCTGTTGATAAGAATGCTTTTGATGACACTTTAAATGAAGCATATCCTGAATGTTTAGCCTCCATATCAAAAAACGTCGGCTTATTGCTATTATAAAACCTATATGACTTACAATTTGCTTCGCCCCACCCTTTAGCAAGGGCACCACTATCCTCCTTAGTTTTACTGTCTTTTACACATGTTAGATATCCATCTGGATTCACAAATTGTTCAGGAATTTTATTAATCGTCCAGCTCTTAAATGAGCCACATGCATCCCATGTAACTTCAATACCTAATCCAAGGGTTTGATAAATCATCGTATCTACATCTGTAACGTGATAACCACCCTTCGCAAAGCTGGCGAGAACATCTAAATGCGGATCCCATCCAAGATTGACTAATCCTGGGTGGCTGTATATTTCAGTCCATCCACTATCTTGTATCTTATGCCAAGCTTTAGGTTGAGTATTTTTCGATCGACACCCTATTCGGAACACAGAGCCATTATAATGAAGTGGAATAACTTCTAGATAACGTACAACTTTTAACTCTATACTTTCATCTTTATAGAACGTTACTTCATTCAACTTACGGGATACGCATGACCTATAGAAAAACGCTACAAGTAATAATATAAGAATACCGCCAATAATTTTCTTGCTATGCTTTATCATAGTGTTCTAATACCTAGTAAATGCACCGAGGAACGAAGTCGCTTGTTATGTATTTTTTAATGTTCTTCATTGCCCATATTAATTTTGAGTTCTGCCTTTCCTGTCGACCATCATAAAAATATAAGACTACAATATTTAGTAAACAAGACATAATGTCGCTGGCTTGATCAAGCGATACGATCTCGTTAAATTGATCGATCAATATCTTCCCCGTCAGTCGTGAAAAAGGGAGCATTGTTAGTCATGGTCAACGGGTTGCCGCCATGATCATCAATGGTTTAGGCTTTACCGCTAAGCCTTTGTATTTATCCCTCCAATTTTTTGAAAGTAAACCGGTTTCCCGCTTTATAACCAAACTCAGATATATCTTTTCCTTTAGGATATTTTTCATTGTAAACTCTGATCACGCTGCGTTTTGGTTTAGTTTCTCCTCCTCCATAATAAATCACGACGACTTCACGATTCTTTTCAGAATCTATGTCTTCATCAGAAAAAAACCTTTGGTGGTCGTGAATGAGTAAAATATATTTTTCATTGATCGGTAATACCAATCGGATTATATCTAATGCAGGATCAGAAAATTCTCCAATTCTTTTGCCGAATTTATAATCATCAAATTCAAAACGGCTACTTTTTTTCTTTAATAGCTGCTCCATTATCAACTACTAACATTCGGACGCTCGCTTCAAAATCACCAGTAGTCGGTTCATCGTCTGGCAAAATATCCTCATTAACCGATAGTTCCTCAATTTCTAATTCGGAAACAAGTAACTTATAATTATTTCCGGTATCGATTTCAACATTTGAAAACAAAGTTGTTCGCAAAGAATTTAAAAATGTACCGACTGCAAATAAGCCGACAAAAATCAAAACAATACTAACAATACTAACAATACCATTTAAATTTTCCAGCATTACTAATTACTCACATTCCGCACCAAATACTCTTAGAAAAATCATTCTTGTGCGAGATAGATCACAGGATTATCAGCGATAGATCAAACCACTTATAGTCAATCGATCAAAGCAAGCGAGTTGTTTTTCTGAAAT
>Ga0316204_10001325_pt1 | contig 70258 bp, 63 predicted proteins | sample 6monrhotite_MG_2_FD_205661 | JGI IMG/M metagenome (GOLD analysis project Ga0316204, IMG submission 205661) | Microbial mat bacterial communities from mineral coupon in-situ incubated in ocean water Damariscotta River, Maine, United States -... | ecosystem: Environmental > Aquatic > Marine >... | reverse complement strand
TCATCCCGTGGCTTGATTGATATCGGAATCACGATACAGTTGAGCCATGGGAGTGTTACCCATGTCCCGGTACAACTGTTACCTATGTCCCGAACTCATACACTTGACCACGGGATCCAGTCATAGGATGACGATGAGTTTTACCATAGAATCCATTCACACATAAAAAAAAGCGCCATCAATGTGGCGCTTTTTCTATAGCTTAGTGATTATAAGGTACTTAGTACTAGCCCTCCAGAGCGATGCTGCCGCCATCACCATACCCATCATCAGCACTAGGTGCTCCGCTTCGACGCTCACCACAACATGCCTTAAAGATACCTACACCAGCAGCATGTGTTGCCACAGCAAGCCCACCAACAGTAGCACCTGCTAATAACATAAACATACCTGCACCAACAACATGAGCATATGGTGTATCAGCAAACTCATTCCAACCTGCTTTAACGCCTGTAGTTTCAGCAACCGCTGCCAACGCAGAAACTGAAGCAAGCACATCTAACGCTACACCCGTCACAACAGGATGTAACCAGAAGTTCTGACAGTTTGCACGCCAGCCTGCGTACGCAGTAGCTGCGCCAGAATCACCCTCCCCTAGAAGGCCACCGGCTTCAGCGGCGGCGGCAAGAGCCGCATCAGGATGATTACGTCGGTCAACACAAGCTCTCACAGCTTTATTCGCACCAAAACCAATCGCAAATGTTGCAGCTGCAACAACGAATACGGTCAAGCCAGCAGCCACGTGATGCAATACATTATGGAAACCATGAAAATCACTATTGTAAGCCGCTTCTTCACGCTGCTTGGCATCTTCAAAACCATCGGTAAAACCGATCGTAGCGATACCGCCACCAATACCCGCCAACATCATCCAAACAAACGTTGCTTTGTAGTTGGGTGTCACTCTACCAGTCCCGTCGTAACTGGCCGCAAATGGTACGGCATTACCCATCATAAAACTTCTTTCATTTCTCATAACACACCTCTTTTTTTATTTTATTCTGCTTAACCGACACCTATTTTTGGCACCCATGACTGTAGCGCAAAACTAGTGAATTGTAGCTGCCCTGTCAATTAAATTGCCCATTTTTTCGTCTAAATTTAGAAATAATTTACTAAAAAATTTCCAAACATTAAGGGAAGCTTAAGGCCCCCTCACCCTAGCCCTCTCCCACGTACCCAAAGGGCACAGGCGTGGAGAGGGCTAGGGCGAGGGGTCTTAAAGCAAAATTCACTCGCACCGGAGAGGTCCGAGGTGAGGGAATACTAGACCTTAGCCAGAATCAGAGCTGCTACCGACTCTTATTGCGTGAATATTGGCAGCATCACCCAAATCAACCCGCTCACCATCTGACGACAAGCTATCGTACATATCACCATCACCATACGGATCTAAAGGCGCCATAGGCTTAGGACAAAACATCGCCCCAGTACAAGCATGTATCGCCACACCCATCGCACCAACAACAGCTGTCGAAAGTAAGGAAAAAATCCCCACACCCAACCAATGCACAAAAGGCCACTTTGTCATAGCTTCCCAGTCTTTTGATAAATCATCATGCGTAGCGAGCAATGCAATTGGAACCCCAGCGAGAATACTCATCATGCAAAGACCAAAACAAATAGGAAGCACGCGCTGACGCATGCTAATCCCACCTTGTCTTGCAGCTGGACCAGACCTGGCATCTGATACATCGTCACCATGTGCCGCAATTGCTGCAGGAGCAGCACTTGTTCCATAGCTAGCTCTTAGAGCACCATCATCTCCATCTGAAGCATCGTCATCATCAAGATCATCCTCAAGCAAACTGCTAGTGCCGCCATCACCAACACCTCCGAGAGTTGCTCTTCTGCGACGGCGGGTACGGGCAGCGCTAACTGCTGCTAATTGTCCTCTCAGTCTCGCTTTTGCATGCTCTGCTTTATTTAACTTTATTGTCAAACAACAAGCTGGTCCACACCCAATAAGAAACAATACCAAAGCCGCAGTACCAACGACTAAACCTGCAGCCGCGTGATGCAATCCATTATGAAATTGGTAAGCTTGCTCTTCTTCTTGGATCGCAGATTTAAAACCACCCGTAAAATAAATAGCAGTTAATGCACCACCCAAACCTAGCATCGAAGAAAAAACAAAAGTCGCTGCGTTATTATGCTCATATTGTCCAACACGGTTGGTTACACCCCAAAATGGAATTGCTCTTTTTAGATTAGGCATTTGATATTTAACTCCTGAGAAAATAAGTTTATGTTTTATTGTCTGCGCAAAAGTAGTGACTCGCCTCATCACTGTCAAGCGAAAACAAAAAAATAAAATGTAAAAACCTTAAAGGAAGATTAAGAGCCGTATTTATAGATTAAAAGGTAGATTGAGTAGCGCTATATTTTGCAGTTTTAGACATCTCAAACCCATTATTCGATGCACTGGAAGACTTACAAAACAAGGTTCCGCAGCAGGCATGCAAACCAACTGACACAGCACCCACAGACGCAGTCACTACCAGACTAAAAACAATAACAGCTAAGCAATGTATTGTGGGTGAATTTGTTAAGTTTTCCCAAGTTTCACTCGCATCACTTGAAGACGCGACACCAGCTATAGGAGCACCAAATGAAAAGAGGACACTAGCACAAGACAGTGCCCAAGGAGCCAACCTTCTTCCTAAAGAAACAGAACCATGTTTATTGCCTGGTAACAGTGCGGAACGTACATCAGCAGTAGCATTTGCTGAAGCAGCTTCTTCATCACGTTGCGGATCTAATGTATCCATATAGCTGAAGATACAAGAAATAGGGATAAATTGTATTAGAAAGCAAGCAAGCCCAATCAATCCTACTGTTAGACCAGCAGCTGCTTGATGCAGTCCGTTATGAAACGCGTAAAAATCTTCTTCTTTTTTAATTGTAGCTTTAAAACCACCAGTTGCTGCCATGGTAATAAGCGCAGCACCAACACCCAACATTGCACCGAAAACAAATGTGGCAGGATAATTAGGGCGAATATCGCCCGCTGAATTTCTATGATTACCGAATGGGATGAGGGCGCTTGCTGTAGGCACTGTAATATTAACTCCGCATAAAAATTAGTTTGCGCAAGTTAGTTGTTAAAATGATCAGTGTCAATACAAAACGAAAAGTAAAAGAGGCAACCCCCTCTGTACAACCGGGCACATAGGTAACAGATTAAACCGGGATCATAGGTAACACTTTATGTTATCTATGGTCGGATTATTCTGTCTAATTTTCTATCTATGATACCCAGTTGTGCACTTGCAAAATGAACCAAAGCCCTAAGCTCATCAATTTGCTCCAAGCCTATGGGTTCACCCCTCAATAACTCATTTAAGAAATATTCTTTTCCTAACCATTTAATGGTTCCTTTTGATCTTACTTTGCGTATTTGAAAATGGTCAGGGTATTCAAGCTCAGGGAGTTTTTCTGGGAAGCTGCTGTTTGATTTTTTGTAAACTGCATTGGGACAGTTTCCATCAAGTGCTTCATGCGGTCTTTCATGATTGAACTCTTGAAGAAATCGATCAAAATGAATTTGTTGTTTTTGCATAGTCATCATTGGGGGTTTTGCAGTATGTTGTTTCAATGTTCTGTGCATCCTTTCATGACGACCATTTTGATCAGGACGACCTCGATCAATTCTTTCTGGTCTAATGCCTAGCTTTAACCACCATATCGATAATCTAGTTAGCCCTCCAATAGCGCAACCTGCAAAAGGTTGTCCGTTGTCTGTTCGGATTGCTTTGGGCAAACCATATTCGCGAAAAGCCTTTTCAAAAAGAGGTTTGACACCATCATACGTCGGTCTAGGTAATGCACCACAAGTTAAAATAAAGCGGCTGTAGTTATCTGTCATTGTTAAGGGATAACAGTATTTTCCATCGCCCAATTTAAATTGTCCTTTAAAATCTGCACTCCAGACATCGTTCGGCGATAAGGCATGCTTGAGTGGTTGTGTATGGGCTGGGACTTGTCGACGACGTTTACGTGATTTCACCAAGCCGTGTCTTTTTAAAATTTCACCTATTGTACTGTGAGCAGGCCATCTACTCTGTGGCTCTTCTTTCTGAAGATATATGCCAATTTTTTTAGGTCCCCATTCAGGGTAACGATGCTTGAGCCGCAACAATACTTGTATCACTTCGTCAGACGTTGCATTGGGATGTATATGTCTTGATCGTGATTTTTCTTTAAATGCATCTCCTCCTTCCTCCATAAAACGATTAACCAGCTTATAGCCTGTTTTTCGGCTGATATTGTAGCGCTGATAAAGCCGTTTAAAGTTATATTCTCTTTGCATCCAATCTTCGATAAATCGACGTTTCTCATTATAACTATTTGTTTCTTGCCAGGTCATAGGTTGTTTCTCTCTGCTATTTCGAAAGTGTTACCTATGTTCCCGGTTTAATCTGTTACCAGTCTACCCGGTTTGTACCCTCACCCTAACCCTCTCCCGCAAGGGGAGAGGGGACTGGCCCTGCAAATGCTGGCTTTATTAATGTGCTTGTGAAAATTATCTCCTCTCCCCTCGCGGGAGAGGGCCAGGGTGAGAGGGTAAAAAACTACTCTGCAGCCAATTCCTGAAGCCGCAGCGCCATCATTTCTTCCATCGTACCTAGACGACAACCTTCTGTGATTAAATCGGTAAAAAGCTCTCCGTTGAGATGACCGATTTCATGCTGCAATACACGCGCCAAAAAGCCCCGCGCTTCGCGGGATATTTTCTCACCATCACACGTCATCGCCTCGAAATATATCACCTCATAACGCCATACCTCACCCATCTTATCGGGCACCGAATAACATGCTTCCCAATCTTTTGATCGACCTTCTGAAGGAATCGGTGTGTACCTCGGGTTAATCAAAGGCATTAAAGGAATGACATCGTAAACATCTTTGCGACGTGTTTTTGCTTCTTCGGGGACATTGATAAATACAATAGAATACGGCTGCCCAACTTGCGTTGCAGCTAAGCCAGCTGGTAATCCATTAGGACTTTCCAAACTATGAATAAAGGCTTCCATCTCATCTAGCAATTGTAAAATTTTATCAGATAACGGGAATTCAACTGCTTGAGCAGGCCTGCGTAAAATTGAATGATCTTGATCATCCGTAGTGACTAATTTCAATTTATACTCTCTATAATTTCTCTTGTGACAGCAGGTGTTAATGGCTTGATATATACAATATCCATACCCGCATCATGACAACGCTGCATATGCTGTTTGTCAATATGCGCAGATAAGCCAATAATTTTAAAACGCGCATCTTGGGCTGTTTCAAGTTGTCGTAGCTTTTTCGTTAATGTATAGCCATCCATATCTGACAAGCCTACATCAACGACAATCAGATCAAAATGCTGTTTTTCCAGTGCTAACAGCGCTTTCTTTGCAGAATCACAAATCGTTAAAACACAGCCATATTCCTCAAAATTCAGCTGAGCGACCTTCTGGGCGATGGGTGTATCTTCGATGAGTAATACGGTCTTTCCTTCAGTCTGCATGATTATTCTACCCTTTAAAATTGTCCTGAATTCTAGCACTAAGTCACGCTTCACACGACAGCAATAACAATTTCAATCCCCCTCACCCTAGCCCTCTCCCGCGAGGGGAGAGGGGACTGGCCGTGCAAATGCCCACTCCCTCACAAGAGACTAGACTGGCCGTGCTAACTCAAACTTTATTTTAATGACAAAGCATCATTGCATTTTCCTAGCATTCAATATTCCTTTACTCGCGAAACTCAATCCCCTCTCCCCTCGCGGGAGAGGGCTAGGGTGAGGGGGCTCTATACAAAGATTCTTATCAATATTTAAGAAAGTCTTAAGACTATCTTAAGGTGGGCCTGATAGAATAAAAGCAATAAAAATGCGATTGGAGCATCAAATGCCAGACAATAGAGACACCGAAGAACAACACGATACTGGACTACAGATGCACCAACCTGCTTTTGCCCCACCTAGGCCTTCACCGATGAGCAGCCGCCCGCAGCCACAGGCAAAACCAACAGCTGCAGAACAAGCACTACAACAACGTTTTCACGCATTGCGTCAACAGATGCAACTGCAACAACAAGGCAGACCTAATTGGATGCGACCCGATCCTACGAGAAGCTCTGCATCCATCAGACGCGTTCAAAAAGCCCTATCAAAAGATCCTACATTGCGACGTATTCTGTTTGATATGTATCGGAGCAATCCCAGCGGTTTTCTGAGCACAGATCCACAACAAATGTTAAGGCAGGCACAACAAGTTGCCAATCATATTCGTGTACTTGCTGAGCAGCATCTCCAAGCAGAGCAACAGCATGTAGACCCAAATGATGTAACACACCCTTTAAACCAAGCCAACCCAAATAATTTAGTCAACCAACAACAGGCAGCTGCAACAGCTGCCGTTATCGCACAAGATGATGATCTGGCACAAAACACCATGGTCCAAGATCAGCAACAGCAAGCAATGGAAGAAGATGCAGATTCAAGTTATGGCAATAACACCGCTGCAGTTATTCTTTTAAGCGCTGAAGAAGCACAAGACATTGCCCAACATAATGCAGAACACCATGCACCTACACCCGAACCTGGCACCGATATAGACACGGAAAATGAAGACGCCAAACACAACCACGAAGAAAGCGAAACTGAAAAACTGGGCAAACATGAAGGCGAACGCTATTTAGCAAAACATGCGGACGCTGAAGAACATGCACTCATTAGCGTTATTGATGGCGATAAGGCTGGCTTTATCGATGCTGCAAAAGGTATAGAAAAAGGCGTAGAAAAAGCTGCTGCAGAAGTAGGCATGAGACTTGTTGCTGGCTTAGCTTAATTCCAGCATCATAATTAAAGCATCTTCTCGCCCTAAATCCGCGGGATAGTAATTTTTTCGCAAACCCACATCAATAAATCCCATCGCATAATACAAAGCAATCGCTGCTGAATTCGAACGACGCACTTCTAAAGAAATACGATGCAGACCTTGCGACCTTATTTCATCAAATAAATAATGTAATAACTGACGAGCATAGCCCGCACGTTGATACTGTTGATCAATGCATACATTTAACAACTGACATTCATTCAACTGATTTAATACAATGACAAAACCAAAAACTTCATCAGCATCGCAAATCACCCAAGCATGATAATCTGCTTTCATACAATCTTGAAATACTTGCTCGCTCCAGGGATAAATCATATTCTTTTTTGCTAGCGCAGCAACGATGGGAATATCATCGGCTTCTAATAAGCGAATGTGAATTTTTGAGCTCATATCAAGCTAAAAAAGAGAGAACTTTCTGCAAATCATCCCAGGCTTGGCGCTTCAATGCAGGTTCTGCTAAAAGGCGTTCTGGCGATTGCGTTTTTATCAGTCGAAGATCACCATAAGATTCAGAAAACTCACCCATCAAAATAACAAAATGACAATGTGGCAAAACAGCAGAAACATCCGGCACACTAGGATACCACTGCCCCGCTGCTTCTAATTTTAGAGCTGCAACAATTTTCGTTAACATTACAAAGACATCTTGGTTTTCTGTCGCAGCGTCAGCCAACAACAGACCAACGAGTTGCCCTTCTTTCATCAACTGGAATCCATAGCAAGGCTGGCTTGGCGTCTGATTGTTCCGTAACACCCATTGCTCGATGCCCAGATGTTTTAAAATTTCATGCCGCATAAACACCTCTAATTATTGATCACAGACCAAAAGAGTGGCACAGTATACCCATCATGGATGAAAAACAAAACATACTCGTTGCAGGCGCCGGCAAGATCGGCACCATACTCGCAAGCTTATTAGCAAATTCCGGAAAATATATCGTTTACCTCGCTGATATCAACACAGAACCTGCTGAAAAAAAATTACAACACCTCAACGACATCCATTTTTTAACATGCGATGTCCTAAATCACGATGATACTACGCAAGTTTTCAAAAAAAATAACATAACCGCCGTCGTCTCCAGCTTACCTTTCTATTGCAACATGCCGATTGCTAAATTGGCCAAAGCATTTAACTGCCATTATTTCGATTTAACAGAAGACGTTGATACAGCAATTGCTATCGATATACTCGCAAAAGATGCAGAATCTGCATTCGTGCCACAGTGTGGAGTTGCGCCCGGCTTTATTAATATTGTTGCCAATGATTTAATCCTAGAATTTGACCACGTTACCGAACTCAAATTACGCTGCGGTGCACTCCCACGCGAATCAAGCAACGCATTAAAATACGCCCTCACTTGGTCAACCGATGGTTTGATCAATGAATATGATAACCCTTGCATCGTCCTCAAAGATCAACAAGTCTGTAATGTCCCCGCTCTTTCCGAGCTTGAAACATTACAAATCGATGGTGCTAACTATGAAGCATTCAACACCTCTGGAGGTATCGGCAGCTTAGCAGAAACTTATGCGGGGGAAATTAACACACTGAACTATAAAACCATACGCTACCCTGGACATTGTGAAAAAATGCGGTTCTTGATGCAAGATTTAAAGCTCAAAAACGATAGAAAAACATTAATCGCACTCTTAGAAAACGCCTTGCCTTACACCAACGACGATGTCATTATCGTCTACGTCAGTGCACAGGGTGAAAAAGACAAACAATCGATTCGAAAAAGCTATTCACATAAGTTTTATCCAACCGAACTTGCTGGCATCGAATGTTCTGCCATCCAAGCCGTCACTACATCAGGCGCATGTGCTGTAATCGATACTGTTTTATCATCACCTCAACATTATCAAGGCAGAATTAAACAAGAAAACTTTTCACTCACAGCAATTGCTAAAAGCGTATTTTCAGATTATCTCGAGTTGAATATCAAAGGAAAAAAATGAACATATTAAAAAAACTCAATATCGCCAAAAAAAATAACGGCGCCAGCTTTGGTACTAACTGGTGGTCACAAACAAAAGACGCTGGCACACTCACATCGACTAACCCAAGTAACGAAAAAACATTAGCCACAGTCAACCAATCCAACGCTGCCGATTACGAAACTGTCATTCAAAAATCACAATCAACATTTCAAACATGGCGCAATGTCCCCGCAGCCAAACGTGGTGACATCGTTCGACAAATCGGCAATCAATTACGCGAGAAGAAAGATTGGCTAGGCAGCTTAGTCGCATTGGAAATGGGAAAATCAAAACAAGAAGGTGATGGTGAAGTACAAGAAATGATAGACATGGCCGATCTTGCAGTGGGTCAATCACGCATGCTATTTGGCAAGTCCATGCATTCCGAACGTGCACAACACCGCATGTACGAGCAATGGCACCCGCTGGGTGTTGTTGGTGTGATTACTGCGTTTAATTTTCCTGTTGCAGTCTGGGCTTGGAATGCATTTATCGCTGCGATTGCAGGCAATACCGTCGTATGGAAACCCTCCCCCAAAACACCTTTGTGCGCCTTAGCCATACAACATATTTGCAATGATATTATGTCAAAAAATAATTGTGAAGGCGTGTTCTCTTTATTTATCACCGATGACACTGCTTTAATTCATCAATTTACAGATGATAAACGCGTCGCATTAATTTCTTTTACCGGCTCATCGAAAGTGGGATATCAAGTCAACGAAACCGTCGCTAAGCGCATGGGTCGTTGCTTATTAGAATGCAGTGGCAACAATGCAGTGATTGTGGATCAATCAGCAGACTTAGCACTGTGCGTACCAGCGATTGTCTTTGGCGCCATCGGCACAGCAGGACAACGTTGCACAAGCACACGGCGATTAATCGTCCATGAATCTATGGAAACAATACTGCTCGAAAAACTCACCCATGCCTATAAAAACTTAAAGATTGGCGATCCACTCGATGAAAAAAATCATATGGGCCCGCTGATCGATCAAACTGCCGTCGACGCTTATATTAAAGCAATTGATGCAATCAAAAAGGAAGGTGGGGAAATAGTTTGCGGTGGTCGAGTGATTGATGGCCCTGGTTATTTCGTTGAGCCCACTATCGCTCGTGTTAAAAATGACTGGGACATCGTACAACAAGAAACTTTTGCGCCCATCTTATATGTCATTTCTTCTCAATCATTTGAAGAAGCTATCACATTGCAAAATAGTGTGTGCCAAGGTTTATCCTCTGCCCTTTTCACAACACAAATCAAAAAAGCCGAATTATTTTTATCGGCGCAAGGCAGTGATTGTGGTATTGCCAACATTAATATCGGCACATCGGGCGCTGAAATTGGGGGTGCGTTTGGCGGAGAGAAAGCAACAGGCGGTGGACGCGAAGCCGGCTCCGATGCATGGAAGGCGTACATGCGAAGACAAACCAACACCATCAACTGGAGTGATGAATTACCGTTGGCACAAGGGATTGTTTTTGATATATGATAGCGCCATGTTAAAGAAAGCGCTCAACACCCTTATTTTACTGGTTATCATCACTGCTCTGCTGATCGGTGCTTATGTTTATTTTCAACATGAAAAACGCTATCCCAACACCGACGATGCCTACGTTCAAGCAAATATCATAACCATTTCGCCGCAAGTCAGCGGAAAGGTATCCAAAGTCTTTGTACAAAACAATCAATATGTCAAAAAGGGCCAACCGCTTTTTAACATTGATCCTGAGCCTTTCCATGTTGCTTTAAAACGTGCAGAAGCTAATCTGGCAAACACCATTCAAACGGTAAAAGCACAAGAAGCTGCTGTCGTCGCTGCTAAAGCACTGGTAGAACAACGTCAAGCAGAATTACACAACACTGTCAAAATGACTAAGCGCACACTCACACTTGTACATCGTCGTCTATACCCCGTCGCAGCAGGCGATAATGCCGTGCGCAATTTAAAAGTCGCAAAAGCAGCACTATCAGCAGCAAAAAGTCAGCTGGTCGAAGCGCAACAAACGGTTGGTGAACCAGGCGATGCAAACGCTACTATTAAAACGGCCAAGACAGCAATCGCACAAGCACTGATCAATTTAAAATATACGCGTGTACTTGCCCCATCCAGCGGTTATCTTGCCAAGTTTACTTTACGCATAGGCACAGAAGTCTCCGCATACCAAGAAGTGTTTATCATCGTTGATAATAGTCATTGGTGGGTCACTGCGAATTTTAAGGAAACCAATTTACAACGCATTAGAAACGGTCAAGCCGCAAATATCAAAGTCGACATCTATCCCGATCATATTTTCAAAGGCATCGTCACCAGCATAAGTCCTGGCAGTGGAGCAAGCTTTGCGCTTTTACCGCCTGAAAATGCAACAGGCAATTGGGTCAAAGTCACACAACGTTTTCCCGTACGCGTCGATTTCATTCGGCCTGATCCGCGATATCCTCTACGCATAGGTGCCAGCGCAACAGTTACCATCGATACTAAGTAAGCTATGTTAAACAATCTTTTTCAATACCATCCTAAACTTGGCAACACAAGATGGCTGATTATTCTCACTGTAATGATTGTCGCCATACTTGAAGTACTTGATTCCACGATTGTTAACGTCGCCCTACCCCACATGATGCCAAGCCTCGGTGCCAACCAAGAACAAATTACCTGGGTACTCACATCTTACATTGTTGCCTCCGCCATGATGATTCCGCTCACGGGTTTTTTAACCAGACGCATGGGATATCGAAAACTATTATTAATCGACATTACAGGTTTTATGATCAGCTCTTTTTTATGTGGCACAAGCAATGCACTGAGCATGATGATTATTTTTCGTTTATTGCAAGGTGGATTTGGTGCCGCATTAATCCCATTATCACAAGCTATACTCCGCGAAAATTTTCCACTAGAAGAACAAGGCAAGGCTATGGCCATCTGGGGTCTTGGCATTATGGTTGCACCGGTATTTGGCCCTACGCTCGGCGGATTTATCACAGAGCATGCGAGCTGGCGTTGGATTTTTTATATCAATGGTCCTGTCTGTTTTATTGCCTTGTTACTGTCATTTCTTATCATCAAACCCAGCAAAGGTGAAAAAGAAAAAATCGATTTTCTTAGCATATTTTTGATGTTCACTGGTATCGGTACTTTGCAAATATTTTTAGATCAGGGAAATTCTTATGACTGGCTACGCTCTAACTTTATATTGAGTCTTGCAGTTACTAGCACTTTAAGCATGATTTTATTTATTGTCCGCACGGCAAAACATCAACACCCTATCATTCAATTTTCTATTTTCAAAGATCGCAACTTTACTTTATCAACAATTGGCCTTGCCTTAGCAGCAGGCTGTTTATTTAGTGTATTAACGCTAGAACCTATCATGCTAGAAACTTTATTTGGCTACACACCAATTCTCGCCGGCATCACAATGATGTCAACAGGCATGGCCAGTGCGCTTGGCATGATGTTCTCTCCTCTACTCATAAAAAAATGCAACATTCGTTATTTGTTATCTGGCGCACTACTTTTTATCGCCTACGGCGCTTTTTATTTATCAACTTTAAACTTATCTGCTACACAATTTAATTTTATGGTGGGCAATGCTTTTGTTGGATTCGGCATGGGTTTATTCTTTGTGCCACTTTCTACTTATGCGCTAGCTACTTTAAAACAAGACTTTATCACTGAAGGATCAGGTCTGTTTAGTTATGGCAGGATGTTAGGTATATCGATTGGGATTTCTTTATTCAGCACACTAGTCACGCGACTGACGCAGACGAATTGGAATGAATTAGGTGCCAACATCAGCAAACTCAACAATAATTTGCGACTATGGTTGTTGCATAGTCATCTAACGCTCAACATGCCGCAGACGGTCGGCATTCTTCAGAAAAACTTATTACAACAAGCCAACATGCTCGCTTTTCTCGATGCTTTTCGCCTCATCTCTTTTACAGTACTATGCATCATACCTTTGGTTTTTTTAATGAAAAATGTTTCGCTCGACAGTCACCAACCGATGGGGCATTAATGCTTACCGCGGAAATGTTATATCCGCTATGTGCTACTGCCCGAGCATATCAGCCAAGGCCCAACGGGCCGACATAGCTTGTAGCCTAGGGTAAGCGAACCGCAGCCCTGGGTTGGGATTCGGCACAAGGTTGAGCGCTGAAGGCGCGACATAAAAAACTAGGCCGCACTTTCAGTGCTAGGTTCTTCACGTATGCAAATCACTCCCAGGGCTGCGGCATGTAAACATGCCTTACCCTGGGCTACAAATTAGGTCGGCCTTTCAGGCCTTTTTATTCGTATTTGCTATTTTTGATTTGTCAGTACATTTTTGATTTTATTGTAAGCTTGCAAATGAAGTTCCAGAAAAGATATAGTCCTATCAAAGGAGAGCTAAACATGGATTGTATATTTTGTAAGATTGTATCAAAAGAAATCGATGCGACATTTCTTTATGAAGACGATGAAGTCGTCGCGTTTAACGATGCCAATCCAAAAGCACCCCACCATATTTTAATTATTCCCAAAAAACATATCGCCACCATGAATGACCTTGGCGATGATGAGACACAACTGATTGGAAAAATCATGCAAACCGCCAAGAAGATCGCAGCTGATCTTAATATTGCTGAAGATGGTTATCGCGTTTTAATGAACTGCAACAAAGGCGGCGGCCAAGAAGTCTTTCATATTCATCTACACCTGCTCGGCGGCCGTCAACTCAGTTGGCCACCAGGCTAAACTGGACGAGTGAACTGAATATCAGGACAATCGGGCCAAACCGACTTGAAATATAAGGAATTTCACATGCAAAACAGCACAAGATATATATGATGGCAATAAAAGCCGATACACCAGGAAAGTTCCTATGGAACTACATGAAAAAATAATACGGCTTTTTGACCAACTAAATGCTGCAACAAGAATTGAAACGCTGCGTGTTCCTCCAAGCAATCGACTGGAGAAACTAAGCGGCAATCTCAAAGGCCATTGGAGCCTAAGAGTTAATAAGCAATGGCGAGTTATTTTTAAATGGGACAGCGGTAACGTGTCGAACGTTGATATCGTTGATTACCATTAACGAGGAGAAAATCATGTTACCTAAAAATAGAAAACCAACACACCCCGGCACAATGCTCTTAAAGGAATTCCTAGAGCCGCTAGAGATATCACAAAAAGAATTTTCTAAGCGTTTAGGATGGACCTATGCAAGACTGAACGAGATTGTTAATGCCCGTCGTGGTATCAGCGCCGACTCTGCACTGAGCCTATCTGATGCTTTTAACATGGAAGCTGAATTTTGGTTAAACCTTCAAAGGGACTGGGATTTATGGCATGCCAATAAAAAGCATAAAAAAATTAAGCCAATATTAAAAGATGCCGCCTAACGGGCAGGCTGTGATGCATTGGTTGCCATACTCGGTTCACTCAGCCATAATCTCCAGCCTATGAGCACAAAGACAGACACCATCGCCGATCACGTTCAAGGCATCATCGAGTCCCTCGGTGAAAATCCCACACGCCCAGGCCTGGTCGATACACCGCAACGTGCTGCCAAAGCACTGGAAACTTTCACCCAAGGCTACCAACAAGATCTGACCGCATTGATTAACGGCGCACTGTTTGAAACCGAAATGGACGAAATGGTCATCGTCAAAAATATCGAGCTCTACTCACTGTGTGAGCATCACTTGCTGCCCTTCTTTGGTAAATGTCACATAGCGTATTTGCCGAATGGGAAAGTACTCGGCCTTTCTAAGATTGCACGTATCGTGGATTTATTTGCTAAGCGCTTACAAATTCAAGAAAACCTGACACAACAAATCGCGCAATGCATTGCTGATGTCACGGATGCAAAAGGTGTTGGTGTGGTTATCGAAGCACAACATTTTTGTATGATGATGCGCGGTGTGCAGAAACAAAATTCCAGCATGACCACCTCCATGATGCTCGGCATGTTTCGCAGTAATGCCCGCACGAGAAATGAGTTTTTAACCCTCATCTAACTGCCTTTTTTGGAAAATTAAGCCTCCCTTAAGGTACATTTCGTAAACGATTCCATATACTAAACGCAATTGTTAGAAAATGAAGAAATCATCATGAAAGAACCATCAAATAAACAACAAGCTGCCATTTTTGTCATTTACCTTGCCTATTTTACTTTAGCAGGCATCGCTATATCAGCCACAGCACAAGCAGTTGGCGAATCTGTGCTTAACCCTTTCTGCGAGGACAACAAAGAGACTTGCGCTAAGCATTATGATGATATCCATCTAGATACTAATGATGACGATGCCAAACTATCACTAGAGGCCAACTTCAAACAAGGAGAACTTGATTCAGTCATATACGGCCTGCTCTCAACTGGATTTGGCATGATGATCATGATGCCTTTGAGTTGTTGTTATTCGAAAATTATAAGAACCCTCGATGATGATGGGTCAAGGACAGGGCTAGTATCTGGGAATGAATCTCGCTGTGTTACCTTATTCAAAAAATGTAAAACTGCTCTACCCCATGGGAAACGCGATGCCATCTTGCTTACTGTTGCGACCATCATTTTTGCAGCAATCGAACTAGGCATTTCTGTACTCTTTTCTACGATTTCAAAAAGTATTATTTGTTCAACATCAGATAATTCAACCACGCCCTGTGATGAAACTTATGCAAATCTTACAAAATCAGAAGGTAACCGTCTCCTGGCTCTCTCTGAAGAGGCCGGCGGAAAAATGACAGCAACAGGCATCGGCTTATCTTTGATCGGCACTTTGCTGATTCCCTTGTTCGCAGGTGCATTAGTTCTTGCTTCAAAAATGCGTGTAAGTGCAGGCTGCTGCGGTAATAGTAGCACTGGTGGTAGTGAAGAGATGGGAGCTTACTCCACACTTTAAATTCTGAACCGGATATAGCAACCAATATTCAGCGCGCTTGCGAAGCCTCCATCCTCTGATATACTAGCCCTGCTGTTTCAGTGAGACAGCAGGCCGAGGTGGCGGAATTGGTAGACGCGCCGGATTCAAAATCCGGTGATGGTGACATCATGAGGGTTCGAGCCCCTCCCTCGGTAAGCTTTATCGATGCGCTTTAATCGCGACAATAATAATACCTGCATCATGATCAATCCTATATACCACTCTGTAATCACTGACTCGTAAGCGTCGATGACCTTTTAAACTGTATCTTAAAGGTTTACCAAAGCCGATAGGATCAAGGTATTCAACTGAATAATCATTATTTCCATGCATCATCGTGCTTCACTCGTTTTGCTTTTTTCACATCTCGGACTTTCGCAAGCGCTGATAAATTCATATCTTCACGTCGCTCCAGGGCTTCCAAAATTAACTCTTTAGCCAAGCTTGCAACAGATTTTTCCTCTTCTTTAGCAAGTGATGTAATGATATTCATCATGGATGGGTCAAACGTAATGTTCACTCTTGGGTTTTTCGTTGGCATTTCTTTCTCCGAATTATAGATATTTCCACTGTTTATAAGTGCAACACATTTACATCACTTTGCGCGTATTTGCTGATTCTGTTTTAAACCTAAAAAAACTTTGCCAACCTGCCCTACTATCCCAAAATCAGGTAATAAATGAATTTCCTCATCTTATTATCCCCATAAAGTGCAATTAATATATTTTTACGCTTGGAAATTTTAATCTTGCCACGTGATGAGGAAAAACAATATCGAGATCGTCATGCGTAAAGGATTAATTTATTTTAAAAATAAGTTAGCCGGCACCATCACTGAAAATGATGATGATTATTTCACGTCGACAATGAATGGTCGAGCTCTAAAAACTGGCGAACCATCTCAAAGCCCGGCTTGGTAAGCACAGATTCCGGATGAAATTGCAGACCAAAAATAGGATATTGACGATGCTGAATTGCCATTACTTCCCCTTCCTTAGAAAGCGCAGTGACTTCTAAATCTGTTGGCACCGAATTGGGATCAATAACGAGAGAATGATAGCGTGCGACTTCCAAAGGTGATGGGATATTTGTAAGAATGCCCTGCTTATTATGCGTAATCAAAGAGCTCATACCATGCATCGGGCGTTGCGCTCTTACAATTTTCCCACCGAACACTTCACCAATCGCTTGGTGACCTAAACAAATTCCCAATATTGGCACTGTTTTATAAAAGTATTTAATCATCGCTTTCGAAATACCAGCATCTTCAGGCGCACAAGGCCCAGGCGAAATAATAATATGTGAAGGATTTAGCGCTTCAATTTCTGCAATTGTGATTGCATCGTTGCGAAATACTTGTCGTGCATGATCTAGCTTACCGACATAACGCGCGAGGTTATAAACAAAAGAATCATAATTATCGATTAAAACAATCATGCCGTGACCTTTAATGATTGAGTTAAAACATTTCTTAATGCAGCTACCTTCATACAGGATTCTGCATATTCAGCAGCAGGATCAGAATCCATAATAATGGCACCACCACCATGAAAAGTAAGCAAATCATCATGAACAACAAAGGTGCGTATCACGATAGATAAATCCATATCACCATGAAAACTGATATAACCGATACTGCCGCAATAAGGGCCTCTAGCAATCTGCTCAATCTCAGCGATAATTTGCATAGCGCGCACCTTAGGTGCACCCGTAATTGAACCACCTGGAAAACTATGCGCTAACAAATCAACAGCTGTCATATTATCTGATAAATCACCTTCAACAGCAGAAACAAGATGATGTACATTTTTAAAAGTTTCGATTGCGCACAGTTGTGTAACGCGCAAGCTATCATCTCGACAAACACGTGATAAATCATTTCGCATCAAATCTACAATCATAATATTTTCAGCGCGATCTTTATCACTACATAACAATTCGTTGGCTAAGGATTTATCTTCCGCTTCCGTATTTCCTCTGGGTCGCGTTCCTTTAATCGGTCTTGTCTCCACACGTCTATCAGACAATTTCAAAAAACGTTCGGGCGAAGCCGACGCAATCGTATATTGATCAAAATGGATATAAGCTGAAAATGGCGCATGATTCGCCTGACGTAGATCCAAATAAAGCGCATAAGGATCATAATTTTTCGGTAAAACAGCTGAAAAACGTTGTGATAAATTCACTTCAAAAATATCACCTGCCTTAATGTATTCAATGGCATTCTTAACAGCACGTTTATAATAAGCTTGATCAAAATTAGACTGAATATCTAAATCAGAAATTAACGGTCGTTGCGGCAGATCGACAAATGTTTTCAATTGTTCTTTTAACCATAATAGTCGTTGCTTAGCATGTGTCAGTCTTTTTTTATCATCCAGATAAGGAAAGCCACTAGATATCATCCATGTTTTTTTTAAGTGATGATCGAATGCAATCACAAGATCATACAAACCAACAGCGACTTGAGGAAAGTTTATATCATTATGAGATGGCAACGGCACAGGCTCAATCTCATGGCACAAATCATAAGACCACATTCCAACCAAACCAGTTTGCAATGGCGGCAGACCTTCGATCGATAATAAAGAAAACTTTGATAAACTGTTTTTTAATGCAGTAAAAATATCAATATCTGGTAAAATTTCCCCAGAAAAATAGACCCGTCCTTCTCGACAAATCAACGTATCAAATGGATCAACAGCAATAAAACTATAACGACTACGCATTGCACTGCCCTGTGAGGCATCACTACTGTCCAACCACATAGACCATGAACGCTGATAAAAAACCGTAAAGATTTCTTGAGGATCAACATAGGGAATAGATTCATAAATCGGCTGCATTATTTTCTACCGATATTCCAACACAACATGCTCATCACCGCACAGGTGCTTTAGACGTGACATTAATGCATCGTTGGGATGCACATGCCAGTCTTCACCCAACTGTAATTCCGCTGCAGCATCATCGCATTGATAAGCAATCACCATCGGACAATGTCCACCGCTATGCGGCAAAACGATATCCGATAAACTCGATAACACTGCGTCCGCCTGATCGTGGTTGCTTACATGAATGACAAGTCGCCTTGCTAAACGTGTTCGTACAGCATCTAAAGTTTCGAGTGTTTCCGCAACTATACGTACGCCTCCCGTATAGTCATCATCCTCAACTTTACCTGTAATCACATAAATATTATCTTTTTCAAGATCCCTAACGACCTCATCATATAATTTACTAAAGAGAGTTACTTCTACTTGGCCGCTACGATCTTCAACCGATAAGACGGCCATTTTTTTTCCGCTACGTGTATTAATCGGACGGATACTGATAACCATGCCTGCTAATGTTGCATTTTTTCGTAATTTTTCAGGTAAACCAGAAATTTGTGATGAGGTAAATACTGCGATCTCAGATTCATAGGCTTGTATGGGATGTCCCGTTAAATAATATCCAAGCGCATCCTTCTCACCTTGGAGTCGCGTTTTATCATCCCACTTTTCTGATGCAATATAATTCTCTGACGCTGGCGTATTCGGTGTTACCGCAGCACCAAACAAATCAGATTGACCTAAGTCTTCATTACGCTGCTGCTGTTCAGCCATCTTCATTGCCTTAGGCAAGGACGCCATCATCGTAGATCGTAATTGCCCAAAGGTATCCATTGCACCGGAGAAAACAAGCGGTTCAATCGCACGCTTATTTACTTTTTTAGCATCGACTCGCTGACAAAAATCAAATAAATCCTGGAAGTCACCATGACTTTCACGCTCTTCAATAATATTTTCAACTGCAGCTTCGCCTACACCCTTAATAGCACCCAAGCCATACTCAATCTCTCCAGATGCGTTCACTATAAAAGCATAACGACTGACATTAAGATTTGGTGGTCGTATCGTTAATTTCATCGATCCACATTCATTTAAAAAATTAACAAGCTTATCTGTGTTGTCCATATCAGAAGACAATACGGCAGCCATAAATTCTGCAGGATAATGTGTTTTCAACCAGGCGGTTTGATAGGAAATTAAAGCATATGCAGCCGAGTGTGATTTATTAAAACCATAACCAGCAAATTTTTCTACTAAATCAAAAATATGTTCTGAAACTTCAGTGGGTATATCACGCTTTGACGCACCTTGGGTAAATACTTCACGCTGCTTTGCCATTTCTTCTGGCTTTTTCTTACCCATCGCACGACGTAAAATATCAGCACCACCCAACGAGTATCCCGACAGTACTCGAGCAATCTCCATGACTTGTTCTTGATACAAAATCACGCCATATGTAGACGCTAATATCGGCTCTAGATCTGGATGTGGGTAACGAACAGGCGAACGTCCATGTTTACGATCAATGTAATCATCCACCATACCTGATTGCAGTGGCCCTGGTCGAAACAACGCAACCAGCGCTGTAATTTCGTCGAAAGAATCTGGCTGCTGTCGACGAATTAACTCTTTCATACCTCTGGATTCTAATTGGAAAACAGCTGTGGTCGCACAACTTTGTAATAACTTAAAGGTAGGCTCATCCTGCAAAGAAATATGACGAATATCAATTGGCGCTTCGCCTTGCTTCTTTAATTTTTCATTAATTGCTTTCACAGCCCAGTGAATAATAGTCAGCGTCCTAAGCCCCAAGAAATCAAACTTGACCAAACCAACTGCTTCAACATCATCTTTATCAAACTGTGTCACGACATTCGTGCCACCCGGTTCACAATAGAGTGGCGAGAAGTCGGTTAACTTCGTCGGTGCAATCACAACACCACCGGCATGCTTACCGGCATTTCGCGTAATACCTTCAAGCTTTAATGCCAAATCAATAAGCGTCTTAACATCTTCCTCATCGTGATATAGATCAGCTAATCGCTCTTCCTGACCCAAGGCTTTTTTCAGGGTAATCCCAAGCTCGAATGGAATCAGTTTTGCGATTTTATCGACATATCCGTAAGGCATGCCCAACACGCGACCGACATCACGAACCACCGCTTTGGCTGCCATCGTGCCGTAAGTGATAATTTGTGATACTGCTTCTCTACCATAACGTTGCGCTACGTAATCAATCACTTCATCGCGACGCTCCATACAAAAATCGATATCAAAATCGGGCATCGAAATACGTTCTGGATTTAAAAAACGCTCAAACAAAAGTTCATGCTCAATTGGATCCAATTCTGTAATATCCAACACAAACGCAACCAAAGATCCAGCACCAGAACCTCGACCAGGACCGACTGGAATATCATGTTGTTTTGCCCAAGCAATAAAGTCAGCCACAATAAGAAAGTAACCAGGGAATCCCATCTGATTAATCACTTCTAATTCTATTTTTAAGCGTTCATGGTAAACAGCTTGGTCTTTTATTTCGTGATCCGATAGATACTGTAAAAGCGCTTTCTGTGTTTTTTCTTCTAAATATTCTTCTAAGGAAATACCCTCAGGTACGGGGAAATTGGGCAAAAATGGCGTGCCTAGAGAAAGTTCCAGGGTACAACGTTTAGCAATTTCAACAGAATTTTCTAAGGCTTCGGGAATATCGGAAAATAATTCGGCCATCTCTTCTTGTGATCGAAGATACTGAAACTCACTATACAATCTCGGTCGTTTTTGATCATCTAAAACATAGCCTGAATGAATACAGGTACGCGCTTCATGTGCCTCGTAGTCTTCTTTCGATATAAAGCAAACTTGATTGGTCGCAACAACAGGCACGTTATGCACTGCAGAAAAATCAACAGCAGCTTGTACATATCTCGCTTCATCATTTCGGTTGGTTCGGCTTAATTCAAGATAACAACGATTGGGGAAATACTGCTGCCAGCGTTGCATATATTTTTCAGCGAGCGGCATGTTGTTAGTTAACAAGGCACAACCTACATCGCCTTCTTTTCCACCTAACAATACAATCAATCCTGAATTCAGCGCAATCAACCAATCCCAATGTATGAGTGGACGACCATGCTCTTGTCCCTCTATGTAAGCTTTCGAGATCAACTGCGTAAGATTTTTATAGCCGGTATTATTCTGACAAAGCAAGGTAATAGAAAAAACATCATCACCTTCCTGTAAATGTAAATCAGCACCAACGATAGGCTTAACGCCCGCTGCTGTTGCTTTACGATAAAATTTTACTAAAGAAAAAAAGTTTGTATTGTCAGTAATAGCAACGGCGAATCCAGCAGAAACTTTTGTTTTCTCAACAAGGTCGGCAATTCGAACCATGCCGTCACTGATAGAATACTCACTGTGTACTTTTAAATGAACAAAAGTTGGCGCGGTATCTGTCATTCAATCTCCTTCGGAAATCCCATCTCACCACGCTCTTGGATTTCTGTCCGAGACATTTTTTGTGATAATGATTTTTTGCGATGGTGTCGAGCAATAGCAAGCTCGATCAAATCATCGAGTAATTCAGGATAAGGAAGCCCACTTACTTCCCAATTTTTTGGGTATAAACTAATATTAGTAAATCCTGGAATCGTATTCACCTCATTAATAAATATCTCTTCTTCTGGCGTCACAAAAAAATCAACGCGCGCCATACCTTCACACTGCAATACTTTACATGCTTCTACAGACAAGGTTTGAATTTGAGCGACAGTAGCTTTAGGCAAATCAGCTGGTGAGATTGTCTCAGCACCTTTTGGATCTAAATATTTTGCCTCATAAGAATAAAAATCATGATGTGAAATCACTTCACCGGGCAAAGATGCTACTGCCTCACTATCACCCAAAACAGAGCACTCTATCTCACGCCCCACAATGCATTTTTCAACGATAACTTGATCATCATACTGAAAGGCATCACATATTGCTGCATCGAATTGCTGTTGATTTTTTACTTTTGAAATACCAATGGATGAACCTAAACTCACGGGTTTAACAAAAACAACTTCACCTAAGCGATCTGCAATTTGCTGATAAGGATGCTGATCTATCGTTTCTTGATCGATGCACACCCAGTCGGCTGTAGGTAAATTAGCAAATCGTAATAATCGTTTGGCAATATGTTTTTCCATACATACGGCTGAACCTAAAACATTCGCACCAACGTAGGGTACATTTAAAATTTCTAATAAACCTTGCATCGCACCATCTTCACCCAACGCACCATGCAAAACAGGAAATACACAATCCGTTGATATTTGTTGGTCTAAATTATTTTGTAAAACCCAAGGCTGTTTAGGGTTGCCGGGGTTTATAAGTAACGGAATCACTTTTTTTTCAGAAATCGTTTTCTGTATCTTCGCTTCGTGAACTTCTTCAAGTTCTTCTAAAAAATACCAACTGCCCTGCCTGGAAATATAAATCACAGACACGTGATATTTATCACGGTCTAAGCCTGCAACGACATTGCTCGCTGACACGATGGAAATTTCGTGTTCTGTAGATTGACCGCCACAAAGAACGGTAATGTGTTTTTTGGTTTTCATTTTTATCGTCCTTTGGCTCCTAATAAATTAACGTCGTCCTATGGCTTGGCCATAAGATCTATATTAATTTTCTAGATCCCACGGTCGATGCCGTGGAATGACAAATTAATTTTATAATAATCTAAAACTCCGCCGATGAATTGGCGTTATTCCTAGTGCCTGCAATGCGGCATAATGCTGTTTGGTTCCATAACCTTTGTGCTTAGCAAAGCCATAACCTGGATAGGTTTGTTCGAAATCAACCATCTCACGATCGCGCGTTACTTTTGCAATAATCGATGCAGCTGAAATAACTTTTATTTTTTGGTCACCTTTTATAATCGCCTCAGCAGGAATTTTTAAATCAGGACATCGATTCCCATCAACAAGTACGCTTTCTGGTTGAATGGGCAGTCCTTCAACCGCACGTTGCATAGCCAACAAACTCGCATTCAGAATATTGATTTCATCGATTTCCTCAACTTCTGCTCGACCGACGGAAAAGGCCAGACTATGCGTAGTAATCAAGGCAAATAAGGCTTCACGCTTTTTCTCTGATAACAATTTCGAATCAGCCAAGCCTTCAATCGGCGCATCCGGATCAAGAATGACGGCAGCAGCAATAACAGGCCCCGCAAGCGGACCTCGACCAACTTCATCAACACCCGCAATATAGCTATTAAAATCGCGATTCCCTGCGCCCATGCCTTTCCCCAATTAAGCAAAATTGCGCTGAAATGCTACCATGCATACCCATTGATAAGCTAATAAAAAAGTGCCAAGATGAGCCACCTTACGGGCATTTCATCATCCAAAACGAGAGAAAAATGAACAAAGTAAAAACCGCGGTTATTGGTGTCGGTTACTTGGGGCATTATCATGCTGAAAAGTACGCTAAACTTCCCCAGTCTGAATTGATCGCCATCTGTGACACACACGCTGAACGTCGCAATGAAGTCGCCGAAGCACATCAAACAACACCCATTGAAAACTATCACAACCTCGTTGGAAAAGTGGATGCCGTCAGTATTGCTGTTCCGACACCAGCTCATTTTGAGGTTGCTAAATTTTTTCTTGAAAATGGCATACATGTCTTGCTAGAAAAACCCATTACTACCACCATCGAACAAGCTGACCAACTGATTGCTATCGCCAAAAAAAATAATCTAGTATTGCAAGTTGGCCACTTAGAACGTTTTAACAATGCCATCAAAGGACTTGATAATCATCTATCAAATCCTCGCTTTATAGAATCTTTACGACTTGCGCCTTTTAAATTACGCGGCTCTGATGTAAATGTCGTGCTCGATCTTATGATCCACGATATTGACATTATCCAATCATTCGTAAAATCAGAAATTCACACCATCCGTGCAAGTGGTGCCTCCGTGTTGTCGCCCTATATTGATATTGCTAATGCACGCATTGAATTTGAAAATGGTTGTGTCGCAAATGTCACAGCCAGTCGCATCAGTTTAAAAACCGAAAGGTCTTTGCGTATTTTTCAACATGATTGTTACATTGGTCTAGACTTAGATCGCAAACGATTAAACATTCATCGTAAAGGCCAAAAAGAAATGTTCCCTGGCATTCCAGAAATTACGCGCGAAAAACATAGCTTTGAAAAAGGCGATGCGTTAAACGATCAAATTATTTCTTTCCTAGATGCAATCAGCAATAAAACACCACCCGTTGTTTCAGGAGAAGATGGTAAAAGAGCCCTAGAAATTGCGATTAAAATCACAAAAATAGTTCATGAAACAAATGCGCTCTATCCGATAACGGAATAATCTATGCCTTTTGCTCAACCCAAAAAAATTATGATCCTCGCTGGCGAAGCATCGGGTGACTTGCTCGCCTCACAACTTTGCCAAGCCATAAAAAATAAATTACCCGATGTTGATCTGTTTGGAATGGGCAGCAAATTGATGCAACAAACTGGCGTAGAACTGCTTGTTGATGCTGATGAAATTGCCGTCGTTGGACAAGTCGAAGTATTAAAACACATCTTTAAAATACGCCGCGCATTTAAAACTATAAAAGAGTCAATGCTTAAACGAAAACCTGACTTAGTCATTCTTGTAGACTATCCAGGCTTTAATTTACGCATTGCTAAGTTTGCTAAAAAATTAGGGTTTAAAGTGTTTTTCTATGTGAGCCCACAAATTTGGGCTTGGCGCTATCACCGCATCCACTTTATCAGAAAACACATTGATAAAATGGCGGTGTTATTTGCTTTTGAAAAGACAATGTACCAAAAAGAAAATATGCCGGTCACATTTGTCGGGCATCCACTGGTGGATTCAGCAATCCCTAACATGGATAGAGTAACGGCATTTGAAACATTTAAATTGGATCCAAATAAACCGGTCATCACCCTTTTCCCAGGCAGCCGAAAACAAGAAGTCTCTCGCATGTTGCCCACTATTCTAAGTGCCCTACCTAAAATTCACGAATCCATTCCTGATGCACAGTTTGTCTTACCTTTGGCAAGCAGTCTGACACGCGCTGATATTAAATTACCTATAAATTCGAATATAAAGATTATCGAAGATAATACTTATAATCTTTTATCGATCAGTCGTGCAGCCATCGCAGTTTCCGGCACTGTCACTTTAGAAATCGGCCTACAAAATGTTCCTCTTGTTATCATCTATAAGTTATCTCCTCTATCATTTTGGATTGCAAAACGACTCGTAAAAACCAAGTATATTGGTCTTTGTAATATTGTTGCAGAAACAGATGCAGCGAAAGAATTAATACAGCATGAAGCTAACGCTGATACCATCGCTAAAGAAACCATTCGCTTGCTGACAGATCAACCCTATCGTGAGCAAGCAATAGAAAAAATGAACGTAATGCAGAAAAATTTAGGTAATGGCGGTGGCGCTGAGCGCACTGCAACAGCGGCGTTGGAACTGATAATGGATCCTATGATCAAGTCATAGGATGACGCTGGAATGTTAAGAAGCACTTCGTCATACCGCGACTTGATCGCGGTATCTACTGTCTCGCGACGATTCCTGGATCCCGTGGTCGAAGCCACGGGATGACGGGACGTTAGTGTGATTCTGGATCCTATGACCAAGTCATAGGATGACAGTGCTCTACATAGAAAGATGGACTACTTTAATTTGGAATCAAGGATGAAACAAAAGATTAATTCACTTGCCACTGCAAGCATACTACTTATCTTACTCGCTGGCATTTATATCCAATCTCAACTCTACCTTAGCTGGGATGTCAGCTGGCATTTACTGATTACTCAAAGATTTTTAAACGGCGGCAACTATGTCACTGCATTTATGGACATCAATCCACCCATTATTCTATACACCCTAATTCCTTCGATCATGCTTTCCAATATAAGCGGTATTCATAGTGCAATCGCACTACGGATCGTTGTTTTCACAATGGGAATTTTGTCATTATTCACTTGCTATTATCAAATCAAAAAATGTTTTGTTAAAAAAGAGCATTATATTACTGCCTTCATACTGGTCGCAATTGCATTTTGCTTTTTTATATTACCCGCGCATGAATTTGGGCAAAGAGAGCATTTATTTCTAATCTTTACCTTGCCTTATTTCTTCCGCGTGGCCGCTCTATCAGAAGAAAAATCAAGCAGCTTATTGGAAAGTGTTTGGATTGGGCTGCTCGCTGGCATTGGCTTTCTGATCAATATCGAATTCATGCTCTTATTTTCTTTGATCGAAATTTATCTTATGATAAAAAGAAAAAGCCTATTTATGATCTTAAGAACAGATTCAATTCTTGTTCTCTTATTATTATCTCTCTACATTGCATCTGTTTTTATACTGACACCAAACTATATCCATATTATTTTGCCGTTAGTCGCTTTTCTCTACCAAAATGCTTTTAACTACAGCTGGTATGACCTATTCACAAATACCGCTTCTTTCTGCTGGCTAGCGGCAGCTATTTTCTTTCCTTTTCACATCAAAAGATCAAAACATAAACCTTTATCTATCATATTATTTATCTCTATCACTATTTTTATTCTTCAATTTTTACTGACACGAAAGACGTGGTATTACCATATGCTGCCAACAATCGCTTTTTCAATGTTACTGCTGACGCTCTATCTTATTAACGACATGTTTGAATTTCGTTATGCAAAAAATATTCATATAAACGGTGAAATAGATAGTCATGGCGAACTGTATAAATCGAAACAGCTAATTATTACCATGTTGGTTTTTGCTTCGCTAATCTTACTACCAATTAATACGATGTTTATTTTTACGCGCGCCGCCCTAATCTACAGCAACAAACCCAATAACGAAATTAATCAATTAATTCGTTATACAAAGAAACAAGCTTTAGGAAAAAATATTTTTGTTTTTTCACTCACAGTCCCGCCCGCTCCAACATTAGTCGAGTATGCTGATGTGAGCTTAGATTCACGGTTTGCTGGATTCTGGATGTTGCCTGGCATAGTGAATTTATCAAAAGAAAAGCTAAACAAAAAAGATCAAGCAAAACTGAAAGCCGCGAAAAAATTATTGTTCCAACTTGTAAGTGAAGACTTTACACAAAACAAACCCAACTATGTCTTTGTAGATGTTAATAAATATAAAACCTACTTTGATGACAAGCCCTTCGACTACATTCAATACTTCTCCCAGGACCCTCGCTTTAAGAAAGCATGGAAAAACTATAAATATCTAGGAAGAATCGGATTTATGTCGATTTATAAAAACAGACATTAATATGGTTTTATAAAAATAAACAGAGGGCTAAAGAATAATGAAAATTTTACGTCTTATTTTAGGTGACCAGCTGAGTGAAACAATTTCTAGCCTTAAAGATTGCAACAAAAAAGATGACCTTATTTTTCTATGTGAGGTTATGGAAGAATCAACTTATGTTAAACATCATAAAAAGAAAATAGCTTTTATTTTTTCGGCAATGCGTCATTTCTCAAATTTTTTAGTAAAAAATGGTTATAAAGTTCTCTATACCAAACTTGATGACTCAGACAATGCAGGATCATTTAGAGGCGAAATACAGCGCGCAATAAAAAACCATAACATAACCCATATAATTGTGACTGAACCAGGAGAATATCGAGTACTTGAAGATTTTAAAAGCTGGGAGAAAACATTTGGCATTAAAGTTGAAATAAGAACAGACTCGAGATTTTTATGTAGTATTACAGATTTTTCAGAATGGTCAAAAAAACGCTCTCAAATCAGAATGGAATATTTTTATCGTGAAATACGAAAACGCTACAACATTTTAATGATCGATGATAAACCAATCGGCAAAAAATGGAATTTTGATACAGAAAACAGAAAAAAACCTAGTGAAGATCTTCAAATCCCAAATCCTTTCATCAATTCACCAGACAATATCACTCAGGAGGTTCTTAATCTAGTCAATACTCACTTCAAAAATCATTTTGGTGATATTAAAGAATTTTATTTTGCCGTTACTCGTGATCAAGCATTAAAAGTATTAAACCTCTTTATAAATGAACGACTCCCTGAATTTGGAAACTATCAAGATGCAATGCTAGAGGGTCAAGCATGGATGTTTCATGCACATATCAGCTTTTACCTAAACTGTGGGCTGTTACTCCCACTAGAGTGTATCCGTCTAGCTGAAGATGCCTACCATAAAAAGAAAGCTCCACTCAATGCTGTTGAAGGCTTTATACGCCAAATCTGTGGCTGGCGGGAATATATCAGGGGAGTTTATTGGCTAAATATGCCTAGCTACAAGAACAAAAACTTTTTTAATGCAAAAAGAAAACTACCAAAATTTTACTGGACAGCAAATACTAAATTAAACTGCATTAAACAATGCGTCAAAGAAACAAAAAAAAATGCATATGCACACCATATTCAGCGATTAATGGTGCTAGGTAACTTTGCGCTTTTAGCAGGCATTCATCCTAATGAAGTCAACGAATGGTTTTTAATTGTTTATGCTGACGCATATGAATGGGTTGAGCTCCCCAATGTCACTGGAATGGCTTTGCATGCTGATGGTGGATATTTAGGAAGCAAACCATATGCAGCAAGTGGAAATTACATTCATAAAATGTCAAATTACTGCAAAAATTGTCATTTTGATGTCACAAAAAAAACAGGCGACAATGCATGCCCATTTAACTATCTCTATTGGAATTTTCTTGACAAAAATCGTGCATTACTAGAAAAAAATCAACGCATGGGCATGATATACAAAATTTATGACAAAATGACTAAAGAAAAAAAAACAATCATTCAAAATGATAGTAAAAAATTTCTAGAAGCCATCGAACAATAAACCCGAACAATGATATAAAGTACTTGCCTAGCATGTTAATTGAAAAATCAAAAGTAAGAAAATTAACAGAAAATCTACCAAACACACCAGGTGTGTATATGTTTTATTCTGATCAAAAATCAGAAATTCCAATATACATAGGCAAAAGCATCAATATAAAAAAAAGAGTCCTATCCCACTATTATGCTTCCAAAAGAATCAAAAAAGAAAACAAAATAATGTCTCAGGTTTCGCATATTAAATATCTTAAAACAGCTGGTGAATTAGGTGCATTACTAAAAGAAGCAACCCTTATAAAAGAATTACAGCCAATATATAACAAGCGCCTAAGAAAGGTCAGAAAATTATTCATATATAACCTAGAAGAATCTGACTCATTACTCGTTCCGACATTAAATGTATATAAGCCCAACAATTTTGAAATACATGAAAATTCTTTTGGACTTTATCGTTCAATTAAACAATCTAAAAATGATTTAATTTCAATTGCAAAAAATAATCATCTTTGCTTAAAAAAACTCAACATAGAAAATGGAAATGGTCCATGCTTCAATTACCACCTAAACCGTTGCAAAGGAATCTGCTGCGATAAAGAAAGCATAGAAGATCATAATTTTCGTCTCATATGCGCTATCAAAAAAATAAGAAATCACATATGGCCTTACAATGGACCTATATTTATCGAAGAAGGCACTGAAAACAATATAGCTTTCTATGCAATCAATAACTGGTGCTTTTTAGGAGAATATAAAGAGATAAAAAAATTCTATTCATCAGAAAAAATATTTGAAAACACATTCTTCGATATTGATCACTATAAAATATTGGTTAGCTATATGCTAAACAATCCAGATAAAATTAGATAGATCTTATTCAATGCCACCTGCCTTTATCTTGATACCACAAAGAAAGTCTTTCAACACAGCCAATGCTCGTTTTGCTTTATCTTCAGCATTCATCATTCAATCTAGTGAAAAAAGTAATTTGCGTAATAGCAAAGCCAATAAAGCACCTAGCGATTTTTGCTAATAGGCCTCTATTAGTATTTTTTGTATCCCTTTTCTTCTGCTTCTTGTTCTATTTTATTAATCTGATGAGCTAACGACAAGTGGATCGATCCTAGTACACCCATTAAAATACCTCGATATATTTAAAAGCGTGTAAAACTTATTGAAAAAGCGCCTAAAGCTATTATCGATAAGGTATTGTTTCATAAAATTTGGGGGAGCATACGATTCCATACTTGCAACACTAACATCACTCGCAGTTTTCGACATCGTAGAATTGTCTTCTGATTTTCCCATATTTTGACTACTGATCTGTCATTGAACTCCTTACTGGACGGCCCTGTAAAATGAAAGACTTGTATGCTAGCAATCCGAATTAATAACTTATAACTAGTCAGCTTACAAACAATGATTCGAGTCATATTTAAGCACGAAATCATGTTTTTATTGATTTTGTGATGAAATTACCTAATCATTTTCTATCACAAAATCGATATTTTATTGATTTTATGATAGAATCAGCCCAACATTGAGTCAAAATAAAACTACAAACAAAGGATATCTAATGCCAACCTTCCATGGTAGAGATAAAGAACTTAATAAACTCAACCGCTTCATAAAGAAAAAAACAGCCAGCCTAATTGTTTTTCGTGGTCGACGAAGGATTGGTAAAACTCGCTTGGCTCAAGAATACGGGAAGCAATTTAAAACCTATACATTTTCTGGATTACCTCCAGATGACGACCAAAAAATTACAGCACAAATCCAACGAGAAGAGTTTGCTCGTCAAATAAAACGCGAAACAGGTATTGGAGGGCTTGCAACAGAAGATTGGGGAGATTTATTTTGGCATCTGTCCGAATATACTAACAAACAACGCGGCAAAATCTTAATTGTTTTGGATGAAATTAATTGGATGGGATCGCTCGACCCTGCCTTTCTAGGTAAACTTAAAATCGCATGGGATGATTATTTTAAAAAAAACCCGCGCCTTATCATGATACTCAGCGGCTCAATGTCAGCCTGGATCGAAAGAAATATTTTAAGCAGCAGTGGTTTTATGGGACGGATTTCTCTAGATTTAGTGCTTGAAGAATTACCCCTAGATACTTGTAATGACTTTTGGGGGAAACAAAAAGTTAACGTATCCGCTTACGAAAAATTTAAAATTTTATCTGTCACAGGCGGTGTCCCTCGATACTTAGAAGAAATTAATCCTCAGATTTCTGCGGAAGAAAATATACAAACATTAGCCTTCCAAAAAGGCGAGTTATTGGTTGAGGAATTTGATCGAATTTTTACTGATTTATTCTCTAAAAGGAATGAAAAATATAAAACCATCGTAAAAGGTTTAATCAATGGCTCCCAAAGTTTAAATGGTATCAGTGAAAAGCTAGGAATACAGAAAGGCGGACAAATCAGTGAATACTTGGATGATTTGGTTGAAACTGGATTCATCACACGAGACTACACATGGAATCTCAAAAACGGACAATTATCAAAACTCAGTAAATACCGATTAAGAGATAACTACCTAAGATTTTACTTGAAATACATTGAACCTAATAAAAATAAAATCATTTCTGAAGGCTCTATTAAACCACCAGCATGGCACACGATTATGGGCTTGCAGTTTGAAAACTTAGTGATAAATAACCGACAGTTACTTTATTGTAATTTAGGAATAGACCCTAATGAAGTTATTATCGCAAACCCATACTTCCAAAGAAAAACTAATACTCATGAAGCTTGTCAAATTGACTTTTTGATTCAGATGAAATTCGATACGCTAATACTTTGTGAAATAAAATTTTCTCGAGAAAAAATCGGGTGTTCTGTAATCAATGAAATTTCAGAAAAAATTCGTCGTTTAAAAGCACCGAGACGCGTTTCTATTCGCCCAGCACTCATACACGTTAATGGAGTAACCGAACCACTCGTTGAATCAGACACATTTGCAAATATTATCGATTTCTCAGGATTTCTTGAAGATTCGAACTAATCCCATCGAATCTGGATACCGCGGATAAACCGCGGTACGTAGGTACTGACTGAGTGCAAGTCGCGGTACGAAGAGATTCTGAGCTAACGATCATCCTTCACATGATCATACTCACGGCGTGCGATACCGCGTTCAGAAGCATGAATAAAATCTAAAATTGATTGTACTTCAGAGCAAGTGCTTGCCAGCGCTTCGAGTTCTTTTAAAACCACATCGAATTTTAATTGGCGACGATAGAGAATTTGATAAGCCTGCTTAAGGCCACGCATAGCTTCCGTTGAAAAACCATGGCGCTTCAAACCAACGGCATTTAACCCACAAGGATAACCTGGCAAACCCTTCACTAACATATAAGGTGGCACATCTTTTGAAACTTCAGTAGCACGACTTAAAAAACTATACGCACCAATATGGCAAAACTGATGAATCGCTGTAAAAGCGCCTAAAATCACGTGGTCATCAACATTTACATGACCAGCCATAGTAGCATTGTTCACCATTAATATTTCATTACCCAATGTACAATCATGCGCAACATGACTGTAGGCCAGAAAGAAATTTTTATTACCTATCTTTGTGACACCATGGCCACTTGTAGAGCCACGATTAATGGTGACAAATTCGCGGAAGATATTACCATCACCTACTTCAAGATAAGTTTCTTCACCGCGATACCCTAAATCTTGTGGGTCACAACCAATCGATGCATAAGGATAAATCCTATTATTACGCCCAAGCTTCACATTTTTATCGATAACAACATGTGAATGAATATGCGTTCCTTCACCAATTTCAACATTAGGTCCAATCACTGCCCAAGGACCAATAGTAACGTTCTTAGCAATAACTGCAGATGGATGAATCGAAGCCCTATTATCAACATCACTTGGCGTCGCGCTGGGGTCTTCCACATTCAGTAGTGTCGGCTCTGTCATGTTTAAGTTCCCTTTATATTCATAAAATCAGCAGTACATGCAACTTCTCCATCAACTTTCGCAGTGCCTCGGAATTTCCATAATCCTCTACGTTCTTTCAATAATTCGATTTCTAAATGCATCACATCACCAGGAACAACCATCTTTTTAAATCGCGCGTTATCAATACCTGCCAAATAAAACAACTCATCGGGTTCACGACTACGGCCCAAGGTTTTAAAAATTAAAATACCCGATGCTTGCGCTAAGGCTTCAATAATCAGCACACCCGGCATAACTGGCGCTTCTGGGAAATGCCCTGTGAAACAAGGCTCATTCACTGTTACATTTTTGATGCCCACCAAAGATTTACCTGGCTCAAAAGAAATCACACGATCCAATAAGAGAAAGGGATATCGGTGCGGCAAAAAACCTCTTATCTCATTAATATCAACTATTTCACTCATTATTCAACCTCTCAAGATGTTGTATACGCTTTACCATTTTATCTAGCTGCTGAAAACGAACAGCAGATTTACGCCATTCGCGATTATTTTGCAAACCCGTACCCGACGAATACACGCCAGGCGTATCGATCGAATGCATAACCATTGCCATGCCTGTCACGATCACCTGATCGGCTATCGTTATATGACCATTAATACAAGCAGCACCTCCAATCACACAATACTTGCCAATTTGTGCACTCCCAGCAACGGCACTACAACCCGCAAGTACGGTGTGCGCCCCAACACGAGCGTTATGTGCTACTTGTACAAGGTTATCGATTTTTACACCATCTTCAATAATCGTATTTTCTAATGCACCTCGATCAATCGTTGAATTTGCGCCCACCTCTACATGATCCCCTATTACAACAGAACCTACTTGAGGAATTTTCACCCATTGTCCGTTATCGTTGGTTAAACCAAATCCATCTGCACCAATAACAACACCGCTATGAATAATGACATGATTCCCCAGTGTTACATCATGATAAATCGTGACCTTAGGATAAAAATAACAATCAGAACCAATCGTGACGCCATCACTAACATGTGTACCAGCAGAAATAACCGTATTCGCTGCGATTGAAACATTATCTCCAATAACACAGTGCGCACCAATTGAAACAGTTGGGTCAATTTGACATGCCTCACCAACAATAGCAGTAGCATGCAACCCTGCCTTCACCGTGGGTTTCTTTTCAAATAAGGTAAGTAGCTTGGCAAAACTTAATTCTGGATTTTCTGTGACGATAGCATTCGAGGGACAGTTTGCAAGATCGTCAGCATGTAAAACAACACACGATGCTTTTGTATCAGGTAAATATCGTCGGTAAGCACCCCCCAACAAAAAACTTAAGTCACCCGTTTGTGCAGACGCCAAAGGCGCAACACCTTTCACTTCGCAGTTTTCGTCACCATGCACATTTGCATTAATTCGTTTTGCAAGCTCAGACAATGTATATGAGACAGACATTAGCTTCTCTATTTATGTTTTAGAAAAGAGAAAGGCGTGTTTTAACCGACACGCCTCTCATAACAACAATATTTTGACAATCTTACTCTAGAGCAGAAAGCACTTCAGATGTTATATCTGATTTAGTCTTTGAGTACAGTACAGCGTTGCTTGGTAAAACCACATCTAATTTTTTCTTAGCTGCGATTTTTCCAACAATACCTTTGACTCTTGTCATAAATTTTTTCATTTCAGCATTTTGTGCAACCATCAAGTCACGCTGAAACTTACCTTGCATTTGACGTAGTTTTGTACCTTGTTCGCCAATTTTTGCACGTAGCGCTTGGGCTGCTTTTGAATCCATTACAGTTTGATTCTTTTGGAACTGCTTAACTTCAGTTTGTAGTTTTTTACCCATAGCAACAATGTTTGTTTTACGCGCTGCAAATCGCTTTTGAAGCGTTGTATTAATCTTTTTGACCTGTGGAGACGAACGAAAAATCGTCTGCATATTTACAACACCAATACCACTCGCAAATCCAGGTAGTGACCAAATCGCCGCAAACAAAACACAAGCAGCTAATAATGTACGTTTCATCAAATTTCTCCTTAAATTGAACAAAAACTCGTTTTAGATACTCCCACCAAAGGTAAATCCAAATTGTTGAACACGCGCACCTTTAACATTAAACGGAATACCATAACCGACAGATATAATACCGATCGGCGAGAACCATGATACCATAAGCCCCGCTGATCCATGTATGTTTTTCAACGAAACACTCTGATAAATCGTCGGACCTGCTCCTGGATTCCCAGGATTTCCAGCTGTACGGTGCGTCTGAAAAATATTACCGAATGCCACGTAAAGTGAAGTCCGCAATTTCTCAGTAATCCCATTGGGGAAAATCAAATTCAAACCAGCAAAGGTCTCCACATTACCACCAGTCGCAGCATCTGTTTCATTGGGATTTTGTGGGCCCAAGGTATTTGGTTCATACCCCAATAAGGTTTCGATACCACCCCCAAAGAAGTTACTAAAAAATGGGAGGCTATTTACACCACCATAACCATCACCATAACCGAGCAAAACATGTGGATGAACAATAAACCCATGACCCAAAGACCAATACCACTTGGCGTCAAAAGTCGCTTTATAAAAGCCAAGACTAGAATGCAAAATAGGCACTGCCAAAGCGACATTCAGCTGTTGTAGGCTACCTTCCCTTGGAAAGATGGCACGATCTAGGTGGCTATGCACCAAGCCAACATTAGCCATAAAATTGTTATAAGGTGATGGATGCAACAATAAAAATTGGTAGGCACCTGGAGAAATAATATTTGGATTCGCATTACCGATAGCAATGTGACTGTAACCATAACCAAAAGAAAAATAATTAAATTCAGAAATTGGCACACTATAACGCATAGATGCACCATAACTGTCTGTCGTATAACTTTCTAAATTTACTTTGCCAGGTGTTGTATGTGTGTAGTAAATACTAAAACCACGACTCATCCCATAAGTCGTATAAAAAGGATTTGTGTAAGAAAAATTATATTGCGATGAATATTCACTTCTCTGAAAACCAATGGCTACTGCTCTACCCGAACCCAAAAAGTTTGGCTCGTTAATACTCGCACCGTATAAAAGACCATCCACATCAGAATAACCACCTTGAATACTCGCACGACCCGCATTAACTTCCTTTGCGTGGATATTCAAGTCAACCAGATCTAATTTACCTTCAACCGGAACAGGTATTGCCTTAATGTCTTTAAGGTAAGGTAAATTCGCAAGACGACGCTTAGACTCTTTAATATTACGTAAAGAGTAAACACTACCTTCTAGTTGCCGCATCTGCGTACGCAACACTTTGTCTTCAGTACGCTGATTTCCTAAAAAATGAATTTGTCGAATGTACACCCGTTTACCCGGCTTCACTTCAAAGGTAAGGAACACAGTTAGCTTCGCTCTATTCAATGTCGGTTTTGCATTAATTTTTGGGAAGGCATATCCCGTATTTGCAAAATAATTAGCAATATCGGCATTGATCCGCACCAACTTCTTACGAGAAAAAACTTCTCCTGTCTTAATGCCAATCATGTCATGAATTTTCGAATTATTCGCATATTTTCCTGAAACGCGATAACCACTAATACGGTAAACCGCACCTTCATGAATACGCACAAGAATTTTGACACCTTTATGATTCGGCAAAACAGTGACTTTCTTTGAAACAATTTTAAAATCTAAATATCCATGGTTGTAGTAAAAATTAGTAAGATTTGAAACGTCCTTACTCAACTGCATCGGTGAATAGCGATCACGATGTGACAGAAGCGTGAATAAGCCAGGCGTTGTTAACCGAAACTGATCTTTTAAGGTATGTTCACTAAACGCGTGATTTCCCAAAATTTCAATGTGACGCACTTTTGCAATGTGACCTTCTTTGATCACAATGTTAAGTGCAATCGTGTTGTACGGCATTTTCTTGATTTGCGTATCTATACTGACGTTGTAGCGCCCCATATTCCGATAAGCATCTTCCAATCCCATCTTAAACTCATTGAGCTTTTCATAGTGATACACATCACCTACTTCTAGATTAAGTGCCTTTAATGCCGGCATTAAATGCTTCTTTGATATGGCTTTATTTCCGGATAGGCTCATCTTGCTGATAATCGGCAGCTCATGCACACGAACAATCAACGTATTGCCACTTCTTAGAAGTTTAATGTTAGAAAAATAACCAGATTTATAGAGCGAATTAAGAATAGCTGAACTTTGTTGGCTATCAAAAGTTTGCCCAATATGCACAGGCACATAACTTAAAACAGCAGCCGGACTTACGCGTTGATTACCTTGAACGCGAATATGCTGGACGATGAAGCCCGACGCAAATACTGGCCGCACAAGCAGTAACATAAAAAGAGCAGTAATGAACCAAAAACGTCGGTAAAACACAGTCATCCTTTTTCTTTAAGCTCGTGAGAAGAGCGGGCATTATACCCTAGGTTTTAGTGTATCCCTAGCATAGCTTGCATATTTAACGCAGCCAATTCTCGCGCTTCTCGATCTGCATATATCACCACCTCAAGTGAATCTGCAGAAACAGCAGCTATCTGATTTAAGACCTCAGAAACAAGTATTGATATTTGATTAAAACGTAATCGACCTGCAAGAAATGCAGCCACAGCAACTTCATTCGCAGCATTGAGTATCGTCATCGCCGTACCCCCTTCCCCCAAGGCATCATAAGCTAATGCAAAACAGGGGTATCGCTCTACAGCAGGTTTTTCGAATTCCAGAGGACCCAGCGTTGTAAAGTCCAATGAATTCACACCCGAAGTAATCCGCTCAGGCCATGCCAATACGTGCGCAATAGGCACACGCATATCATGTTGCGCCATCTGCGCGAGCACGGAACCATCACGCATTCTTACCATAGAATGAATAATGCTTTGCGGATGAATCACAACTTCGATTTGTTCGGCCGGCAGACCATACAACCAGTGCGCTTCAATCACTTCCAAACCTTTATTCATCATGGTTGCTGAATCCACCGAAATTTTATTACCCATAGACCAGTTTGGATGCGAAATTGCTTGTTGAGGCGTGACAGATGCAAGGGCCTCAATTGGGGTCTGCCGAAAAGGCCCACCCGATGCAGTTAACACAACAGCATCGACACCCTTTGGCGTATCCTGACAGGGAACAAAATCAGAAGGTAAACATTGGAAAATCGCATTGTGCTCGCTATCAACCGGCAAAATTTCAGCACCCGACTCTTGGCGCGCTGATACCATCAACGCCCCGGCCATCACCAAGGATTCTTTATTCGCTAACAAAACACGTTTACCGGCTCTGACTGCAGCCATGGTTGAATCCAAACCTGCACTACCCACAATTGCCGCCAAAACAATATCTGGTGTGTCATCCGATGCAACCTGCACTAAGGCCTGTTCACCTAACAATACATCGGTAGTTAAATTATTTGCTTTAATTTTTTTAGATAGCATTTGCGCTGCTGCTTCATCAATCATCACAGCATAATGCGGACGAAATTGAACGCATTGCTCATATAACTTTTCAACGTTATTGTGTGCTGTTAAAGCAAATACAGAAAAACGATCGGGATGTCTCGCAATAATATCGAGCGCTTGGGCACCAATGGATCCGGTTGATCCTAATATAGTTAATGTTTTCATTGTAGAAAACCAAAGAACAATAGGCCTAAAGCAAAAACCACAACACCAGCCGCGATACTATCGACACGATCTAAAATACCACCGTGCCCTGGTAACATTTGCCCACTATCTTTAACACCTGATTGTCGCTTGAATAAACTGACTGTCAAATCACCCACGACAGATAAGAGACTAGCAATCACTGCAATGCCAAAAAAAACAAAGCGCTCTTGGACAGTGAATGGGAAGAAGAAACTTACTACAATTGCAACGATCAATCCTAATACAAGCCCACCAAAAAAACCTTCCCAAGTTTTTTTAGGGCTCACTTTTGGAATCAAAGGGTGCTTACCCCAGAGTTTTCCCGCAAAATAAGCCCCAGTATCCGTCGCCCATATAATCAGCAAAGCGCTAGTCAACCATATTGAGCCCATGACGCTCGGTGCAATACGTAATGTCACTAAGCTCAACCAACAAGCAACTAAAACAAAAAATCCAACAACCACTGCAACTTCAGGGCGCTGGAAACCTAGCGGAGAACGATTATGCCCATATCGCCATACGGCCAACGCAGCCCATATCCAAATAAAGAAACCAATAGCTAAAAAGAAAATGGATGGCAACCAACTCGAAAAATAAACACCCAAAAGTACAGCCATCATATAAACAAAGCGAACTACTTTATTTTTAAAGCCAATTAATTTAGACCATTCCCAAGCTGATAACGCAGTAAAGAATGCCATTAATACTGAAAAATAAACGAACGGCAATGTGATGATAGACCAGAATAATAGTGGTATTAAAACAAGCGCTGTAATAAGGCGATACTTAAGCATCCTGAACATCCCGAACTTCTACTTGTTCACTTGTTAAACCAAAACGTCGCTCTCTTGATGCATAGACATCTAAAGCACGCTGAAAAATAGCATCGTCAAAGTCCGGCCAATGTTCAGTAGGAAAATACATTTCAGTATAGGCGAACTGCCATAACATAAAATTACTGATACGCTGCTCGCCACTCGTACGAATCAACAAATCAGGTTCTGGCAATTCATTGAGACAGAGATATTGTTGGAATAAATTTTCAGAAACATCATCCAAAGCTAGTTTTTTTTTAGTCACATCTGCAGCAACTCGCTTAACAGCCTGAGTAATATCCCATCGCCCGCTATAATTAATAGCAATAACTAAGTTTAATCCTGTATTGTTTTTCGTAGTCGATTCTGTTTTATGGATTTGATCAAGCAATTGACCACTAAAATCTGAGCGCTCTCCAATAATACGAACCCGCACGTTTTTCTCATTAAGCTCATCCGTATTTTTTTCAAGAGATTCTAGAAACAAAGACATTAACAGTTGCACTTCACTTGCTGGTCGCGAATTACGATTCTCAACACTGAGAGCAAAAAGGGTTAAAGCCTCAATATTATTTTCAACTGCAAAAGCAATTGCACGCCGAACTGATTTTGTGCCAGCTCGATGGCCCGCAACTCTTGGTAACATTCGCCGCTTAGCCCAACGACCATTACCATCCATAACGATAGCTATGTGTTTAGGCATGTTAATTTTTTCTTGTGGCATACGCGATTGACAACCCTATACCGTCATTAAATCTTTTTCTTTTGCTGTTGTAATATGATCTATTTCAGAAATATACTTGTCAGTCAGCTTTTGCACATCACCTTCGGCACGGCGTTCATCATCTTCACCAATTTCTTTAGCTTTAATTAATTCTTTGAAATCGTTGTTAGCTTCGCGCCGTATATTGCGAACGGCAACCCGCGCCCGTTCTGCCTCTTCACGAACAACGCGCGTTAAATCTTTGCGTCGTTCTTCGGTCAATGCAGGCAAAGGTACACGAATAATGGTTCCTGCCGTTGAAGGATTCAAACCTAAATCTGACGTCATGATCGCTTTTTCAATTTTGGCTACCATATCTTTTTCCCATGGCGTTACCATCAATGTTCGGGAATTCTCAACAGCGACATTAGCGACTTGGCTCAATTGAGTTGCACTTCCATAGTAGTCCACCATGATGTGCTCTAACAAACTTGGATGCGCACGACCTGTGCGAACTTTTGATAACTCATCTTTAAAAGCGTGCACGCTTTTTTTCATGCGCTCTTCTGCACTCTTGTTAATATCATCAATCATACTAAAGCCTCCTTAACAACTGTTCCCTCTTTTTCACCCATCACAACACGCAATAAAGCACCCGGCTTATTGATGTTAAACACTTGCAATGGCATCCCGTGATCACGACACTGACAAAACGCAGCAAGATCCATTACTGCCAACTCTTTTTCTAAAGCTTCTTGAAAAGATAAAGCATGATAGAGCGAAGCATCTGGATTTTTAACTGGATCAGAGGAATAAATACCATCTACATTCGTCGCTTTTAATACAATATCAGCATCGATTTCGATACCTCGCAGACTGGCTGCAGAATCTGTCGTCACCAAAGGATTGCCTGTACCACCTGCAAAGATAACAACACGGCCTTGTTGTAAATGATGAATCGCTTTACGACGGTGAAATTGATCGACAATGCCCGTCATACCAATAGCGGAAAGAACACGAACGGGTAAGGCCGACCTTTCGAAAGAATCGCGCAAGGCAAGTGCATTCATCATGGTTGCCATCATACCCATGTAATCACCCGTGATACGGTTGATTCCAGCTTGTGATAAGGCAGCACCTCGAAAAAAGTTACCACCACCAATCACAATCGCGACTTGGACACCGAGTTGGTAGACTTCGGAAATATCCCGCGCCATGCGATCAAGAACAGCCGGAGCAATTGGATGTGGACCTTGCCCCATTAACGCTTCACCACTCATTTTCAAGAGTATTCGACGATAAACTGGCTCGGGTCCATCTGACATTTACTTGCTTCCTTGAACTTGTGCCTTCACCTCTTCAGCAAAATCCTGTGTTTCTTTCTCAATACCTTCGCCTACTTCAAAACGCACAAATCCAATAACACTGGCTTTTTCTGCTTTCAAAAGGTCACCCACAGTTTGATCTGGATTTTTCACAAAAGGCTGATCAAGCAAACATATTTCTTTTAAGAATTTTGCGATACGGCCAGTCACCATTTTTTCAATAATATTATCTGGCTTACCACTTTCTTTTGCTTGTGCTGAAAAGATTTCACGTTCTTTTTCAATCAGCTCAGTCGGAACACTATTTGCATCAACGGCTTGTGGATTAGTTGCTGCAATGTGCATAGCAACATCTTTCGCAAGTTCAGGACTTGCTTGATCAAGACTAACAATCACACCGATACGGTCACCGTGATTGTAGGCACCAACAACACCATCGGAGGCCAAACTCGCAACACGACGTAATTGCACATTTTCACCGATTTTCACAATCAGCTCTTGACGCACTTGCTCTAGTGTTTGATCTTCACCATCTACAGCAGCCGCTTGTAATAACGCTTGTGCATCTTCGGCATTTGTTTCGATACAACGTTTCACCAATGTCGATGTAAAAGCTTTGAAGTTAGTATCTCTGGCAACAAAGTCAGTTTCACAATTGACTTCAATCATAGAAGCTTGCTTATTGTTATCATTTGACTCAATAACGACGACACCCTCAGCGGCAATTTTTCCTGCGCGCTTCGCGGCCTTAGCTTGACCACGTTTGCGCATAGAAGTAATCGCTTCTTCCATATCACCATTAGTTTCTTGTAGTGCTTTTTTGCACTCCATCATACCGGCACCCGTTCTTTCGCGGAGCTCTTTTACCATGGATGCTGTAATTGACATATTCTGCTACCTCAACTTTGCTGTTAATCAATATTACTCTTCAGTTTTCTTTGCTTTTGCTGCTGTCTTCTTCGCAGCAGGCTTTTTTGCCGCTGCTTTTTTAGCAGCAGGCTTTTTAGCAGCTGTTTTCTTAGCAGCAGGTTTTTTGGCGGCTGGTTTGTCTGCCCCAGCTTTAGCAGGCGCTTCACCATCAGTCTCTGCAACAACTGCTTTTTTCGTAACAACTTTTTTCGTTGTGACAGGTGCTGTTGTTTTCACGACTTTTTCTTTTTTCTCTTCAACAATAATGGGGCCACGTGCATCGACAATAGTGTCGGCAATTGTTTTGCAATAAAGCGAAATAGAACGCAATGCATCATCGTTCCCAGGCACAACGTAATCGATGTCCTTAGGAGATGAGTTGGTATCAACAATACCAATAACAGGAATGCCTAAACGCTTAGCTTCTTGCACAGCAATTTTTTCATGCTTTACATCGATAACGAATAAGGCATCGGGTAAACCACCCATGTTCTTAATACCACTCAAGCAAGCAGACAATTTGTCTTTTTCACGCATGAGAGTCAGTACTTCTTTTTTTGTCAGATTTGCAAGGAAATCTTGGTCATCAACCTGCCCTTCTATCTCTTTAAGACGTTTAATGGATTGACGGATTGTTTTGTAATTCGTCAACATACCGCCTAACCAACGGTGGTCGACGTATGGCATACCACAACGAATAGCTTCCTCACGAACGATTTCACGTGCCGCATGCTTCGTACCGACAAAAAGAATTTTTCCTTTTTTCTCAGCAATGTTAGCGATAACTTCTAGCGTTTCACGGAAACGAGGTAAAGTTTCTTCAAGATTGATGATATGGATTTTGTGGCGGACACCGAAAATATAAGGTGCCATTTTAGGGTTCCAATACCGAGTCTGGTGGCCGAAATGTACGCCAGCCTCGAGCATTTGACGCATCGTAATTTTTGTCATTTTTTTCTCCAATCGGGTTGTTAAATACGTAATTTGAGCTCATCGCTTTAGAACGTACTTGCTCGAAATTCGAGCAACTTCCACTTACCCCAACATTCAATTTCATCGATGTAAAATCAACAAAACACCCAGAATGATGTGCCGATAAGTGTGTTTATTTGCAATTAATAAGTTACCTTGCTAATCACAGCGTAGGTTTATACCATATAGTCCCTTTAACAACAATGACTCCACAACATGACTGTCACTATCAAAACACCCGAAGAACTCGAAAAAATGCGTGTCGCTGGCAGACTAGCAGCAGAAGTACTTGAGATGATTGAACCCCATGTTCGTATTGGCGTAACAACAGACGAGCTGAATACCATTTGTCATGAATATATAGTCAATATCCAAGAAGCCATTCCAGCCCCTTTAAATTATCGAGGATTCCCTAAGTCCATCTGCACGTCGGCAAACCACGTGGTCTGCCATGGCATTCCCAATGATAAAGCCTTGAAAAGTGGCGATATTCTAAACATTGATGTCACCGTTATTAAAGATGGTTTTCATGGTGATACCAGCAAGATGTTTTTAGTAGGTACTACGCCAAATTACGCAGAACGTCTCGTCAAAATCACACAAGAAGCTCTCTACCTCGGCATCAAGATGGTGAAACCTGGCACGCGCCTTGGGGATATCGGCGCAGCAATACAAACTTTTGCCGAAGATCATCGCTTCGCTATTGTCAGAGAATATTGCGGCCACGGCATTGGCCGGATTTTTCATGAAGAACCACAAGTGCTGCATTATGGCAAACCGGGAACTGGCCTCGAATTAAAACCCGGCATGATATTTACCATTGAACCTATGGTCAACGCAGGAAAACGTTTTGTACGTTTACTCGGTGATGGTTGGACAGTCATCACGAAGGATAGGAAACTGTCTGCTCAATGGGAACATACTATCGCAGTTACGGAAGATGGATATGAAGTGCTAACTGCACGGAAAGACGAAGTCATATAACTAGATAAGGACACCTGAATGCCACCAAGAAAAAAGTCTATCTATGACCTTTCGTTTATGCCATGGGTTGTTTGTTTAATTGCCGCTGTTTTTTATTCATACGATTTCTTATTGCGCGTGCAACCTAGTGTGATGATTCATCCTCTGATGCAGTTCTACGGTACCAATGCCGCGGGTGTTGGGCTTTTATCTGCATTTTATTATTATGCATACACACCGCTTCAGATTCCTGCTGGCTTACTCCTTGATAAATACAGCACACGACTCGTACTAACTATTTCAGCATTGCTTTGTGCATTGGGGGCCTACATCTTTGCAACTATAAATGTCTATACACTGGCTTTAATTGCTCGGGCACTTATGGGCATAGGTTCAGCATTCGCTTTTATTGGCGCTTTAAAACTAGGCGCAAGATGGATCCCCCAAAAAAATTATGCTTTGTTTGTTGGTATTGCATCAGGACTGGGTACCGTGGGTGCCATGTTCACAGACACTATTCTTTCCGGCATGGTTGTTTATTTAGGTTGGCAAGAAGCAGTATTAATCACCGCCTATATCGGCCTAGCCATTGCGGTTCTTATTACACTCATTGTTAAGGATAAACCAAACCATCTCGAAGAACCGACAACACGTGAATTTCGAAATTGGTCGCACACTTTTTATCGATTAAAATTGATTTTTAAAAATAGTCGCTTCTGGATAAATGGCATAGTCGGTGGTTTGTTGTTTATACCCATTAATGTATTTGCATCACTTTGGGGCGTTGGATTTTTGAAACAAGCCTACGCTCTAACAGACCATCATGCTGCAATAGCAACTTCATTAATTTTTTTTGGTAGTGCCGTTGGTGGTCCTATTGCCGGCTGGATATCAGATCTTATAAAAAAACGGAAAACCCTGCTCTTCGTTGGCGCTTTTGGTACTTTTTTATTAACGCTCATTATACTTTTTGAAAACAACATTTCTAATCTCACGCTCTATATACTGCTTGCACTTTTAGGAATATTTGTTGGCGCACAAATACTCGTATTTTCAATCGCAAGAGAAATTAGCCCACCTAGATCAACCGGGACCTCATCAGCAAGCACCAATTTTCTTGTGACTATGGGCGCAGCTATATTTCAGCCATTGATTGGCTATCTACTCGTAAAGTTTTGGGATGGAACTTTCCAGGCACCAGGGATTCCATTTTACTCCCTAGTAAACTATCGAGATGCATTACTGCTTGTGCCGGCTGGACTAGCAATTGCCTTTGTACTTATTTTCTTCATACCCGAAACAAACTGCAAACTGCAACACAAGGTCCTCAAGAAACCGCATTGATGCATTAACTTTGATTAACCTACTGTGCTGCGCTGATAGGTACCGACAATTTTATCAGAACCATCGTAAATAGTTGCGCTCGCACCCTAGCAGTTAATTTATCAAGGTCTTTGTGTTGATCTTGTTTTAAAAGCTTTACTTGTAGATTGACTTTATACAGAGTTGGATCCCGCGATCGATTCTACGGGATGACGGCTACCCCACAGACCTGCATTCTTATAGTCGTAAAACAACTTAACAAGATCCGGTATACTTTGCGCATTCAATTTTTTTGAAATTTTAGCACGATGATATTCAATTGTTTTTGGGGAGACTTGCATCTCATCTGCAATCACCTTACTAGACTTGCCACTGATCACATTTTCCAAAACATCAAATTCACGTTTTGATAAGGAATTAAAACGATCAAGTAATTTCTGTTGATATTCTTTTGAGCGTCGTCTTTCCTGGTCCAGTTTTACAGCACCATGGATGCGGTCTAGTAAACTTTGGTGATCAAAGGGTTTTGAAACAAAATCAAAAGCGCCTTTTTTCATCGCACGCACAGCCATGGAAATATCCCCATGCCCTGTCATAAAAATAATCGGAATGGAAATGCCTCGCTGTTTTAGAATATCCTGACACTCCAAACCACTCACATCAGGCATACGAATATCCAGAAGAAGACAACTGGGTCGTGTGGGATCATAATCATCTAAAAAACTTTCAACACGATGGCATGCCTTAACATGTAAATGAACAGATTCTAATAAATATGAAATTGAATCACATAAAGATTTATCATCATCTACAATATAAACAATAGGATCTTTCATAGCGACTCCTTTATTTAGTGGGTAAAGTCATTTTAAAAATATTTCCTACATCTTTAAGAGGCTGGCAATGCAAATGTCCACCATATGATTCGATAATCGTACGACTAATACCAAGCCCCATTCCAATACCATCTTCTTTAGTGGTATAAAACATATCAAATACTTTCTTTGCTTTTTCAGGTGATAGTAATGATCCATTATCTTCTACAATTAATTCGACGGCCGTCTCTTTTTCATGTGTTCTTATAGTGATAACGCGTGATGGTTTTGGTTCAATTTGTAGAGCTTCAACCGCATTATTAATAAGATTAGTAAGCACTTGCTCCAACTGCACTTTGTCTATCCTTACTGGGACCAAAGACTTAGCTAAAAATAAATTGATTTTTACCTCTGATTTTTGGAACGTTGCCTTATATCCATCAACAACTTCGTTAACTGCCGCGTTAATATCGATTGGCTCTGGCTTAGCTTTCTTTTTTTGTGCTAAATCACGCATCCTTGCAATGATATTGGATGAACGATCTGCTTGAACTGCAATTTGATTCATCACAGAAAATAATTCTTCTTTATTAATTTTAGTTTCCTCGTTTTCAATTCTTAACTGTAAACCACGAATATAATTTGTAATATTTGTTAAGGGCTGATTGATTTCATGCGCAATACCCGTTGTCAATTCATCCACTGTATTCATTCGAGTGACATGCGCTTGCTGCTCTCGATGCTCATAGAGCTGTGCTTCCACTTTTTTAGAAGGTGTCATATCCATCACAAAAAAGACCATTAATAAATCATCTTCTTCCAATACGATCCCAGCCTCCATGACATAAACATTATCTTTATTAGCATCTAAATATATTTTTTCATGCATCGGAATAATATCTTTTTGTGTACGGTCAGGTATTAGTGAATCTTCCTGCACCTTTACCTTGCAGTCTGGGTGCAATATTTGATTCATTTCTAGCGGTATATTTTTCTTTGAATAGCCAATCATCTTTGAAAATGAAGTATTCATATCAACAATTTTATAGTGCTTATTAACAAAAAATATACCCATAATGTCGAGTTCAAATAAACGCTGAAAACGATTTTCACTACGAAGTAAAGCTGCCTCAGTGTGTCGATGTTTTTCAATTTCTTCTTTTAATTGTTGATTGGTGTTTTGGATTTCTTTTGTACGATCAGAGACTAACTGCTGGAGACGCTCACGATGTTTTTTTATTTCCGTAATATCTTCGAAAGTAAGAACGACGCCATCCAGCTCACCCATGACTGTTTGGTAAGGTGTAATGCGCATGTAATACCAATGGCTATTATGGTTTTGAACCTCCATTTCAATGGGGACATTTGTCTTTATAACTTTTCCAATATCTTTGATGAAATCGCTGTTTTTCAGATTATGCACAATATCATCTACCGATCGCCCAATATCAGTGGGTATCAATCGAATTATTTCGGTCGTTTTTGGTGTGAATCTTTTAACACATCGCTGATTATCTAAAAATATGGTAGCGATACTTGTACTATCTAGAAGGTTTTTAATATCGTCATTTGTATTGGAAAGTTCATCAATACGGCGCTCAAGTTCAGCGTTAACAGTCACTAATTCTTCTTTTGAAGTTTCCAGCTCTTCATTGGTGCTTTGCAATTCTTCATTAGTCGATTGTAGCTCTTCGTTCGTTGACTTGAGTTCTTCAATGGTGGACTGTAAATGTTCTTTTGTATATTTTAGCTCACGCTCAAGCTCTGAAACTCGGGGATCATTAGTAGCAGCATCATCAAAATCATTTTCAGTTTTTTCTGAAATTTCAGGCGTATTAACTTCATCAAAGATGACCACAATTAATGCACGTCCCGTTTGTGTTTCCAAAACAGACTTCACTGTAAGATTAAAATAAGCATCAACCGGATCAGTTATTCGTAAATTACAGTAGCAAATGGGGCCTTTGCCCGCATTTACTTCACGAATTGCATAAGATAGCTTCGTACCCAAACCAGGCCTTGCCATATCAATAATATTAAGACTTGCAGTTCCAGTGGCTGGTTCTACGTAATTTCCTGTACGACCATGCACGTAAATGATATCGCCATTTTTATCGGTGATAATGCACGATGGAATACAGTTTTCTAAAAGTAGTGCATCGAGATGCTCATTGATATTCACCTTACTTGTAGATATTTTCTTTGTAGATAGTTCCATTTTATTTATTTCCAAATTTCCTTGTGTGATGGGAAATTTCATTTTCCCTCTATTAAATGGCTCATAGTCTTTTCGCCGATAGATCTTATGTTTTTTTTCAATACTCTCAAAATAATTAGTGGAAGTTCCAATAGACTCTGAAGCACCAAGAAACAAAATACCGCTAGGATTTAAACTGTAGTGAAACAAAGGCAATAGTTTTCTTTGCAATTTTGAGCCTAAATAAATAAGTAAGTTACGACATGATAAAAAGTCTATTCGGGTAAATGGCGGGTCCTTAATCACACTTTGTGATGCGAATATAATAGATTCCCGTAGCTCTTGTTTGATTCGATATTTATGATCAGCTTTTGTAAAAAACTGCTTGAGACGAGCAGCTGAAACATCTTTTTCTATATCACTCGAATAGACGCCCATCCTCGCCACTTTTATTGCATTCTCATCAATATCTGATGCGAATATCTGGAAATTCATACTCTTTCCCATTGCATCGATACATTCTTGCAATATAATTGCGATCGAATATGCTTCTTCTCCTGAAGAACAAGCAGGGACCCAAACACGAAAACAACTTTGATCCAGCTTTTCTGCAATAGCATTGGGTATGATGTGATTTTTTAAAATTTCAAAAGCTTTACGATCGCGAAAAAAGTTAGTAACCCCTATTAACAACTCTTCTGATAATACTTGGACTTCACCAGATTCTTGTTTCAAATATTCAACGTAATCAGCAATATCAGACATTTGATAAATGCTCATGCGCCTCTCAATGCGCCGACATAAGGTATTACTTTTATACTGAGAAAAATCGTGCCCAACATGACTTCGTAAAAGTGAAAATATATCCTGCAATGCATCAAACGTAGCTCGCTCAGAAACATCTTCATCACTTGCCAGCACTAACAATTCATCATCACACTCCATTGCCTATCCTTTAGGTATATTTACTAGTTAAATTAGTAAATCTAATTATAAGCACTGCAAAAATACACTGATTAAACAGAAAGGACATACAGTAGTTGAAAGTCACACAGGTAGCAATAATCAAGTTGACAATATTCGCTTGACTGCTTCAAGCCAGCCGGAATATAAAGCCTCACGTTTACTTTCAGTTATCTGCGGTGAGAACCTTTGATTTAAACACCATAACTCACTAATTTCGTCTAAAGATTGAAAAATACCCGCACCCAAACCTGCCAAAAAAGCAGCACCCAATGCACTTGTTTCAATACAACTTGTACGCTCAACCTCAACATTTAAAATATCACTTAAAAATTGCAACAACCAATCATTCGAAACCATACCACCATCAACACGCAATGTTTTTATAGGATTAAGCGCATCATCCATCATTGCCTGCATTAAATCACGTGTTTGATAGCATGCAGCTTCTAATGCAGCACGCACAATATGTTCCACACAACTATTGCGCGTTAAGCCGAGCAATGCTGCACGTGCTTCTGGATCCCAATAGGGCGCACCCAGACCAGTAAATGCTGGCACCATGTAGACACCACCTGTGTCTTTCACTGACAACGCCATAGCCTGTGTTTCTTTTGCGTTGTGAATTAAATGCATTGAATCACGCAACCATTGCACAGCGGCTCCCGCTACAAAAATGCTACCTTCTAATCCGTATGTCACTTGTGAACTCAATCGATACGCAACAGTGGACAACAATCGGTTATTTGAAACAATGGTATTAGCTCCTGTATTCATCAACAAAAAACAACCGGTTCCATAAGTGCTTTTCGTCATACCTTTTGAAAAACAAGCTTGTCCAATAGTCGCAGCTTGTTGATCGCCCGCCATACCCGTTATCGGAATTTCACCTTGAAAATATTCAGAACTCGTTTTCCCAAAAAAAGTGGCATTATCAAAAACCTCTGGCAAAAGTGCATCGGGAATTTTAAATAAGTCTAGAAGCTCTTTATCCCAAGATTGAGTATGAAGATTAAATAACAAAGTGCGTGATGCATTGCTTGCATCTGTCACATAAGATTCACCTTTTGTTAAACGCCACAATAGAAAAGTATCAACTGTGCCAAATGCTAGCTCACCTTTTTCTGCACGCTGACGAGCATTCGCTACATTATCCAATATCCATTTAATTTTAGTCGCTGAAAAATAAGGATCAATCAATAAACCGGTTTTCTCTCTAACAACTTCTTCCAACCCTTTTTTCTGTGATAACTCACGACAGTAATTCGCCGTTCGTCTATCTTGCCATACAATCGCTGGATATATGGGTTGCCCCGTTTTTCGATCCCAAACGATGGTTGTTTCGCGCTGATTTGAAATACCGATACCCGCGATACCTTTTGCAGTTATGTCAAACGATTGCATTGCTTCTTGACAACAAATTAAAGTGGACTGCCAAATTTCTTCTGGATCGTGTTCAACCCACCCGTCATTTGGAAATGATTGTTGTAACTTAATCTGATGACTGGCTTTAGGCTGACCTGAAAAATCAAATAAAATCGCTCGTGAATTTGTTGTTCCTTGGTCAATCGCAAGTAGATACTGAGACATTTTTATTTCCATATATTTTCAAGAATTTTTATTTTACTATCGTTCTCTGTAGCTAAACAATCCTTCTTTTTGATACACTTCAAAACATGAAAATTGATTTACTAGTCATTGGTGGAGGAATTAATGGGTGCGGCATCGCAGCTGATGCTGCGGGTCGTGGCTTATCTGTCATTCTCTGTGAAAAAGACGATCTCGCCTCTGCAACCTCATGCGCGAGCAGCAAATTGATCCATGGCGGTTTACGTTATTTAGAACACTATGACTTTAAGTTAGTTCGATCTGCATTGAAAGAACGTAAAGTTCTTATGAAGAAAGCACCCCACTTAATTCACCCTATTGAATTCATAATACCGCATGATAAAACGCTACGACGTGCTTTGATTGTTCGAATGGGTTTATTTTTATATGATCATCTCATCATCAAACAAAACCTAGCGAAATCAAAAAAATTAAGATTTCAAAAATCCGATGCCGGCCTGCCATTAAAAAGCACATACAAAATCGGATTTAGCTATTCAGACTGTCAAACAGATGACTCACGGCTTGTCGTATTAAACGCATTAGCCGCAAGAAAACATGGCGCTAGAATATTAACTCGAACGAGCTGCCTATCAGCGAAGCGTGAAAACGATTACTGGACAGTCGAATTATATGACCACACACGTGACAAAAAAATAACAATCCAGGCCAAAGCTATTGTTAATGCTGCGGGACCTTGGGTAAAAAAAGTTATCAATGAGACCGCTGAATTAGCAACTGACAGCAACCTAAGACTCGTTCAGGGAAGCCACATTATCATCCCAAAACTATACGAAGGGAAACATGCCTATCTTTTACAAAATCCTGACCGACGTGTTGTTTTCACAATTCCTTATCAAAATAAATTTACGCTCATTGGAACAACTGAAACATCATTTGAAGGTGACCCAAATCAAGCAGCGATTAACAATGCCGAAATTAATTACTTAACCGACACTATCAATCATTATTTTTCAAAAAAACTGTCCGGTCAGGAAATTGTATGGTCCTATTCTGGCGTACGCTCTCTCTATGATGACAAATCAAAAGAAGCATCAAAAAATACACGTGAATATTATTTGGAACTCAACACCGGAACCAAAAAAGCACCCATGTTATCAGTTTTTGGAGGAAAATTAACTACGTATCGCCGCCTCGCTGAAAATTCTCTAGATTTACTAAAACCTTATTTTCCAAAAATGGGGGAACGCTGGACTCAAAATAAAACTTTACCTGGAGGCGATTGCGCAGGCTTGAGTTTTCCTGAGTTTATCATTCATCTAGGAAAAAAATATCCTTGGCTACCTACTCATATACTTCATCGTTATGCACATGCATATGGCGACCTATGCTATGCCATATTAGACGATGCAAACTCCATAGAAGATTTGGGCAAGCACTTTGGCGCTGGATTTTATGAAAAAGAACTTATCTATTTGATCCAAAATGAATGGGCAAAAACCGTTGATGACTGCTTATGGCGACGAACAAAATTGGGCTTGCATCTAAGCCCTGAAGAAGTCAATCAAATCAAAGCATATTTAAATCCAAATTAGCGCTCTTGAAATGCCTTTCCAGTGCCTGCCTGAATCGGCTTTAATATATATTGCAATATTGTTTTTTCACCTGTGACAATACTGGCTTCTACTGTCATTCCAGCTTTTAAATTTTTCTTACTTTTACTTGAATCAATATATTGCTTACTAAGTGTTATCGTTGCTTTGTAATAAGGCTTTCCTTCTGCATCATTAAATGTCGACGCTGATATAGCAACTAATTTACCATCAATACTTCCATATCTGGCATAATCATACGTTAATATCTTAACAAGCACTGGATCACCAACCTTTATAAATCCAATATCTCTTGGATGAATACGACTTTCAACAATAAACGCTTGTCCTTTTGGAACAATCTCTAACAATTTTCCTCCAGGCTCAACAACATTACCGGAAAATACAGTCAAACCTTTAACAACACCTGTAATTGTAGCTGTAACATCAAGCCTTTTTAACCGCTCTTCTAATTTTTCAATCTTATGTCGTGTCTCCTGCAAATTTGAAGAAATAATACCTAAATCGTCTAATGCTTTCTCCTTCAAACTTGAATCCAACTCTTTTAATTTATTTTGCGCTTCAATAATAGACTGGCGAGATTTTGTAATCTCGCTACTTATTCTTGTGTATTCACCATTGGCCCTATTTAAATCACGCAAAACAATTAAGAAATCTTTATGTGCTATCAGATTCTTTTCTTTGAGTTTTTCATACATCTTGAAAGTCTTGTTGAGCAAATCAAGATGCCGTCTCCAAACCTTAAGCTGATTAAGCATCTGCTTTAACTCTTCTTTGCGCTGCTCTATTGTCACTTTTAAAACAGACTTTTGATCAGCGCGCTTTCGATTCATTGATGCTAATAAGTCTTTTTCATGCTCCAGCATTTTCTGTATTTGGTTTTTATTCTCGATAGTATTATATTTAGATTTTATTACCACTTGACTCCACTTAACGATATTCGCTTTATTATTATTTATATATGCCTGTAATCTCTCCACATCTAAGAGCTGTGAAATTTCTCTACTACGCAATTGATCCAGTTCGGACTTTAAGACTTCTGGCTTTAATCGAATCAATAACTGCCCTCTCTTAACTTCATCGCCATTATTAATAAGCACATCTTTAACTATGCCTCCTTCAAGATGCTGTATCACTCTTACTTTGCCCTGTGGTATTAGCTCTCCATAGGTTATCGCAGTCTCCTTCACCGGAGTAAACGCGGCCCAAATGATAAATCCAATAATTAAGAGAGCTAACACAAAGATCATCTTCAGAACCAATTTAAGATGCCCAGACTCTTCGAGCAATGTTGCTTTTGATATTCGTTTTAGTTGCTGATAGTTTTCTGTATTTTTCTTCATTTTTATCTCGGAAATATCTTCGGTAATAATTCAGTCGATTCACCAAACTTAATCAAGCGACCTCTACGCAAAACAAGGATTTTATCTGTTTGCTCTAAGTGATGAAAATCGTGCGTTACTAACAAAGTTGTTATTTCACCACGATTGTTTCTAAGTGTTTTTATCAACTGTTTGTTTGTATTGTCATCTAATAACGCAGCCGGCTCATCCAACAACAAAATCGGCGATTTCCTCAAGTATGCACGCGCCAAACATAAACCCTGCTGAAAACCTTTTGATAAAGTTAAATTACTATAATTTTTAATCTGTGTATCAAATTTATCGGGCATTGAAAGTATAGTATCTAAAATTCCAGCTTGTGAGGCTGCTTGGTTTAACTCTTCATCAGAAGCTTCTGGTTTAGCAGCAATTAAATTACTATGAATTGTCCCATAAAATAGCTCGGGCGTTTGGGATAGATAGGCGATTGAATGCCTTAATTCAATGGAATCAATTTGACGAATGTCTCTATCATCAATTCGAATAACTCCTGCTTGTGGCTTATACAAACCTAACAATAATTTCAGCAGTGTTGATTTTCCTGATCCATTTTCTCCAAACACACCTATTAACTCACCAGGATTTATTTTAAAGCTAACATCCAACAATGCCGGATCAAGTTGGCTAGAATACTGAAAGGTTATGTGGGAAAAATCAACCTTAGCATTTATTTTTTTCCTAATTTTAATATTAGAAAATGGTGCACTCTCAGGAGTTATATACATTAATCGGTTAATCTGGCGAACACTATTTTCTATTTGCAAGAGCTTGGGCATCATAAGAAAGAGCGTCTTCAATGGAGCAACTATTCGCCATATCAAAATCATAATAGCGAGCATCGCACCTATTGATAGAGAATTATTAATCACCTTAATCGCTCCAGCAGCAAGAATAGCCATGCCGGAACCTATCATCAAAATCTCTGATATCGATGAATTGGTTGCATTAATAATGGATACTTTGGAATTAGAAATACTAACATCTGCTGAAATATCTCTAAAACGATCTTGCCATTTTTTTTCAAGAGACAAATATTTTAAAACTCGGATATTTTTAATCGACTCTAATATAAATTCTTGACGGTGAGATGCGAAGCTACTTGATACCCTATTCAGGCGATTCATCTTATAGCGAACAATTACGGTCACAAGAACATACAGAAAAACCAATACAATCGGTATAATGACTAAATTCGCACCAATTAATGCGACTACAACAATACCAAAAAAGATAAATGGCAAATCAAAGACTGCAATTATCGCTGGACCCGTCAAAAAACTTTTCAGTTGGTCGAAATCTTTAATACGCGAAACCTGCGACCCAACTGATGCTGCTTCCGTATAGCTTGGTTCCATATACAGTATTCTTTCAAATATTTTATTACCAATCTCTCTATTTAAGCGGGCTCCAATAACAGCTAAAATTTTAGATCTCATCTGATAAAATATGTAGTAACCAGCAAATGCTAAAACAACACCAATCAAAAATGTGCCTAACATTTCTATCGATCTAACACCAATAATACTGTTATAAGCAACCATAATAAAAATGGGTGTTGCCAATGCAAAAAGGTTAATAAAAAAACTTAAAAATATTGCACTATATATCAAACCTTTACTTTTTTTAAAAATACCTCTCAACCAACCTTCTTGAGTTTTTTTATTTATTTCATCTTCACTTTTCTTTTTGAATACACAAGCTTGACCTGCAAGACTTTTCTCTTCTTCGGCAGAAAGCATTCTTTCTTTACCTGAATTGCCATCAAAAACGACCAATCTTTTATCGTCAATTCGCAAGAGCAACATGGGTGATTGCTTTTCTGAAACAAACAAACAAGGTAAAAGCCGACGATCTAGTTGGGTAAGATTTATAAAAACAGAATCACTCGAATAACCTAAATTATCCAATACGTCACAAAACATTATAGAATTTTCTATCTGAGATAAATACGGTAATGACTCAGAAAGTTGACGCTGACTACCAGACCAATTTAGTGATCTTAGCAAAGGCAAAAGACATTTATTGAATGACGCAAAAATTTCTTCGTCCACTATTTTTCCCTCAACTCTGCATCTTCCATAACAAATTGCCTATGCGCTAAAGATAGAATAGATGTATTATGTGAAATCAATATCAGGGTACATTTACCCACAAGTTTTTTAATAATTTCTTTAATAATCTGCTCACCCTGCATATCCATCGACACATTAGCTTTATCGAAAATAATTATCGATGGTTGACACAATAGCGCCCTAGCAATAACTATTCTTTGGTTAACCCCATGCGGTAAATCTTCTGTTACATGCGCACCGACTATAGTTTGATACCCATTTGGCAAACGCCCAATAATCTCAGACAATCCTATCATTTTTGCTATCTGCATCGCAGGCTTATAGTATCTTTCCTCATCAAATAAGGTTAAATTTTCCAAAATTGTTCCTTTAAACAAGACACTTTGCTCTGGCAAATAAGCTATTTTTTTTCGGTAACTTCTAGGAGAAAATGTAACGGCATCTTTACCATCAAGTAATATTTTCCCGAATGTAGGTTGCAGCATACCCATCAACAACCACATCAAAGTACTCCTGCCACCTAAATTCTTGCCGCTTATTCCAATAACTTCCTTAGGATTAACTTTCAAATTAATATGTCTATGTACCCAACCAGATTCTTCAGAATAACGAAAAGTAACATTTTGAAACTCAAAACCACCCTTAAACACTCCCATTTCTTGCGAAGCATTCATATTTTCTGGTTTCATTTCTAATACTTTTTCTAAATTCTTTTTTGCTATTTTTATCGATTGGAAGCGAGACCACAAACTAACAATCATATTAATAGGCTGCAAACAACGCCCAGAAAACAAAGTACAAGCAGCCAAGCCACCTATGGTTAATCCACCATGAATCACCATAATACTTCCAATAGCAATCACCGCAATGATGGTTAACTGTGTCATTGTCATGCTTACACCTATAATTTTAGCGGCTCCAACCCCTACATTATGATCATCATAGGCGGTTATTTTTTGTAAATGTTCGTATTCTCTTTGAATTTGCGCTTCCAAACTGACTGACTTAACTGTATGGATATTACTTAAGGTTTCGATAATAAAGTTGGAGCGTTTTTCATCTTGATCCTGTCTAGCATCAAGAATTTTTTTTAGTCGATCGATATTTTTTAGAGATGAAAAAAAATATATAAGCAACATAGAAATAGGAACGAATACTAAAAAACCACCTATATATCCAACTAAAAAAAGCAAAATAAAAATAAACGGAAGATCAACCAATGAGACTATAGCTTGTCCTGAATAAAAATCTCGCAAGGTATCAATCGCATTTAAACGCCCTATATTTTTAGCAGAGCTGGCCTCTTCAAACTCTAGAATTGAAGCATTGAGCATATGACGAAAGGATTTACACCCAACAATATGTTCAAATTTAGCATCTGCCCAAGCACTAACATAAGCACGACTAATCCGTAAAACAGCTTCAAGAATTAAAGCAATACCCACTCCTAGGACCAACAATACCAGTGTGTGTATTGCAACATTTGGAATAATACGATCATAAATCTGAAGCAATGCCAAAGGAAAAGCAAGTGCTAACACGTTAATTAGAAAAGAAGCTAAAATAACACCGAAAATGACTTCTCTTCTTGCATTCCAGGCCTGCATAGGCAAAGCAAAGTCAGAGATATCAAACATACTTTTCAATGAAGAAAAATATCGATCAAATTGAAAAATTTGCTTCATTACTGGCTCATCCTAAGCTATCAAAGTCCGCAATATAACCTAGACAAACATTTAAAACAAGAAAATAGAGCTCTAACCACATGAATTAAATAGATTTAATTAATTTATCTACTATACTTAGATTGTGAACAGAATATAAGACTAAAGATGAGATACAACACGATGACAGATAAAAATGATAGTGACTCAAATGAAAATTTAGATTCTGACATAAAAAAGAATAAGAAAACTAGTGCTTCAGATAAAGATGCACCCGCTGCTTTCGATACAAAGACATCAGCAGCATTCACGGAAAAAGGTCATTTAAAATCGACAAGCGGTCTTGCTGCTGCAGCAGACTCTAAAACAGTTAAAAGTGAAAATAAAGAATCTGATGATAAGGCAAATATCACATCCACAGCGGATGAAGAAGATAGCTATGAAAGCCTCCTATCTGATGATCCTTTGCGACCTAGCGTTCATGCAGAAGGAAAAGATACTAAAGAAATTCCTGTTGAAGAACATACTGTTTTTTCTGGAGCCAGAGGAACACCTTCAACATCTACTGAAAAAAACGCATTTTCATCACCAACTTCCTATATTCAAGTGATCACAGGTGCAGCAGCATTTTCGATCGCTACAAAAGCAGAAGAAAGTGGCGGTGTACAAATTAACACGGTCATGTCTCAAGACACACATACATTTCTAGATCCAAAGAAAAATTTCTCAGCTGTACATCAAGGTGATCATGTTTATACACCAGAAAAAACAGCACTATCAGGTGGAAAATCCTCACTGACAAGCATTGAAGATGATCAGGTGAAAAAAATAGAAAACAAACAAGCACCGGACGAAAAAATACAACATGATAAAAAACCCACATCTGACAAGCCAGATGAACAGACCTTGCAAACCACAAAAGAAAGCAGTACAGCCTGGCAGATCCAAAATACAGATAACACACAATCTACAACACATACATCTTCATCACTAGGCACCGAATCCGCTATTCTTCAATCTGTTACAGCAACACCATCTACGGGTACAGTACCTATTTTATTAACACCCACTAATACGCAAATAGAAAACCCAACACAAATAGAAAATATAGAAGAGGCTGAAAATCCACCTACGTTAATTGAACCCATTGAAACAGGGTCAACTGTTCCAACAACAGCAGCAAACATGGCTTTTGGTTTTGAAGACACACCAATTTCCTTAAATATATCGGGACTTTTCGACAGCATCCCGACAGGCACATTAATCCTTGTAAGCAATACTCCAAATGGATCCGTTCTTTCTAGTGGTATTCAGACTACATCTAATACCTATCAATTACAGGCATCTGAATTGCCAGGACTATCAATTATTCCACCAGTTAATTCTGATGAAAACTTTGTACTAGAAGTATCTCTGCAAACAACAGCAGTGGAAATAAAAACAATTAGTGTTGATGTGCAAGCTGTTGCCGACGCACCTTTTTTAACCGCGAACAATGTAACAGGCGCTCCAGCTTCATCAATACCTCTAGACATCGCATCTGAACTCACCGATACAGACGGCTCAGAAGAACTATTTATCGAAATATCTGGTGTACCTAATGATGCAAGCTTATCAGCAGGAACAGATCTTGGCGGTGGTGTATGGTTTGTACCTACAAATGAACTTTATACACTCTCGTATATCACCTCCGAAACAAGCACTGATACAACACTCACTGTCACCGCTAGATCAATAGAGTTTGGGAATGAAGATATTGCTACTTCAATAACGAGCTTTGATATTGATATTTTCGATCAAATTTTCGGAACAAACATGGCAGATAACATTACTGGAACAAGCAATGCGGACCTAATATTTGGGAATGAAGGAGATGATTTTTTAGAAGGTGGCTCAGGAATTGATGAAGTTAATGGTGATGATGGAAACGATACTATTTTCTTCGGCAATGGTGAGTCAACAAGCAACTTCATTGATGGAGGGAGCGGCAGCTGGATTGACACCATCGACTTAAAAGATGCGACTCAAGGCCCTACTGCAAGCTTACAAGGCGCAGGTAGTTGGGTCTTAGAAGTCGAAGCGGGAACAGGATTCACTGTTGATGAAATAAATAAAACTGTTACTTTCGATACGCCGGATGCTTCAGGTTCAATATTTTTAAATGATGGTAGTTATACTGATTTCACAAATATTGAAAAAATAGAGTGGTAATAAGCAAAGGTTAAAAAAATTCAGACAATAATAATTTTCGCAGCACACGATTAAAAATGGGCAATCCTTCATCTGGAATAATATTGGCATTATCAATTTCAATCTTTTCTCTAACATCAATATAATTCTCCCAACTAATACTTTCAGTATAAGCTTGTGCTTGGTCTAAGGATTTACAGAAAGTGAAAAAATTAGCATCTCTGGAAGCTAATCTGAGGCCATTTAAATAATTATCTCTATGCACAACAGGCACCATAATCTTAAAAAGATCTGCTTTTACGAGCTCAGCATTCATCATAATTCTAGATAAGCGGCCATTGCCATCATCAAAAGGATGCACTTCAGTAATTAAAAACTGCATGAATAATGCTTTCGATAAACCATCATCAAGCAGCTTGTAAATTTCAAACCCTTGACACAATGTACCAACAACTTCATTCGGGGAAACAAAACTCGTGCTTCCCGCTTTATTAGGTTTCTCTTTAAATTCACCAGGACGCTTATCAGATCGGACTTTCATGAGATATTTATGTCTTCTTTTAAGTATATCTAAAAATTCCTTTGAATCTTCAGGGGTAATACACATCTCAGAATGATCATTAGTCAACGTGAAATTGGCCAAAACATCATGACTATCAGCATGACGATTATTAATCTCCTCACCTTTAAAAACAATATTTTCAGCCTCATCTATAATGAATTCTGTTCCTTCGATAAAGTTTGAAAAATAAGATTCAAAAAACGAGAGATTCTTAAAAGATGATTTACTATATCGATAATTTCGATTTCTGAATTGGCATTTTTTCAGATAAAGAGCTAATCCTTCAAAGGAGTTAACTCGTTGAGGATCATAAGGCTCTTTTTTAGCAACATCTTTAGCGTAATGTGTGTTTAAAACATCAGAATTGGGGTGTGTTGATAACAATGCACTAATTATTTGATTTAATTTTTTATATTCTGAATTATATCCTAAGTCTTTTGCTATTTTTTCGGCTTCATCACGAATTTTATTTAAGATCTTTTCATCACGTAAGCGTAACTCTTTAGCAAGAAAATTTTCTACACCATCGATACCTATTGTTTTTATGCCCTTGTAATCTGCACCTTTAACAGAGGTTAAATTTTCTAATAACATCCGCGCGTGATTACTCCTTGCTATATCCGGCAAAACTTGCTCGACATAAGAATGATTATTACCTTTTAACACTTTAATAATCAGTCCAGGCAAAGTAATGGTTTTTGTATAAGAACTTGTAACAAAAATAATTAATTGCTCTCTAAAGGGAATAGGCTTTAAGTCCACGGCTGTTCTGAAACTTAAAATACCATTGGAAACAATATGAGAAACGAGGGTCATCCAGTTCTTTTGGACAATCTCTTCGATAGGCCCTTCTAAATCATCCGTATAAACGCCCTTGTAGACCCTGCGCATTTTGTTCTGTTTACAGAGTCTAGATAGCCGTTTGGCTTGGTTTGTATCTTTAGCAAAGACTAATTCATACATTTTAGGCGAATTCCAGAATAGTATAAGCCAAATATATGCGAACTCCAGAACATTATCAAGCTAAAATGCGAATTACAGAACAATATAGACCCTAAAATGCGAACTTCAGAGCACTATCAAGTGGAAGAAGGCGCCTCTGTTTTCGTGAGTCACCGTGGATCCCGTGGTCGGAGCCACGGGATGACGCCTTTTAAATTAAGACCAGCCGGTTGCCTCAGCAACTGCTTTACCAATTTCTGCAGGTGATTTGACGGTGTGGACGCCAGCAGCTTCTAATGCAGCGAATTTATCGGCAGCGGTACCTTTACCACCTGCAATAATCGCACCAGCATGTCCCATGCGTTTACCTTCTGGCGCTGTGACACCAGCAATGTAAGACACAACCGGCTTCGTTACATGGTCTTTGATATAAGCAGCGGCTTCTTCTTCGGCCGTTCCACCAATTTCACCCACCATAACAATCGCTTCTGTTTGCGGGTCTTTCTCAAACATTTCCAACACATCAATAAAGTTGGTTCCAGGAATAGGGTCGCCACCGATACCTACACAACTACTTTGACCAAACCCAAGCGCCGTTGTTTGGTTAACCGCTTCATACGTCAGTGTTCCTGAGCGAGAAACAATTCCTACTTTACCCGGCTGATGAATATGGCCCGGCATAATACCGATCTTACATTCACCCGGTGTAATAACACCTGGGCAGTTAGGACCGATCAAACGTGCAGATTTATCTTTCATATAAGCCTTTACTGCAAGCATATCTAAAACAGGAATACCTTCAGTAATACAAATGACTAATTTAATACCTGCTTCAACAGCTTCAATAATAGAGTCTTTACAAAAAGCAGCAGGAACAAAAATCATCGTTGCATCTGCTCCTGTTTTTGCAACAGCATCGTGAACACTGTCAAAAACGGGCAAGCCTAAATGTTTTTGATCACCTTTACCAGGCGTCACGCCACCTACTAATTTTGTACCATACTCAATAGATTGTTCGGAATGCAATGTTCCTTGTTTACCTGTGAAACCCTGACATATTACTTTTGTGTCTTTGTTAATTAATATACTCATAAAATACTACCTCTTTTTTTGCTCCCTTACGGTCGCAACGCGCTTACTAACGTGTGCGCCTCTGTTTATACATTAAGCTACACGGCTCTGTTCTGATTGAAGGCCGCCCGTCACTTGGTCGACAATCTGTTGTGCAGCATCAGAAAAACCTTGCGCTGCAATAATATTCAAACCACTATCCGCTAATTTTTTAGCGCCAAGATCTGCATTATTACCTTCTAAACGAACAACCACAGGTACCTCAATACCTACATCCGCAACAGCAGCGATAATACCGTCTGCAATCAAATCACAACGAACGATACCACCAAAAATATTGACTAAAATACCTTTTACATTTTTATCCGAAACAATAATTTTAAATGCTTCTGTGACACGTTCTTGTGTTGCGCCCCCACCTACATCTAAAAAGTTAGCAGGACGTCCGCCATTCAATTTAATTAAATCCATTGTTGCCATAGCAAGACCAGCACCATTCACCATACAACCAATATCACCATCAAGTGCAATGTAATTAAGCTCCCATTGTTGCGCGCGTGTTTCACGTTCATCTTCTTGTGAAGGATCACGCATTTCACGCAATCCTGGTTGACGATATAAGGCGTTATCATCTAGGTTGATTTTTGCATCTAAGCAAATAATTTCTTTAGATTTGGTAACAACCAATGGATTAATTTCCAACAGGCTGAAATCACTTTCTACAAACATGCGATACATATTTAACAGCATTGTAGTGAAACTTCTTAACAACGCAGTATCTAGCCTTAATCCAAAAAATAGCTCACGACATTGGTAAGGCTGTAAACCAACCATGGGATCAACGATGACGCGAAGGATTTTTTCAGGTGTTTTTTCGGCGACCTCTTCAATCTCCATACCACCTTCAGTTGAAGCCATAATCACAATACGCTGTGATGCACGGTCGATAATCGCACTTAAATACAATTCTTGATCAATATCAGAAGGCGCTTCAACCATCACTTGATTAATCGGTTGGCCATCTTCGTCTGTTTGGAATGTAACTAAGCGCGTACCTAGCAACTCTTTGGCAACGGCTTTGACTTCGTCAATACTATCAACAAGGCGCACACCACCCGCTTTACCGCGTCCACCGGCATGAACTTGTGCTTTCACAACCCAACGATTACCGCCTAATTTAGTCGCTGCATCGGCCGCTTCTGCAGGCGTATTGGCAACTTCATTTTCTGGGACCGGCATACCATATTTTTTCAGCAGACCTTTCGCTTGATACTCATGTAAATTCATATTTCTATTTCTCCAGTTTAGTGTACTTAAATTTCCAACAACAACCTCGCAGGATCCTCTAACATTTCTTTTACAGTTACTAAGAATTGCACGGATTCACGACCGTCAATCACACGATGGTCATAAGTCAGCGCAACATACATAATAGGACGAACAACAACTTCACCATTTTCAACAACAGGTCTCTCAACAATATTATGCATACCCAAAATCGCACTTTGTGGCGGGTTAATAATTGGCGTTGATAGCATGGAACCAAATGTACCACCGTTAGTGATGGTAAACGTTCCACCGGTCAATTCTTCAATACTAATTTTTCCTGTTTTTGCTCTTTCAGCATATTCACGAATTTGTTTTTCTACTTCTGCCATACTCATCGTTTCAGTATTGCGAAGAATAGGCACCACCAAACCTCGCGGACTACCAATAGCAATGCCGATATCAAAATAGTTATGATAAATAAGATCAGTGCCATCCACCGATGCATTCACTGCAGGAAAGCGTTTTAAGGCTTCAATTACAGCCTTTGTGAAGAAAGACATAAAACCAAGCTTGATACCATGTGTTTTTTCAAAACGATCTTTGTATTGTTTACGTAAATCAACAACAGGCTTCATGTTAATTTCATTAAAAGAGGTAAGCATTGCTGCTTGGTGCTGCGCATCAACAAGACGCTCTGCAATACGCTGACGCAAACGAGACATCGGAACACGCTTTTCAGTACGACTGCCTATCGGCGTCACTGTCGTCGTCCCTGTACTTGCTTCTGGGGCTCCTTTCAAATGCTTTTCTACATCTTCGCGAGTTACTCTCCCACCCTTGCCTGTGCCACTAATTTTAGTAACATCAATATTTTTTTCAGCAATTAAACGCCTTACTGCTGGACTCAAATCATCTGAAGCTGCGGTTGATTCTTTAGATTCTGATGCAACATCCGCTTTCGCTTCTGCTTCTGGTTTTTCTTCAGCAACAGCGCCTTCTTTGATAAGCGCTAGAACCGTATCAGCCGTAACAACACCACCTTCGGCAACAACAATTTTTTCGATCACACCTGCCTTGGGCGCAGGGACCTCCAACATCACTTTATCAGTCTCAAGATCAACGAGGTTTTCATCACGCGCAATGCTTTCACCGACACTCTTATACCATTTTGCTACCGTCGCATCGGTAACAGATTCTGGTAAGGTTGGTACTTTAATTTCTATACTCATTATTTTTCCTCTTCTATCTTTAAACCTAAGGCGCGAGCAACCAAACCAGATTGCTGCCGTTTATGTAAAGAAGGATAGCCACCTGCCGGTGCCGCCATGGAATGGCGACCTTCATATTTAATTTCAATTTTTTTGGGAAGAGATTTCACCAAGCGATCTCTAGTGCAGAACCATGCACCTTGATTTTTTGGTTCTTCCTGACACCACACAACTTCTTTAATATTCTTATAAGCTGACAATGCATTTTTTAAATCTTCATAAGGGAACGGATACAACTGTTCGATGCGAATGATTGCGATGTTATCTATTTTTTCTGCACGACGTTTTTCTAATAACTCATAATAAACTTTACCGCTACAAAGAATGACTCGCTCAACCTTATCGTGACTGATTGCATCAATTTCAGGTATCAACAGCTGAAAATGACCTTTTGATAAATCTTCCAAACTCGACACAGCCAACTTATGTCGTAACAAACTCTTAGGTGTCATCACCACAAGCGGCTTACGGAAAGGTCTGAGTAACTGTCGACGCAACAAGTGGAACATTTGTGATGGTGTTGTTGGCACACAAACTTGAATGTTTTCTTGTGCACATAGCTGCAAATAACGCTCTAACCTCGCCGATGAATGTTCTGGTCCCATGCCTTCATAACCATGTGGTAATAACATGACAAGACCAGATAAACGATTCCATTTTTGCCAACCAGAACTAATAAACTGATCAATAATGACTTGAGCACCATTAGCAAAATCACCAAACTGAGCTTCCCAAATCACTAAGGCATGTGGATCTGCTGTCGAGTATCCGTATTCAAAACCTAAAGCACCCGTTTCTGATAGCAAGGAATCATAAATCTGAATATGCGATTTTTGAGATTTTAAATGCTCCAACGGCTCATAACACTCACCTGTGTTTTGATCGTGCAGCGCAGCGTGACGATGAAAGAAAGTACCACGACGAACATCTTCCCCTGAAAAGCGAATCGGATAGCCTTCATTTAACAAGGTGGCGTATGCCATCGTTTCAGCATAACCCCAATCCAACGCTTGCTCACCCGCTGCCATCTTTTTTCGTGCAGCCATAATCATGCCTACATTACGCTGCAATGAAAAGCCTTCAGGCAGTGTTGTTATTTGTCGACCTAAATCATTTAAAGTGTCCATTGGAACAGAAGTATCTACAATCGTCGTCCAATGACGATCGATAAAAGGCGTCCAATTTGCAGCATAGTGATCCGATAAGCCCTCATGTAAAGTATCGATGACTTGCCGCCCCTCATCCAAACGAGCACGATAACGATCTAATTGCTCATCGATCTCAGCTTGTGTAAATACATTTTCTGCAAGCAAACGTTTAGCGTACAAAGTGCGTGTTGTTGGATGTTTGTTGATAATTTTATACATCATAGGTTGTGTTGCACGTGGCTCATCAACTTCTTGATGACCATGACGCCTGTAACAAACCAAATCGATAATAATATCTTTATGAAACTTCATGCGGTAATCAAAAGCTAACATGGCGATCTTCACAACTGCTTCAGGGTCATCACCATTTACATGAAAAATAGGCGCATCAATCATTTTACCCAGATCAGTACAATAACGAGATGATCGTGCATCCTTAGGTGAACTTGTCGTAAAACCCACTTGGTTATTTAAAACAATGTGAATGGAACCATCTACGTAATAAGCATGTGTCTGAGACATACTTAAAGTTTCCATACAAACACCTTGCCCAGCAAAAGCAGCATCACCGTGAATTAGAACAGGCATTGCATAATCACGTCGACCATTCTCTGGCACACGTTCTTGTCGTGCTCTTACAGAACCAACAACAACAGGAGAAATAAATTCTAAGTGAGATGGATTAAATGCCAATGATAAATGAATGGAACCATCTTTCGTAGCAACATCACTAGAAAAGCCGCGGTGATATTTCACATCTCCTGTTGTTAATCCATAATCCTTCGTACCCTCAAATTCTTGAAATAATTCTGCAGGCGACTGGCCCATGATATTTAATAACACATTTAAACGTCCGCGATGCGCCATACCAATAACCATTTCATACACGTTCGCAACACGTGCACGTTCACTTAATTCATGCAACATCGGAATTAAGCTATCACCTCCTTCAATTGAAAAACGTTTTTGCCCGGGGTATTTCGTATCTAGATATTTTTCTAAGCCTTCTGCCATCGTCAATTTTTGCATGATGGTGCGTTTGGTTTCTGCATCAAATTCCATTGCAGGCAAGGTATGTTCGATATAATCACGAATCCATTCACGTTCCTCATCATTCGTAATACGACTAAACTCAGCACCTATCACGCCGCAATATAGGGATTTTAATCTATCTAGTATTTCTTTTAAGGAAGCTGTTGGTTGCTTTAATAAACCACGCGTATCAAATTCAGTATTAAGGTCTGCGTCAGATAAATGGTGATACGACAATTGCAGACGCGTGTCAGATTTTTGCATCTTATCTAAAGGGTCTATATTCGCATTCATATGTCCAAAACGACGGAATGCAGTAATCAAAGCATCCACATATCCTTGCTTATCTTGTAAAGGTGATGCCACTGCAGCAGCAGATACAGGTTGACGCGCCATCAAACGAAACTGCTCACAAATTTCTTGATGGGAAACATCTGCTTTACCAGCGAGTGCTTGCTTTAAAGAAGCAAAATAGTCACGCCACTCGGGGTCAATATCACTCGGACTCTTTAAATAAGCATCATAAAGCGCTTCTACATATGGCGCATTACTGCCTGATAAGTAGGAGCTTATTTGAAATTCTTGCATTGTTTTTTCGGATTTTTGTTCTTTCATATTTAAAAACCTAATTACCTAATCAACTACGTGCCGCGGCTTGTCCGCAGCATCCAGAAAAGACTTGGGACTAGATACCGCGGACAAGCTGCGGCACGTAGGGGTATAAGAAAGCGCTCTATTCCTTTAACATTTCAGTACGAATTTTTCGAATCGCTTCCGTTGGGTTCAAACCTTTTGGACATACATCCACACAATCCATAATAGTGCGACAACGAAAAGCGCTATACGGATCTTTCAATTCTTCTAATCTTTCTGTTTTTTCAGTATCACGGCTATCTGCAATAAAACGATAGGATGTTAATAAACCTGCGGGGCCTACAAATTTATCGGGATTCCACCAGTATGATGGACATGAACTCGAACAACAGGCACATAAAATACACTCATATAAACCATCTAGCTTTGCGCGATCTTGTGGAGATTGTAAGCGCTCCTTGGTTGGCGTTTCGCCTTTGTTCTGTAAGTAAGGTTTTATTTTTTTGTATTGTTCAAAGAATAATTTCATATCAACGACAAGGTCACGAATAACAGGAAAACCAGGCAGCGGTTGAAGCAACACACGATCAGGCAATGTGTGTAGCTGCGTTATGCAAGCCAAGCCATTTTTACCATTGATATTCATGCCATCTGAACCACAGACACCTTCTCCACAAGAGCGACGCAAACCCAATGTGGGATCTTCTTCTTTGATCGCTTCAAGCGCATTCAGCAACATTTTCCCCTTCAACTTACCCACATCGAGCTTAAAATCTTGGATATAAGGTTTCTTATCTATTTCTGGATTAAAGCGATAAATTGAAAATTTCATTACACGCGATTCATTACTCATAGCGCTATTCTCTTTCTTTTAGTGGGATTGGGTCCATGTCTTTTGGTGACATATTCACAGCTCGTGAAGAAAGTCGACCATCTTGATAATACATCGTATGATTTAACCACTCTTCATCATTACGTTCTTTATAGTCATAACGAGAGTGTGCTCCACGACTTTCTTTTCTCGCTTCAGCAGAAACAGCAGTAGCCATGGCAACTTCCATCAAATTCTCTAACTCAAGACATTCAAAACGAGCCATGTTGAAGGTCTTGCTTTTATCTTTTAGCGAAGCTCTTTGTAAACGACCATTCAACTGCTTAAGCGCATCAAGACTTTCTTTCATTGGAGCTTCATCTCTAAAGACACCAAATGCATTTTGCATAAGCCTTCGCATTTCACGACGTATTGCTATGGGATCTTCGGTGTTTGAAGTATCTTCCCAACGACCTAAACGTCTCATAACACGGTCTAAATCTGCTTCATTCGCATCACGATGTTTTAAATCTTTTGATAACGCCTCTTCTAAATACATACCTGCAGAACGTCCAAAGACAACCAAATCTAAAAGTGAGTTTGTACCGAGACGATTAGCTCCATGCACGGACACACAAGCACATTCACCTGCAGCAAAAAACCCTTCTACAATCTCATCATTACCGTTACTGTCCTGAGAAATTACTTGCCCATGATAATTTGTAGGAATCCCACCCATCTGATAATGACAGGTTGGTACGACAGGAATAGGTTCTTTTGTAACATCGACGTTAACGAATGTTTTTGCCAATTCACTAATACCCGGCAGACGTTCTTGTAAAACTTTTTCACCCAAATGATCCAGCTTTAATAAAACATGATCCCCATCTGGTCCCGCACCACGACCTTCTAAAATCTCCATCACAGAAGAACGAGAAACAATATCACGACAATCTAAAT
>Ga0316204_10001323_pt1 | contig 70311 bp, 73 predicted proteins | sample 6monrhotite_MG_2_FD_205661 | JGI IMG/M metagenome (GOLD analysis project Ga0316204, IMG submission 205661) | Microbial mat bacterial communities from mineral coupon in-situ incubated in ocean water Damariscotta River, Maine, United States -... | ecosystem: Environmental > Aquatic > Marine >... | reverse complement strand
CAATTTCCCCCCTGTTTGCACATGCCACCGGTTCATCACATAGTCACCTTCGGGCAAGGCTAAAAAATGCAAAGCCCCTTGATACTCTTCCTTGTTGATCATGGGGGTATACAGTGGGTGGTAAATAAACTCAGAATAATTCAATTGATCTTTCACAGACGCTTCTTCTTCGATGAACACCCGGTTTGTGGAATGGTCAGAAACCTGTGAATAGACCACTACCCCGAACTTTGTGGTATCTCGGAAGTGATAGCTCGGAGGCAAGTTGTCTTTCGGCGCATGGGCGGTACAGCCACCTAAAAAGCTGAGCAACACACCCATGGTAAAAAGAATAAAAACGCTAGGTTTCATGGTAAATCGCAAATCAAGGTTCAAATGAGTCGGCCTTCGATAGCCAAAGATCAAATCAGGTTCCAGCCCTTGAAGGGGCTGTTGTTTTTAGTCCTTTGCCCAAGGCTTATGCCTGGGCTTTTTCCATCGCTTCAATCACTTTATCGACGTGCCCCTTGACTTGAACTCGCTTCCAGTGTTTCAACACAGTGCCATCACTGTTGACGATCACGGTGGAGCGAATCGTCCCGATAGACACTTTTCCATAAAGTTTTTTCTCGCCCCAGGCATTATACTCGGTCATCATGGTGTGCTCCGGGTCGCAGAGTAAAGGGAAGTTCAGCCCTTGTTTTTCCCGAAACTTTCCGTGGGATTCGACCGAGTCAGGACTCACCCCCACAACCTGGGCTAAGGCGCTCCAGCGGTTGAAGTTATCACGAAAGTCGCACGCTTCTGTGGTGCAACCAGGGGTGTTGTCTCTTGGGTAAAAATACAACACCAAAAAAGGTTTGCCTTCAAGCAAGCTTTCCAGGGTATAGGTCTGCGTTGTGCCATTTTCATCCAGTCCCTCAAGTGAAAAACTTGGGGCAAGGGCGTTTGCTTCGATCATGAGGTCTCCATCAGGGATTTGGACAAGCTTAACCAATTGTCTGCTTGGCGACAAGGGCACATTTGTGGCCCTGGCCCAAGGACACTTGTCAGCATAGGCTAACCTCGGTAGTTTAAACCCACCCCATCCAAATCATAAACTTAATACCCAGTGTTGCCCAAAAAGACCGCCATGGCTGATCAACCGACCTTAACCCAACTGCCAATCCTCCCCCATTACAACACAAAGACCCCGCCTTGTAGTGCCGGGTGTTTCTGTGCGGAAGACATCCGGGGGTACCTGACCCTGATTGCCCAAGCGGACGAATACGGAAGGACCCACCAACGGGCAACCACCATGGCCTTTGAGCGACTGGTTCAAAAAAACCCCTTACCTGCCACCTTGGGCCGAGTCTGCCCACACCCCTGCGAAACCGCTTGTAACCGAGGTGCCAAGGACGAGCCGGTAGCGATTCATTTGGTGGAAAAAGGGATTGGCGATTTTGCACTTACAAACAAACTGCCCCTACCTGCGGGAACGGCACCGAAAACAGGAAAACAAGTAGCGGTGATTGGGTCGGGGCCTGCGGGGCTTTCTGCGGCGTACCAACTCAATTTATTGGGCCACCAAGTCACGTTAATGGACCAGATGGCTGAGGCCGGGGGCATGTTGCGTTGGGGTATCCCCAACTACCGACTCCCAGAGGCCGTTCTTGCCCAAGAAATCCAGAGGATTTTTGATCTCGGGGTAACGTTCAAACCAAACTTCCAAATAGGCCGAGACCAAAGTTTAGAAGCACTCACCGCAAACTACGACGCCGTGTTTGTGGCCATCGGGGCGGGCCAAGGCCGGCAATTGCCGCTCGAAGGCTCCGACGGACCAGGGGTGATGACTGGGGTTCAGTTTTTGCTGGATCACAAACAAGGGAACCTGCCTCCAGTGCCAGACAAAGTCATTGTGATCGGCGGGGGGGACGTCGCTTTTGATGTCGCTCGTTCTTGCATTCGTTTGGGAGCGAAGCAAGTCCAGCTGCTCTGCCGAGAACCGAGGGAGTTGATGCCCGCAACAACCGAAGAAATCGAGCAAGGCACTGAGGAGGGTATCGCTCTGCACCCTGGGATGAGCCCAAAAAGTTTTTTGAACTCTGGAGGTGCCCTCAGCGGCATGGAGTTTATCCAAGTCACCGCTGGGGAACCAGAGCCCAGCGGTTGGCGAGGGTTCACCGAGGTGCCAGGGACAGAAACCTGTTTTGAAGCCGCCTTGGTGGTCACCGCAATCAGCCAATCCCCTGACTACTCTGGTCTGGATGAACTGTCCCAAGAAGATGGATGGACCACACAAGTCGGCCCTCATGGCAGTTTGAATGAAAACGGGAACCTTTGGGTCGGCGGGGACATCGTCCGCCGGTTGGGGCTTGTCAACCAAGCGATTGGCGACGGCTACAAAGCGGCTCAGGAAATCAACAGTTTTTTGAGAGGGGAGTCATACTCAGCCCCTATCCCCGCACCCGTGGTCAGCCACGAAAACATGAGGTTAGATTTTTATTACTCGACCCCTCAAAACCAGATCCAAGCGTTGCCTCCAGAGCAACGGGTGCAAAATTTTGAACCCTACCAAACTGGTTTTGATGACAACACCCTGCTGTTTGAGGCTTGCCGGTGTATGAGCTGTGGGGGATGTTTTGACTGTGATACTTGTTTGCGGGTCTGCGGGGACCAAGCGGTTGCCAAGCTGCCTAGGGGGCAACATTACGCTTTTGACTGGGATAAATGCACCGGATGCAGTAAATGTGCGGAGCAATGCCCTTGCAATCTGATCGACATGCTTTAAGGGTTCGGTGTTTGTTCACCAAGCCCTTCAAAAACCATCAGGCTTTGATTTCACGGGTGGAAATGACTTGAGCCTGATTGGATTTTGCCCCTTGGTTGTAGGTCTGGTCCTTCGTCCCAGGTAGATCGTGCAACAACGCAATAAATTGCTTGTTTTTGAGCAAGTCAATCACTTCGGTCCGTTCTTTTTCGTGTTCAAGAGCGGTTGTCATGTGGCTTTTCAGGGTCTTTAAGTCTTCGATTTTGTTTTTTACAAAAAACTCCATCCCCAACAGCTTTTTCTTTTGCTCCGGTTTTAAAGCGAGCAGCTTTGTTTCCAAGTTTGATAGAGATATTTCTAACTCTTCAGGTTTGATTTTCTGACTGATCAAGCTTTGTTCTAACCGGTTGATCGCTTGAAGATATTCTTGGATTTCTTTCGGTTGTTGCTCTTTTGCCTCGACACCGGTTTTACCTTTGGTTTCCACCGACTTGTCCATCTTCGGCTTTGCCATAGCCGCTTGAGCGTCTTTTGTACCTTCCGATGGCCCAGGCTTTTTTTGCCCTTTCATGTCCATCGGCATAGGTTTCGTAGATTTTGGGGAACTAATTTGGGCCATGTTCATGGTTTCATCTCGATAAAAGTCGTCAAATCCAGCCAAAAAGACCGTGTATTTATGGGGCCTACCCTCGCATCAACCTTGAGTTCACTCAAGAGGGTAACCAGATAGAAAGCTCTGCCCTTCCAAAGGTAATTCAAAAGATAGACCAAACTCGCACAGCAATAAGTTGGCGTTGCCATTGACGTTCTGTTTCGATATGTTGACGGACGGACTTTTTAAAAACGAAAAAGACAACCTTGAGCTAGGAAAAAACACATGAGTGAAGAGAAAAAGGAGGAACGGTCAGAAGACCTGTCGGACAGCCTGCTTGAAACCAGATCTTTGATCATTTCAAGCGCTGTCGACTCGAAACTGGCCGATCGCTGCATGAAGCATATCCTTTTGCTAGAGCAAAAAGACCCAGAACAAGAAATCAGAGTTTTCATCAACTCACCAGGTGGCGAAATATACAGCGGCTTGGCAATTTTTGACCTGCTCAAATTTGTTTCTTGCCCTGTCACCACCATTGTCAGCGGCTTAGCTGCGAGCATGGGTTCGATTTTGTCTTTATGTGGGGATGATGGTCGCCGGTTTGCGCTACCTAACTCTAAAATCATGATCCACCAGCCATCGTTGACTGGTGCCCAAGGCAGCATCACGGACTTGGAAACTCACTCCAAACAAATCTTAAAAACAAGAGACCGACTCGGCCAGATGTACGCAGACATCACTGGAAAGACCTTGAAAAAAATCATCAAGGACATGGACAGGGACAACTGGATGACCGCAGAAGATGCGAAAGATTATGGGTTGATTGACCATATCATCGCACACCGAAGCGAACTCTAATTTTCAGGGCAAATACAATGAAAGTAACGGTATTCGGCAGCGGTTATGTGGGCTTGGTCGCAGGCGCATGTTTCGCAGAAGGCGGCAACGAGGTGATCTGCGCTGACGTGGACCTTCAAAAAATTAACCTGCTCAACAGCGGTGGCATCCCGATCTACGAGCCAGGGCTCAAAGAGATGGTTCAACGTAACCGCCAACAAAAGCGGCTACACTTCACCACCGACTTAAGCGCAGCGGTCAAACACGGTGATATCTGTTTCATTGCAGTGGGGACACCCCCAGACTTAGACGGCTCGGCCGACCTGAAGTATGTGCTCTCTGTAGCGAAAACCATCGCCTCCGAAATGGACTCCGAGAAGATCATTGTGGACAAGTCAACGGTCCCTGTGGGAACCGCTTCCAAAGTTGCGCAAGCGATTGCGGCAACTTTGGAAGACCGGGGGGTTCAAATCCCCTTTCATGTGGTGTCTAACCCTGAGTTTTTGAAAGAAGGCGCAGCGATAGACGACTTCATGAACCCTGACCGGGTTGTGATTGGGGTGGACTCCGAAACCGCTGAACAGGCGATGAGGGAATTGTATCTACCCTTCACCAGTGTCAATGAGCGGATGATTGTCATGGATATTAAATCCGCAGAGATGACAAAATACGCTGCCAATTCGATGTTGGCGACCAAGATCAGCTTCATGAACGAAATTTCCGTACTCTGCGAACAAGTCGGAGCAAACATCGACGAAGTCCGGGCGGGCATCGGCTCTGATTCTCGTATTGGTGCCCACTTTTTGTACCCTGGTTTGGGCTACGGGGGCTCTTGTTTCCCAAAAGATGTACAGGCACTAGTCAAGACCGGAGCCCAAAATGGGATCAACCTTGAGATCCTCATGGCGGTTGAAAAAGTCAACGAACGGCAGAAAAAGAAAATGGTCGAGATGGTGGTTTCCCACTTTGGGGAAGACCTGAGCGGCAAGACCTTCGCTGTTTGGGGCTTGTCCTTCAAACCAAAAACAGACGACATGAGGGAAGCACCCTCTTTGGTGGTCTTGGAAGGATTGCTCTCTAGAGGGGCAAAGGTAGTCGCTCACGACCCTGAAGCGATCGAAGAAACCGAGCGGATTGTGCTGCACAGTGATGCACACTACCCTCAGTTTATCCCCTTTCGAGAGCAGATTTCATTCCAAAAATTTGACTACGACGCACTCACTGGGGCTGATGCGCTCTTGGTTTTGACGGAGTGGAGCGAATTTCGCCGTCCTGATTTTGACCGGATGAAGTGCCTCTTAAAAACACCGTTGATCTTCGACGGACGAAACATCTATGACCCTAAAAAAATGAAAGACCGTGGGTTTGAGTATCACAGCATTGGTCGGCCAGTATAAGGGAAATGATGGGGCAAAAGCGAGTTTTAGTTGCAGGTGGTGCCGGTTTTTTAGGCTCCTTTTTATGTGAACGGTTATTGGGGCAAGGGCATAAAGTATATGCTGTTGACTGCCTACACACCGGGCAAATCGAGAACCTCAAACCCTTTGAGCGAGAGCCAAATTTTGAGTTTATCGAACACGATATCATCAAGCCTATCAAGATTCAGGTCGATCAAATCCTTAATTTTGCTTGTCCCGCTTCCCCACCTCACTACCAGGAAGACCCTATCTGGACCTGGGAAACCAGCGTTTTTGGGGCGCACAACCTGTTAGAACTTGCGATTAGCAACCAAGCAACCTTACTCCACGCTAGCACCAGTGAGTGCTACGGTGATCCTGAGGTCCACCCACAGCCTGAAAGCTATTGGGGCCATGTCAACCCGATTGGGATACGTAGCTGCTATGACGAAGGTAAACGGGCGGTAGAAACATTACTGGCAGACGCTTACCGGCTAGGCCGGGCAGACACTAAATTGGTCCGTATCTTCAATACCTACGGCCCCAGGATGCGGGCTGACGATGGCCGAGTGGTGAGCAACTTTATCGTCCAAGCCCTCAAAGGAATCGATTTGACCTTGTACGGCAACGGCGAGCAAACCCGTAGCTTTTGTTTTGTTGAGGATTTGATTGATGTCATTTTGTTGATGCTGAATAAGGAGTCCTTTGGTGGCCCGGTTAACATCGGGAACCCTGGTGAATTCACCATGAAAGAGCTAGCGACCTTGGTTTTGGAGCTGACCGACTCCAGCTCAACCCTGAGCTATCACCCCTTACCAGCCGACGACCCTAGACAGCGAAAACCAGACATCACTCTTGCGAAAGAGCAGCTCGGTTGGGAGCCAAAAATCCCACTTCGAGAAGGGTTAAAACAAACCATCGCTTATTTTGACCACTGGCTAAAATCCCAAGGATGACCCCAGAGCAGATTGTCGTGGTGTTGGTGGAACCTGCTTTTGGCGGGAACCTGGGCTCGGTTGTCCGGGCGATGGCCAACATGGGGGTTTCGAACCTCAAGCTCGTTGGAGGGGTCTCCCCCAACGATTCCGACGCTCGCCGGATGGCGGTGAACGCTCGGTGGTTGCTCGAACAAGCCCAGGTCGTGGAGAGTCTTGGCGAGGCGGTTAAGGACTGCGCCTTAGTCATAGGCACCACCGCCCGACCTCGAAAACATTTAGGGGACAGCGATCAACTTTGGGATTTAGGCGCTCTGTTGGCTCAATATGGTGATTCAGAAAAGGTGGCTTTGGTCTTTGGTCGAGAGCGCATCGGCTTGACCAACCAAGAACTCGCCTTTTGCAACCATCAGATAACGATCCCGACCTTCGGGGACTACGCCTCACTCAATTTGGCCCAAGCCGCCTTATTGCTGCTTTATGAATGTTCAAAAACCTTTGAACTCTCCGGCAAGCCCTCGGCAGAAAAGGCCCAAGCGCAAGCGGTTGAAGGGCTAAAAAACCATTTATTCGAAGTCCTTGGGCAAATCGGTTACCTTAAATCTGACGACGGTAAAGACTCCCTCTGGCAGTCCTTCACCGAACTTTTCAACCGAGCCAAGTTTCAGCCCAGAGATGTCCAGTTGATTCGAGGGATTTGCAACCGAATCCAGGTTACCCTTGGGTTTAAAGGGCCTCGCACTCCCCCAAAGCAGTGATAGCCCCAAACCAGACCGGAGAGTTGGACATAAATCCAACCTTCCTCTTTATTAGATAATAGATTGTTTTAATAATGAAAAGCAAAATTCCCACCCATTAAAGGTACGTTAGCCTGGGATTTTAGGTGATTTAATCCATTTTATTGCGTACCGTTCAGGCAGGAACCACCTCTTTTTATACTGATTGATGAATCCAAAAAAAGGCAACACCCTGACACCACAGCAACTGGCCCCTTGGCTTATTCTCTTTATTGAGCCCAATGTAGAAAGCTGTCGGTCTTTTTCCCGACAACTTGAAGGAGCACGTTTTGAAGGCCACTCCATTTTGGTGACCTGCGTCCCAGACCTTCAAGAAGCCAAGCAATACCTCAGACAAACCCCGAGCCTCGCTCAGCTTTGGATTGGTCGCCTTGCTGAAACCCCAGAAGAAGGGGAGATGGATTTAATTTACCATCTCCGAGAAACTCTAGGGAACTACCGCACCCGGATATTCCCTTGCCGACAAAACTCCCGTCAGACGGTCCTCGATGGACCTTTGCGAAACCGGTTTGCCCTTGAGCATCCCTACGATCACCTCTTGGTCCTTGATGCGGACTTAAAACAAGCGGTTTTTCAAGGCCTCGACACCTTCGAGCAATACAACGCAGCGATCTCCTTTGATCAGCATTCGCCCTGCTGTACCGCTCCTTTAAAGGGCGAGTCTGCCTGCACCATCACCTGGAAGAACCTCCCTGGATGGCCGATTGAATCGGTCAGTCAATCGGCAGCCCGATTCTTTGGCTACGAGCCTGAAGAGATGGAAAATGCTCAAGTCTATTACCGAGACCTGATCGCTCCTGGAAGCTTGGCGAAATTCACCGAGGCTAGGTCTGCAGGGCCGACCGCTGGCCAGCCGGTTATTACTGAGAAGTACCAGGTCATCACCAAGTCGGGCCAACTGCTTTGGGTTTTTGGGTGCACCGAACCAGAGTGCACCACTGAGGGGCAGACTGCTTTTGAAGTCACAACCTTGTTTACCAATCAAGTCAACCAAACGATTGCACCTGATTTGGAATTAGATAACCGGGTTGGCTTGGTCCAAATTGATCAGGATCAAAAAATCCGTCAAATCAACCTAGCCCTCGCTGAGGTCATTGGTGCTGGCTATCCGGGGGTGTTGGACCGTGACCTGTCTGACTGGCTCGAGCCAGCGGACCATCAGCGGCTCAAACAGTACCTATCCATCACACAAATCACCAACCAGCCCCAGCGGTTTGAAATGAAAATTGGCCCTGCTGGTGGCAGGCGACCTGCAGAGATCTACTTGTCTCTGAGTTTCCTGCGAGAATCCAAAAACTGGGGTTTTCAGCTGTTAGTGGAGCTCATCGAGCACCGTGAGGAAAAAGAAAAGGCACTCAAACACGAACTAATCCAAGAAAGAGCGTTCATCGCCTCGGCAAGCCACGAGTTAAGAACGCCTTTGTCTGCTGTTTTGGGTTACGCCGAGTTATTGAAAGACGCCAAAGGCTTGGATAGTGAACAACAAAGCTTTTTGAACAACATCGTGACCAACTCCAAACATTTGGTCACCTTGGTCAATGATATTTTGGACCTTTCCAAAATCGAGTCCAATCAGCTTTCCTTAAACATTGAGGAAGTGGTCTTTTCTGATTTGTTCACCAGCTCTGGAGTGATGATCAGTTCTCAAGTTCAAGAAGGGGTGAAGCTGATTGTCAATGCCCCAGATTTAGCTCATTTTGTCCTTTGTGACCCGGTCAGAATCAAACAAATCTTCTTAAACTTACTTTCGAACGCTGCTAAATTCACCGCCCAAGGGGTGATCAAGATCTATTTAGACGTTTACCAACCGATTGACGCCAACCTGTTTAAGGTCCGTATTTGCGTCGAAGATACCGGTGCAGGCATCCCTAAAAACAGACAGCAGGAGCTGTTCCAACCGTTCAAGCAGGTCCATGCTGGGAGCTATGGGGGGACTGGATTAGGCCTCTACTTAAGCCAACAGATCGCCCGATTGATGGATGGGCAAATCACATTGGAATCTGATCTTGGCAAAGGGACCACCTTTTTTGTTGATTTGGTTTTGACTAAGGGCCGGGTCAAGGGAGATCAATTTGCCTTTGACAACAAGCAGATCCTTATTTTTGGTGACTACCCTACCCTCAGCGACCAGCAAAAATCGAAATTGCAAAAAACCGGCGCAAAGATCGACTTCATCGACTGCATGGACCCCAGGAACCATGACCGACTGAGGACCGCTTTCTCCTATGACCAAGTAGACTTGGCTATTTTGGATGTGGATATCCTTCGAGATCGAACCCTATGGTACGCCGGGGCGCTCAAGGAAACCTTCCCTGATATTTCTTTGGTTGGCCTCAAGCGAGAGGCTTGTCAAGACGATTGCCAGTTACTGGACCTGTTGCTGCTCAAACCTTTTTCATACTACCAATTGGCCAGCGCCTTAGAAGAAGAATTCGACCGGTTCAAACCCTCTATGCAGCTGGACTATACCAAGTTGAAGGTGCTGATTGTTGAAGATGTCGAAGCAAACCGGATGTTGTTTTCCCAGATGTTCCAACGATTTTTCAATCTGGTGCCTTCTTTAGCGATCAGTGGCAAAGATGCGGTTGAACAAATCAGGAGAACCCAATTTGACTTGGTTTACATGGACGTTGAAATGCCTGAAATGAACGGCATTGACGCCACCAAGGCGATCCGTGAATTTGACCAAACAACACCGATTGTGGCGATGACAGGCAACGTCTTTGCCGAAGACATCCAAGCCACAAAAGATGCAGGGATGACAGGGTTTTTATCGAAGCCAATCCAAAAAGAAGACCTCGAGCGGACTTTGTCCTCCTTGTTCAAGGTGGAAGCTGCGGAGCCGTCGCTCTTTGCGGACGATGAAGCTTCCGCTGCTAGCCAGCCCGGCACTGCTGCACAACTAGCCGAGGGTTCCCCGTTAGAGCAGATGAAAGCGAGCATGCTTGATCACCTTTCAGGGCTCACCGATGATCGTAACGCCCTGAATGAAATTGTGGATACGGCAGTCGCAGAAATCCAAGAAACCTTTGGGCGGATTGTAGAGTACAACGGTCGAAACGACCAAGAGGGACTCAGAAAATCATTGCACAAACTCAAGGGGATTTTGTTGAACATGAATGTTCAGCCTCTCGGGAGCCGAGTGCAGAAGCTTGAAGAGAAGATGAGAGACGGGGATGCGGGGGAGCTGCTATCTGAATTTATCCAGCAACTCTTGGACCTGCTAAAAACTTCCTAAGTGCTGCTCAGCCAGTCGGAAACCAGGAGAAACTGGGTGGCAAAGGCATAAATCACGAGGCCTAAGGAAAACAGGCCAGCGGACTCAAACAACGTCCGGCCCCGGCCAAGGGGGATCAATTTGCCCAGCAACCAGCCAGACACAAACCCACCGATATGGGCCAAGTTGCTCACCCCTGGCATCAAAAAACCTAGGAGTATGAGTACCAAAGCCCATTTCCCCATTTGTCTGGCCAACCCAAGGCCCATGAAACCGGCCTTTCGAGGTGCGTAGGACATGATCACGCCCATCAACCCAAACACTGCCCCTGAAGCTCCAACCAAGGGTGTGAACGAAGAAGAGACCCCTAGGCTATGGGCGAAAAAAGGCCAGTACACCGCCAGCAGGTTGCCACCGATACCGGTGAGCACAAAAGCCAAGACCATCAGCCGTGGCCCAAGCAACGCTTCCGCTTGAGCACCTAAATCCCGCACCCACAGCATATTGAATAAAATATGAAGCACGCCACCATGCAGAAAGATAGCGGTGATCAACAAATGCCACTGGCCAGAAAAAATCGACCGAGGGTCGGCCCAGCCAAGGACTGCAAGAGCTTTTGAGCTAGGGGAAGGCAACAAGCCAAACAAACCTGAGTGGGTCGGCGCCGCCAACAGAGGGATCAACATCGGCAAAAGATAGCTCATGCCAAACGTCAAAATACACAGCCCGATGATCGGGCGAATCAAACTCCCGCCACCAAGGGTCAGTAGACCAAACCACTTCGCCTTTGATGCCGGGTTTGCCAGACCACAACCGCTACACTCGTCTAGGTATCCGCTGATCAGCTTATTACAACGAGGGCAATTCAGCGATTCTGGCCGTGGCTCCATCTAGTGCCCAGCTTGTTCTAAAGCTTCGTTCCACTGAGTAACCCGGTCCTTTGTCGCTTCAAGCAGTGCGGCGGTGTCCCCTTCAATGGTCACTGTTTTGATTTTGTCCCCTTGGCGAATTTGGTTCACCACTTTGATGTCATCACCAGAAACCGCAACACCAAACACGGTGTGCTTGCCGTCTAACCAAGGTGTTGCGCCGTGGGTGATGAAAAACTGGCTGCCGTTGGTACCTGGGCCAGCGTTTGCCATCGAAAGCGTCCCTGACTTATTGTGTGCCAGCTCGGTGGTACACTCGTCTTCAAACTTGTAGCCAGGGCCACCGGTTCCTGTCCCTTGAGGGCAGCCACCTTGAACCATGAAGTCAGAAATCACACGGTGAAAATTCAGGTCGTTATAAAAACCACGTTGAACCAAGTTCACGAAGTTAGCACAGGTCACTGGGCACTGGTCAGCAAACAGGGTCAAACGGATGTTGCCTTTATCGGTATCAAAAAGGGCAGTCAAAGTTCCAAACTGGCTCATAATTCTTTTATCGGAAGTTGCCTAAAGGCAGGTTGTTACTGTTGATGAGCGTTGATTATGCCGCAGATCGAGATTTCCGGCAAGCCACGGGGCACAGCCCGTTCCTAACCCAATGATATCACGAACAACAGACACTGATAATTTTCAAATTCACTCGCTACCAAGCAAAAAATCAGCGAACGCTGAAAGGCCAGCGAATACATGGGCGGTTGGGTGTTTTTCTAAGACGGCCTGCTTTTCTTTTTCCCCATAGCCGCTCAAGACCAGCCCAGCACTGACCCCAGCGTTTACCCCCAGCTCCACGTCACACATTTTGTCCCCCAACATCCAAGACCCCTCAAGGTCCAAGTTAAACTTTTCTACCATCTGTTCGAGCATCCCAGGCAAGGGCTTGCGGCAATGGCAAGGCTGGTTCAACGGCGGTTTGCCGTCCTTGTGGTGTGGGCAATACTCCATGGCGTCTAGGCCCGCTCCATGGGGCGTTAGCTGCTGATTCAGCAGTTCAAACACATCGCCCACAAAGGCCTCTGTAAAATACCCACGGGCCACCCCAGATTGGTTGGTCACCATGCCCAAAAAGTACCCCGCCTGCTTGAGCCGGGCCAAGGCTTCAGGGACTTGGTCCAACAGCTGGACCTGGGATAGATCGCTTAAATAGTGGGATTCTTTGATCAAAGTGCCGTCTCGATCTAAAAATATCGCTTTTTGCTTCATATGGTGGGATGGGGCTGGAAGGAATGAATGGGTTCTGGTAAGGGTTTAAGCTTAGTTTTTCTCAATTTCATCAGTTGATCAACCCCCTCTTGTTAGCAGCCATGACAGGCAATCAAATTCGCCAAGCGTTCATCGATTTTTTTGTCTCTAAAGACCACAAACTGGTCCGCAGTGCCTCCCTGGTCCCCCATAATGACCCGACCATCATGTTCACTAATGCAGGGATGAACCAGTTTAAGGACTTCTTTTTAGGCAACCAACAGCCGGACTACAAACAGGCGGTGACTTGTCAGAAAGTACTACGAGCTGGGGGCAAACACAACGACTTAGAAAACGTGGGACGGACAGACCGGCACCACACCTTTTTTGAGATGCTTGGCAACTTTAGTTTTGGCGGCTACTTCAAACAGGAAGCGATTGCCTACGCTTGGGAGTTTCTCACCGACGTGATGAAGCTAGACCCGAGCCAGCTGGCGGTTTCTGTCTTCAATGATGATCAAGAAGCCTATGATATCTGGCGTGACCAAATCGGCATCCCTGTCGAGCGGATTGCTAAACTAGGGGAAAAAGAAAATTTCTGGTCCATGGGCGACACAGGGCCTTGTGGGCCTTGCTCAGAAATCCATTACCTGTTGCATCCCTTAAAAGAAGGGCAGAGTGCCCAGGATTCGCTGGAAGCGGACGACGGCTGTTATTTAGAAATTTGGAATCTGGTGTTCATGCAGTACAACCGGGACAACTCGGGTACTTTGACCCCGCTGCCGAACCCCTCGATTGACACCGGCATGGGCCTAGAGCGAATCACTTCGGTGGTCCAAGGGAAATCCAATAATTTTGACACCGACTTGCTTTCCCCAACGGTTGAAGAAATCGCCAGGCAAGCGGGCCATTCCTTGGGCCAGCAGCCTGCCGGGGATGTTTCTTGCCGGGTGATCGCCGACCACCTCCGGGCGGCGGTGTTTTTGATTTCCGACCAAGTGATCCCTTCGAACGAAGGCAGCGGTTATGTGCTGCGCCGGATCATCCGAAGAGCGGCACGGCATGGGAAAGAGCTGGGGCTACGTCCTGGCTTTTTTGCGGGATTGGTGGACTTTTTTATCCCTCAAGTCCAAGCGACTTACCCCGAGCTGGTGGAGTCTGCTGATTATATCAAGATCCTGTTGACCCAAGAAGAACGCCGGTTTGACGCCACCCTGACCCAGGGTTTGAAGATTTTGGGGGAGATGACCGACCAATTGATCAAAGCCCAGCAAACCGTGGCGACCGGTGAGTCGATCTTCACCTTATATGACACCTACGGCTTCCCGCCAGATTTGGCGTTGGATATTTTGGAAGACAAAGGCCTGAGTTACGACCAACCGGGGTTCGAAGTCGCCATGAAGGCCCAACGTGACCGAGCCAAAAACGCCCAAGAAAACCGGGAAGGAGAGCTTCAGGTTTCCGGGGTCTACGTGGAACTATCCCAACAGGCTGCGTCACAAACCTTTGTAGGCTATCAAAACCTAGAGTCCACCGGGCCGTTGCTTGGCATCATCAAAGACGGGGCCTTGGTCAAACAACTGGGCCTTGGCGAGACCGCCGAATTTTTCTTGGGGCAAACCCCCTTTTACGCTGAAGGCGGCGGACAGGTGGGCGACTTAGGGGAATTGGTGAACGACCAAGTACGGATCAAAATCGAATCCACCTTCAGCCCGATCCCTGGGGTGAACCTCTCGGTGGGCAACGTGATTTCCGGTCAATTGGACTTAGACGAAAACAATCAAATCACAGCGCAGGTTGCCCCGGACCGCCGCAAGGCAACCGAAGCCAACCACACCGCCACCCACCTCTTGCAGGCAGCGATGCGCTCTGTGGTCGGGGACCATGTCAAACAGGCAGGTTCTTTGGTCAACGAAGAAAAATTACGGTTCGACTTCTCCCACTACGCCCCACTCACCGGGGACGAAATCCAAGAGATCGAAGCGGTGGTGAACCGGATGATCCGGGACAATGGTTCTGTGGACGCCGAGGAAATGGACTTTGACCGTGCGGTAGAGACCGGTGCCATGGCCATCTTTGGGGAAAAGTACGGGGACAACGTGCGGGTTGTCAGCGCAGGTGTTGACAGCAAAGAACTTTGTGGAGGCTGTCACACCAGCCGAACCGGGAACATCGGGTTGTTTAAGGTGATTTCCGAACAGGCGGTCAGTTCTGGTATCCGCCGGATTGAGGCGGTGACCGCTGGCAAAGCCTTTGACTTCATCCAAACCAACCAAGCGGTTTTGGAAAAATTGGCCAAACGATACAAAGTCAGTTTGGAGCAGGTGGAAGAACGAAGCGATCAAGTCTTTGAGCAGGCCAAAACCAAAGAAAAAGAGTTGGCCCAACTCAAGCACAAGCTCGCTGGCTTCGAGGCCAAACAAGCGTTGGGCTCCATCGAAAAAATCGGGGAGCTGTCCTTCTTGAACCACAAAACCGACGAGACAAATTTGCGAGAGCTAGCCGCTCAATTCATGGGAGCCATGGGTTCTGGGGTCTTGATGCTGTCGAAAGTGGAAGGGGAGAAAATCTCTGTGGTGGTGATGGTTTCCAAGGACTTGCACAGCCGGTTCAAAGCGGGGAACTTGATCAAAGAACTGGCCCCCCTGATCGAAGGCCGAGGTGGCGGTAAGCCGGACTTTGCTCAGTGTGGCGGCGCCAAGCCCGCTGGCCTGGATTCGTTCACCAAGGCATTACGGGAACTTCTCGTTTAGCCGAGTAGATTAGATGGTTTATGGCAGCAGGTTCGAAAAACCGAGCTGCCGTAACCCGTCGATCACCAAGTTCCCAGGTATCCCCAAGATACTTTGTAAGTCGCTGACCTCAACCGACTCAAACAGACTCGCCCCCAAAGCCTCAATCATGTAAGACCCGGCGCAGCCAAAGGGTTCATCTTGCCTGAGGTAATGTTCCAGCTCGACGTCCTGCAAATCCCGCATCTTCAGAAAAGATTCGTCCCATCTCTGGATCTTTTGCCCTTGATACACCAAGGCCATGCCATTAACCAGCCGGTGCCGTTTTCCACGGAGCTGCTTCAACTGGACCAAGGCGGCTTCAAAGTTCCCTGGTTTACCAAAGACCTGCCCGTCCAGCTCGATCAACTGATCAAACCCCAACACCGCCTCGCCCGGAGTCTCCAGACTCATCGCCTTGCCCAGGGCCAACGCCATGACATGGTCTTCCAGTGGGCCAGAAACATAAAGCGGCTCTTCGAAGTCAGGGGATTTGCAACGGTGGGGCACCCCTAAACGTTGCAGCGCATCACTACGCCAAGGGGCCGAAGAGGCCAAACACAGGGGCAATTCTCTCAGCGGACGTAACATCAGATACCAGGAAAGTTAGAGTCAGTGGTTGGGACCGGCAAAGACAGCTTGGCCATCAACCGGGTTTCCCTGCGAGTCAAGGCAAAGACCCCGATAAACAGCAAAGCCAAGAAGACCGCCATCCCGGTGTAACCAAAGCTGGTCCCTTGCAGGGCAAACAGCCCCACCATAAATTGAACCACCCAGAACCCACCGGAGACCAACTTCGCCTCCCACTTTCGCTCCACAACCCAAAATTCAGCCAAACTGAAGGTGCGATGGGCGTTGGACAAAAAACGTTGGGCGGGCCAGTCCATATATAGCGGAAAAAAGCAGATCCCTAAGGCAATAAACTCGGCGACATTGTTGGTCACTTTCAGCACCAACACCCCAGCGACCAAACCAAGCACGGCACCAATCTGCCGCCCGAACACCAACCCTTTGATGGCAAAGGGCAACACACACAACAGCCCCCAAGCAAGCAACAGCGGCAACCAGACCACCGGAAAAGCCCGCCGTTCCTCAAAGGCAAAGTAACTCACCAGCAACAAACCAACCGCAATCACCCCGACTTGATAACCAGAGACCGCCACCGGTTTGCTGAATAGCTTGATGTTCTGGAATAAATACACCAGCAGCAACACAAAATAACCAAGGAACTGTCGGTCCAAGGCGAACTCGCCAAAGGGATACACCGCAAACAACATCCACCCGGCCAGCACCACCACCCCAAGTTGGTTCCACCAACGGGCGGGCTGCCCCTCTTTGAAGGAGGGGTGTATGCCGAGCAGCAAAGGAGGCACCACAAAGGCCGCTGAAAACCCCAAGGACCAGCTGGCCAAACCAAACCCAAGCAACAAACCGAAACCAGTCACCGGGCTGACCCCATTCAATTCAGGCCGTTTTTTTGCTGATTTCCGACCTACCCAGGCAAACCCCAAGGCAAGCAACCCGACCCAAAGGGATAAAAACAATAAATTCAACGGACCTTTTTATGGAAAGATACAAACTCAACGGCCACCAAAAGGGCTCCGCTTTGACCGCCATTGTGGGGGAGTCTGGTTTGCAGGTCAAGCGGCAGGACAGCTTTGGGCGCAGCGGCGCACTTTGTCCCCAAAAAGCTAGTGGTGATGTGATATTTTTAGGGCCGCTGTGAGACGCAGCCCTGAGGCAAAGTGGGGGGGATCTAGGGTGGATCGCTCTAATCCAGGACAACCGGTTTTTCGCCCTTGAACAGCAATTTCATCGCCAACACCGCACAAGAAAGAACCAACGAAAGGCCGTTCGCCACAATCACCGGCAGTTCACCGATCATCAACCCATAGGTAAACCAAAGGCCAATGCCGACGGTCAAGGTAAAGCTCCAAGCCAAGGAAATATCCCGGGTGCTTTTGGTCTTCCAGGTCTGGATCACTTGAGGCACAAAGCTAGCAGTGGTCAACACCCCCGCAATCGTCCCGATAGTCTGGGCAACATCCATGGTATTCCAAGTAGATAAACAGTTGATGGCCAAGGTAAGATTCCCTTGTATGAAATCAAACCCTGACCCTAAGATGTGAATATCCGTTCACTATATCTTCAGGACAGGGGGGATGACAAGGAGAATCGGCGGGGGGTTGGGAGTGGTGCGAACAAAACCACACCATCAACAGCATGACGTAGTCCTTGGGCAACATGAAGAGAAAGACTGCAGGTCTCAGCATTGAAAGGGAAGAAACATTCAGAGGTACGTTAATAGCTGTGTGAAAAATCTTATCACATTGATATATTAGCACTAAAAAACTTATTTATTGACTCCTGATACAAAACATGGTGTTCTTTGGATGGAGGTTCTGCCCTTCGGTTAGCTTCGGCTAAAGCGATTGGCTTTACCTTCTCCCCTCATATGGGTCTGGCACACAGACAATCCCAAACAATTCATGTTTTCCCCCGCTCTGCTCATCGGTTTGACTACCGTGCAACTGCAACCTAAAGATCGCCTCCTTTGTTAGGTCGGCAACTTCTTCCCGCACTGCTGCATTCATATTCCCTGGACCCCGAAAACCCCAATTGATGCAATAAATCACGATATCCGCTATTTGAATTGGGTACGCCATTTCGGAAGATACAAAAAACGGAGAGGGTACAATTTTACGAGCTCTTTCTTGGCCTGTTTTTGTTTTGATGAAGTAGTCTTCAAGGCGCTTCACAAACCTACGATCCTCCTGTTGTTCCGTTTCATCTAAAACTAAAATACCGGGCTGTTGCTTTTCTTCCAGGAGATTAAAATACCTCTCCAATAGAAACACTTGGTCTTTACGTAAAAAGCTTTCAAACTGAAAGTTCGTTGGTTTCCGGGTTCCCCGAGGAATGCAGGATGCCATGATTTTGACCTCGTACTTTTCTAAAAGCAGAAAAACTTCCTTAACAAACTGAATGGACGCTTGCCCGTATGCTGCAAATTCTTGTCGTTTAAAATTGGTTTGTTTCCTCAGACCCTTTTCCAAAAAAGAACTCGTGTATCGTAAACGCTCAGGTTCCGTCATACGGGGAAGTTGTTTTGCCCATTTAAACCTCTTTTTATCCAATAATTTTGTACCCTTGAGCTCTGAATTATAGTTGGTTAACAATCCACCAAAGAGACTGATTTCCTTCTCCTTGATTTCCTGCACAAAGGGCCACAACATTTGAATATCTAAGGCAATTCCCCCGCGAACTTCATAGGGTGCATTGCTATGGTCATGACCACTTTCATCCATAAATAAAAAATAACTCATCGAGACTCAAGAGATAACAGTTCACCCCGTATTTCCCAGCCTATGGGTTTTGGCGGCAAGGTAACAGGGGCTTAGAAAAATTTAATGTTTTTAACCTTATATCCGCCTAGCTAAGATTGCCTCAGATGGTGGAACTCCTTGAAAAGCAGCCGGCCCATTAAAGTGAATCAGTTTTTTGCAGTTTGGGCATTGAACTTCATATCTTCTATTGGACACTGGGAACCCGTCATAGGCAACAATGATAGAGTGTGTACATTCTTTGTTGGCGCATTCTAAATCACGATATGATTGGCCCATTATTTCCTCTCCTTCAACGCCCCCCGAACCTCACTGCTGATGAGTTTCAGTAGCAGGGGTTTAATTTTCAATTGAACCTGCTGATTGCATAACCAACAGATTTTACTGTTTTTATGGACCCAATCAATCATAGTTTCAATCACCCCAGAAACAGGGGATAATCCCTACCTCCATGATTCATGTTTTTCCTTTCATCTTTGTATCTTGAACCAGTTGGTCAAAATCTGAAACTTGGTTTACATCCCTTTCTTGTCGAAACTTGTCATATTCCCCATGTGCCAGGGCCTTGGCGACCGTTGCTTTGATTTTCCCTGCGTTTTGTAGGACTTCATATTCATTGAACTGCAAGAAGGCATCAAGCCGACCGGCCCAGTCCTTCATGGTCATTTCCTTTTTGCGGCGCACTTGATCTTCGGCAAAGTCCAGGTACATGGAGACCACCCGGTTCAGTTGGCTTAGCTCTTCTTGGCTCAGGTAGTTTTTGGCTGTCTCGGCGTCGTGTTTGCGAACCGGGCCTTGGGGGCCGTTCTTCCAGTTGGTCAGGCCCATGTTGGGTTTGCCTGCATCGACTCGTTCGACAATCAGCTCTGGGGCGGTATGCCCATGAATGGCCCAATGGAGTTTGTTCTGGACCGTGGCGTAGAAGCTGTGGGTTGTTTCCGCCTTTGGGTCATAATCCAAGCTACATTGGGCGTATAGATCGGTGATCTTTTGATAGAACCTTCGCTCTGAAGCCCGAATGTCTCGGATACGTTCCAAGAGTTCATCGAAGTAATCTTGCCCAAAGGCTTGGCTGCCCTGCTTCAACCGTTGGTCATCGAGGATAAACCCCTTGATGATGTATTCCTTGAGGGCCTGGGTGGCCCAGATACGGAACTGGGTCGCTTGTTTGGAGTTGACCCGGTAACCCACAGCGATGATTGTATCTAGGTTGTAATATTGGGTTTTATATCGTTTCCCGTCTGCGGCAGTATGTTCCAAAATGGAACATACTGATTTTTCGTCTAACTCATTGGATTCAAAAATCTTCTTTAAATGTTTTGTGATCCCAGGCCGACCAACGTCAAACAATTGGGCCATGTTTTTCTGAGTCAACCAAAGGGTTTCATCTTGTACCACAACTTCAACATGCACCCCACCATCGGCTCCGGTATATAACAGAAAGTTGGAGCTTTGAGCTTCCACTTCCTTCCCTGAACCAACCATCAGAACCCCCCGATGTCTAGAGTTCCGACGCCGTTCTGGTCGGCTAGGTGCTTTAAAAAAAGCAGGGAGAGGACGAAGTCTTTGGTTTGGTTTTCCGAAACCGCCCCTCGCAGTTCGTTAGCGGCGTTCCAGAGGTCGGATTCGAAATCGATTTGGTGGTCTTGTTTAGGGGGCATTGAATCCAGATGTTGGGAATTAAAAACGACGTTCCATATACCTGGAAAAGCTCACCCCACTCAGGAGAGATTTTTAAAGGTCTAGCCAATTTAACCTGAGCCACCCTAAAGGTGCAAGGCCATAAGATAAGGCAACTTATGTTGACGTTTCGTTTCAAAACAACCACCTCTCAGGCTTCCATCCAAAGGCTGTTAAACAGCGAAACTAGCCTGCATGCCTTACCCAAACGCAGTGAGATTCATTGGATTCAACTTGGATAAGGGGCATTTAAACGGCCATTCCTCTGGGATCAATCAGGGGGTTTTTAGGCGTTATGGTTTGCTTTCAGGGGGATAAACCAAGGGAGGGTTCCAAACCTTGAAGCCAGCCAAAACACAAACCTTGGGGTAGCCGATACCTCAGGCCAAGTTGCCGCTGGTCGCCATGGTTCGTAGGGCTGGATTGGTAGCTATCTTTTCAGGAAACATTCGGAAACTTTTGGTGACCCCACCGGGACTCGAACCCAGATCAAGGGATTAGGAATCCCACATTCTATCCAGTTGAACTATGGAGTCAGCCAAAAAAAGCGGGCAGCCGAGGAAAACAGGCTGCCAGCAGATTCACCGGGGACTTCAAACAAAGGCCCCGGTGAGTTATGCTTGGTTAGTCTTCTTTACCAACCGCTTTCATAGACAACTTCAATTTGCCACGCTTGTCACGGCCAATTGCCTTCACAGTGACCACTTGGCCTTCTGAAAGGACGTCTTCAACCCGGTCAACACGCTCGTCAGAAATTTCTGACACGTGGACCAAGCCTTGGGTGTTCGGAAGCACTTCAACAAAAGCACCGAAATCAACAATCTTCTTGATTTCGCCTTCGTAGGTTGCGCCGATTTCTACTTCTAAAGTCAACTCACGGATCAAAGCCAACGCTTTTTCAGCGGCTTCTTGATTCGAAGAAGAAATGTTCACTGTACCTGAATCATCAATGTCCAACTTCGCGCCGGTTTCGGCTTGAAGAGCCTTGATCACTTTGCCACCAGGGCCGATCAAGTCACGGATTTTTGATTGTGGGATTTTGCACTGGATGAACCGTGGAGCGTTAGCGTTAACGGTCTCTCGTGCTTCAGTGATGGCTTTGTCCATTTCAACCAAGATATGATCTCGGCCGATCTTCGCTTGAGCCAATGCTTCTTTAACCAATTCCATGGAAAGGCCATCAATCTTGATGTCCATTTGCAAAGAGTTGATCCCTTTGGTGGTACCAACTACTTTAAAGTCCATATCACCGATATGATCTTCGTCACCCAAGATGTCAGTCAAGATAGCGTAGTCGCTGCCTTCGCTGATCAAACCCATGGCAACACCAGCAACTGGAGCACCCATTGGGACACCAGCGTCCATCATCGCAAGGGAACCGCCACAGACAGTCGCCATGGAAGAAGAACCGTTGGATTCAGTGATCTCAGAAACAACCCGTACTGTGTATGGGAATTGCTCTTTAGCTGGCATCATCGCCCGTAAACCACGCTCAGCCAAGTTACCATGGCCGATTTCACGTCGTCCTGGAGCGCCAATCCGCTTCACTTCACCTACAGAGTAAGCAGGGAAGTTGTAGTGGAGGTAAAAATTCTTGAAGTACAAGCCAGTTGGATCTTCAACCATCTGCTCGCCGTCTTTTGTCCCTAAAGTAGTGACAACCAACGCCTGAGTTTCCCCACGGGTGAACAGAGCTGAACCGTGTGCCTTAGGCAATAGGCCTAATTCACAAGAGATCTGACGGACGTCGGTCAAACCACGACCATCGACTCGCTTTTTGTTTTTGAGGATTTCTTCACGCATCATGGTTGATTTTGCCTTTGAGAAACCTTCAGAAACCATCCCACTGGTGATCCCTTCTTCTTCAGAGATCAACTCTTCTTTCATCTGCTTTTTAGCAGCATCCAAAGCAGCGTATCGTTCCATTTTAGTGGTCACAGACAACGCTTCTTTCAAGCTAGCTTGAGAAGCAGCTGAGATTTTTTCAAGAACTTCAGCAGGAGTCACAGGAGCAATGTACTCCATTGTGGCTCGGCCAATTTCAGTAACCAGTTGCTTTTGCAATTCGATCAAAGGCTGGATAGCGTTGTGACCAAATTCCAAAGCTTCGATGATTTCTTCTTCAGTTTGCTCTTTTGCGCCAGACTCAACCATAACGATTGCGTCTTCTTTACCGACCAACAATAAGTCAAGATCGCTTTCTTTCAAAGCTTCATGGCTTGGGTTAACGACCAACTCACCGTTGATTTTCCCTACGTTGATCGCCGCAATCGGAGATTCGTAAGGGATGTCAGAGATGCATAAAGCAGCAGAAGCACCAACCATAGCAGCAATCGCTGGATTTGCGTCAGCATCGTAACTGAGGACAGTAGCGATCACTTGAGTTTCGTTTGAGAACCCAGAAGCAAACAAAGGACGCAAAGGACGGTCCATCATTCGGCTGATCAGAGTTTCCATTTCACTCGGCATTCGCTCACGCTTAACAAACCCACCTAAGATCCGGCCTTGAGAGTAGGTTTTTACTTGATAGACACAAGTAAGCGGGAAAAAATCACCGTTCGAAGGGTCTTTGGAAGAAGTCGCAGTGACCAAAACCACTGTGTCGCCATAGCTGACAACTACAGAGCCGTTCGCTTGTTTCGCGATCCGGCCAGTTTCGATGCTGAGCTTCTTACCTTGATAATCAATTTCAATTTTCTTCATGAGAACCATTTTTTTTTAGGTGAAGGCATTACTTCCGAATGCCGAGTTCTTTGATCAGTTCACGATATTGGGCAACATCGTTGTTCTTGAGGTAAGTGAGTAGGTGACGGCGTGAACCAACCAACTTCAACAGACCCCTTCGAGAATGGTGATCATGAGAATGAGTTTTAAAGTGCTCAGTCAGGTATGTGATTCGAGAAGAAAGTAAGGCAACTTGTACCCGTGTAGAACCGGTGTCGGTGTCGGATTTGCCAAATTTACTAACGATCGCTTGTTTGTCTTCTTTTGTAAGCATGATGTTTTTCCTATCCAGCGGTTAAATCAGCACCTTCGAGGGCTGATAAAAAATAGGTAGCTCCTGGCTGAATTCAAGGGTACCTACACATAAAATTTTGTTATTCTTCGTTGTCACGAAACAGCGAGGTTCCTCACGGTTCAAGTCCTCAATGCGCTCTGGGTCGAGCGATAGCTTATTCCCATGGGAAAGAGCCTCCGCTTCAACAGCGCTTGGTGAAGGCCAATGATTCCAATCAGAGAGTAACTTCGCCGGGTCCATGCAAACGTTTAATAAATCACTATGGTTCAGATTTTCCAGTTGGTCAAGACTCTGCGCATCGTCCAAATGGAACCGAGAGCCCACCAAATGGCGGGTGAGGTTACTCAGGTAAGCGGCGGTGCCTAGCCTTTCGCCCAAGTCGGCCGCCAGGGTCCGAATGTAGGTGCCTTTGCTGCAAATCACCTCAAATTTTATGACCGGCAGGTTGACTTCGATGTTGGTGATTTCAAAGATATGCACCTTGCGAGGCTTGCGCTCCACTTCTTCCCCGGCACGGGCCAATTCATACAACCGCTTGCCGTCTTGGCGAATGGCGGAATACATCGGCGGGATTTGTTCGATATCCCCTAAAAACCCTTCTAACTCAGCGACCACCTGCTCTTTGGTGATGTCTGTTGGAATCAAGCATTCGGTCAGTTCCCCTTCTTTATCTAAGGTGGTCGAGCTGGCCCCTAAGGTCAGTTCGGCGATATAACCTTTGTTGCCGTCGTTGAAGTATGGGATCAGTTTAGTCATTTTGCCCACAAAGATAGGCAAAACCCCGGTGGCCATTGGGTCCAAAGTACCTAGATGGCCCATTTTCTTTTCTTGGCAAATTTTCTTTAAACTGCGGATTGCCCCGTAAGAAGTGATCCCGGCAGGCTTATTCAGGTTAATGATACCGTCCATCAAGAGGTCATGTCTTCAAAAGGGTTTTTTAAGTTTAGGTCCACCGGTTGTTCAAAACCTGGTAAATTCAAGGAGTCTTTCCCCCAGACCAAATCATCCCCACTGGGGACCGGCTCACCGAACCGGTAAATGGTCTTGGCTTCCCCTCGTTGGGCAGCCAAATGATAGGCCTCAATGTTTCCTGACACCGCCTCTGACTTTTCTTGGTGGGCCTTCATGGCTTGGGCGCCATGTTTTTTGGTCAACATGTCGGTGGTCACGCTCGGGCTCAGCAGCACCCCGGTGGCGTTGTTACCGCCGAAGCCCTTTGAATTGATCAGCGAGGCTTGGAAATGGTTTTTATCGATTTCTTGGTGCCCTTGGCTGAAAGCTAGGTTGCTTTGGTGTACGTCCTGTGCCACTTGGTCCAGGGTGAAGATCCCAGGCAAAACCCCGTCTTCCCAGCTGCCCAAGGCGGTCATGATTTGGTCCCCAGCAGCGGTGCCGATCGAATGGCCCCAATAACACTTCGCCGCAACCACCGGCCAAGAGTCTACCCCGAAAGCCTTAGCCACTTCGTTGAGCCCATGAGACTCGGTGACTCTGTTTTGCGGGGTCCCGGTGCCGTGTGCGTGTACATAGCTATGATTCCGCAACCCTTTTTCGCCGATGATCGAGCGAGTCAAGGCCGCTGCTTTGGCGATCGAGAGGTAATTCCCCACCCCAGGTGCAGAAATTGATTTTTTGATCCCATCTGCCGCAACGAACACCCCGCCGAGGGAGCCATATATCTTGGCCCCTAGCTCAACCGCCAAGTCATCATCCATCAACAAGAAGTATTGTGCTGACTCAGCCAGGGTAAATCCACAGTTGTTTCCAAAAGGACGGCAAGCCCGGCTGTAGTCCGTGGTGGTTCGTCCGGCGGCTCGGTCTAAGTCTAGGATCTGCCCGTCTTCCGCCAAGGCGCTCATCACCCGGTAACCTTCGTACACTTCAGGGACCAAAGGAGCCTCGGCCATTCCAACCAACGCAACCCGGCTCTTCCCAGAGCTGATATCTGCGGCGGCGGCGTCTAGGTTATACAGTAAACTCGCACAGGCCCCTAAAATCCCCCCGGTGCGGCCAACGCTGCCCAATACATAGGCATTGATAAAATCAGCAGGCATTTCAGCGAGAGAAAAAGGCATTTGTTTGGTGGAGGTTCGTTTACCTAAACAGGCGGACTTCATATACCCCCCTAAACCCAAATCATCCAACTGCCCCATGGCGCTGGCAGAATAAACTGATATTTGATCAGGCCTCAGGTGCTTTTTTAACTCTTCAACATCAAACCCAGAGTTACCCACCGCATCGGACGCACCATAGAGGGACATCATCAACCCACGGGGGTGATGGTTCGAAGGGTAACAAGAGGAAAGGTCAAAACCGGTCGGCAGCTGACCACCGGTTTGGGCCAACAACTTGCGAGTGTCTGGCTGCAAAACCTTCCAAGGCTCGGTGGTGGTGACAGAAACTTTGCCGCCGCCCAAATCTTTCACATCCCAGGACAGAGGCCGTTGGTTAGGTAAATCTTTACCGGCCATTTCAAAGGTCACCCCGGCGGGTACCTTCATTTGTTTATGGTAAGGAGCCTTATCCCCGTCGAAATGGTTGCCTTCCAGCTTCCTCAATAAGGTACCTGCCTCAATCGCAGCCCCAAACTGTTGCCGAACCTTCGTAGGGTCGATTGGTGTTTTGTCTGGAGTCACCCATTGACCTGACTCATACTGAATCAACCCCATCATACTAGCGAGGGATATATAAGTCTGTTCTCCCTTATCGTCCCCAATCATATCCATCACTAACCGACGAAAAGCGACAAATCCAGAACTTCGACCTGCGGCATTTACGCCGCCAAACCCAACGATCACTGGTAGTTTCGACAAGGGATCTCCAAATTTATAAGGTTTTTGTATATCTCTACTTGATTTGCAAAGCTAACAATGAAAAGGTACGTTGATCAAGGCAAAGATGAGTTCTGTGCTTTGAAAAAGGGAGTTGAAAAGGTTTTTTATTTTTTCTTCAACTTTTCCTTTGACAAGGGGAGAAATAATATCTAGGGTTTCTCTCTTAGGCGAAAACATCCTGGGCCAGTAGCTCAGTTGGTTAGAGTACGTCCCTGATAAGGACGGGGTCGGTGGTTCGAATCCACCCTGGCCCACCAGGATTTTCACCTGTACGCATAATTGGGGGATTAGCTCAGTTGGTAGAGCGCCTGCCTTGCAAGCAGGAGGTCAGCGGTTCGACCCCGCTATCCTCCACCAATTATTTATTTTCGATAGGCGCGTAGCTCAGTGGTAGAGCACTACCTCGACAAGGTAGTGGTCGACGGTTCAATCCCGTCCGCGCCTATGAAAACTTATCTATACTCGCCGAGGAGGGAGTATCGCACCGATCAGAAGAAAAAGGCCGATTACACCGAACAAAAAAGAGGACCAAGCTCGCATTAACCGTGAGATCAGGGTTCCTAAAGTTCGTTTAATTGGAGAAGAAGGTGACCAACTAGGTGTGGTAGCCATCGATGAAGCCCTGAGAACCGCTGAGGACTTAGGGCTCGATCTGGTAGAGGTTGCAGCCAAATCCGATCCGCCGGTTTGTCGGATCATGGATTATGGTAAGTTTAAGTATGAGGCCAGCAAAAAGCAGCATGAGGCCAAGAAGAAGCAGACGGTGATTAAGGTCAAAGAAATTAAAATGCGACCGAAAACCGAGATACATGATTACCAGTTTAAACTCAAACATGCGTTAGAGTTTTTAGAGCAAGGCAACAAGGTTAAAGTCACGGTTCAATTCCGTGGCCGAGAGATGGCCTACCAATCTATGGGCATCACATTACTACGCAAGTTCGCTGAAGATTCCCAAGAATTGGGAGCCGTAGAACAGCAACCTAGGGCTGAAGGCCGAACGGCACAGATGGTCCTGGCACCAATTAAAAAGAGCTAAAGCATGGCTAAGTACAAACTTAAAACAAAATCTTCCGCTAAGAAGCGCTTTAAGATCACTGCCAATGGCAAGATCAAACGAAAAAAAGCGAATCTTCGTCACATTTTGACAAAACACAGTCGTAATACCAAACGAGGGCTTCGTAAGTCTGGATTGGTAAGTGCGGCCGACACTCCTAGCATTAAGCGGATGATGCCCTACGGCTAACTGTCGTTCAAACCAGGATAGATAACAATGGCACGAGTAAAAAGAGCGGTAAACGCCCGAAAGAAAAAGAATAGTTTTTTTAAAGCCGCCAAAGGCTACCGAGGTGGTCGTAGTCGCTTATTGCGAACAGTATACGAAGCGGTTGATAAAGCTCGACTTTACGCCTATCGTGACCGGAAAGTAAAAAAGCGTGACTTCCGAAAGCTATGGATTGTCCGAATCAACGCTGCTGCAAGGATCTGCGGATTGACTTACAGCACCCTGATTCACGGACTGAAACTTGCTGAAGTAGACATGGACCGAAAGGCCTTGGCTGAATTGGCAATCAATGACTTCGCTGCATTCGAAGCTGTTGCAAACACTGTCAAAGCTAAGCTTTCAGCCTAGTTTTTTGCCTAGCCCATAAGGCCTTTGTTCACCAAAGGTTTTGTGGGCTTTTGTTTTTCTGGCACCTGTCACGCCCCTTCTTGAGGCCCCATGAGCCAACGAAAACGCTGGGATGTTTCCAAACGTTACCTCAAACATTCCGAGTTATTCTTCCAGACCCCCACAGAGCAGATCAAACCGTTGATCGAACGGTACCTCAAAGCATTCAAAGAAGTTTTGCCCGCCATTGAAGTGATATACTTCTACGGGGACAAGGCCTTTCAGCTTGAGAAAAACCGGTTGGTTGTGCAAGCCAACCCCCCTAAACAGCTCGATTGGGCGGTTTTATCCATATTGTCCAAGGCGAGCACCCGAAAGCACCGAGTGGTCTACCATGCGGTCAAGCTCAACGACGAAAAGCAGCAATTCCTCACCCTGATCACCGAAGTCTACCGTGCAAAATTAGAAAGCTGGCTGAAGAAACCTGAAGGGATGGAATCCCAGTCGACTGCCCAAGATGCTGGACACCCTAAGTCCGGTTCGCTCAAGGCCCGTTACCGTCGCCAAAAAGAGGTTATCTTAGCGATTGAGCGGTTTGCGAAGCGGCAAAGCCCAGGGCTGTTGAAAGAAATCTCAGAACTCCCGGAGTTGGAAGAGGAAATCATCAACTTCCAGAACCAACTACTCAATGACCTAGAGCAAGCACGACTGCGCTCCAGCCAAGTCCAAGAAAAATTAATCTCAACTGAGTTATTTTTTGGCTCTGTGTTGGACGAATTGGCGAATAAACTCAGGATCAGCCAAGGGCTGTTGGACCTGCTACCCCAACCATCCCTCAAAGACTCTTCTGAATTCCAGCCACTCAGCTTGGTGGGCATCAGGCTCCGTAACCTGACCGATTTCACAGAAAGTTTAACCCAAAGCTTAGAAGCACAAGCCCATTTGCCTACAGAAAAAAATGAAAAATTCTCCGTTTTGCAGATGGTGCACCAAGCGTTAAGCGACTTTGGGCAAGTCGAAGGCACCCACAATTGCCAGTTCAAGTTCAACCAGACGCTAGACCGCTGTCACATCATGGGCGATTGCGGCGCTTTGGCCCTAGGCATGATCCGGTTGTTCCAGTTTGCGATTTCTTTACAGGAATACGAAACAAGCCCTCATGTTTTGGCTTTCAAGATCACGGGGAAGTCGATGAAAGAGGAGGTGCAGTTGCGCATCGAAGTTTCTGGTCTGCAACTTTCTAAGAAGCTCAAAGAACTGATCAGCCCCTTGGGCGTGAGCTTTGATCAGTCTCCAGCGGGGTTCGTCATCCCGTTGGCGATGCAACAAATCATCACCCGCACCTTTGGCCGGTACGGGTCGGTTACTTTTCTGGTCAGAGAGAGTGGGCGGTTAGACATCAACATCAAAATCAGCCACCCTCAGTAGACTTAAAAACCGATTGAAACACCTAGGGTTGTGATGGTCCCACCGATATCAATATCGCTCTCTACAGCTGTAGCAACAACGGTTTGTTTCACTTTCCCAGCAGTGTTGTGCACCGCAAAATGGATATCCATCAAAGGTAGGATTGAAAAACCTAACTGAGCAAAGGTTGTGGTGGTGTTGGCATCTTTAAAAGTCAAAACCGAGGTGCAGGAATCACACTGGATCTTCGTTTTGCCCAAACCAGCACCAAACGTGATGTTAATCAAAGGGATCGGTAACTGAAAAAAGACATCATACAAGTCAGTCAAAACATGAGTGGTAGAGTCCTTCAATTTGGTGTCATACTGACCAATACCAAGACCCACCATCAAAGGTAGTTTCACTTGCAAACCAAAACCTGACGGTGCTCCGTCCGCCTTTAAGTCGCTATTTTTAAAGGACTGAGCAACAGGCAAATCTGCAGCAACGGACAAAAAGTCCGCCTGTGCTGTTGCTGTGAACCCGAAGCTCATCAGAGCAGCTAAAACAAAAATCGATCGTTTGAGTCCCATTAAAGGCTCCATTATGATATGATCAAAACCGCCGGGAGCTTTTTTCCGCAAACCGGCGAGTGGGTAACAGATTCAAAGATACAAGATCAGTGCCGTTCAAGCAATCAACACCCCCCTTTTTTTGCTGGTCGAACTGTGGCCGGTTCTTTAGGTTAAAGAAAAACCTAAGCCCCCAAAGCCATGTCAAACGAACTACAACAAATCGACCAATTACAGACCGATTTGGTCGAACTTTGGCACCGACAAGACCCGAAGCTAACCCAAACTGACTTCATGGGATTGGTCGAAGCCCAGCACCTAGAAAACTTCCAGCTTTGGCACGAAGAGGACAAGGCCCGGAGCCGCACCGCCACCGACCAAGAAATCGCCAACGTCAAACGGAACATTGACCGGTTCAACCAAGCACGCAACGACCTGATCGAAAAACTCGATGAGGCCTTGCTGACCCAGCTGGCTGACCAAGGTGTTTCGTTGCCTAATCAATCGAACATCAACTCCGAAACCCCTGGCAGCATGATTGACCGTTGTTCCATCATGGCGCTCAGGATTTTTCATATGTTAGAGCAAGTGCAGCGCAGTGACGTAGACCAAGCGCACCGAGACTTGGCCGAGCACAAGGTCCAGGTGCTACGGTTACAGCGAGGGGATTTGCTTTGTTGCGCCCAGGACCTGATCAACGAAATCATTGCAGGGACCAGGCAGTTTAAGATCTACCGGCAATTCAAGATGTACAATGACCCCACCTTAAACCCTGAAGTTTACGGCGACAGCAAAGGGGACAAATGAGTTTTGAAATGATCGTCTTTGATTTGGACGGTACTTTATTGACCGCTGACTTTCAACTCACCGATGAGACCCTGGCGGCGGTTGAAAGAATCAGAGCCCTGGGCCTTCGGATTGGGGTCGCCACAGGGCGGAGCTATCTCAGTGCACAACCCTTTTTAGACCAGCTACAAATCACTGAGCCCATGGTGTTTTCAAATGGTTGTGTGGTGGACAACCCCGAGACAGGAGAGCGAGAGCTTTTGGCTGGTGTTCCCCTCGAAACAGCGCTGATCGCCTTGATGCTTTGTGACCAGTTCGGCTTGTCGGCCAAGGCCCATTTGGCTGATGGCTCGATCTTAAAAAGCAATGATACCCCTTGGCCTGGAGAAGGGGTGCATTTTGTCACTGGAGAGGTTCGTCCTCAACTCAAGGCTGAACTTGAAGAGGACCCGATCAAAATGGTTTTTTGTGGGGACTCCGAAAAGCTCCTTGCGTTCAAAGAGCGAGTCGAGCAAATCCTGGGGGCCAAGGCGCAAGCTAGGTTATTCCAGAGCCATGCTTATTATGTTGAAATGGTGAATAAAAATGTAAGCAAAGGGGATACCCTTAAAATATTAGCCCAGAAGCTCGGGCTCCAAAATGAGCAATTGATCACTGTGGGAGACCAAGAAAACGACTACGAAATGTTGAAGTACTTTGGGCTTGGGATTCGAGTGGGGACCGCTCACCCGAACTTGGCTGAGGTGTCTCAGCACCAAATTGCCCTGCCAGAAGAAAAAGGCATCGAAGAGCTTTATGAGTTACTCATCAAAGAATATGGGTTTACCGCACCCACATAAATGAGGTTTTGTTCTTGCGCCCCTAAACCGAATTTTCAGGGCAGGGGTGCAAAGAGGCTAAAACCTCGGTCAACTGAGGTACCCGTAAAGGCTTGGTCAAGTACCCAGACATCCCCAAAGCTGTACACCGCTGCCGTACGCCATCTTCGCTGTTTGCGGTCAACGCCACGATCAAGGGTGCTTTGTCTTTCATGTCTGCGATGATCCTCTCAGTGGCTTCGAGTCCGTCCATTTCAGGCATCTGAATATCCATCAAAATGAGATCAAAATCCCCAGCCACCGCCGCTTCCCAGGCTAATTTTCCGTCCATCGCCCAGGTGGATTCATAACCCAGACGTCCCAGGACTTTTTTGATCAATGAAGCATTCGCCTTGTTGTCTTCAGCAACCAGTATTTTATAAGGATAGGCCAACGCAAAGGCTTCCTTCTCTGGCAGGGGCCCCTCTCTCCTTAAGCTCTGCGGCGGCGCCATGGGCGGTGCCTGGATACGGAGGTCTGCGGTGGTGCCCTTGCCTAGCTCTGAATCAATCTGGACGTCGCCACCCATCAGACGTGCCACCTTACGCACGAGGATCAAACCGATCCCCAAACCGGGATATTTCCGGGATAACCCCGATTCAGCCTGAGCAAAAGGCTGAAACAAGTTGGCTTGATCTTCGGGCGAAATACCAATCCCGGTATCCTTCACCCACAAGCGAAGCTCCCCGTCAGACAGTTCTGCGCCCAAACTAACCTTGCCTGCGGGAGTAAACTTGATTGCGTTGTGCAACAAGTTAATCAGCATCAAGCTCAGCCGTTTCCGGTCTAAGGAAAACCACCCAAAAGCCTCTTTGAACTCGGTGACTAACTCAAGCCCCTGTTCTTTGGCCATCAATACACCCGCTTTTGATAGTTCAGCTAACAAAAGTCCTATGTCCACCGGTTCCAAGTTCAGGGCTGCATTGTCATCTTCAGCCTGCTGATACTCCAGAAGGTTCCGAATGACAGTCAAAAGGCTTTCGCTGCTGCCCTTGATGGTCTGAAGCGAGTCCACCGCACCATGAGGAAGCCCAGAGGCAAGCAAAATATCGGTCATCCCAATCACCGCATTTAAGGGAGTGCCCATTTCGTGGGTGATCATCGACAAGAAGCTCGCCTTCGCCTTGGACTCTTGTTCAGCCAAGTTTTTTGCTTCGAGTAAGGCTTCTTCTTCTAATTTCCTTGTGGTGTAATCATGTAACACCACCACCGCACCGACACTTGGTTTGGCAGGATCGCTGGGCCGCAGTGGGCGGCTGGTCGCCAACAACCATTTTCCTTCAGGGATTTTTTCGTTTTTTACGAAAATTTCCTGATTTTCGACCATCACCCCGCTGAGGGCCTTCACCATCGGGAGGTCTTTAGCAGACATCAAAGTTTTTTGATCACTTTGGTACAAACCTAAAGCGGCAGGCCATTGGTATAAGTCGTCTGACACAGATGACTGGCCCATCATCTTCAAATATCCGGCATTGCTGTGGATGGTTCGTTCTTCACGAAAAATCACCACCACTCCCTCATTGATCGAGCTGAGCACAGAGCTGAGGATTTCTTCTTGAGTCGCTAAATCTTGCTGGACATGGATTCGCTGGACTTCAGACTTGGTGAGTGCCTTTTTTGTGCCTTCGTACTGTTCTGCTTTGGTGGTTGTCCTGCGTAACTTACCGGTTAAGATCGACAAAAAGGCCCGGTCCAAGACCTGAATCAGCCCACCATCCCCCTCGGTACGAATTTGTTTTTCGCTGAACCTTAGGGTTTTCAACTTGGTCAGAGCAACCACCTGGGCGGCGGTCACATCATTAGCGATAACGCTCATTTCGCCGATCAGCTCACAGGGCTGATCTAACAATAAAATCGGTTCCCCATTTGAATATACCTGCGCTCTGCCTTCCAAAATTAAGTAGATCCATTCATTTTGTTGCCCTTCTTCCAAAACCACTTCGCCTTGATCAAACCAAACTGTTTGGCAATATTGGACAAAAGAAGTCAACGATTCAGCCGATGAACGGCTGAAGTGATTCGACCCCTGAAGAGCCTTCACCAACGAAAAAGGGACACAGCTAAACTCTGACATTTTTTAACCTTTGGGTGCAATTCCACGCACACTAGACTGGACAAACCCAATAAACCGCTCCCAAACTGCGGGAGCACCTGGTTGATTGATGATATCTTTTAAAGCCATTGAAGGCACTTTTTTTGATGAAAAATATCGATTATATACATCCTGAATCTGGCCAACCTGCTCAGCATTAAAACCATTCCTAGAAATACCTACTCGGTTAATGCCATAAATCATCCCCCTAGGTCCAGTACACATACAGTATGGTGGAACGTCCTGGAAGCACGCCGTCATGCCGCCGACCATTGCATATGAGCCCACCCGAGTGAACTGGTGGTAGGCGGATAAACCTCCGGTTACAATATAGGAACCAAACCGCACGTGTCCGCCCAAGGTGCTGTTGTTGGCGAGCATGCAATAGTCCCCAATCTCTGTATCATGGGCGAAATGGCAATACACCATGATTTGGTTATGGGAGCCGATTTGGGTTACACCAGGTTCGCCATGTTTATAAGTGCCTCGATGGATTGAAACATATTCCCGGATGTCGTTTTCGTCACCGATTTTCACCAAGCAGTCATCAGCCCAATGTTCTTTATCCTGCGCAGGCATACCGATCGAGGTGTATGCGCCGATCCTATTTTTTTTGCCAATCGAGGTTTTACCTTGCACAGTCACAAGGTTACCGATCACGGTATCGTCTCCGATGGTGACATCTGGCCCGATGACAGAATAGGGGCCAACAGACACGCCGCTGCCTAGTTCCGCTTTGGGGTCAATGATCGCAGTGGGGTGAATCAAAGGTTGCTTCATGACACCTTAAGGGAGAGAGGAAAGACCAAAATGAGGTTCCCAGTCACGGGTAACCAGTTCAAGACCTGCAGAGCGCAACACTTGGTCCATTTCTTTGGGGCTACGCTCATCATTGATTTCAAATTGTTCCAAAGCCGCTTTGGGGTTAGCATAACCGCCGGGCTCTGTTTTTGAACCTGCACTGATCGAAGTGACCCCCAACGGAATCATGTGGTTGCGAAAGTGTGGGGACTCTCGGGTCGACAAAGCGAGCTCGAAATTTTCATTGAAAATCCGGTACGCCAAAATCAACTGGACCAACTCCCGGTCGGTGACTGGCTGGTCTGGGGAAAACCCTATTTTTGCAGGTCGTAGCCTCGGGAAAGAAATCGACAGGCGAGTTTTCCAATATTTTTTTTGTAGATAGCTGGCGTGTAAGGCGACATAAAAGCTGTCTAACCTCCAATCATCCAGACCCAACAAAACCCCTAGCCCCATCTTATGCACCCCTGCCCGGCCCAACCGGTCTGGTGTTTCTAAACGCCACCTGAAGTCTCGCTTTTTTCCTTTTTTATGGAACTCTGGGTACCTTGGGCCGTAGGTTTCCTGATAACACATCACCCCATGTAACCCTTGCTGGGACAAAAAGTGATAGTCTTCTTCAGGTAGAGGCTGAACCTCCATCGACACCTGTGCAAAGTGCGGCCGTATCCAGCTGATCGCCTCGGTTAAATAGTCACGGGCTTGTTTTTCCGAGAAATCGCCGGTCACCACCAAAACATGCTCCACCCCCATGGCCTTCAACACCGCAATTTCCGCCTCGACTTGGGCTTGATTGAGCCGAGTCCGAGGCAAAGGAATTTCTTTGGAAAACCCACAATAGGAGCAGCTGTTGATACACTCGTTGGATAAATACAAGGGGGCATAAAGCTGGACCGTTTTGCCAAACCGTTTCCGGGTTAAACTTTGGCTGATCGCCGCCATTTCTTCCAAAAAGGGAGCTGCCGCCGGGCTGATCAAGGCCAAAAAGTCTTTGGGAGTGCCTACCCCGGGGTGGCTGAGTGCTTGCTGCACGTCAGCCTTTGTGATCGAGGCTAATAAAGCGGCGGTATCATCCCAAGGGTGCTGGTCGTATGTATCCGCAAAACTGGTTAAGCTCTGTTTTTGGTTCATCAGTCTTCTAAGAAAGAGGTCAAAGGGCTTGAGGCAACCGCAGCACGTCGAACCTGCCCTAATTTTGCCTCAAAACCCAAACGCCCTGCTTGGACCGCTAGTTTGAAGGCCAACGCCATCTGAACTGGATTTTCGGCGACCGCAATCGCTGTGTTCACCAACACAGCGTCGGCACCCATTTCTAGGGCCTGCGCCGCTTGGGAAGGCGCACCAATTCCAGCGTCAACCACAACCGGTAGGTTTGATTCCCGGATGATAATTTCTAACATGCTTGCCGTACTGAGACCTTGATTTGAGCCAATCGGTGCCCCCAAAGGCATCACAGCCGATGCACCAGCGGACTCAAGGGACTTGCAAAAAACAGGGTCCGCATTGATGTAAGGCAACACCACAAACCCGAGCTTCGCTAGCTCTTCGGTTGCTTTCAATGTTTCGTGGTGATCAGGCAACAAATACCGAGGGTCGGGGTGGATTTCTAACTTAATCCAGTCCGTCTCCAAGGACTGCCTCGCTAACTTAGCAGCCAACACAGCTTCAGCGGCGGTACGAACCCCACTGGTGTTGGGCAACAAGTTCACTCCTGGCTGAGAGACCTGTTTCACCATGTCGTCCGACCGGTTCTCAGGGTCAAATCGTTTGAGTGCTAAGGTGACCAAATCGCTACCTGAAGCAGCAATGGCATCGGCCATCAGTTGGCTAGAGCCAAATTTCCCTGTCCCCAAAAACAGCCGAGACCCAAAGGTGCGCCCTGCGATGATTAAAGGTTCACTCAAGAGGCCTCCACTTGGCTCAAGATGGCTGCCAATGCACCTTCAGGGTTTTGCGCTGCCCAAACAGCACCCAACAATGCAGCGCCATCAAAACCCATTTCGCCGATCAGCTCAAAACGCTCAGCGATAATCCCGCCTAAGGCAAAGACTTCGGTGCCTTTAGGTTTATGTACCAAGGCTTTACGGACGTCCTCGGGCTCAAAACTAGGGATGTGCCCAGGCTTTGAGATCGATTCAAACACGGGGCTCAGCAACACTCGGTCATAGTCTCCCAAGTGCTCAAGCTCGTTAGGGTCATGGCAAGCGGCACCAATACGAATGCCCGCTTCTTTGAGCGGGGCAAACCATTTGTGAGCCTCAGGTTTCTTTTTTTCACCAAAATGCACCCCAGCGGTTTTGAACTTCAACGCTAGCTCAGGGTGACCATGAATCCAAATCCGAGACAAATGTTTGGGGTCCATCGCTGCTAACATCGACTCAATCCCTTCGGCGTCCCAACCGGGTTTGCGGATACTCAATTCAAAGCCCGGTTGCTCTAGGAATTGATTGAGTAACCCAAGCTCACCTTCAAAAAGGTCGGGGCCAGAAACCAACAGGACTTTCATTTATAGATCCTAGAGCCTTCAGCTTTAAACTGAGCAGACTTTTCTGACATTCCCTGGTCCAAAGCAGCACCCTCGTCTATCGCCTTTTGAGCGGCATAAGCCCGCACTTCTTCGGAGATCTTCATGGAGCAAAACTTAGGGCCACACATGCTGCAAAAATGAGCCACCTTGGCCCCTTCGGCAGGTAGAGTTTCATCATGAAACTCCAACGCCCGTTCTGGGTCCAAAGACAAATGAAACTGATCTAACCAACGGAACTCAAACCGAGCCTTGGACAGGGTGTTGTCCCTGTACTGAGCCGCCGGGTGCCCCTTGGCCAAATCGGCAGCGTGAGCGGCCAATTTATAAGTAATCACACCTTCTTTCACATCCTGCCGGTTCGGCAGCCCCAAATGTTCTTTTGGGGTCACATAACACAACATGGCCGTCCCATACCACCCAATCTGGGCGGCACCGATCGCCGATGTGATATGGTCATATCCAGGGGCGATGTCTGTAGTCAACGGCCCTAAGGTATAAAAAGGAGCTTCGTGGCAATCCACCAACTGCTTATCCATGTTTTCTTTGATCAACTGCATCGGGACATGCCCAGGGCCTTCGATGATCACCTGAACATCTTGCGCCCAAGCCTTCAAGGTCAGTTGCCCTAAGGTTTCTAACTCAGCCAGTTGGCAGAAATCGTTGGCATCAGCCAAACAGCCAGGCCGGAAGCCGTCACCTAAGGATAGAGCCACATCATATTGAGAGGCAATTTCGCAGACTTCGTCAAAGTGGGAGTACAAGAAGTTTTCTTCATGATGGGCCAAACACCATTTGGCCAAAATCGCTCCACCTCGGCTGACAATACCGGTCAATCGTTCTGCACTGCGGTGGATAAAGCCTAACCGTACCCCGGCGTGGATGGTGAAATAATCCACCCCTTGCTCTGCCTGCTCAATCAAGGTGTCACGCATGACTTCCCAAGTGAGGTCTTCAGCCACACCGGACACTTTTTCTAAGGCCTGATAAATCGGAACGGTCCCGATAGGCACCGGCGAATTACGAACAATCCACTCTCTGGTTTCGTGGATATGCTTGCCTGTGGATAGATCCATCACCGTATCAGCACCCCAACGGAACGCCCAGACGGCTTTTTCAACTTCTTCTTCAATCCCGCTGGTCACGGCAGAATTCCCAATGTTCGCGTTGATCTTCACCAAGAAATTCCGGCCGATGACCATCGGTTCCATTTCTGGGTGGTTGATGTTCGCTGGCAAGATCGCCCGACCGGCTGCAATTTCATCTCGTACAAACTCGGCGGTGATCACCTCGGGGATTTTCGCCCCAAACCCTTCTCCTGCATGGCGTTTTGCCAGCTCAGGGGATAAGATCCGTAGTTGTTCAATCTGTTGGTTTTCCCGGATAGCGGCATATTCCATTTCAGGGGTGATCAACCCCTTGCGAGCATAATGCATCTGACTGACAGACTGGCCTTCTAGGGCTTTCAAGGGCTTGCGGGTGTTGGTAAACCGGATTTTGTCTTTTTGTTCGTCAGCATGGGCAGATTGAGCAAATTTAGAGCTCGGGCCGTCCAATTGGGCCACGTCCTTTCGTTGTTTAATCCAATCTTCACGTAACGGAGCCAAACCAACTTGGATATCGATTTTCACATCCGGGTCCGTATACACGCCCGAAGTGTCATACACCGTCACGGGGTGATTGTAGCCAGCGTCCTGTGGGCCAGAGCCTTCAGGGTTGGTCAGTTGGACTTCACGCATCGCCACTTTAACCCCTGGCAAAGTGCCTTCAACATAGATCTTCTTTGATGCGGGAAACGGTGACTCTGTGATGCTGTGCCCCTGTGGGCGGGCTGCTTTTCGGTTTAAGTCATTCATCTTCAGCCACCTTGGGTCGGTTCAATGATTAAGATTTGGTCGTTTGGTTGTAATTGGTATTCATCCCAGTCTTCCTTGGCCACTACCTCTTGGTTGAGTGCAACAGCCACCCCTTTTGCTTCAAAAATGCCGGCTTGCTTCAAAAACTGAGCTAAGGAGCCGCCGTCAAAAGGGGTTGATTTTGAATTCACTAATAATTGCATAGCTTTACAAGGTTGATATCTTGATTACCTAGAACGGTCTTTATCCTAACCAAATTGGGTTTTATGCGCAATGGGTAGAGCACTTTGGTTCTTGTCAGATTCTTCCATAAACCGTTAGTTTAACCTTGCAACCTAGGAGAATCGGATGAAAAAACAGGCACTCTTACAACAGTTTCCTTTTTTAAAAGCCTTCCAAGACGAGCTCGACCCAACGAGCCCACACCACCCTCAACTGGTCACCATCCCTAAAGGGCAAGTGATCTTCGAGGCCAACGACCCCTGCACCATCATCCCCCTATTGGTCGAAGGTGAGATCCGGGTGTTCAGTTTGGGCGAGACAGGCCGAGAAATGACCTTGTACCGAATCCACCCCGGTGAATCCTGTATTTTGTCCATTTCCAGCCTGCTGAGCCAATCCAACATCCCGGCCATCGCCCAGGTTGAAAAAGAAATCACCGCTTTGGTGATCCCGGCGCCGTTGTTTTTAAAGTGGATGGATAAACACGAGCCGATTCGTCACTTTGTCTACGCCTTGATCTCAAAAATGCTGGCCAACGTCATCACCACGGTGGACGAAGTCGCCTTCCGCCGGTTAGACGAGCGTATTTTGGAGCTGTTAGAAGCAAACACCGATGATGCCCAGGCCATCCACATGACCCATCAACAAATAGCGATGGAGTTGGGCAGCAGCCGTGAAGTAGTCAGTCGTATCCTGAAAGACTTTGAACATAAAGGAAAAGTTGAGCTTGGCCGTGGGTTAATTTACCTGAAGTAAAAAAAAGTTTTCCTTGTGTGACAATATCACTGTGTTGAGCTTTCCGCTTTGTTACCTTGGACACAGAGAGGATGATTTACATCCCGCTCATATAACCTTTATACGGAGAATGTCATGAAAACTAACATCGGAATTTCTGATCGCGTCCTCAGAGTGATCATTGGCGTTGTTATTGGCGCTGTTGGCCTACATTTTGGCAGCTGGTTTGGCTTCATCGGCTTGATCCCTTTTGGAACTGCTTTTGTGGGCACTTGCCCATTATACCTACCTATCGGGCTGTCTACTGTCGGTAAAGATTAACTCAGCTACCGACTGACGGAAAAAGGGGTTTCGAAAAAAACCCTTTTTCCCCCTGCCCCTTCCTCCTGTTTTACATTTACCTCAAATAAAGCCATACTTCCCAACGGAGTTATACCAACCTCTTGGTCAGAAAGTCATGGTTACGATCCAAACAGAACGTTTCCTTCAGTTACCCACCAGTCCCCGTTTTTTTCAAGGGCTCACTGCTGGGCTATCGCCCATGTTCTCAATCTACAGGGCGGCTAATCTACCCCAGGTTTGGGCCAGCACCGATGGGCTCAATGGTGATAAGCTCCATGTTTTACAAAAACTTTTTCAACCTGTGGCCGACCTGTGGCGAAAAATCAACCAACAGGCGGCGACTTTAGACGTTCAAAGGTTAGGGTAAATGAAGTTCTTGATGTTGGTTTTCAAAATATTGTTGTTCCTGTTTTTTGCTGCAGTGACAGCCTTTACCTTTGAGACAGAGCAAGCGGTTGGGATCATCCTTTTGGTCTCCCTGGTGATGGCTCAGTTGTGGTTTTTATCCAAACGAATCAAGCGCACCACTTCGACAGCGGACATCACTGCAAACACCGCACGGACAGCTAGCGTGATCAAAGGGCTGGCGGACCAATCAAAAAAGCGGCGTCAGCAAATCATCTCCCAGGCAGCAGCGGCAACGGCGGCAACGGCGACACCTCCGGCACCGACACGAAAGCCAAGAGCCCCTAGAAAAATGGTCACCCCGGTTGCTGTCGAGGAGACTCAACCCATCGACCCTTCATTGTTTTCTAAGTTCCAACAAAGCTTAGACCAGACAGACGACGACCCCTTTGAAACCGATGAGGCCGCCGACGTGGTGGTGAACCTTTCCAAGACAGCGCCTAAGGCCACAGCCAAGGCAGCAGCACAGCCGCCGATCAAACCAGTGGCGGCAACCAAAGAGCCGACCGGTGCAGGCCCAGTGAAACCTAAAATGCGCAACCCATACGCCGGTGCGGCCTTGCCTCCGACCATCAAAACCAACGGTCCGACGCTCAAAACAGCCGCTCCGACAACCCAAATGAACACCCCGACGCTCAAGCCCACCCCCAGCAAAGAGACCCAGGACAACCACTTGATGGATCAAGTGCCCGCCGAGCCTTTAGGGGATTTGTTTGATCACATTGACGAAGTGGCCAGCGCAAAAGAGGCCGCCAAACCAGTGACCCCCAAACCGAGGCGGCCACAACAGGACACCCAGTCGGGCTATTCCCCTCTGGAATCCAATGAAACCCTTGATTTACAAGGCTTCGATGATTTAGAAGCCCCGGAAGGGCAGATTGCCTCGTTGCAATTGAAGGCGGCAGAAAAAGCGGTCCGGGAAGGACAACACCCAAAGGCCGCTGAAATCGCCACGGAATGGCTCAAGGGAGAAGGGAAAGGCAACAAGGATCTATCAGAGACCCTCCCGTTCATCGAGCTGGCCTCAAAAGCATTGTGGCAGACCAAAGACTACCGAGGGCACTTGAAGCTGTGGGAGTCGGTGTTTGGCTCCTTTGTCCCTAAAAATTCCAAAGAATACCTGCCTCTGCTTGAGGAAAGGATTGATGAATATGTCAAAGTGGACCTAGAGGAACAGGCGGTGCCCTTTTTGCTGACCGCCTTGTCTGTCTACAAAGCCCAAGAAGACCACCTGCGCATGGAAGGGGTTTATATCTCCTTAGAAAAGGCCTACACTCGTCTCAAAGACGACAAAGCCTTGGCCCAATGTTTAAACGGACACCTCGGGGTCAAACGGAAACTCAAAGACTACCCCGGCCAGCTGGAGTTGCTCGACGAATTGGGCAAACGGCTTTATGACCAAGGCAACCAGAAAGCGAGCCGCCAGTGTTATGAAGAAAGTTTGGTGGTGAAACAACAAATGGCAGCAACACAATCATAGGCCGTTATGGACTACAAAATCACAGACAAACAGCGGATTTTTGGTGAGTTTTTCCGGGTAGACCGGGTCAAGCTCACCCAAGATTGTTACCACAGTGAACCCATCGAAGTGGTCCGGTATCACCTCGAGCGGCCTGAAGTGGTCGCCGTGATCTTAGAAAACACAGACCGTGACACCATCGTGATGGTCCAACAGTTTCGCTACTCCTCGACCAACCACAGCCAGACCAACGGCTGGACCTTGGAGATTGTCGGCGGTTTGATCGACCCTGGCGAAAGCCCACAAGAATGCGCCGTCCGGGAATCCTTAGAAGAAACCGGGTACCGAGTCAACAAACTAGAACCCTGGACCGCCTTCCACCCCACCTTAGGGGTTTCCAACGAATTCATTCATTTATATTACGCCCAAGTAACCGACCAAGACAAGATCGAGTCCGGCGGCGGCTTAGCCCACGAAAACGAAGACCTACAGGTACTCGAACGCCCCTTAAAAGACCTTCTAGCCGAAGTCCACTCCGGCGAACTCACCGACTCAAAAACCATCATAGCGTTGTTGTGGCTGGCTTTAAAGAAGCAGATGGAGGGGTGAAGGGGGGACAGTTTGGCCACCCTCGGGGGTGAAGGTAGAGGGTTGTTTTCACAAAAGTAAAACTGGATTTTTCTTTAGTTGAATAATACCCATCGCCTCTATAACTACCCCCATTTTCTGAAGTTTTTATTTTTAAAAACCGAGTGACAGCATAAAGCGGCCCCCACCAACGGCTCAAAGAACAAACGCTGGCTGTAGCCTACCAGGAGCAAAACCCACTTTAGAATTTGGCAGCATAAAGGGAACTTGGATCTATCTTAAAAAGAAGGGGATTGCTTCAGAACCATTGGGTCCATCATATTCCTCGTCACATCCAGTAGGTCAATATTTACTTCAGCAACAGCTTTACCTTTCGTATTATTGATTTCCGAAGAAACAAGCTAAATACACTCAACTACGATGTTCTAATTTTCTGCCTTCCTCGAGAACTGCATTTTTTGGTTCTATATTTTCAAATACAACATCTCTAAGCTCAGTACCCTTAAAATCAATAGATTGTATTACTGAACTGGAAAATCTTGAGTTTAAAAAAGACGCTCCATAGAATGAAATTCGATCAATTTTAGAATCTATAAACCTTACATTCCTTGAGCTGGAATTAGAAAAATCCGCCCCAGATAAATCTGAATTTCTAAACTCACAATCAACCATAGCTGTTCCTCGAAACGACAAATATGATAACTGGCTGTCAGAAAACAAACAATTATTTAAAGCTGAGTTTTTAAAGTAGGCTCCTTCTAAGTTAGCTCCCGTAAAATCACAGCCTGTCAAAACAAGATTGTCAAAACAAACGCCTTGTAAATAAGATTGACTAAAATCAACTGCTTTAAAAACACAATCTGAAACAACAGCCCCGTTCAAATTAGCTTCACCTAGCCTTGCAGAGGTAAAATCACAACCAGTCAAATCAGTGTTTGATAAATCCAAACCTCTTAAAGATGCAAGCTTTAAACTTGCCCCTTGAAGTCCAATTTTACTAAATGAACAAGATTCGAAGGTCGATTCACTCAAATTTGCATTTTGAAAATCTACATTTTCGAGATATGCGCCTGTAAAGTCAGCACGCATCAAATTTGTTCTTTCAAAGTTGGTAGATATTAAAATTGCACCCCGTAAACTTGCCCCTGTCAAATTTGCTCTTTCCAGATCAGTAGATCTTAAAACTGCCCTCTGTAAATTTATTCCTTCTAACTTTGCTCCGACGAGTACTTTTCCAGAAAGATCGACACCTTCTAGATCGGCATTTTCCAGTACTATTCTACCGTAAACATCTGTAACAAACTCTAAACTCTCGTTTTGGTCTATTAGATAATGACTCTGCCCTAGTAATAGCTTTTCTGAGGTGACTTGGGGATTTTCAGATTTATTAGAGATTAAATCGTCAGCCATTGAAACACTACCAGTACCGAAGATTTCAGTTCTGATACCGAAGAAATTTAGTAGAAATTGAATTCCTATAATCAACAAGAATACGCCAACTGAACTTGACCAGTAATATTTTGGCAATAATAGCAAAGACAGCCCAGCATAGACAAATACCCCTCCAAGCATTGGGATCGGAATTGCCTCTAAATATTTTAAAAAAACCAAGCCACCTGCACGTTTCATGAATGGCTTAAATGATAGTCGATGCGTAATCATAAAAATATAGATGGTAATTAACAATGCACTTAAAATAACAGATACGATGACTTCTATTGAATCTAGAAATTTCATTTTTTAAAACCCTCGATGTATTTTAGGGTATGTTTTCCGCAAACCGAAGCAAGCCCGCCCAATAGAAAGTTGCCCGCATACGCATTGGATAAAACATCAAATAAATCAGGGCTAAACAACTCTACCCCCCCGAAAAGCATTGCTAACAGGGACACTGTATAAAAAATACCAGTTCCTAAATACGCTTTTATCGCGTTAATATTGCCTTCGCGATAAATTGTTCTAATTTTTTCTTTTTTGATCGCTTCAATAACTGCAATTTTCGCATTAACCTTAGCCGTCCATAACCTTTGATGCGCCTTTTCCCCGGGTGATATTTGCATCTTTTTATAATCAGCAGGTACTTTATTTTCCCCGGGTGCTATTTGCATCTTTTTATTGTCAAAAGGTATCTTACTATTTCCCATTGTTTTGGCTCGCCGTAAATTGGAATTTTCTAACTCATTACTTGGTCAAGCGACTTTAAATCCGAGGACACGTTCCTTACTTTATGCTATAGACCACGGTAGAACTGGATAGACAATCAGGGTTAGGCTCACAAGAGCGACTCTTCCTTGCATAGGTGACCATGTTATCCAACTGGTGTCAAGGCGTTGAAAGTTTCTATTCAGACGGGACCCGAAGCAGTGGAATTGCTGGTTGGTATCTGGGGCTGAAGGCTGGGCTGCTCTAAAATGGGGCTTTGAAGTCTGGCGAGATTGCTTGTCGTTTGAAGGCGGTTTAGGTTATTGTCCCTTGTGAACCGGGAGCTTTAGCCGGGGCTTGGTTTCGTGGTGGACGGCGTTTCTCAGGAGATGCACACAGGAGGCAAACACCTCTGCCAAGTGTTCCAACTGCGCTTCAACCGTGAGCCCGGCTAGCTTCACTTCCACATCCCTATGCAGGCTGTCCGCAATAGATATGGCGTTGGCGGCCATCTTCTTGAGGATTGGGGAAAGGGGCTGTAGGTGTAGACAGGCCAGGGCTTCTTGGACTGCTGGGGTTGGTTGGCTGAGTAATGTCTCTACCTGAGCCAACTTTTCTTTGGACACCTTCAAGTAAGTCCTCGCCCCTGGTTGCAGCTCTTCGGTTTCAAGCAGGCCCTTCAAGGCGTCTGATTCTATTTGATACAGGTCTTGAATTTCACCGAGCCAAGCAAGATTTATCATGAAAAAACACCGATGCTCGACAGCTCTGATCACAGATTTCTCTAGCTTAAAGGCCGGGCGATAGTTTATGCTGTAGGCGTAAAATCCAATGAATGACAAACCAACACAGGACCTCTAGAGACTCAGATGAGCAAACCCACCCGTTTTCCAGCCCAACATCACCAAATTGCCGTTGAGGCCGAAAAAAGAGGTTTTGACCAACAAGCCCATGTACCGGCTGTTTCGTTTTTAAGAGCCCTGGTTGCCTCTCGGACAAACATCAACATTCTAGAGCTAGGCTCGGGTTTGGGGTTATCAACCTGTTGGTTTTTAGACGGGATGGATGCCCACAGCACCCTCACCAGTGTGGAAAACAACGCCGATTTTGTCCAGTTCATCAAACAAACGCTCGGGTCAGACAAACGCCTGAATTTAGTACACCAAGACGGAGAAGAAACGATCAAAACGCTACAGCCAGCCAGTTTTGATCTGATTTTTGCCGATACCTGGCCAGGAAAATATTCGTTGCTGGACGAGACATTGTCTTTGTTGAAAAACAGAGGTGTCTATTTGATTGACGACATGCTCCCCCAGCCCAATTGGCCGGAAGGTCACGCTGAAAAAGCTGCCTCTCTGGCCCAATCTTTAACAACCCGAAAAGATCTAATGATCAGTCGAATGGATTTCTCTACAGGTCTTTTTTACTGTGTAAAACAAGAATAAAAAAAGGTCCTACTCCCCTGAGGGACAGTCACATCCCTGGTGTTTCCAGGGCAGCCGCAGCGGCTAGTTCGGTCAATAGGGTTTGTTTATCAGTGGAGCTGAGGAAGCTTTGATTGATCGAGTTGCGGCAAATCTGATGGATTTGTGCCCAACGGAGCCCTAACGAATCTTTGGCCCATAAGTACTCCTTCATCAACTCAGTCCGAAAAAAACCTGGATCGTCTGAATTCAGACAGAGTTCAAACCCCCGGTTGATGTAATCAGCCAAGGGGTGGTCTTCGAGCCGGGTCAATACCCCGGTGGTGACGTTGGAATGGGGGCAAAGATCCAGGCCGATGTTCTTTTCTAAGATCAACGATTCGACCGCTCCCCCTTGGGTGATCCCAAGGGCATGGCCAATCCGCTCCGCGCCCAGCAGGGTGACTGCATCGAAGATACTGGATTCCCCTGACGTTTCACCAGCGTGGCAGGTCGCCCGTAGGCCCTGCGCTTTGGCCCAGGCGAAGGGCTCGCAGAAGTCTCTCGCCGGGAAGTTGGCTTCGTCACCCCCAAGACCAACCCCAATCACCAAGCCAGTGGTGTCTAAAGCGGCTAGCTTAAAGGTCTGCCAGACTGCGTCCAACCCAAAGTTTCGGGGGCCATCAAAGATCAGCTTGATTTTGGGGCCACCTTGAGTCTCTGCTTCTTGGGTCGCTCGGTGGATTTCGCTGAGCATTTCACCAAAGTCGATCCCTCGGTTCACGAAAAAACTAGGGCTGAGCATCACCTCGGCGTACCGAACCCCCTGGGTATTCAGGCTATTCAGAGCCCTTTGGGTCAACCGGTAAAAATCCCCTGGATCGGAGAAACTAAAAATCACCGCCCCAAAACATTTCAGGAAGGCAGGGAAGCTGGTGAACCCAAAGTGAGCTACCATCTCCTGGTCCCTTTGTATGGTCCAGGTGCCTTGAGCTTTTGTCATTTCCCGCCAAAACGCCAGATCCACGAAGCCTTCCAAGTGGACATGTAGCTCCACCTTAGGCAAGGCCAACAGCCGCTTTTCAGTGGAAAATTCAGCGGTCTGAATCAGGCTCATAATCTTCCATTGCCTGCAACAGGCCATCTAAAGTTTGTGGGTCGGCGGTGACGGTTGGGGTGAGCCCGGCTTGTTGGATCGCCTCGGTGGTGATTTGGCCAATCGAAGCGATTTTGGGCAGCACAGCAGGCAGCTCGCCTAAAATCAATTTGAAGTTGTTGACCGTGGAAGCGCTGGTGAAGGTGATCCAGTCCAGGTCGCCAGTCGCCAAAGCCGCCTTCAACGCCTCTTTATTCCCGAGAGCTGGCCGGTTTTGATACACCGGTGCTACCTGGACCACCGCCCCAAACTGAAGCAACTGGGCGGGTAACCATTCTCTGGCAACCAAAGCACGGGGGAAGAAAATTTGGGTTCCTTGGGACACCTGCCCCTGCAGGCTCTCCACCAGCGATTCGGCCTGAAAAGTCTTTGGTACGAGGTCAACACTCCACCCTTGTTTGTCCACTTGCCTAGCGGTTTTTTTCCCAACCACCGCAATTTTCAGCTTGGTAGGCAAGGGAACACCCAAAACAGCAAGCCGCAACGCCGTTTGCAACACAGCATTGACGCTGGTGAACAGCATCCAATCAAAGGTATCAATCTGGGCGGCGGCTTCGTCAAAAGCGGCCCAAGAATCAGGGGGGAGCAGTTCGATGGTCGGGACCGCCTGGACAATCGCCCCGGCGGCACTCAACATCTTTTGGAGATGGTCAGGGCCTAAGGAATCCCTGGTACTCAGGATATGTTGGCCCTGCAATCCCATGTCAGTGGGTCTCGATGCCCAGATCGCTCAGGATTTTTCGAGCACCTGCAGCAAGCAAGTTCTCCGCAACTTTGGTGCCTACAGCAGCAGGGTCAGACGCTGGACCAGACTCTTTCAGGCGGATCAGCACTTCCCCTTCAGGGTTGGAAACCAACGCTTCGATGTGGATCGTGTCGCCGTCCAAATGGGCTTGGCCAGCAAAAGGCACTTGGCAACCGCCATTGAGCCGTTTCATCACCGCTCGTTCGCAGGTGGCGATGGTATCGGTGTCCTTGTGAGACAAAGGAGCCAGCAAGGCTAAGGTTTCGGTGTCTCCAACCCTTGTTTCAATCCCCACGATCCCTTGGCCCAACGCAGGCAAACAAATCTCATGGTTTAATCGTTCTTTAATCCGGTCGAACATTTTCAAACGAATCAATCCGGCGGCAGCCAAAATAATGGCATCGTACTGACCTTCGTCAAGCTTACGTAACCGGGTGTTGACGTTGCCCCGTAAGGACTCAATCTTCAAGTCAGGCCTCGCTCGTTTGACTTGAGCGGCCCGGCGCAGGCTGCTGGTTCCGACCACCGCACCTTGGGGTAAGTCGAGCAGCGAATCATATTTATTACAAACAAAGGCATCGTCTGGCACTTCGCGCTCGGTGATGACCGAAAGCTCCAACCCTTCAGGCAGGTATGCAGGCACATCTTTGAGGGAGTGCACCGCGATATCCGCCTTTCCAGCCAACATCGCCACTTCCAATTCTTTCACAAACAACCCCTTCCCACCAATTTTGGACAAAGGAGTGTCTAAGATGATGTCCCCTTGGGTCTTCATCTTGAGTAATTCAACGGTGACATCTGGGAAGTGTTTCACAACGGTGTCAGCAACCCAGTCGGCCTGCCACAAGGCTAGGGCACTGTCTCGTGTAGCAATTATTAGCTTTTTTTTCATTGTAGTTTTAAGACTTTTTTAGGGATATGATCCTCGGCCTCGGCCTTTAGATCAAACAGTTCGTTGAGCATGGCCGAATATTCTTGGCCTTTGTGGTTTGATTCTCTTGCTGTTTGTTTCAGCATCACGGTCGGTTGATGCAGGATTTTATACGCCAAGCCATTGACCGCAGCCCGTAACGCTCGTTCTTGTTTGCCTGTCAGCTCGCCCATCTGGCTCAGAGCCTTGTCAAACTCGGCCTGGGCTAAACCCAAGACTTCATCCCGCAAATTCTTGATAGTCGGGATTACATCTAAAGTGGCCCGCCAACCGTCGACCGAGTCCAGCTCTTCTTCGATGATCACTTGGGCCTTTTCTGCCTCTTTGTGTCGCTGGGTCATGTTTGCATCCACGACATTTTGTAGATCATCAATGTCGTATACAAAGGCTCCAGAAACCTCATTGATTTCAGGGTCAATATCCCGAGGCACGGCGATATCAATCAAAAACATCGGCTTTTGCTTGCGCCGTTTCATCGATGATTCAATCATCGGGCGAGACAAGATAAACCCTCTCGCACCGGTCGAACTGATCACAATATCGGCGGACTCTAAATTTTTATCCATCTGTTCAAACCGGATGGCCGAACCGTTGAACTTTTCGGCTAAACTCACCGCCCGACTGAATGTCCGGTTGGTCACCAACAGGTGGCAGCATCCAGCTTTCAATAAGTTCGCAACCGCCAGTTCAGCCATTTCACCGGCACCGATGATCAAGATGGTTTTGTCGGACATGTCATCAAAAATGCGCTTTGCCAGCTCCACCGCCGCATAAGAAATCGACACGGCAAACTTGGCAATCGCTGTTTCATTACGGACCCGCTTAGCGGTCATTAACGCCCGGTTAAACACCTGATTGAGCAAAAAGCCACAACCCCCGGCTTCTACGCTGAGATGAAAAAAGTCTTTGATTTGCCCGGTGATTTGAGGTTCCCCTACCACCATCGACTCCAACGAACTGGTCACCCGGAAAATATGTTGCAAAGCATCCCGACCAAAGGCCCGGCTCATGTGCACTCCCGTTTCAATGGACTCTTCAAGGGCCAGGAAGTCAAACAACCCCTGCTCTACCTTATCCACCGCTTTGATCGGGTTCTCAGACTGGAAATAAATTTCTACCCGGTTGCAAGTCGAAAGCACCATCACTTCCCCCAAATCGCCAGCCCGTTTGAGGTAGGCTATCAGATCTTTCACCTGAGCTTCAGGAACCGCCAACTTCTCACGGATTTCTACCGTCGTATGTTTGTAGTTTGAGCTTAAAACACCAAGTTTCATGAGAGTGCCTCTTTAATCCGCTCCACAGCTGCCTGTGGACTTAATTTCTCTTGTTCGCCGGTTTGGAAGTCTTTTAAAGTGACCACCCCCGACTTGATTTCATCTTCACCTAAAATCGCCACAAACCTTACCCCTGCTTTGTCCGCTTGCCGAAACTGGCTTTTCATTGAGCTACCGGCAGGGTCATAGCTACAGCCTATCCCAAGCTCCCTAACTTGCGCCACTAACTTACTCACCGGTGCCGTTTCAAACCCCAAAACAAACACCCCGGGAGGGGTCGCTTCCACAGGAGGGCAAAGCAACGCTAACCGATCCAGCCCCAAGGCAAAGCCGATGCTAGGCACCTTCTTCTGCCCATACTGTTCAAATAAATTATCAAACCGGCCACCGCCACCAGCGGCGCTTTGGGCCCCTAAGTTCGCTGAGTAGACCTCAAAAACTGTTTTCGAATAATAGTCTAACCCCCGGACCAGCCGGTGGCTGCATTCATAAGCAACTTGGTGTTCATCCAACAACTGCTTCAACTCCTCAAAATGCTCGTGGCATTCTGAGCAAAGGCAATCTGCGCTGTGTGGTGCGCCGTCGGTGATTTCTTTACACGTTTCGTTTTTGCAGTCCAACACCCGTAACGGGTTGGTGTCCAAACGACGGTTGCAATCTGGGCACAGGTCATCTTGTTTGGACTTCAGGTAAGTCACTAAATTTTGTTTGTACAAAGGCCTGCAAGACTCGTCCATACAGCCAATGCTGTTGATCTGAAAACCGACGTCTTTGAGGTTGATCGCCGCAAAATATTGCTGGAGCATCAAAAACATTTCTAAGTCCGCCACCGGGCCTTCAACCCCGAAACACTCCACCCCAATTTGGTGGAACTGCCGGAACCTGCCTTTTTGCGGTCGCTCATAGCGAAACATCGGGCCGAAATAATAATACTTCGCTTGCTTTTTGTGGTTAAGTACTTGGTTTTGCACTACATGCCGGACAACCGCAGCTGTCCCTTCGGGGCGCATTGCCAGCTGTTGGCCTCGACGATCTTCCAGCAAGTACATCTCCTTGCCCACAATATCCGTGTCTTCCCCAATCCCATGAGTAAACAATTCTGCCATTTCCAAAATGGGGGTGCGGATTTCCTCAAAACCGTAAAGAGCAAAAATCTGTCGGGCTTGTTCCTCCAAATGTCTGAATACACGAGCATCTTGGTCGATCAGATCCCTCATTCCCTTGACAATTTGTAACTTCATGGCCCTCAGATTGGCTTTAAATTCGGTTTTTTAAAAAGGATAGAGTAGCAACCCCCGCCCCCCATGGCAAGCCCTGAGGCCCTTTTACTTTACCAGATGACGCTTGTTGATCCGCTGGTCTAGATGGAATTGATCTTTGGGAATATCGGGTTTTGGGGTGCCCGGCGATGTCAATCGGTTGGGTCTAACTGGCTGGATCTGGGGCTATCCTCAAAACACCGTTCAAGGGACTTTGAAAGACCGGGTCACCGAGGTCGAGGTCCCACCTTTCGGGTCCGTAGAGGTGACTTTCCAGTAATAGGTCTTGCCGCTGACCAGCCCGGTTGCCCGGTAGCTCACGGTTCCAGCTTAATCAAGGGTGGCAAAGTTTTTTGACACGATGCGCTCCGCAACCATCTTGTTGCCCAAGGTGTCTGCCGCACCGGTGGTGATTTTGAGTTTATATTGGGTTGAATAAGCCAAGTTGGCCGCAGGCACAGCGGTCAATGTTTTGCCGTCTGCCGAAAGCTTTGTGGCCCCACTGAGGGCAACACAAGTGGCAAAATTATTGCTGCTCAGTTGGATGGTGCCTGCACAGCTCGTCCCTGAAGATATCACATTCAAGCTGGCTAGATCCATCGGGTTGCTGAACCCAACCGTCAAACTCGGCAAAACAGCCACCCCGGTTGCGTTGCCCGCTGGGGTGAAGGTCGAAACCACTGGGGCATCGTGCCGGATAATCTGCAGGGTTTTGGTGGTTTCAAGCCCAGTTAAAGTGAAAGGCTCCGATATCCCGATGCTGTCGCTGGTACCCCTGGCCTGGGCCTGAGCCAGACTGAGGACTTTGGTGAAGCTGGTCTCAACCAACCGGACCGGTGTCCCGACCGGTAGCGTCATGGTGACGGTCCCATCAGCTAAATTTTGCATCACTTGACTCAGAGGAACCAAAGGAACCAATGCCCCGCTGTTAGTCGCCGTTGTTGTGCTCCCCTCGACAGCGGTCACCATCGACGAGCCGATCACATTGACTGCAAACTTTGCTTTGCGTAGGTCCAGAGTGTTTAAATTCAGATGTACCTTGGCCACTGGGTAAGTTTGGCTTTGATTGTCTTGCTTTTTGCAACCCCCAAGGATCACCACAAAAAGCATAAAACCAACCACCGCTACTCCCCCTACCCTCTTGGTCTCCCCGGATAGGCGTTTCAAAAAGGTCATATAGAGCGGAACAAACATGGGTAACTCAACAACATAGGTTGACTGCATCTAAGCAAACAGTCTGGCCACCGGCCAAACCATCAAGGCATTCGGCCAATCGGCCGGTGTTATTTTTTTAATCCGAAAAACCACTCCTCCCCCAGTGCATTCCCTGCACCGGTCAGGCTCAGTGCCTATCTGGTGATGGCGATCGTGATGTTCGATTCCGTCGGCTGGTTTGTATCTTTGACCACAGCCGTAGCGGTAGCGGTTTCTGTCGCCACAGTCTCAACGATGGCGGCTATGGCGGCTATATCCACTTCCACCACCACATCCGGTGCGCCGGGGACATCGGTTTCAAGCATCATGTCCAGGGACGGTTCAGCAACCTCTGCGTCAACCACCGGTGCTTTGCTGTTTACTGGGCCTGAGTCCTCCGCCGGTGGTTCATCAGTAGCAGGTTCGTCGGTCGTGGGCTCACCTGTGGCAGGTTCATCGCTTGCTGGCTTATCATCAGCTTTTTCAGCACTTGCTGGTTTTTCATCGGCCTTCGAGTCCTCAGCGACGGCAGGGGCTCCCTTTTCACCCGCTGGTCCCGGATCCTTTTTGGACCCTCCTGCTTTGGCTGGCTCCTTTTTGGATGTACCTGCTTTCACGGCACCCCTTTTTTGCTCCCCCAGACTTGGAGGAGCCCTTTTTGGCACTAGCCTTTGTTCCCTTGCTTTGCACTGCCGTTGGTTTTTTACCACCGGTTCTTTCTCAGACATCATCGCCTTTTTCATCTTCGGAGACAACACCACTGGCTTCGATGGTGGGCTGCCCTTGACGACCTTCGCAATCTTGTTTTTTGCGATACTCACGGTGAAATTTGCCGAGCGAATTTTATCGCCCTGCTCCAAACTAAACTTCCCTGGCTTGGTGAGGGTGAAGGATTTACCTTGCCGATAAACGATCACTTTACCACGCTCTAAAACCAGCTCCCCCACACTTTCAGCGAGCAAGCAAGCTGGCTGAACCCAGGCGAAAAACAGAATAAATAAGATCAGTCGTTTCATGGAGCTCATGTTAAAAAATCACCATTGCTGAGAAGACGGCCTTCTGGTTTGTTTGATAGACCTTTGAAGCAACGTTCGAAGTCTGCTGCTGTTTTTTTGTCCCTAAGTTAACGATCATTTTTGGTGTAAACTTGTAACTCAACCCGAAGCTCCCAATGCCTATGGTCGAGACTTCTGCCTGATTTTTCAGTGGGTCCAGCAGGGCATAGGTGGTTTTCTTGGAACTCAACTTGAGCTGTAACTGCAACGCTTTGGTGAGGTTGTAATTCGAATTGCTGCTCAGCTGCGCTGTGGATCGATCTTGGTATTTGCCCAAGGTATCCATTGCAACGGTTTGGACCCCAAACTTTTGGTCTACCGGGCCGAACTTCAAGCTTTTGCCCAAGGTCACCGTGGTGCTGGTCCCGCTGCCATGGTAGGTGTCGGTGGCAGGGACCGGCTGGGTGATTTTGGTGCCCTTCACTTTGGAACTCCAGCCGGCTAGACTATGGCCCGCTTCCACAAAAGCGTCTGTTTCAATTTGAGTTGTCCCACCTAGACCTTTGATTTTCGTTTTGATGTCGTTCCCCCCGGCGTCAAGGGTAAACTTCCCGCCAAACATGGGGCTGGTGTAGCTGTGTCTTTTTGCTCGTCTTTTTCCACTAGGGTAAACTTCCCGCCAAACATGGGGCTGGTGTAGCCTGCTTTGAGCTGGGTGAACACCACTCCAAAAGGGTCGTTGGTCGCTTTGGCGTATTTTTCCCGCAACATCAGCCCGGAAAGCTTAAACGACGGGCCAAATCCATAAGAGGGGACAAAGATAAGCGCACTTTTTTGTGCCTTCACTTGATTCACGGCGTCGGACGCACTGGTCAAGTTGTCGGTGGTCTCCGCCCCTAGGATCACCACCCCTTGAAAGCCTTCCCCTGGTTTTTTGGGGATCTTGAGTTCTTCAAAAACCAACACAAACTCTTTCTCAACTTTCCCCTTTGCGGTGAGGACTTCGATCTTGAAGTGAACCTCATCGCCAGAGATCTCATACAACATATCAAAGTCCGCAAAACTACCAGGGCCTTTCAGCGGTTGGGGCAGTGCCATCCAAGGTGGTGATGGCCGTTGTGACAGGAGTGGCCTGTAAATTAGGGGAAGCGGCGGTGTCTTCTCCAACAGCGTATACATCATAGCCCGTCAACTCGGTTAACCCGTTGACGACCGAATAGTTGGTGGTGTTGATAACACCAATGGTGATGGTGCCTGACTTCAGCGCCGCTGTACCGGTTGAGTCAAACCCAGACTTCACCTGGGCCGAAGTCGGCGCTGTGGAACCTCTGGCAACCATCACATAATACACACTGCCCAACTCATTGGACTGGGCTCCCACAGATACACTGGTAGCTGTGAGGTTAGTGGTTGACACCGTTGCGGTAGGGGGAACTGTGTCTACGTAGACTGACGATGTTGCGTAGCTCAAGTAGGGGCTAAACCCAAGGTTCGAACCGGTCCCCCAAGGGCTGATGTCTTCGGTCGCCATATACACTGTATAGGAGGCCCCAGAAGTCATGCCGGTGATCACGGCAGTTCTACCAACGCTTGGGGTAGGCAAACTGACCACCCCAGACGCCGCTACGGTCACGGCCCCATAATTAGCTCCCCCTTGACCTGGGCCGCTGTAGGAGCCGCACCGGCGAAGGGAATCACCATGTAATAGGCTTTGCCAGACTCGCTGATCGATGCGCCGATGGTGAAACCGGTGGTGGTGACTGAAGTGACAGAGGGGTTAGCCACAAAGGTTGGTGGGAGGTAATCCCAATAACCGGGGCTACCAGGGTACGTGATCGAGGTGCTGATATTGCTGTACGGCCCGGGGAACACCGTTCCAGGTGCAGCACAGGCACTGCTAACCGAGACATTGGTTAACGTACAAAAAGAAGCAAAATCCTTTCTCCCGGCGAGCCCTCGACCCACCACGACACTCGCTTGTTTTTTTGACGAGGACAGCAGGTTGCTTTGTTTAAGGAACTGGAGGATGTCCTGATCTGTGGCCTGAGCTTCTTCTTTTTTCAAGGAGAGATCCCCTTGATGGAAGGCAGAAAAGGCATCAGGCGCAACCTTCGTTGCTTCGACGGAGCTTTGCTCTACGTAAGCCTGAACCGGACGGCGGCGAGATGAGCCAATCCGGGAAGACAGGTGGCCGAAAGGCAGACCCAATAATGCTAAGGGCGCCAGCTTGCGCAGCCCCCTTCTAAACCGCCCCTTTTGTTAATGCCTCATGCCCCTCTTTCCCTCTCAAGATTTGCTACTCTGCCTTTTGTATACAAATAATCAATAGGTGTCTATGATACATGGTTGTTTTAATGAATTTATTTATAATTTGTGACGAAGTCATTAACAGTGAAAAGCAACCTGTCACTCCAGAAAAACCCCGCTACATTTCTACTGTTTTTGGTTTGCATCCAATGAGGTATAAAAGACAAGGCACTGGGTGCTTGTATTGCAGCACAGCCAAACACACTAGGGATCGATCAAAAAACAGCCAAATATTGATCAAAGTTTTCCCAGAGCCATATGGTGACAAAATCCAGTCTAGTTTATAACAACCAGTCATCAAGTTTTTGCTTCCGAGGGGTTGGTGAAGCTATAGGTCCGGGCGATTTGTTTGCTGTCGGAGCGGACCAGTTCGGGGAAGCTGGCCCCTTCGAGCACCGCTAGATCGTAGATTTGGTTCATGGTGCCTTCAAAACTCAAGGTCGCCACCACTGAATCGTCATCCAGATTGATGACCCACACCCCGCAGTAGGTTTCCTCATATTTGTCTGCAAGGGAGGCTGTTTTGAGTACGTCGCTTTTTCTGACTTGCGAAAGCCCAACAAACATCAAGGGACCATAAAAGTCCATCCCACGGGTAAAGCCTTGGACCTCGGCGATGGTGACCAGCTCTTTTGTCTCAGGGTTATATTTATAAACCAAGCCTTTCCCAGACTCACAAAAATCCACGAACCCCCGGTGAAACCTCGGGGAATGAGGCATATCCAAGTCCTTGATCAGCACCTCCCCTGTATCCACATCCATCAGGGTTCCAGACTGCATTTCTTTTTTCCAGGCTCCCCGTTCATTTGTTTGGTTGAAGGTGGTCACATACTTAGGTTTACCATCTTTGAGGCACATGCCGTTGAGGTGGCACCGGTCCTCGGCGACCAGCTCTGTGATGAAGTCCGGCTTCCACCGAGGCACAAAGCTGCTGTTTGCCTCCAAAGTCGCCAAACAAGAGAACATGCTGTTGACCATCCATAACCCCTCATCTCCATAAGCGATGTCGTGAATGTTGATCATCCCGGTGGTGTGGACCGCCCTGGGCACAAAACAGGCGTCTATCTTGTCGGTGTATTTGAAGCTTTCGATCGCCAAATCATTGCGAACAAACTTAACCACCTCAGCAAAGGTGCCCAAGGTGATTTGGTCCTTGCTCGCCGAAAGGCCATGAACCGGGTGTCGATCACCTCACCGTCAGAGCGGATAAAAAACATACATTGGGATTGATAACTGGTCGCCACCAGCGAAATGCCGAGCCCTTTGAGGATTTGTGGGAAGTTATCGGTGTGGCTGGAACTCATGTCCCATTAGTTCATCTCCTTTTGCAGCTCTCGTACATCTGCCGGGGTTTCATCCTCACCTCTGAGCTTGATTTCTTCTTCGTTGGTCATGGGTTGAGTTTCGCTAGGTTTTGTTTGAGTTGTGCCAAGGTCATCGTGGGGTCTTTCGCCAGCATCAAGGCACTCAGGCCGCTGATGAGGGCGGCAGACGCAGAGGTCCCTGCAAAGGGTACATATTGTTTGTTTTTGTTGTTGCTGGTGGTTTTGATCCCTCTGCCGAAGGTGTAAACCGCAACAGACTGCCCATAGTTACTGAAAGTCAGCGGCTTGCCGAACCGGTCTGCGGACCCGACGGTGACCACCCCTTCGATTGAGCCTTCACCACCTCTGGAGATCAGAGCCTTGCCATGGTTCCCTGCGGAAAACACCACCACCATTCCTTTACCACCTCGCCCTGTTTTGATCAAATCCCTCACCACCTCTTCCACCGGCTGCAACAACATAGGGGACTGCCAACTGCAGTTCAACACATCCGCCTTCGCAAGCTTGGTGAGGTAAAAACTCAACAAGGTTTTGGAGGTCCAGGTGTCTGGTTGTCGGATAGCGATCAGTTCCGCTTGCGGGGCGATCCCATTGATCCCTATTTGGTTGTGTTGAGCGAAAATCACCCCCACCACCTGGGTCCCGTGGACATCCAGCCGATGCCTCGGCGAAGGGTCCAGGGTCCGGGTGTTGGTGTCATAACCAAAGTTTAGCTTCACCCCAACCAAGTCCTCGTGGTCCAGCTGAAACCCATCATCAATCACCGCTACCTTCACCCCCTTCCCTTTGGTGGACTCCCAGAGCCGGTTGATCCCCAGGGCTCTGATGTAGTCTGGCTGAAAATTGACCAAGGTCTTTTGTCCATGTTTGGAGGCAAGTTGCAGCATATCGGGCTGGACCAGCAGGATCTGAGGGTGCCGGCTCAACCGCTCTATGTGGGGTTGGAGGTCGGTGTTGGCGGCGAAACGGAGTTGAAAATAGGCAGCAGTCTGCATTTGATAAACCAAGGTCACCTCGATGATCTGGCGGTCTAAGCGGAGCAGCTGCTCTTTGCTTAGTTGCGGAGCGGTCTTCACGATCAGCCGACTAGCGAGTTGAACTTGTTGTCCCGACTGCCCGACTTGATAATGGCCACCCTGGAGTTGGGTCAAAGAAACCGGCTTGCCGTAATTCAAAAAGGTCACCTGCCCCCTGGCCTCAACCGGATTGACAAAAAAGAGGCACAATAAAGCGCACAAACAGAGTGATAACCCTGGGCAAACAGTGACTTTTCTGAGGTTATTCGAGGTGTGGTTCAATTGTTTGGCCGAGGTGCTGTCAAGGGGTCGTTTGATCGCCCCATATCTCCTCCCGGTTTTTACCGTAGCCAGCTGATCCTGTCTTGTTCTTCTTTGGTAATTCTAAAATCGGAGCCTTTTGAACGGCCCTTCTCCATCACGAACCAGCGCAGACCAAGTCTGACCTAGCTGTGCTGTAAAGCGGGGGAATACAAGACCTGTCTCGCTGATTTGGCAACCACCGAAGATGTTTGCCAAATCAGAAACTTTTCTACAGCAACTTCAACTAGAAGGAAACGGCAGTTTGTACATACGCCCAGGTTGAATCCAAGGTGGTGTTGCCGGTGCTGCCATAGTTGGTGCTGCCTGCACCGGTAAATTTAGACAGACCGAATTGGTAACCCAGCCCCTTCCTGGCTTTAATTTTTAACGTCACGTCAACTTCTGAGCCGGCATCCTGACCCGGGTCAATCGAGCCCGGTGAAGTACCAAACTTATGCAGGTGCACCCCGACCTTCGCCTTCTCGCCAATCTTTGTCCCATAACGAAGTTGAGTGTCTGTAACCCCAGCATTCGGGGTGAACAGAAAATTGTCGATGAAACCAAAATAGGCGTGATTGGTTGGATACAAAGCGTTGAAGGCGTTAGACTGGTTATCCGTCTTGTCCTTATCCCCAGAATATACATCATAATGGAGGCTCACTTGGCTCCCAACAATTTTCTGGGCCACCGCAAGGGCTGCAAAATAGGCGCTGTGGCTGATGGTCGGGCTCACGTTACCACTCTGGCTTCCTCCATGGAAAGTCAGTTTTGTGTCCCCAAAGGTTTGTTTCACAAAGACCCCGACGGTTTGTAGTGAATCAATCGAAACCGTGTTCGGGTTGCCGTCGCTGTCTGTCCCTGGTTTGAGCCGTGTTGGGTTGGATACCGTATACACAAAGGGATTGACCACCCCTCCACCAACTTTGAAGGAGCTATGGACCGCTGTAAAATAGCTGTCTTGGTCATGAGCCGTGGTGTAGGGCTTCAAAACTGGGTGGGTGTCGTCAGCCAACACCTGGGCACCGACCACATCGAGGTCAAACCCGGTTCCCTTGTAACTCAACCGTAAAGCGTCAAAGCTTTGGGCATTTTGAATCCAACCGATGTTCCCAACCAGTCTGGCGTCATCAAAAACGATTTCCTGCCGCCCTGCTTTGAGCTTGAGGTCTTCCATCCCAAAGCTATTGACCGTGAAATATGCTTGGTGAAAATCCAGGCCTTTGGCGCTGGCCGAAGTTCCTGTCCCGGTGACCGAAGGGGGAGGGAAAGACTGGTCCTCGCCGCCCCAAGTTCGTACATCTTGTAATTGAAGAAAAGCCGAGAGCCCTTCGTCGTTCTTCGCCTTGGTTTCCAGCCTGGTTTGCTGGCTCACCCAGTTTCCGGTTTTGCCTTTTGCACGACCCAAGGCCGCTTCCACATGTTCCGCTCGAACCCGAACCTTGGCACCAAAATCAATCTCTGCTGCGATTGTCGGGGATGATGTCAAAATTGCTAAACACCCGATCATCGTTTTTTTTATAACCTTCATCTATCTTTCTCCAAGAGTGAGTTTAATCACCCTCAACTTCTGCATAAAGAAGGCCACCATGTATAGCCTATAAAATACATATAGTTACGCAACTAATAGGCCTGACAAAATTAACAAAGTTGCTATAAAAAACTCATCCCTGGATGACTCATCAAGTTTCTTCTGGGGAGCCATATAGGCCTCCTGATCCAGCCGAAACCTATTTTTAGCCCCCATGCACTTCACAACACGAGGATCACGGACTGAATGTAACTTTGATAACAATTGTCAATTATGTCATTTCAAAATATGCCTATTTATTTGATTTTATTAAACAAATATACTGGCACGGCAAGTGCAAAATACCTAGACAGAAAGACACATTCACAAAACACTCACTTCGGTGAGAACGGAGATCAAAATGAAACCTATTGTCACCCTAACCCTGGGGTTTTTACTGTTCACCGGCATCCTGTCCGCCGCAACCCTTGAAAAAGAAGAACTCAAGTTTGGGTTCATCAAACTCACCGATGTGGCCCCTTTGGTTGTCGCCAAAGAGCTAGGGTATTTCGAAGACGAAGGGTTGTATGTCACTTTAGAAGCCCAGGCAAACTGGAAGGTCTTGTTAGACCGAGTCATCGATGGACAACTGGATGGTGCCCATATGTTAGCAGGGCAGCCCTTAGGTGCCAGCATCGGCTTTGGCACCAAGGCGAAGATTGTCACCGCCTTTTCCATGGACTTAAACGGAAATGCAATCACGGTATCAAACGAAATCTGGAAGGCGATGAAGCCCTTGGTGCCCCATAAAGACGGGAAGCCTGTTCACCCGATCAGCGCAAAGAGCTTAAAACCCATTGTTTCTCAGTACAAAAAGGAAGGGAAACAGTTTAACATGGGGATGGTCTTCCCACTGTCAACCCACAACTATGAACTCCGTTACTGGCTCGCTGCCGGGGGCATTCACCCTGGTTACTACACCCAGCGTGACACCAGCGGGATGACGAAGGCAGACGTGCTGTTGTCTGTGACCCCTCCACCACAAATGCCTGCAACCATGGAAGCCGGGACAATTTACGGCTATTGTGTGGGTGAGCCTTGGAACCAAGCAGCGGTCTTTAAGGGAATCGGGGTGCCTGTGATCACCGATTATGAAATCTGGAAAAACAACCCAGAAAAAGTATTTGGTGTCTCTGCCGCTTGGGCGAAGAAAAACCCAAACACCCACAAAGCAGTGGTCAAGGCTCTGATCCGGGCCGCCAAGTGGTTGGACGCAAAAAATGGCGGTAACCGTCCGCAAGCGGTGAAATGGTTATCAAAAAGCGAGTATGTCGGTGCGGATTATGACGTAATTGCCAACTCCATGACCGGTACCTTTGAGTATGAGAAAGGGGATAAACGTGAGTTGCCTGACTTCAACGTCTTTTACCGATACCACGCAACCTACCCATATTATTCGGATGCGATTTGGTACCTGACCCAAATGCGACGATGGGGACAGATCGACAAAAGCAAATCAGACAAGTGGTACAAAAAAATTGCGAAGGAAGTCTACCAGCCTGCTGTGTACCTAGCCGCTGCCAAAGAATTGGCCGCACAGGGGTTAATCTCCATGTCTGAAATCCCAGCGACCGATGGTTACCGAGCCGCTACCAGCGATTTTATTGATGGTAAAACCTATGACGGGAAGAAGCCAAATGCCTATTTAAAGGCATTTAAAATCGGCCTAAAATAACCTAATTTACACCCAACGAGAAACAGATGTTGAATAAAGTGATACGTGGCTTAAACCTGACCGGGCTTGGTTTTCTTGTCCCGGTTCTTCGGTTGGCCAACGGAGAAGAACCAAAACAACAGTTCAAGCTGATGTGGTTAACCCTGGGGATTCCCTTGGTTTCCATCGTTCTTTTTTTATTACTCTGGTCTGTTTCGGCGGCCCAGGTAAAAACCAGCTTAGGGATTGTGCCTGGGCCTGTGCAGGTTTTTAACGCCTCCCTGGGCCTAGTCGCAGACCACCAGGAGCAGCGGCTCAAAGAAAAAAAATTCTATCAGCGGCTGGAGGTACGGAACCAAAAAAAGTTAGCCGCAGACCCTGACGCCGTCATCAAACACCGAAAATACACCGGCAAACCCACCTATCTGGATCAAATCGGGGTGAGTCTTTACACCGTGTTTGCTGGCTTTTTGTTGGCTGCCTTGATTGCGGTGCCCCTTGGGGTCATCGGCGGGTTGAGCCCGGTGGCTATGGCCGCCTTCAACCCGATCATCCAGATTTTCAAGCCTGTCTCACCTCTGGCCTGGTTGCCTATTGTGACCATGGTGGTCAGTGCGGTGTACACCACCCAAAACGGGATGTTTGAAAAAAGCTTTTTAACCTCAGCGATCACGGTGACTCTGTGTTCCCTGTGGCCAGCCTTGATCAACACCGCCTTAGGAGTTGCCTCCATTGATAAAGACTTGATCAACGTCGGCAAGGTGTTGCGGTTAGGCTATTTCAGCCAGATTTTTAAAATTGTTCTGCCTTCGTCGTTGACCTATATCTTCACCGGCCTGCGCCTATCGCTGGGGGTCGGCTGGATGGTCTTGATTGCGGCGGAGATGTTAGCCCAGAACCCTGGTTTAGGGAAGTTTGTTTGGGATGAATTCCAAAACGGCTCCAGCCAGTCCTTATCCAGGATCATGGTGGCCGTATTGACCATCGGTATCATCGGGATGACTTTAGACCGTCTGATGATGGTGTTGGAAAATATCTTCACCTTTGGGGAGAATCGATAAATGGCTTTTCTGGACATCAAAAATGCCAACAAAGGGTTCGGAGAGGGGTCGAACCGAGTTGAGGTATTGAAAAACATCAACCTATCGGTCAACGAAGGGGAATTCATCGCTATCTTGGGGTTCTCCGGCAGCGGTAAGAGCACCTTGATCAACCTGCTTGCCGGGCTGCTCAAACCCGACTCGGGCGAAGTCCTCAAAGAAGGCAAACCCATCAAGGAGCCAGGACCAGACAGAGGTGTGGTTTTTCAAAACTACTCGCTACTGCCTTGGTTGAGTGTCCGGGCAAATTTGAGCCTTGCGGTGGATCAAGTTTTTAAAGGGTTGGCCAAGGCCGAGCGGCTGAAAAAGGTGGACCACTACATTGATATGGTGGGCCTCAGCCACGCCAGGGACCGCAAGCCAGCCGAACTATCCGGCGGGATGAGGCAAAGGGTCTCTGTGGCCAGAGCCCTGGCGATGAGCCCCGATATTTTGTTGCTCGACGAACCGCTCTCGGCTTTGGACGCCTTGACCCGTGCTAACCTACAAAATGAAATTGCAGATATTTGGGCTAAAGAAAAAAAAACCGTTATCTTGATCACCAATGACATTGACGAGTCTTTGATTTTGGCTGACCGAATCATCCCGCTGTTACCGGGCCCAGGGGCGAGTTTCGGTAAGGAATTTAAAAACCCTTTAGCGAGACCACGGGATCAAAAGGCGGTTAACGACGACCTCGTCTTTAAACAGCTACGTTCTGAAATCACAGGATACCTCAATGCAGCGGGGAAACAGCAACAACAAAACATTGAGTTGCAAGTGGACAGCTTGCCTGATGTGCTGCCCAATACGCACCGGGCTTACATGAAAGGTAAGGATGCCCTTTCAGCACACCAAAAAGCAAAAAACGACCCCAAGTATTTGGAGTTTTTTAATGTCAGCAAGGTGTACCCAACCGCCAAAGGCCCACTGACCGTGGTTGAAGACTTCAACTTGCTCATCAAGCAAGGGGAGTTTATCTCGGTGATTGGCCATTCGGGCTGTGGTAAATCCACGGTGTTAACCATGGCGGCAGGTCTATCCGACATCAGCAATGGCGGGATCATCCTCGACAAAAAGGAAGTTGATTTCGCAGGACCAGACCGTGGGGTTGTGTTCCAAGCGCCTTGTTTATTCCCCTGGATGACGGCCTTTGAGAACGTAAACCTTGGAGTCGATCAAGTTTTCCCCCATGCTTCCAAGGCGGAACGCAAAGATATCGTCACCTATTATTTAGAGCGGGTTGGCCTCGGTTCAGATATCCACAAAAACGCCTCTGAAATGTCTGGGGGGATGAGGCAACGGGTCGGAATCGCCCGAGCCTTTGCGCTGTCACCTAAGTTATTGTTGTTGGACGAGCCCTTCGGGATGCTTGATAGCCTGACACGGATGGAGCTACAGGATGTGTTGATGGAAGTGTGGAACCGGACGAGAGTGACAGCGATCATGATCACCCATGATGTGGACGAAGCGATTCGTCTTTCAGACCGTGTAGTGATGATGACAAACGGACCGAATGCTTCGGTAGGGCAGATTTTGGAGATTGATCTCCCCCGTCCACGTATCCGTGCCGATTTGCTAGAAAACCCAAAGTATTACCAGTACAGAGCGGATCTGATCCAGTTTTTAGAAGACTGCGACCATTCTTGAAGTTGAGGTTTAGCCAGCCTAAACCTGCCCAGCCGCCACATTCCCTCCAAGCTCCGCTGTCTCCACAGCATCCCCCCTGCTTGGTGCCAGGGGGTGCCTTTCCCCCACCCAGCCGACTTTGGGTGACCCAGCCTCACTCAGCGGCACCGACCCAGTGAAGCACAAGAATCGATTTAAACATTGCACTCAACAGGTTCTTCCCATAGAATAGGGCCGGTTGAATACCTTGCAATAACAGGGGTGATGGGATGATCGATAAAGGCATTTCGGACGAAGGCAAAGCAGGACAATTTCCTGGCCCAGAGGCATTTGAGTCTCTGGTTAAAGATAACTCAACCTGTTTCCTATGTGGGATCAACCGCTCTGATAGCAAAGAGCATATCGTCCCTGATTGGATCTTAAAGCGATTTGACTTACGGAGCCAAAAAGCATCGCTACCGAACCATCAAAAGGTCCGGTATTATGGGTATAAGGTTCCCTGTTGTAAAACCTGCAATGCGGCGATGGGCCTGGAGCTGGAGCAGCCGATCAGCAAGCTATTTAAGCAAGGCTATGAGGCGGTCGGCGACCATATCAAAACCAAGGGTCCAAATCGTTTGATCAGCTGGTTGGCGCTTTTGTACATTAAAAAAGTTGTCAATGACTACCGGATTTCAGTTGACCCCAAATACCCCAAAAACAATGAACCTGCTCCAACCAGCATCGCTGAGGTTGACACCCTGCACCATGTTTATTGCCTTGCGAGGACCTTCCTCTCAAAAGCGACTTGGGAGCCAGGTTCAGGAGGTTCCTTCGTGATGTTACCGGTGGAGAAGTTGCCTGGGAAAGGTCATTTTGATCACGGTGACCTTCACATCAACAAAATTCGAGGTTCCTTCCTCATTTACGATGATTTTTGTCTGATTTCGATGTTCAATGACGGTGGTTATGTTGTTGGGAATTTGGGTGATAGCCTTTCGAAATTACCCGAACCACTGACCCCAAAGCAGGTACGGGAAACTTTTTGTCATTTCGTTTACACCGCCAGCCGTTTAACCAACCGTCCTCAATTTAGCTGCACCGTCAGCGACACAGGGAACCCGATCATTCAATGTAATTTCCCCAAGACAACAGAACTGAGCGACTTCCAAGCCAGCAGACTTGCAGCCATCAAGGCCCATGTTTTGAGCCCCTAATAACGCTGGATTTGATCAAAGACAAGGTACACTGTGGTTTGCATAACCAAACACTAACCTTGTATAATGACATGGAGCCATGACAAACATCCACCCAAAGAGGCCCACCATGAACCAGCAACCCTCCTGTTGCCCCAGGTTTGACCCAAGTCCCTGGGACGAAACCTCGATAGATTTTGAAGGAACACTTTTTTTGAAAGATCGAGTCCGAAGTCTTTTCCATATTCCCCTCAATTTTTCAGCGGTGATGAAACGAGACATGGGGCAGATTACAGCGGCCGGAGCACTCGGGGAAGCACAAGTGATCCTTGCCGACGAAAACAGCCTTTGGGGTGCAGATGTCTACACCCGAGTATCCAAAATGGTTCCAGGTGCCCAGATGAGCCGTCTCAAAGGCACGTTTGAGAGTAAGGTCTTTGAAGGCCCGTACAGCCAAATGGGACAGTTCGTCTCCCAAATGAAGGCTTACCTTCAAAAAAAAGAGGCTGTATTGCAAAAAATATTGTTTTATTACCCACTCTGCCCAAAATGCGCCAAAAAATACGGAGGAAACTATATTGTCCTTTTGGCTGCAACCGGTGAAGCGGGTCTCCAGATCGAAGACCTTTGAAAGGCCTCGGTCCAACACAGGGTATGGGCTAGCTTTTTTTGACCTGATGGACAACTTCAGGTGAATATTTGATCATCAACTCAGGCCATAAAAAGCCCCTACAGACTCAGTCAAATAACGAACAACACCCTTTCCTTCTGGCGTTTCATGACCGAAGTTGTTTTTCTTAGCATCGCCTTGAGCATGGACGCCTTTGCTGTTTCGATTGGTTTAGGTGCCAAAACCCGCCGGAGCCATGGCGTCCTCGCTTTGAAGGCAGGCCTATTTTTTGGGTTTTTTCAGATGATCATGCCGGTGATCGGATATCTCGGTGGGAAGGGCGTCTTAGGTTGGGTCGAGTCTTACGCCCACCTGATTGCCTTTTGTTTATTGGGGTTCATTGGTTTCAAGATGTTTTATGAGAGTTTTACCACCTTGGATGATGCTGAAGACAAGGTCGCCGCCACCTACAGAGTTTTGATTCTATTATCCATCGCCACCAGCATCGACGCCCTTGCCGCCGGGTTCAGCCTCAACTTGCTCTCTTTTGATCCCTACGCAGCCTGCGCACTCATCGGGGTAGTGACCTCTGTTTTTAGTTTCATCGGTGTTTTTATAGGAAAGCAGACAGGGACCTTGTTTGAAGTCCATGCTGAGCGGTTTGGCGGGGCTATTTTATTGCTGCTAGGGGTGAAAATATTGCTGATTTGACCCACTTTCCTAAGATATGTAGGGGTCTAATGGATTATAATCGTTTTTTTGACAAAAACAAGGATATGTTCATCCAAAGCACCAATGGTTTGCCATAAATTATTTTTCTCTGCTAACCACCTTTCTCTCCCCCCTATCTTTGCATTGCAGTTCTTCCCTGGGGGAAACTACCCCGTTCAGATGATCAAATGAATTCCCCAAATTTCGATTCAAACCGTAAAAACTTCTAGCTTATTGGCCAAACACTGGATAAACTGAACCTGAAAAATTAATTCTCAGTGCTCCGGCACCAAAATTTATAGTTTATATATGGAATTATCATGAAAAAAATTATCCACCTTTGCCACCTCAACAATAACGAACGTTTTCAGCAGATTGCTGCAAAACTGCGCCTTTTATGTCCGATCAGCGGGGATTATGTTGTTTTGATCACCGGTGATATCGTAGACAAAGGCAAAACAGAAGGAGCGTTTCAGAGAGCGAAAGAGCTGATTGACCAAGAGTTGGTGCAACCTGGATACCAAGTCTTGATCGTCCCGGGAAACCACGATTATGGGACCGGCATCATGAGTAGCAACACAGTGGCTGCGGAGTTCAAAAAAACCTTTTATGGAAATGCCAACGCCGCTTTCCCTCGGCTAGACATCGTCGGCGATGATGGTAACCAGATCGCCTTTATCGGCCTTGATACCAGCATCAGCTCATTTGGTTCCTTCGCTGGGGCTGACGGAGAAATTGGAACCACACAGCTCAAAGCTCTAGCAGGACTGTTGAAAACCGAGGTTAGTGATTGTGAAAAAGTCGTGGTTTATATGCATCATAACCCATTGGTCAAATTCGAGGTAATGAACCTAGATGATGCCTATCAGCTTAAGGTTGTTTTGCAGGCAGCACGAAATGTAGATGCCTTGCTGTTCGGCCATAAACACAGCGGGAAAAACGCATGTGGCTCCTGGGGGATCGATCGATTTTATGACGGTGGCACCGCTACAGCCCACAAGGGAGACCCGTCCCGTCACAGGTTGATTGATTTATCGAAAGATAGCACCTCAGACCTCGACCTGGACCTCTTTGCAGACATAACCGCAGCAGGCTAACCCATATCAGCCCTGGGATAAATCAACCGGCTTATCGTATCATTGGAGCCAGAGGGCGGACAACCATGCCCCTGGTCCAGGCCAGCGGGCAAGAACGACGTGGTACGATCCGCAGTCGGATCAGCATAGATCAACGCCCAGAAATTGTGACCCAAAAATTACGTATAGGTGATGGGGAGGAATCATAGCGGTGGATTGGTCACGCTACGTGCTTGCGGGACATATCCGTAGTAAACATGCTGCGGGAGTAACATCGGGCAATGGGCCTACTTACGCCACATCGGAGTCGCTGTCACACCATCACTTTCGATAACGGGAAGGAATTTGCGGCTCATGAAACCCTGGCTGCAGTATTGGAGACGGGTATCTACTTTGTACATCCTTACCGCTCTTGGGAGCGTGGCTTGAACGAGAACAGCAACGGGCTGCTTCGTCAGCATTTTCCTAAGGGCATGGAGTTGGAATAGATTAGCCAAGAACAGGTGCAATATGCAGTGGCTCGTTTCGACCATCGGCCTAGAAAGATGCTTGATTTTACCCCCCCCCTTCGAAGTATTCTTCGGCAAGACGATGGGCTACACCAAACAACCATGAACGGTAACACTTCGAAATTGAATCCACGTTTCAATTAAATGAATTTTTTGGTAAAGCCTCGTAGACAAAATCAAGCCTCTCCATCCGTCCCTACTTTGCCACATAAGCTCTGACCCTCCCAAGAAACAATACAAGGAAACTTGACCAAAAAACCTCAGATTCAGACAAGGGGTTAGCCTTCTAAAAAACAGCTTAACAAGCCTAGGACGTGCATGTATTATTAACTGCAATCAGCGTTGTCCGGTTAGGATCTTGCGGAGAGATAAGGTCTAAATCTACCTTGCCTTTTCCTGCAGTGGCTGGGCTTTAACCCTATCATATCTCTTTGAATTTCCAGACTTATCTGTCTCAATCGCCTGATATTGACTCTCTCACCAAATTCCTCATGACAGTAAATCGCCAGCAGCATATAGGTAATTAAACCGCTTAAAATTTGCACCATAGGGCCATATTTTAAGCGGGCCAACAGGTGATATACTTTCATGTGCCGTTTCCACCACCCAAAGAAAGTCTCGATTTGCCAACGCAAACCGTATACCTGAGCAACCTCTTAGCCGGTGAGGTCTAGCCGGTCCGTAGCAACCCAATATTTGATTTGATCGACCTCATAGCCCACTACCCGAATCGGGTTCTGGGTGTAGTTGCTGTTTGATGAACCTAGTTTTACAATGGTATCATAAAAAACAATCGATTCAGGTTCAACAGGCTGACTTTTGATCAGGCTCTTTGTTGTGTTTTCCTTAATTCAGCAAACAAAATGCTTGCCCTGGCTTTGCCAGAGGTCAAAGTGCCGATGGCACTGATAGTAGCGGTCCATATAGAAAGGGTCGCATCCATCAAGGTACCATCAATGGCGACCAACTTGCCAAGTTTCGGGTAAGCATCGGGCAATTGGGACGCTAGCTTATCGTAAAGCTGTTCATAGATATCAATCATTTGATCGAGACCACGGGTGATTAAGGCCTCGAAAATTGCACTCTTTTGGATTCCTTTGGCGGGGGCTATAAATTCCTTAGCGAAGGGGTTCTGTTCCGGGGATTGCAGTAATTCCCGTCCTGAATCGAAACCCTCTAGGCTGAAATAGATCACCCCATCCATCTGTTCGTTAAAACTCATCTGAAGCGGACGATTCCCTCTTGATTTCAAGAAAGTTTTAGGCTGTCCTAAGGAAGTCTTGAGACCTTTGAAAACCTTGTTTTTAGCCTTTCTAGGTAGTGTAAATTTAATTGTGTGAAATTGATCTGAGCTAGAAAAAAAGGTATTTCTCCCCTAAGGTTTGATTGCTACATTAACCAAAGAGGAGAAATACCCATGCAATTAGAATTGAGCGTACCGGAGATGAGGGAACTGATCAAGGAAATCAGTAATCCAGAGAGTTTTTTTAGAAGCGATGAGGTTTGACGTTCGATTGGCGATTGGTGATTTTCTTTCCAAACTAATGGGCGGTGAATTGACCGAGTTTCTGGGCCGTCAGCCATACGAACGAAAGGAAGAAAAATTAAATCACCGCAACGGTTAGTACAGCCGCAAGTTGACCTTAAAAGGAATTGGAGAAGTTACGTTAGAGGTCCCTAGAGACCGGCTAGGGGCTTTTCAAAGTCAAGTGGTTCCTAAGTGGCAAAGGTATGAGAAGGCACTGATTGATGATTTGA
>Ga0316204_10001322_pt1 | contig 70324 bp, 60 predicted proteins | sample 6monrhotite_MG_2_FD_205661 | JGI IMG/M metagenome (GOLD analysis project Ga0316204, IMG submission 205661) | Microbial mat bacterial communities from mineral coupon in-situ incubated in ocean water Damariscotta River, Maine, United States -... | ecosystem: Environmental > Aquatic > Marine >... | reverse complement strand
AAATAAAATCGAAAAACGGAGAAAAGCGCACGAAATATTCGCTGAAATTGAAAAGTTAACGAAAAAAATCGAAAATTTTCCAGAAAAAATGATCAGTGAATTATTTTAGCTTCGTGCAAAGGTCTCGTATTGATTGAGTTGTTTGTATTTTGGCATCGAATCACAAAACTGCTATTTATCTCAAATGACCAAGCCATTTTAATTAAAAGCTTCTTTCGACCGCTAAGTCCGCTAAGTCAAATAGAGCCGTAGTGTACTGATTATCTGGCATGTCTGATAGATGTTGTTTAGCAAGGGCAACTTCAGCTCGTGCTTTATTAAGGGTATATTCAATCGCTTTTGTTTCCTTAATGATTTTCTGAACCTCATCTAATTGTTCTAGACCGCCGTTTTCAATACAGGAGCGAATCAATTCGGCATTTTCATCTTTTGAGTTCCGCATGGCGTATATCAGCGGTAATGTTGGTTTACCCTCTGCAAGATCGTCCCCGATATTTTTGCCCAATTCTGCACTATCTGCAGTGTAATCGAGGGCATCATCCATTAATTGAAACGCTAAACCTAAATGCAAACCATATTGATGCATCGATGACGAAAATCTATCTTGACCGGCTATAATTGCTCCTAGCTGACAAGCCGCAGCGAATAAAATAGCGGTTTTTTGCTCGATGACCTTAAAATAACTCGCTTCAGTTGCATTAGGATCGTTGCAATTCATTAGTTGCAAAACTTCGCCTTCAGCGATTTTGTTGGTGGTATTTGACAGGATTTTCATAATTTCCATTTTGTCGATGGAAACCATCATTTGAAATGAACGAGAGTATAAAAAATCACCAACCAATACGCTTGCGGCATTGCCAAAAAGAGCGTTGGCGGTTTCACGACCGCGCCGTCGATCACTTTCATCGACGACATCATCATGCAAAAGTGTTGCTGTGTGTATAAATTCTACAATAGCGGCCGTTTGATGGTGTTTATTGCCGCTATATCCGAAAGCATTTGTGACCATTAATACTAAAAGGGGTCGCAACCTTTTGCCGCCAGCAGCCACAATGTAATGACCGAGTTGATTAACTAAAGCAACGTCTGACTGCAATTGACCCACAATCACTTGATTGGTGGCTGCAAAATCGTTTTCGACTAGTTTTGTAATGTTTTTTATATTAGCCAATGGATAAAACTCGATAGAAAATAAAGGTTTTCAAAAATGGTGCGAGAATGCTATTGTTTGAGACTCTTGTGGTCAAGCGAAAACTTAGCTTTTTACCTTTGAAATTGACCAGTTTGCGAAAAAGCGCAGTTTTAGGTCTTTTCTGCTTGCTAGCGGACTGTTAATGACTTAAAATGCGCGCCCTAATTTATTGGATTCCCTCATTTTTTTACGGGGATCGCAAGCAACTAAAAAACGATTTGTATATTTTAAATGTATGCAAATAATGACGGAGAGAGTGTCGCTATGTACGCGGTGATTCAAAGTGGTGGTAAACAACACCGAGTAAAAGAAGGGCAAGTCGTTCGCCTAGAGAAAATAGACCTTGAAAAAGGTGCAACTATTGATTTTGACAAGATCTTAATGGTTGGAGAAGGTGAAGACTTAGCACTAGGCGCACCTTACCTCGACAAAGCAAAAGTTTCTGGTGAAGTCGTTGAACAAGGTCGCGGTAAAAAAATCAAGATCATTAAGTTTAAACGTCGTAAACACAGTCGTAAGCAAATGGGACACCGTCAATGGTTTACTGAAGTTAAGATCACTAGCATCAGTAAATAATTGAGTTTTGAATTAAGACAGATTTCGGAGAAATAAGATGGCACATAAAAAAGCAGGCGGTAGTACTCGTAACGGTCGCGATTCGGAAAGTAAACGTTTAGGTGTTAAACGATTCGGTGGCGAAAAGGTTTCTGCCGGTAGTATTATCGTTCGTCAGCGAGGAACACGTTTTCATCCTGGAACAAATGTTGGTATCGGGCGTGACCACACATTGTTTGCAAAGGCTGATGGTGAAATAAAATTTGAAGTAAAAGGTCAAGCTAATCGCAAAACTGTGAGTATTTTAGTTCACTAAGATTGATTTTTTTGCTGACTATTGATGAAAGAGTCAGCTAATTTAAATAAAGCGGATCATTTGATATACTAAAAAAGCCCCGACTTATATCGGGGCTTTTTTATTTCCCTAAATGGATTGGCAGTCAATTGTTCCCTGCACAAACGCGCTTCCTACAACCATGGAGGTCGTATACTGCAATCAGTCATGGATGGCAGTACGGCGATTTTAAGCGATTCATTTGGAATTAATAGGTCTATAGGCACAACATGAAATTTGTTGATGAAGTTAAAATTAAAGTCAAAGGCGGCAATGGCGGTAGTGGCATGTGTAGCTTTCGCCGTGAAAAGTATGTGCCTAAAGGCGGACCTGATGGAGGTGATGGTGGTGATGGAGGTTGCGTCTATCTGGTAGCCGATTCCGAACTAAATACCTTGGTCGATTTTCGTTTCGTGCGGTTTTACGGTGCTGAAAATGGCACAAAAGGAATGCCGCGCAATTGTACGGGCGCGCGAGGTAAAGATTTAGAATTAAAAGTACCGGTTGGAACCAAAATCATTAATATCGAAACAGATGAAGTCATTGGCGATCTAGAAAAAGCCGGTGAGAGAGTTTTGGTCGCTAAAGGCGGATTTCATGGTCTGGGTAACACGCGCTTTAAGAGTAGTGTTAACCGTGCACCACGTCAGACATCTCATGGTAGCGAAGGAGATTTTCGTGAGCTAAAGCTTGAACTCAATGTTCTTGCCGACGTAGGGCTGTTAGGGCTTCCTAATGCCGGTAAATCAACATTTATTCGTTGTGTTTCCTCGGCAAAGCCTAAGGTGGCAGATTACCCGTTTACTACACTTATTCCTAATTTAGGGGTGGTTGCGCCGCTCCCGTATAAAAGTTTCGTGATAGCCGATATTCCAGGGGTTATAGAAGGTGCCGCTGAGGGAGCTGGTTTAGGTGTAAGATTCTTAAAGCACTTAACTCGTACTAAATTATTGCTTCATTTGGTGGATCTCAATCCGTTTGATAAATCAGATCCTCTTGCAAACATCAAAACGATTGCCAATGAACTGCAAAAATATTCTGTTGAGTTTGAAAAACCGCTTGCGGATAAAGAGGTTTGGCTGGTTTTCAATAAATGTGATTTATTGTCTGAAGAAGATATGCAAGCTAAAAAGCAAGAGATTTTACAAGCGCTGGACTGGAAAGCGCCTCATTATGTTATTTCAGGGATGGATGGCACTGGGACTAAGCAGCTGTGTTTCGATATTTTGGAAAAGATCGAGAGAGAAGCAGAAGAAGCTGAATTAGATATAAGTAGATAGCCTAAATCAAAACAAAAAACTCACGCCTGCAGATAACTGGGTATTATGAGTAGAGTTATTTTCGCCGATAATATTGGTTTTATAAATATAATCTCGAAAATCGATTCGAACTAAAATATTTCGTTGAACAGCAATCTGATAACCAAGCCCTAATGTGTAAGTGAAACTTTCTTCGCCACCAAACTCAGTATCCCCGATTCCAGCAACTAAATAGAAGGAAGACAATCTGGTGATACTATCCGACATAAAGTGTTCACCAAGAAATAAATTATAACCGAGCAAGAAATCAAAATGCGTAAAAGTACGATCGTCTTCTGCAAAAAAACGTCCTTGGCTAAGCTCAAAAGAAGATAGAGAAGCGTTTGCTTCTAGGTAGTTAAACTGAATAAAAAAATCTTCATTTGCGTTGAAGGTCATGTTAATGCCCTTTACCAACTCACTATTAAAGTCTTCAATATTCAACAAACCCGTAAAAATACCAACATCAAAGTATTCGGTATCAATATCGACACTTTGCTCTGGTATCGTTGAACCTTCACTGGCTTGTTCAGCAAATGTCGAACTAATACAGGTACAAAAAAACAATATTACGAAGTACTTTATATTTAAAAGAATGCGTTGAAACCAATATTCCATCTTTCGAGTCGCTCATCATTAAAATCAGTTGAAAGGGTGTACTTTTGGAATCCTGAATTAAGTACAAAATTTCTACCAATATAATAATTGACAGAAATGCCATAAGTCGTAAAATTATTCTTGTCTATGTTCAGGGGTAATAATTCAGGCTGAGAATCTAATTTCATAGAACCTTTGCCTACGATGATTACAGGAGATAATTTCCATTCAGAATAGGGCTCGAATAATATATTTAGGCTTTGGTAGCTTCCCTTAATTTCAGAATTAAAGAAATTCCCAAACTCTAGCTCTACGCCAGCCCAGCTTAAAGGGCGAAAACCGACAGAATAACTAAATGTATCGCTGCCAGATAACTCTCCGCCTGTAAATTCGCCAGCTTTAAAGCCTACTCGCCAGCTGTTTTTTAAATAATCGCCATAGCTAATAGATGGTAAGTCAACAGGCTCTCCAGTGGGTAGCAATGTACGCGCAACTTGTGAGGCCTTTGCCCAGCCTGTTTGACCGTCTAAGGTTTTTAGTTCGTACCAAGCTGTTCGCTTGGTTAAAACAATAACGTTATCACCTTGCTCTATTGTGTAAAATATAGGATAACCCACGCCCGGACCGGTGTGTAATTCGATATATGGATCGATGACCTTGAGTTGTAATGGAGGAGGGGGGTGTGAATCAGCAGCATTTATGGGAATTGAATATAAACAAATAATTAGCAATCCAATGAATTGACACAGATTGGTGCTCGGCTTCATACAAAAATTACGTATTGCTCCTGTCATCGAACTCTGGCGTTTACTGTTTTGCATAATATACTCTACTTGCATCCTGTTTTCTTGAGCTAAATCACCTTAAATATGGCTTCTAAATAATATAGGTCGCAGCCAAAAGTTAAAATAATGCATTAAGCCCTATTGTGAACTCAATATTGTTGGTGAATTTTTTATCAGCAATGAATTCCCTTTCAAAAATATGATCTTGTAGATCGATATTTAGGGTTAAGCTGTCCGTGAGCACCAATTTATATCGAGCTCCAAAAGAAAATCCAATTTCATCGTTTCGGGCAAATTGGACACTCTCTATACCCCCCATCACATATAGGTACGAATTAAAGCGGCGCTTTGCACCCAAAAATGATCGCCCATGTAGTATTTGATATCCAGCCTGAACTTGAATGTAGCTAAACTCTTCATCCTTTTCACTCAAAAAATCACCACCAACGACATCTTCAAAGGTTGCGCGACCTACATCTGAGCTTCCGTAACTAACCTGAGCGGATAAGTTCGACGTAATATGGTAGTTTAAGTAGATCCCTTTTACCGGATTAGTTGCAAAGTCTTCTACAGATAGTGAGCCGTAAAATAGACCTAGTTCAAAATTTTCTGCATCGACTGTCGCTGAGTTTGGTTGGCTTACTTTCTTACTGGGTTCAATAATGGTGACAGAAGTATTGTCATCTTGCTCTTCGGCTGCTGCTGTTTGCAAGGTGAATAAATGTATCATTCCAGCAAAAAATATCAGCGATAAGTTCGGGATATTTAATATTCTCATTCTTTTTCCACGTTAGAACTAAAATGCAATTTATATAAGGCTAGCCGCTATAAATAATATGCTAGAACAAATATGCCGCACCCCCTAATAAAATAGCGAGATGTTGTGACATAGTTCTAAGTTCCTAAGATTACTAGAGATATTCTGTGACAGGGTTTGTCTTTTATTGCGATATTATTGTAAAAAATAGACTACCCTTTAGTATGATCCTTGTTCTTGTCGATGGATTCATCTCATATTGAGAAAAGCTCTTTGCTTACGGTCAATGAGTTATAAGGATTTTAATTTATGCTGAAAAATCATTTAGTCTGTTCTATTAGTATTTTTGTTATTTTTGCTCTAGGTTTATCAACCTCACTCTTTGCTGCAAAAAATGCAGATGTAGATACAAGCAAGGGTGAGCAAGCTCAGCAGCAAGCGTTAGCAACATTAAAAAGCATCTCAAAAGGTATTCAAGGTCTTAAAGATGATGTTGTATCGCTAAATAATGAATTGCGCTCGATGGAAGAGACGTTATTATTCCCATCGAGCACAAAGTATTCAGTATTCGTTTCAATGAGTCCTGGAGATTATTTTACTTTAGAAAGCGTAAAACTAAAGCTAGATGGAAAACTGGTCGCAACACATATTTATTCACAAGGTCAGCGGCAAGCATTATCCCGAGGGGGAGTACAAAAGTTATATATCACCAACCTCAATGAAGGAAAACATACAGCAACGGCTTTTTTTACGGGCTTAGGGCCAAATGGACGAGCTTATAAATTAGCCAATACGATCGACTTTGAAAAAGGAAACGCAGGAGAATTTTTGCAGCTTGCCATTCGATATAAAGGCGACGTGCAAGAGCCTGCTGTTTATCTAAAGCAGTGGTAAAACAATAGTGAATATTTATACTGCAAATAAATCCGTTTCTAGTTTCAAAATAAAATTGAAACTATCTAAACTATTTATTTGCATTTTGGCGTGTTTCATTTTCTTGGTAAACGCGGAAAAAGTTGAGCAAGACATTGAAACAGCCGAGGATCTTGAATGGGGAACTGTACTATTCGATTTTTATCAGAAAAATTATTTATCGGCATTGATCGAATATGATTATGTTCACGCCAAAGATAATTCAATGGCAACAAGCCAATCAGGGCGATTACTAAAAGGTGGCATGTTGCTATCCTACGGAATGGCTGATAGATCAGAAGAAATTTTTGAATCTTTATTAGATGATAACGTTAATATATCAGTAAGAAACTCAGCTTGGTACTATCTTGCAAATCTCTACTATCATAAAGCCGACAATGAAAAAGCATTTAATGCGATACAAAAAATTCAAGGTGACATTTCTCCGCAACTGCATACTGAGTATCATTACTTAGCCACTTTAATCAGTAGTCAAGGAAAGCACTTACCTAACACCGAAAAGCTTTTAACCACTTTGTCGCCTACCAGCCATTACTATGCCTATGTATTATTTAATCTTAGTATTACGCAGCTAGAAGCTGGAAAAATTAATCAGGCGATAGCTAGTCTTAATAAAGTAGCATCTATGTCCTTGTCTCAAACTAATCCAGAATTAGTTACTCTCGCTGATCGAGCACGCCATGGTCTAGCACAAATAACGTTAAGAGAAGGTGATGTAATATCCGCATGGAATTATTTAAAATCAATCACAACGACAGGTTTATACTCAAATCGCGCTTTACTGACTTACGCCTGGACGGCAATTAAACTTAAACAATTTCAGCAAGCGATACCAGCATTAAACATTTTGGATGAACGATCCATCGCCCTACCAGAAGTTCAAGAAGCAAAAGTCTTATTGGCGCACCTTTATGAGCAAGAAGGCTCACCGCGTAAAGCTTTGAAAAGTAATTTACTCGCGATTGAAGCGTTTACTAAGGGGCTTGAAGATGTAAAAGAGGCAAGGCGAATTATTTCTCTGCAAGATGTCCCAAAGGAATTCGTCAGTAATTTTGACGTGATTGTCGGTAAAACAGACTGGTATGCAATGGAGCCAACGGTAGACTATCTTAAGCTAACACCATTTGTTATTGATTTAGTTGCAAGTCATGGATTTAACGAAACCCTAACAGAGCTTTCAGACTTGTATACCATCCAAAGCAACTTAGACGAGTGGTCAACACAGTCCAAAGAACATGTACTTATTTTACAAAATGCTGAGAGAAAATCGTTTAGTAATGATCAAAAAGTGATTATCGATAAAAGCGAAATGCTTAAAAAAAAGCTGGTCAATCAAAAGGCGGATCTAGAATTGTACGTTCTAACCCTAAATGAAGCCGATCAAAAAAGATTATCAGCATTGATTGAGTCAACAAACAAAGAGCTTGCGCTGCTAGACAGCAGGATATTGCAACTTAAAGAAGTTAAAAAACCATATCAACAACCCAAAAAATATAAAAAGATCTTAGCAGAAAAGCATAAAAAAATTAAGCAGAAGCTACAAAAGACCAATCAGTATATTGCGATGTTAGAACCGGTCATTCGCAAATTGATTAATACTGAACTAGATAAACATGAAAATAGAATGCTTTATTATTTGGCTCAATCAAAACTGGCTAAGGCGAGACTGTACGATACAACGCTAATGCTATTGGATAGGGCTAAAAAAAACTCGAATAAAGAAAAAACAAAGAATAACGAGGGTAAAAAATGATCAGGGCTGTCGTAATTATCAGTTTGATAGTCGTGGTGTCCGCTTGTAGCACAGGTGGTCAAACGCTAGGCGATTTAAAATATAAGCCAAGAAAGGAAAAAGCAGTTGAGTTTGAAAAACTTGATTACAAGCAAGTACGTGAAGAATATCAAGAGATTCTTTCTTTGTTTAAAGATAAGGAACTAAAAGAACAAATTGAGCGCCGAATTGCTAATGTGTATATGTTAGAAGGTAAGGAAGAGCTGTTAAACGCAAAGCCAACGAAAAGTTATTATACTGAAGCAATCAAAAGCTATCATGAGATTCTAGATAAATATCCGAACTCGCCCGATAATGCTCAAGTGCTGTATCAGCTCGCTCGTGCTTATGATATGGATGGTCATATCGACAAAGCTTTAAAAATGCTTCTTCAATTAACGACGCATCATCCCCAATACAAAAATAATGCAGAAGCTTATTTTCGCATAGGCGATATTTATTTTGGTATGCAAAAATATCGAAAAGCACAGGAGCAATACAAAGTTGTTACCAGGATGCAAAATGACAAATTAAGAACTTACGCACATTATATGCTCGCTTGGACTTATTATAAGCAATTTAATTATGAAGCGAGCGTGAATGCTTACGCAGTTGTATTAAGTTTGCTGTTAGGTGATGGAGAAGATATTGAAGGCTTAAATGATTCGGACAAACCGTTACTTAATGACTCAATCGAATCTATTAGCTTGTCACTGGCTAAAAGTGACGGTGCGGAAATGATTGAGAAAATTCAAAGTTTAAAAGGAAAACCTTATAAATGGCGTATTTATGATAGTTTAGGAAGCTACTATTTAAAAAAGGAACGCTTTGAAGATTCTGCGGATACCTTCAGGCGATTTGTGCAAAAATATAATTTTTCGGTACACGCGCCAGATTTACACAGCAAATTAATTTCAGCATATATTAAAGGTAGATTCCCTCTGCTTGCCTTGCAAGAAAAAGAAGTTTATGTTGAATATTACAGTTTGTCCTCTAAATACGAAAAAGAAAATGGTATCGATGAGAAGGTAGAAAGCAATTTAAAAATCTATATAGATGAATTAGCGAGTCATTATCATAGTAAAGCACAAGAGTTAGTTAAGAACTATGAAAAAATTATTAAAAAAACCAAAGGCAATAAAGTATCTAAAAAGCTAGCAGAAGAATTAACCAAAACAAAATACCAGTATTTAAATTCGTTTGAACGGGCAACCTATTTTTATGCGAAATATATTGAAGCCTTTTCGAAAGATCCACGAATACCTGAAATGTACTTCCTAAAAGCAGAAGCTTATTTTTCAATTAAAAAGTATCCAAATGCGATTGCTGATTTCGAGAGGGTGGCGTATCAGCTAAATCAATTTGAGCAAACAAAATACCGAGCAAAAGCTGGTTACGCGGCGATTGTGGCTTATCAAAGTCACATCAAGCAACTTGCTTTGAACGATGGTGAAGTCAATGAAAATAACGTAGCTAAAGAATGGCAAGCTAAAGCGGTTAATAGTATGCTCAAATTTGCTGAGGTTTACCATGAAGATAAACGCTCTCCGTCCGTGTTAACCAATGCAGCGGAGTATCTGTTTGGTTTAGATCAATACCAAAGAGCACTAAATGTTGCACAGAAATTAATAACCAATAATCCAATTTTAGATATTCAACTTAAGAAAACGGCATTTGGTATTATTGCTCATTCTTATTTTAAATTAGAGCAATTCGCGTTAGCAGAAAAAAATTATACTTCTCAGCGGGAATTAGTTGCAAAGGGGAATAAAGAATACACTACCATATCTGAGAGACTTGCAGCAGCTATCTATAAAGATTCACAAGTATTGCTTGATACTGATAGAAAACAACAAGCAATCGATCAGCTTTTAAAAATAAAACGCTTGACTCCAAATTCAAAAGTAAGAGTTTCCGCACAATATAATGCAGCTACATTATTGCTGGCGACACAGCAGTGGGATCTTGCTATTAAGGAGCTTAAAGAACTAATCAAAGATTTTTCGAAGGATAAAACGGCGTTTGAATTCCAACGAAAACTCGCATTTGCCTACGAGAAACGGGAATCGTGGAAAGAAGCGGCGAATGCCTATTTATCATTGAGCAAAAATGATAAAGACCCAAAAATAAGGCAAGATGCATTATTTATTGCTGCTGGATTTTATGAAAAAACTAAGAACTATAACACAGCAATTGAATTGTTTAAGCAGTATGCTAGAACGTATGAACAACCCTTTGAAGTTAGAATGGAAGCACGATTTAGATTGGCAGAATTATATGGGACTGTAAAAGAAGTTTCGAAACAGCTATTTTGGTTAAGGAGAATAGTGGATGGCGATAAAAATGCTGGTGCATCGAGAACTAATAGAAGCCAATGGCTTGCAGCATGGGCGCACACTAAATATGGTGATTATTTCGCAAGTGAGTTTCAGCGTCGTAAATTAACCATTGCGTTGGATAAATCCTTACCTAAAAAGAATAAGGCATTAACCAATGCAACAGATCGATATAAGAAAGCGGCAGATTTCGGGATATTAGAATTTGTAACCATGTCTAGTGTCAAAATTGCTAATCTTTATCAGCAATTAGGTAAAGAATTACGCGACATAAAGTTACCCAAAAGGCTATCTAAAGAAGAGCGTAAGGCTTATTCTGAAATATTGGAAGAGCAAGCAGCACCACTCGATCAACTTGCATTAGAATTGCATCTTGGTAATGTTGAAAGAGCCTGGAGTGGTGAATTTAATCAATGGATCAGTCAAAGTTTTACGGAGATGAAAAGTTTATCACCAGCAAGATACAACAAAGAAGAAGTGGAGGTTCGTTATGGCGATGAAATTCGCTAGTAAAATAAACCAATTACTGGCGATACTATTGTTTGTGAGTTTGCTTGGTTGTGCTTCAAATTCTCTGCAAAATGAAGCTAAAGTTTTATCCAAAAAAGACACACCTGAAATTCTAGTGGATACTATGAGTTATATTCCAAAGCGGATAGTTGATGAGGAAACCGGTCTGTTGATACCTTATCAAACTTCAACAAATCCTTATTTGAAAAAGGCAGGTAGAATTGAAGCGTCTTTAGTAGCTGAATTTATCTCTGCGAGACGAGCATATCAAAATGGAGCTTATCAAAAAGCAAAAGACGTTCTTGAACGCTTAACCAGTCAGGACGATACTCTTTCTGGTCCTTGGGTAATGTTAGGCGATATTGCACAAAAAAATAAAAAACCAAAAGAGGCAATAAAAAATTATGTTAGGGCTATTGAAATTAACAAAAATAATGTCAACGCTTATATACGATTAGCAAAGGTACGAAGGCAGCTTGGAGATTTTATTAGTTCTCAAAACACTTATAAAAGGGCTTTGGCGATTTGGAAAGATTTTCCTGAAGCACATCTTAATCTTGCGATACTTTATGATATTTATTTAAACAAACCAATAATGTCCCAAAGACATTTAGAGGCTTATTTATTTTTGACCTATGGGCGAGATAAAAAACACGCTAGTTGGTTAGAGGAACTTCAACAAAGAACAGGTAAAGAAATTCAGTTGGAAGTCGATATAAAGAAAGCAATTTCTGAAACGACCAGTTAAATTATCGAGTCTAAAAAATATAAACTAATGATGAATAAAAATTTAATGTTCAAAAAAATTTTGATGATACTTACGATGTCTATTGTGGTGTTTAGTGACGCCACTTGGTCGGAAAAGAGTGTGCCAAAAGAAACCAGTTCCGAAAAAAGGGAGCCAATTAAATTGGAATCAAATTTTATAGGCGATAAAGAGCAGCCTTTGGTGAGTTACTTTATTCCTTGGAAGGAGATCGGAACACCAGACAAATTACAATGGGAACTTGATTCTAAATACGACAAGACGCTTGTTTTAGTTGATAGAAAAGTAATGCTTCGTTTGTCTGGAATGTACCAAACAATGAAGCTTGAGCAAAACTTGCCAAAACAAGACATACTAAGGCAACATGTATTAAAGTCAGATTTACCGAAATCAGACTTAACAAAACCAAATTTACAAAAGACAGATGAGGCAAAATAATGAGCGATTTTTATAGTAGTATTATTAAATTCTTTCAAGAAGGCGGAATTTATCTCTACCCAATCGTAGTTGTTTTAGCTATTGGAATAGTGATCGTGATTGAACGCTGGACCTATTTAACCAGAGAAAAACTCAGGAACATTAAGTCCTTCGATGGTTTTCTGCCCCTACTCAGAACTTGTGATCTAGATAAAATGCAACGTTATACTCATGAAAGCCAAGTTGCTGTGACGCGAGTTATTGGCTGTGGACTGGATATGATGAAAGTCACTAAGCAACGTGCTGATATAGAGCACGCTATGAGCGAGGGAATGTTAGAAGTGATGCCTTCACTTGAAAGTCGAACCAGTTATTTGCCAATGCTCGCAAATATAGCAACGTTGTTGGGATTGTTAGGTACAATCATCGGATTAATATCTGCGTTTACTGCAGTTGCTGCGGCAGATCCTGCTGAAAAATCTACGTTACTGTCGTTATCAATTTCAGTTGCAATGAACACCACAGCATTTGGACTAATTACCGCTATTCCGTTATTGATTTTTAATTCAATTTTACAAAATAAAACCGCAGCAATTGTCCGAAGTATTGAAATGGCAGCAATTAAATTTCTAAATATGATGACCTATAATCACGAGATCTTTGCAGGCAGCGTTACCCCACAAATCGCTACTGCAAAGCAGCCCGTTAGCGAATTTAAGTCTTCTCAAACAGAACTACCTGTTGTCAGCGAAGCTCAATAAACTATGGCTCTTAATTTTTCGAAAAAGCCAGCAGAAGATAGCGATCTTGATGTGACATCGTTTATGAATTTGATGATTGTTCTCGTGCCAGTCATGCTAATGAGCATGACCTTTACTCAAATCACTGTGCATGAAATTAAATTGCCAGATCTTTCTAACAGTATTTACAGTGCTGACGAGCAGCCGCCAAAGTTGGAAGTGGTCGTTGCAAAAGAAGGTATTAAGGTTTTTTATCCAAGTAATATTATGTTGCAAAATATTCCATTGATAAAAGTAGGCGAACAGGCTAGTTATGATTTCGAGAGATTATCTCTCGTGTTACAAGAAGTGAAACTCCAATTAAACGACAAAAAAGACCTGCTGTTATTTTCAGCAGCAGATGTGGATTATCAAACTCTCATATCGACTATGGATGCAATAAAATCCTATAAGACATTAATTGCCGCAAGTGTCGTTGAAATAGAGTTATTTCCCGAGATTGCTCTAGCTGATGCGAGTATTAGATAGCATGAGAGATACTAGCCTAACCACGTCAAACCTTAACTTTCAGGGTTATCAAAAGCCTCAGCATGCGACTAAGTTAAATCTTGTTGCATTGATGGATATTTTTACTATTTTAGTTTTTTTTCTATTGTTAAATAGTGGTGATTCGAGTCAAATACAAAATGCTAAATTTGTTAAGTTACCAGATTCAAGTGCATCGGCAGCTTCACATATTGAAGCGACTATTATAATCGGCGCAGGGGAAATCTGGCTGAATAATGAACGAGTTATTACAATTGACGAAGTGTTGAATTCAAAAGATAAATTTATCGGGATCCTTTCTGAGAGACTCGTAGAATATGCAGAAAAAAAAGGCGAACTCACAAATTATGAAAAAAGTAATGGCATGGCGGTAACTATCATGGGTGACAAAACTGTGTCTTTCAGTCTATTAGAAAAAGTTATGGCAACTTGTAGTGCTGAAAATTTTAGAGATATTTCATTGGCGGTAAACCGTGTTGCTGCAAGTGCAATTATGGGTGATTCTCCATTGCAAAGTACTTCGCAAGACGGTTCACAAGCGGAACAGCCCAAAAACATGAATAAAACCGATGGCGGCGGGCAATAAAATGTCAGGTGTTCTAATTCAGTCATCACTTTTTGAACCGTTATCACCCGATTTAGTTTTGCCATGGAGCCCGAATCCAAAGCAAGAAAAATTGTTTGAACGTTGGACAAGAAATACTTTGATAGCAGTATTAGTGTTATTTATTATTATTCCTTGGTTGCCTGTTTTTGAAATAGAGTACGTTCCACCGCCAGAAAAAATTGTTAAAATAAAAGTTGTACTAGAGGCTGAACAATTAATCCCGCCTAAGCCACCTGTTGTAAAGGCTAAGATCAAACCTAAGCTTAATATTGTAGAAAAACCGAAACAAAAAGAAACAAGTGCAAAAGAAGAAAATACGAGCGTAGCAAAACCAAAAAACACCAAAGAAGCTTTGACTCAATCTAAAGATTTGGCGAATTTATCAAGTCAAATGGAAGCACTAAAAGGCAATCTTAATGTTGCTGGAATGAAAACAAAAAAAAGCTCAAATAATAAAAAGGCTATGGTTGCAAAAGTTGATCGTGGTGTCCTAGGTGAAAATAGAGCAACTAAGGCGAGTTTGGGAATGGATGTTGATGAAAGTCTAATGAAAAATTCGTCGGTTCAACTGGCTAATCATGAAACTTCTAATGTGGAAGGGATGGTTTCTTTAGGTGATACCAGTGGTAACAGTTCAAATTATTCTTATGTGAGTGGTCTTAGAGATGCTGATAGTATCAGACGGGTCTTTGAGAAGAAAAAAGGATTAATTTATGCGTTGTATTACGATGCTCTAAATGACTACCCCGATCTCCATGGAAAATTTATATTTAAAATGGTGATCCAGCCAAATGGCAAAATATCAAATTTAATATTGGTTTCAAGCGAATTAGAGCTTGCTGAGCTAGAGCAAAAGATGCTCAGTCGTATTCAGGGGTTTGATTTTGGCGTAGAAGATGTTTCTTCAACACCGGTTGAATACCGATTTGTGTTTATTCCCAGTTAACGTTTAAAAAATATTTTTTTAGTCACTCAGCTATCATAAATTCTGAATTGCTCTAGGGCTAATGTCTGAACACTACATTAAATCACTAATCTGAGATAAAAAAACCTTATTTCAGAAGTTTTTCCTCAAGCTGTGACAAATACATCATTATTCTCATTTCGCCGAGTCGTACTGTGAACCAATAGCATTTTGTTACGTTATAAATTGCTATTATATTCGTAAGAAAAACGACTTTTGCTTGAGGTAGTATTATGAGCCGGTTAGCTAATCTATTTAAGATATTCTCCATATATATACTGATCTCATTAATGGGATGTTCAGGCGGATCTACTGAAAAGCAAACGGATGAGAAAATATCTATAGTAAGTAGTAGTCCAGCCGTTTTTGCCAGTAACCAAACTCCTTTTGCCTATGTCGAACGAAATATTACTGAGCGAAATGCTTGGATCACCGCTTTGTTTAACAGCAAGTTAAATGAAACAGAAAACACGCCTACTGAAACGGTTATGCCTTATGAATTTAATTTAGGAGCCAAATTAATTGTTCGCTCGGGATTAGATACTAATGCCACTGAAGAAGAAATCTTGTTAACTTATTTCGGTAGTGAAGAGTATGACGTTAAAGATTTAAATATATCGCCTGATGGTACTTTGCTTCTTTTTTCCGCTAGAGGTTCAGTAGTTCACTCAACCGACAACACTTGGAATATTTTCACTTATCGTTTTGCAGATCAACAACTTAATCGTATTATTACCAATGATACGGTGGCTAATGCTGGTGAGGATACTAATCCAGTTTTAACTTTAGACGGAAAAATTATTTTTTCTTCTGATCGTGACGAGGGTAACCCTCTTAACCCCAGAGATTCCGATGAGGTTAACGAATTTTGCGATTACGAAGATCCTGTAGAAAACCCTTCATTATTACATTCAATGAACGTAGCGGGTCAAAATATTACCCAGTTAACTTATGGTACTGTTAATCATGATATTAATCCTACTAACTTAAACGATGGAAGGATTGCATTTGTACGTTGGGAGCGCAGCTTTCAAACGCTTAACAGTTGTAGCGATGGTGGTACACCTAGTACAAATGTTTTTCCTAGCGGAGTGTTATTGCCTCCTGTGTGGAATGACGCAACCGAATGTGCATATTCTGAATTTACAACAACTGGTGCTGTAATCGAGACTAATCATTACAAATTATTGACGATTAGTAGTGATGGTGAATCGATGGAGCAACTTTACGAAACATCGAGTACTGCTTCATCGGATGAAGCTTTCTTAGTCATTGATCAAATCTTACAAGCAGAAAATGGCAATTTATTTAGCCTCATTCGTCATCGATATAGCCAAACTTTTGGTGGAGCATTAGTAGAGTTACAACCATCACAAAATGCTCAGTCTGGGATCGTATTATCCGAATTATCGCCTCTTTCATTAACGGCGACTGAAATTGATTTATATCCTGAGCAGCAATCACAAGGAGGATGGTTTAGTGCTTTTTGGCCTTATCGGGATGGAACCTCTCGTTTATTAGTTAGTTGGTCTCAATGTGCTCTAATAAAAGACGGTGTTAGTCGTTTTTGTGGGGACGGTGCGATTGGTGAACTTGATGTAAATTATGGTATTTGGGTATTTGATCCAAACACTCAAGCACGCTCACCAATTGTGAGGGCTAAAAATGATACCGTATTTACTGAGTTAGCAATGGCGCAACCTCACGCAACCAGTGATTTAAATTTAACTCCTTTCGAACCGAACTTTGTTGATAATCCAGATGGGACGGTGGTTGTTTGTCACTATCCTAATGAAATGCCGATAGCCGTTGCAGGTGCGGATCAGAACGGTTACGCCGGTATTAGTTTTAATTTTGACGGCTCAGCCAGTAGCGATCCTGACGAAGATCCTCTGACTTATCAATGGTCTCTCACATCCGCCCCAGCACAAAGTGCTGCGATATTAATTAATCCGACCAGCATAAGACCGAGTCTTGAAACTGACATTGCCGGTCAATATATTATTGAACTGCTTGTAAATGACGGTGAGCTTGATAGCGTACCAGACAGTTTAATTATTACTACTACGCAAAATAATAAACCAGTCGCAGATGCATCTAACGATCAAACGGTTGTTGTTAATAACCTTGTGACACTAGATGGATCAAACAGCAGTGATGTTGATGGACATTCGTTAACCTACCAGTGGTCAATCATTTCTCAGCCCAGTAACAGTGTACTGACCAATCCAACTAGCCTAAATCCCACTTTTATGCCAACTCAAGTAGGCAATTATGTTGCCCAGTTGATTGTTAACGATGGTTTTGTTGATAGTGATGCGGACACAGTGACTATTGTGGTTCAAGCGCCAAATCTTATACCAATTGCTAATGCTGGACTCGATCATACAACCGAAACAGGTGTTACCATCACTCTTGATGGTTCGAATAGCTCAGATCCTGAAAATGCCACTTTAGCCTATCAATGGTCTGTTACTTCAGCACCCGTCGGCGCATCATTTACTTTGATTAACAGCAATCAATTCAATCCGGGTTTTGTTACCAATACGGAAGGGAGTTATGTAATATCATTAATAGTTAATGATGGTTTACTGGATAGTTCACCTGATAGCGTTACCATAACAGTTAATCGGTCAAATGCTCAACCGGTGGCTAATGCGGGGGCTGATCAGCTTGGAGAAGTGGGGCAACAATTAATTCTTAATGGTTCCGCAAGTAGCGACCCTGATGGTGACTCATTATCCTATCAATGGAATTTGTTAAGTGTTCCAGCAGGAAGCACCACCAGTTTACTCAACCCAACCAGTATAAGTCCAATATTAAATCTTGATGTAACGGGTGAGTATATCGTTCAATTAGTGGTCAATGACGGTGTTTTGAATAGCTTACCAGACAACGTTATCTTAACCGCTGAAAAGGTCAATACTGCACCAGTTGCCAATGCTGGTTCTGATCAACAATCAGTCGGCACAACACTGTTACTTGATGGTTCTGCCAGTAGTGATATTGATGGTGATACTTTAAGCTATTTATGGACAATCGTCAGTCCTGCCGATACAAGTGTCACACTATCTGATCCAACCGCTGTTTCGCCAACTATATTACCCGAAGCAAACCAAGATTATGTTATTGAGTTGGTAGTATTTGATGGAGAGCTTTATAGTCTACCCGATCAAATGTCGATTAATTACCTCAATACCAAGCCAATCGCAGATGCAGGTGTTGATCAGTCGGCTAGTGTTGGCGATAACGTTCAGCTAGATGGTTCAGCCAGTCGCGATGCGAATGGTGATACTTTAACTTATCAATGGCGAATTGTGAGCACGCCACCGACAGCGGGTAGCCAAGCAATATTGTCTAACGTAACAGCGGTCAATCCGACATTAGTCGTTGATGTTGAAGGATATTTTACGCTTGAGTTAATCGTCAATGACGGAACAATCGATAGTGAGCCTGATGTCATGTTAATCAATACAATGGATGAAAACACGACTCCAGTTGCCAATGCAGGCCCTGATCAGAGTTTTCAAATTAACCAAACGCTGATGTTGGATGGTTCCGCAAGTAGTGATACCGATGGCGACCAGTTAACTTATCACTGGTCGATTATTAGTCCAGCGGATAGTACTGAGGTTATTTCTGATGCCAATGTTGTGGCACCGAGTATTTCTCCTTCTGGCGAACAGACGTTGGTTATCCAATTGATTGTCAATGACGGTAATCAAGATAGTGAACCTGATACCGTTGAGTTAAGTTTTGATAACACAAAACCTTTAGCAAACGCTGGTGAAGACCAGCGAGCCAATGTTGGCGATTTATTAACTTTGGACGGTTCTAATAGTAGTGATGCCGATGGTCATCCTTTGACTTATCAATGGTCTATTGTAAGCGCACCGTCAACTAGTACTGCAACGCTCTCGGATCCTCGCGCGGTTATGCCAACACTTATAATGGATCAAGAGGGTTTGTTTGTAGTCCAGTTGATTGTCAACGACGGTCAAGAAGATAGCCAAGCGGATAGCGTAACTCTTAACTCAGTCAGTAATACCAAACCGGTAGCGAATGCTGGGATCGACCAAACGCTCAATGTTGGAGATCAAGCAGTGCTTGATGGTCAACAAAGTTTTGATAGCGATGGCGACACATTGAGTTATCGATGGAGCTTGTTGAGTCAACCAGAAAACAGTACGGCTTCGCTTGTTAACCAAGATCAAGTGTCGCCGAGTTTAGATATTGATGTTGCTGGCGAATACGTCGTGCAACTTATCGTTAATGATGGTCAGGTGGACAGCGAGCCAGATGCCATGATGATCTCGACTCAAAACCTACGCCCGATCGCTGAAGCAGGTCTTGAGCAAACAGTAGAGTCCGGAAGCCTGGTTGTTCTTGATGGCTCTGCCAGTAGCGATCCAGATGGCGATACGCTGACTCACCGTTGGTCGCTGCTCAGTCAACCCCAAGACAGCAGTGCGGCTCTGAATAACTCAACCATTATTGCCCCTGAATTTGTTGCTGACAAAGAAGGACTCTATGTAGTGCAGCTGATTGTTAATGACGGACTACTGGATAGTTTGGCGGATACCGTTACCATTGAAGTCAATGATATTCCGCCATCATGCGAACTTTACCCAATAACATTACCAGCCGAAATGCTAGCAAACGCAACCAACGGCGAGTTGTTTTCTCATGTTCCACTAGGTAATGGTAACGGTAATTACGGCTGGTTAAGTTGGAATGGGAGTAATAGCGCTAATACGCTTGCCCGTAGCCTAATTGCCCCCGGAAACAGCCAAAACTATCGTAATTATTTGGATGAGACAGATAGAAGCTTAGATCTGTTCGATTGGGTTTCTGGTGCGCCAGGAGTGAAGAATAGTCGTGCTGTGAGAGAGGGGCTTGATCAACTTATCGGACGTGATATTGTGATCCCGGTTTGGTCTGAAACTCAAGGACAAGGCAGTCAATTCGGTTATATGGTTGAGGGTTTTGCGAAACTTGAAATCACTGATTATCGATTAGGTGGTAATGGTTGGCTTTCGCTCGAGTTCAAAGAACATACGAGCTGTGAAAACCAGGCACCAAACGCAAATGCAGGCGAACCAATAAACGTACAAACTGAGACTCAGGTTATGCTTGACGGTTCGGCTAGTAACGATCCAGAGAATGACCCACTCAGCTACCAATGGACATTGGTGCAAAAACCAGAGTCGAGTAGTGCTTCGTTATTTGATCCTGAAATGGTTAACCCAGAATTTTTCGCAGATGTCAGCGGGAGTTACGTGGTTCAGCTTATTGTTAATGATGGCGAGCTAAGTAGCACGCCAGATACTGTTAATGTCGAAGTTACCGATGAGGCACCTGTATGCGAGATCTCAGATGCAACCGAGCGCACGCTACCAGTGACCATTCGTGACTTTACTCCAGCTCATCCTGATTTTGAAGCCTACATAGGATTAGAATACGGCATTGTTAAGAAGCAATTGGGAAATGACGGTTTACCGCAGTATCGTGGAGGTAACGGTTCAGTCAGCGGATCCAATATTGGGGCTCATATGACAACTGGTGCTGAGCACTTTTATCAATGGTATAGAGATACACCAGGCATTAATATCACTATCCCTAAAACTCTTACTCTAACCCGTGAGCCAGATTCAACTATTTGGAAGTTCAGTGATCACGATTTCTTCCCAATCAATGGAGAGGGGTTTGGAAATTATCAGAGTGGAAAAAATTTCCACTTTACCATGGAGACACACCTCATATTTGATTACAAAGGTGGCGAGACTTTCACCTTCCGTGGAGACGATGATCTTTGGTTATTTATCAATGGTAAACTGGCAATTGATATTGGTGGAGTTCACTCGGCCGAGCAAAGAACGATTAACTTAGACACAATGGCGTCAGAGTTAGGAATTGAGCCGAATAATAGCTATTCGTTTGATTTGTTTTTCGCCGAACGTCATGTAGTCCAATCGGTATTTACCATGCAAACGAACATGGATCTACAATGTGTGTTTCCAGAATAAACTTGGTTAAGGTTTTATTAGCTAAGTATATGGCTAGAGCGCAACAAATTCTACAGCCATACCGAGCCCGCCCTGTAGTAAAGAGGTAAGTGATAATCACTTGGGGCTGGTTCATTCTATTGAGGTTCAACCCAGATAGCCGCCAAAGAGTTATTGTGATATTAACGGACAGATTTCTAACGGTTATTATCAGCACGGTCTTAGCGGTGTTGCGCCTTGTTCAAACTTCCTAGCTGAACACTAAAACTTGCATCTTGAATGATAATGGGTATAGATATCTTGTTGATAAACTGCCAATAAAAAACCCGCATTAAGCGGGTTTTTTATTGATATTATGATAAACAGGTAGTTTTCTATGCCATCGCCTTTATTTGAGCGTTAAAACGACTTTTATGACGCGCAGCTTTATTCATATGAATAAGCCCTTTTTGGGCGGCAACGTCTAGTACCGGTACGGCTGCTGCGTATGCCGCTACTGCTGAATCTTTATTGCCAGAAGCGATTGCTGCGACTACTTTCTTCATGTAAGTGCGCATCATTGAACGACGACTTGCATTGTGCTGGCGACGACCTTCAGCCTGACGTGCACGCTTTTTTGCGGATTTAATATTAGCCAAGGCTTTGCTCCAAAAAATGTACGATTAAATCTAGATCATTCTGTATAGATTATCTAGACCGATTATGGGTTCAAAATTAGGTGCGAGAATATACATCCTTTTAGCGTTGATATCAAGCCACTCTTTGCTTATTTATAGTGAAATTAACATCAAAAATTGTTAGAGCTATAAATATTTCATTTTTTGACAGTACAGTGCTCATTTTAGTCTTTTTATTAGGCTTTATTACGGCATTTTATTGGACGCTATTTTGGGTTTAGGTCTATGCTTATCAATGAGTCAACTTACATTTGAATAAAAACGATCAACCGGTGGAAACCAGTCGCACTATAAAGGATATATTGCATGTCAGATAAAATTGACGTTCTGGCAATTGACGACGATAAATTTGTTCAAAAACTTATCGTGCGCGCAGTGGGATCTGATACTTTATCGATACGTTCAGCACTAAGCGGTGAATTGGGCATAGAAATGGCTAATGAAACCGTTCCTGATGTGATTTTGCTTGACGTCGAAATGCCTGGTATAAATGGTTACGAAACCTGCGAAAAGCTACGTAGCTCCAAAATCACTCAAGAGGTTCCGATCATATTTCTATCATCTCGTTCGTCTTTACGAGAGAGAATGCAAGGTTACGAAGCGGGAGGAGATGATTATCTAGTCAAACCATTTGAAAATGAAAACTTGTTAGCGAGGATCAACGTCCTTGTTAGATATCAACAAGAGCGAAATTCTCTACAACAGCAGTATCAACTCGCACAAAAGACCGCAGTAATGGCGCTTACAGGAACCAGCGAACTTGGTTCGGCGATGCAATTTTTGGAAAAAAGCATCGTGTACTCTTCTACCAGTGAATTAATGATGGGATTGTTTGAAGGTACTGACCAATTTGAATTGGATTGTTGTGTCATGGTGCTGACCAAAGAAGGTTGTTCTTGGTATACCTCCAAAAACACTATCAGTCCGATTGAAAAAGAGCTTTTAGAAATGTCAGATCGAGAAGCTCGGTTCCTAGATTTTGGTCAGAGAACCATCATTAATTATCCAATGGTGAGTTTATTAGTGAGAAATATGCCTCTTAATGATATTGAGCGCTACGGTCGTATCAAAGATTTACTCCCCATATTTTTATCTGCAGTCAACGTAAAACTAAGTTCGATAGAAACTCAAACAGCACTCAATCAACAGAGTATGGATATGCTGGATTCATTTAAGAGTATTCGAGGATACTTATATCAAATGGGAACTATCATTGTCAGTAACCGAGGAGAAGGAAAAGCTATCACTGACAAGCTTATTCAAGATCTGCACACCGACCTATTGAGTATGGGGTTAGAGGAAGATCAAGAAGAATATTTACTTGAGTTGATCGACTCTGTTCTCGGAAAGGTGACTGATAAACTTGATGCAGGTACAGAAATCCGTTCTGTATTGAGTTTTGTACTAACTAATTTAAAACTATTGATTGAAAAACAAGAAAATATCCTAGACGAATTTAATAAAAACACCGTGAGTCAATCAAGTACCACAGATCAGGGATCAGACGACAGCATTGAGCTATTTTAAATTAGTGACAGTCAGTTTCGAAATAATCATCACTAACTTTTGTAATTGCCAAAACTCTATTTGACGGCACGCCGTCAAATAGCTAACCTAGCGATCTTTTCTCGGTCAGATTTTACAATGATACTCTGAGGGTGTATTGCCCAGAGTTGCTTATTTATTAAAGATTAGAGGTGTGAATGAGTAAGCAATTGCTTAAATCTGGAATTATCGTAAGTAGTATGACGTTGTTGTCGCGGATATTAGGATTAGTACGCGATATTGTGATGTTTCATATACTTGGTTCACATTGGGCGGCAGATGTTTTTCTTGTCGCTCAAAAAATCCCAAATTTCTTAAGGCGACTGTTTGCTGAAGGCGCTTTTTCTCAAGCGTTTATACCTGTTCTAGCTGAATATCAAACGAACGAAACCATTCAGGATGTCAAGCGTCTTGTTTCTGAGACTTTTGGTACGTTAATGATTATTTTAGTTATTGTTGCTATTTTTGGTGTTGTCGGTTCTCCAATGCTGGTGACAATTTTTGGTCCAGGGTTTATCGGTAACCCTCAAAAATTTGATTTGGCTTCGATGTTATTAAAAATCACTTTCCCTTATATTTTATTTATATCATTAACGGCATTTTGTGGTTCTATATTAAATAGTCTAGGTCGATTCGGAGTACCTGCGTTTACTCCTGTTTTACTTAACCTCAGTATTATATCTGCTGCGATTATCGTCTTTCCGACATATGAACAGGCTACTGCCAAGGCGATGGCTTGGGGAGTGTTTGCCGCTGGTATCATACAGCTTTTAATTCAGCTGCCGTTTTTGTGGAAAGAAGGCTACTTAGTGAAACCTACTTGGGGTTGGCGCTCAAAAGGCGTACAAAAGATTTTGGTTTTGATGGGACCAGCGTTATTTGGTGTTTCAGTTGGACAGATTAACCTGCTTTTGGATACGGTGTTAGCTTCATTTCTGGAAACCGGAAGTATCGCCTGGCTGTACGTGTCCGATAGAATGTTGGAGTTTCCTTTGGGGATGTTTGGCATAGCAATTTCCACAGTTATTTTGCCATCTCTTTCCCGATATCACTCGAGCGATAACGTACAAGAATTTAACCAAACGTTGAACTGGGCTTTGCGTTTAGTCTGCCTAATCGGAACACCAGCGGCAATTGGCTTATTCGTGATGGCTGAGCCGATAATTTTAACGGTTTTTCAACATGGTAATTTTTTGCTATCAGATGCTCACCTAGCTTCACTTAGCTTGAAAGCCTACATTGTAGGGTTGTTAGGTTTTATGTTTATAAAGATATTAGCGACTGGCTTTTTCTCGCGACAGGATACAAAAACACCAGTTAAGATCGGCATAATAGCAATGAGCGTTAATATGCTGTTCAATTTGATCTTGTTTTATCCGTTGGCGCATGTTGGTTTAGCTCTCGCGACGAGTATTTCGGCTATATTGAATGCTACTCTGTTGTTTATGGCGTTACGTAAAATCGATGTGTTTGTTCCAGATTCGCGTTGGTTGAGTTGGATTATCAAGCTTTTCGTCGGAAACTCGGTATTGCTTGCCTTTATATATTATCAAATGGCGGATATTGAAATTTGGCAAAATTGGCAAATTGCAGAACGTGTCCAGCACATGCTGATTTTAGTGATAGGCTCAGTTTCTGTCTACGTTATCGCTATGTTTCTAGCGGGCGTAAGAGCTCGCGATCTAAAACATGGTTAGATCTATGATCATAGTCCTTGCTAGGCTATAATTCGGCGCTTTCGAATTAATTAAACTAGATTTACAAGGGTTTCTATGCAGCTTATTCGCGGGCTGGTCAATCTAAATCATCAAGTTGATGCATGTGTTGCGACGATTGGTAATTTTGATGGTGTGCATGTCGGACACCAAGCGATCATTCGGCGGGTGATTGAGAAAGCGAAACACCTGAAATTAGAGTCTTGCGTGATCCTATTTGAACCTCATCCGAAGGAAATTTTTCTTGGGGATAATTGCCCCGCGAGGATCACAAATTTTTCGGAAAAATACGCTCAGCTTAAATTATTCGGGATCGATAAATTATTGGTATTGAAATTCAACCAAAGTTTACGTGAAATGCAGGCAACTGACTTTATTCAAAAAATACTGATTGCGCAATTAAGAATAAAACATCTTGTCGTTGGGGATGATTTTCAATTTGGTTATAAACGTCAAGGTAACTACGAGTTATTAAGAACTCAGGGCGAAGGATATTATACTGTAGAGCCGACGCCGAGTATTTTTGTTGATGACTCCGCAATTATGGGCGAGAAAATAAGAGCAAGCAGTAGTTTGGTTAGGAAAGTGTTAACGCAGGGTAATTTAGACTATGCCAAAGTATTGCTTGGAAGGTGTTACTCGATTACAGGTAAGGTTGGTTATGGTCAACAATTAGGAAGAAAGCTTGGATTTCCGACAGCTAACGTCGTTTTGAATCGGCGAAAACCAGCTTTGTCAGGTGTTTATTTAGTTAAAGTCAGTTGGATGTCTGCCCAAGCTGAAACTCGAAACATTCAATGTTGGGGAGTTGCTAATTGTGGCTCTCGACCTACGGTTGATGGAAAAGGTTATCGACTGGAAGTTCATCTTTTGGGTATGAGCCAAAACTTATACGGGATAGAATTAAAGGTAGAATTTCATACTTGTATTCGCAGCGAAAAGAAATTTAAAAATGTTGAGGCTTTGACTGAACAAATTAAGCTCGATATAGAACAAACTGAAGAATTAATAAAAAAATTAGCGACTGAAAAAAAATAAAATGAGACAATTTAACGATGACTGATTACAAATCCACTCTAAATTTGCCGGAAACTTCTTTTCCAATGCGCGGTAATTTGGCTCAAAATGAGCCAAAATTGTTGGCTAATTGGGTAAAAAAGGATTTGTATCAGCAAATTCGTGATAATTGTGCTGGTCGACCTAAATTTATTTTACATGATGGTCCTCCATATGCTAATGGAGATATTCACCTAGGTCATGCGGTTAATAAAATCTTAAAAGATATCGTGGTTAAAAGTAAAACTTTAGCAGGTTTTGACGCACCCTACGTACCTGGTTGGGATTGTCATGGTTTGCCGATTGAGCATCGCGTTGAAAAGAAGATCGGCAAAGCGGGTGTTAAGGTGCCTTTTGATGAGTTTCGTCAAAAATGTCGTGATTATGCCGCCAAGCAAGTTGAAGGGCAAAAGAAGGATTTTATTCGCCTAGGTGTTTTTGGAGAGTGGGATAAACCTTATCTTTCCATGGATTTTCAGTTTGAAGCGGACATCATCCGCTCGCTTTCAAAAATAGTTAAAAATGGACATTTGCATAAAGGCTTCAAACCCGTCTACTGGAGTGTTGTCGGTGGTTCGGCATTGGCCGAAGCCGAAGTAGAATATCAGGATAAAGTCTCTATATCGATTGATGTGCGTTACTCGCCAGTTAACGAAGTGTTGCTACTGCAAAAGTTTAATCCTATCGATAATGAGCTCGGGAGTGGCGATGTTTCTGCGGTTATCTGGACAACTACACCCTGGACAATCCCTGCTTCTCAAGCGATCTCAATCAGCGCAAATCTTGAATATGCATTAGTCGAATTTGATGCGCAAACTGAGCAAGATGAACGATTTGGCATTGGCAAAGAGCGGGTAGTGCTAGCGGCTGAAATGGTTGATCAAGTGATGACACGTTACGGAGTGAAAACTTATCGCATTGTTGGGTTATGCCATGGAACTGCTCTGGAAAACGTGGTGTTCAAGCATCCGTATTTAGATCGAGATATCCCGATGATTTTGGGTGAACATGTAACGACCGAAGCGGGTACTGGTTTGGTACATACTGCGCCGGATCATGGAGCGGACGATTTTACCGTATCTCGGACTTATGGTATTGAAACACTTAATTTGGTCAATGCAAACGGCGTATATTCTGACGCGACGGAATATTTTGCTGGGCAGCATGTTTATAAGGTTGATGAGCCAATCTGCGAGTTATTGGCTGAAAAAGGTCGATTAATTCGTAAAGAAAAATTTAAGCATAGTTTCCCGCATTGCTGGCGAACTAAAACACCACTGATATTTAGAGCGACACCGCAATGGTTTATTTCGATGGATAAAAATAGTTTGAGAGAAAAAGCCATGGAAACGATTAAAGATGTTAAGTGGATACCAGACTGGGGGCAAGCACGTATTGAAGGGATGGTTGATGGACGTCCGGATTGGTGTATTTCTCGTCAACGAACATGGGGCGTGCCGCTTTGCTTGTTAGTTCGTAAGGACAATGATGAATTGCATCCTGATACGACTGAATTAATGGAAAAGGTTGCTGTTTTGGTTGAGCAAAAAGGGTTACAAGCCTGGTTTGATTTGGATCTTAAAGAGCTAATTGGCGATGGTGCGGATGATTATTTAAAAGTGAATGATACCCTTGATGTGTGGTTTGATTCGGGGGTGACTCATCAGTGTGTCTTAGACCGCCGTGAAGAATTGGTCGAACCTGCAGATATGTATCTAGAAGGCTCTGATCAGCATCGGGGCTGGTTTCAGTCGTCGCTATTGACTGGTTTAGCAATCAATGGTCATGCACCGTTTAAGGAAGTTTTAACTCATGGTTTTGTGGTTGATGAAAATGGTATCAAGATGGCAAAGTCTGGCGATAACGCAATGCCTCCGATGCAAGTTATCAATAAACTAGGAGCCGATATATTAAGACTTTGGGTTGGTTCAACTGATTATCGTTCAGAAATAACTGTTTCGGATGAGATCTTAAAACGCACTGCAGATACTTATCGTCGACTAAGAAATACTGCGCGTTTTTTCCTTTCGAATTTAAATGGTTTTGATCCTGAGACAGATATGGTCTCGGCTGAAAATATGTTGCCGCTAGACCGATGGGCAGTTGATTGCGCTTTTAAAACACAACAAAAAATCACTGACGCGTTTGATGATTATAACTTTTTAGTCGCCACTCAAACGATGCATCATTTTTGCGCGATGGATATGGGCAGTTTCTATTTAGATATCATTAAAGATCGTCAGTACACAGCTAAAGCAGGATCGCTCGCGCACAAGTCCTGTCAAACAGCGCTTTATCATATTATGCAAGCGGTAGTTCGTTGGTTTATGCCGGTGATGTCATTCACCGCGCAAGAGTTGTGGACAAAAATCCCCGGAAATAGCCAAGAAACCCTATTTTGGGAAACTTGGTATGATGGACTTTTTCCAAGGGATCAAGATGCTGCAATTTCAGAAGAATGTTGGCAATTGATTGCAAAAGTTAAAAATGAAGTGAACCGTAAAATTGAAGTGATGCGCAAGGAGAGCGGTATCGGTTCATCACTCGAAGCCGAAGTAGTTTTGTATGTAAATGATGAAATTGCAGATTGTCTAGAAAAACTAGAAGATGAGCTTCGTTTTGTCTTGATTACCTCACAAGCGAAAGTTGTTCGCGGAAAAGGTGGGGAAGCTTCGGAAGTTGATGGCTTAGCTCTTGAGGTGAGCGCGTCTGCCCATAAAAAATGCGAGCGTTGCTGGCATCGCCGAGAAGATATTGGTGTTGATAAAAAACATCCTGAACTTTGCGGACGCTGCGTTAAAAATGTCGATGGCGAAGGCGAGGAGAGGCATTATGCATAAAAATGAGGGCATTTTAAGCACTGGATTGCGCTGGTTATGGATCGCAGTGATCTTTTTTATTCTTGATCAGGTTACAAAACAAATGGCTGTCAACTATTTTGTAGAACAAGGTGGTCGATATGAAGTGATGCCTTTCTTTAATTTTACTCTCGCCTATAATCCTGGTGCCGCGTTTTCATTTCTTGCCAATCAAGGTGGTTGGCAGGTGATCTTTTTTTCAAGTATTTCCTCTATCGTTGGTGTTGGTTTACTTTATTGGTTATACACCTTACCCGCAAAAAATTGGTGGTTGAGTATTTCATTAACTTTCATTTTTAGTGGTGCTATGGGCAATTTGTATGATCGCGTGACACTAGGGTATGTCGTCGATTTTATAGATTGGTACTATGGTGATAAACATTTTCCCGCTTTTAATATTGCCGACTCGGTCATTTTTGTTGGCGCGGCGATGATGCTTTATGATAGTTTTTTTAATCCACAAGAGAATGAAAAAGACTCTAACAAAAAAACAAGCAGTAAATGACAGAAAAAGCTTCAATTGCAATAGAAAATATCGTTGGAAAAAGCAGCCGCGTGCTTGCCGATGTGACCATCAAATTAAAAGATGGCAGTATTGCTGATAGTACCAAGCCCGCTGGTAAGCCAACGTGGTTAATTTTAGGCGATGGTAGTTTTAGTGATGCATTTGAGTCTTTTTTGGTGGATAAGCAATCGGGAGATAACTTAATTTTTGAATTGACGGCTGAAGATTCGTTCGGAGAGAGTGACCCTGATCAAATCCACTTTATGGAATTAAATCAATTTCCTCAGGATATTGAATTGAAAGAGGGCGCAATTATAGCGTTTGACCAACCTGATGGCGGTCAAATTCCTGGTGTGATCAGAAACGTCCAAGGCAACTCGGTTAAAGTTGATTTTAATCATCCTCTTGCAGGTGAAACCATTATTTTTGAAATCGAAATTAAGCAAGTTAAAAATTAGAAAAATAAACCACAATATAAAAGAATTGAAAATGGAAAAAATACAAATGGATACTGTATCGTCCAGCCCAACTAAGTAGTTTACTGAACCAGTGCTGCGCTTTCCACTGATATAGATAGACCAATTGCTTTTGCTCGTTAAAAAGGATCTGCCCCAAAAATATCCCAATCAAAACCAATCCAAACCAGGGTAGCAGCGGTGCGTAATCATCCGCAGAAAACTGAATACTCGTCATGCCGATCCATTGAAGTAGCGGATGATCGAATATATCCGACTGCACCCTATACCCCACGATTAGCAACCCGACACCTAGCACCAAATTCATCCATTGGAGTTTAACAAACAGCAAACCTAACAGACTGGATACGAAGATCAGATGCAAAATTCCGAAATACACATAATAATTAGGTCGAACAAACTTACTCAGTAGGGTGATCAGCGAAAGATAAACCAACAATAACGCCAGTCGCTTAAAATAAGCTTTCAAATTGAGTTTATTTCGAGTCGCTAAAAATAATCCGATCCCTACCAGACTAAGAAACATAAAAACAATCACAAAACGAAATAATACCCAAAAAAGGTTACTGGAAAATTCGACGTTTAAATACCCCAGTTGTGATAGACCAAAGCAAAAATGAAAAATAAACATTAAGCCGATCGCAATACCTCGAGTAAAGTCAAGAAATTGATAACGTGGAGAACCGAGTGTTGCTGTCATAGGCAATTGCATTAAGTGATAGTGGTTATTAATCAAAGGGCACTTCTAAAAATGCACTTTTTCCACGATAGCTGCGTCAGCTTCGTGCTCGAATCCTCATGTATTCCATATACACTGCGGTTCTCCGCGCGGCGCTTCCTTGCTCTCATGAAAAAATTACTATTTTTAGAGGTACCCCAGAGTGTACCGAGTTTCGCTGAGACAATCCATGTCATAAAATGTTAGTATCATTGACTACACTGATAACTTAATAATAACTTATGTCATTTACACGAAACCCACTTTTCACAAGATTTATCACTTGTTTAACGATCGCCGTATCATTATTTACCTGTTCTCTCAATTTGAAAGCAGATCCTAAACTGCTTCCACCAATTAAAGAGTGGCATGGCAAAAGTGAAACGCTGATCCAGTCAGAAAAAAATCCTTGGCAAACTGACTCGGAGAAAACCGGGCTAACCGATACCCCAAATTATGAAGACACCGTCAAATATCTCGATAGATTGGTTAATAGCGATCCCCGGCTTAAGAAGGTTTCTTTAGGTAAAAGCCCGCAAAATCGCGATATTTGGATGGTGATCGCCAGCAAAGAGGGCATCGATAATCCTAGCGATCTACATAAATTAGCCAAGCCGACATTATTAATTCAAGCGGGTACTCATTCTGGCGAAATTGATGGCAAAGACGCTGGATTGATGCTGCTTCGAGATATTACTCATGGGCAAAAGGGCGACCTGATCGAAAAAGTAAACCTGTTATTCGTGCCTATCTTAAGTGTTGATGCCCATGAGCGCCGTTCGCCCTTCAATCGGGTTAACCAGCGCGGACCAAGCAGTATGGGTTGGCGAACAAACGCCCGTAACCTTAATCTAAATAGAGATTATGCCAAGCTGGATACAATCGAATTACAACACATGATCCGTGCAATCAATGTTTGGCAACCGGATTTATATTTTGATATTCACGTTACCGATGGCGAAGATTATCAATACGATAATACTTACGGTTTTAATCTCAGCTATGGCGACTCACCTAATATTGCTAAATGGATGGAAAACCAATTTAAACCTCGAATAGATACCGCATTAAATGCTAATGGGCATAAAGGCGGACCCCTCACATTTGGCGTTGATTCGATGGATTTCAGCAAAGGTATTGTTGGATGGTCACCGTCGCCAAGATTTTCAAATGGTTATGGTGACGTCCGTCAACTACCCACAGTTTTAATCGAAAATCACTCGTTAAAATCTTATAAGCAAAGAGTGTTGGGCACTTATATTTTTATTGAAGAAAGTTTAAAGTTATTGGCAGAAGAGGGTGAAGAGCTAACCACTTCGATCCAAAAAGACAAAACTAGTCGACCAAAGGAAATGGTTGTGACTTGGCAAACGAATAATGAGTCTCCCAGTTCAATGAATTTTGAAGGCATTGAGTTTTTTAAACAAAGAGACGAAGTAACGGGATTGGATTATATTCAATGGACGGGCAAGGCAAAAAACTATAGCGACCTTCCTATATATGTGATGAATAAACCGAAGCAGACAGTCAAGATCCCAAAAAGTTATTGGATACCGCCACAGTATAAAGATGTCATTGAACGATTAAGAATTCATGGTATTAACATGAAAACCCATCCTGATAAAATAACAATAAAAGCCTCACAGTTTAAAGTAGATAAATTTCAATTGAAGTCAGAAGCTTTTGAGGCAAGGCAAATGGTTGAATCAACTTTTGAAGTGACAGATGGTGACTATGAATTACCAAAAAATAGCGTAGAAATTTCTACCGATCAAAATTTAGGTCGATTAGCGGTTGCGTTACTTGATCCTCGTGCACCGGATTCTTTTTTTGCATGGGGATTTTTTAATCAAGTTTTTCAGCGTACTGAATATATTGAATCTTATGCATTAGTTCCGCTAGCGAGAGAAATGTTTGCGAAAAATAGAAACCTAAAAAACGAGTTTGAGAATTTAAAAAATACTGATGAGAAATTTGCTGAAGATCAAACAGCTCAAATGCAATGGATTTATCGTCATTCGGATTTTTACGACAAGGAATATCTTGTCTATCCTATTTTAATGAGTTACTAAAAATGAATTTATTTGGTCGATATTTGACACTAGTTTTAGTTTCAATTTATTTGTTGTCTGCCTGCAGTTCAAAACCGGTGGAGAAATACGTTGATTATTTTTACAGTTATAAAAATAATGAACAAAAAGACAGCTTTACTTATATTCTATATTTAGGTGAAGAGGGTTATCAAGGGCCGCCACAAGACGGCACCGATCCTTCGATCACACCACAACGTCAAGAGTCTAAACAAAGTGCGAAATCACGAAAGAGTTCCAAGAGAGGAAGCGCCGATGATTTTATGTCAATCTCTTTTCGGATGGAGGAAGAGGCGTTTGATCGTTTGGAAAAAATGTTGCTAGCGAAAAAATATTGTACAGGGAAGGTTGAATATACCGACAAAGAATATACCTGGTTGCGGTATACAATAAAGGGTTTTTGTAAATAGATTTTGAATAGATTTTCACACACTATGGAATTATCTAAATAAGAAACTTATTTTATATGAGGATTCATTTAATTCGCCTCTGTTTTGTTGTTCGCTTTTGTGTACTAACGCGTGATGAGCTGAGGGAGATATAATTTGAGAGAAAAATATAGTTACGCTGGAAAGCCTTCAAAAGTAAAAAACGCTGCGTCCGTTTCTGGTGTTTTGATTAAATTGTTCGGCGGTGGTTTTGCCTTTCGTGTTTACAATGACAAGCATGATTTTGTTGATTATGAGATCAATCACGATGACTTATCGATAACCATAGACTCTGATGCTCTTGCTTCGTTTTATTCCTATAAGGATCAGCATTCGCTTGATCACAGTCCAGAGGTTTTAGGGCTATCTGTAATTGAAAAATAAAGCCGCTCTGAAACTAACGATAACGATGGCTTTAGCAGCTCTGGTTATCACCTATGCAAAACAAGCGCTTGTCGATGTGCCATTTTTTACATTTGTTTGGTTGCAAATGGCTGTAGCGAGTTGTGTGATGTTAGTTAATACATTTGTTTTTCAAAACGAACAATTCCCTAAAAATATAGAGCCTAAAATTTACCTAATCCTATTTGGGATCGGCTTACTAAATTACTTGGTTGTACGTTTTTTGTTTTTCTATTCATTAGAGCGATTACCTGTAACCACTCATGCCTATTTGTTAAACTTTGTTGGCGTGGTTACGATGCTTTTCAGTATGGTTTTTCTTCGAGAAAAGCCACGGTTTGTTCAAGTGTTTGGGGCTTTTACGGCTATATTAGGTCTTTGGATTTTCTTTTATGATTCACCTAAAGAGGGAGAGTTTGCAGGTATTTTAGCTGTGTCGATAGCGGTTATATGCTTAGCGATTACTAATATTCTTTTGAGAAGACTTCATATGCAGGATGATCATCGGCTGACTCACAATCAGATAGCTACTTTTTCTGTTTGTATTGGAAGTATTCCCCTTGTTGTGTTTGGTGTTATAACCGATTTGCCGCTACCTTCAATCAATGTGTCGAACTGGATTATTATTGTTGCAAACGGAATTATCGCTAATGCATTAGTGATGACAGTGTTTAGTCAAGTCATGCAACATTTAAAAGCGTATGAAGCGAGCATGGTTGCGATGACCGCGCTCATTTTTACTGCGGTCTTTGCGATGCCAATTTTAAATGATTATTTAGAAATATACGAAGTGTTCGGGATTGTATTAATGTTAATTGGGATCGGCTTTGTACAGCGGCGAGTTAATTGAACTATCGAAAAGGAAAAATTCATTAGTCAATTGCAAAATGTGGTCATTTGTATTTATGCATCCGCGAGGTGGAACTAGGCTAAATGACACCTGAGTATGTTCAGGTGTCACAGATCGTTCTGGTAAAGTCTCAACTCTCGCATGTCATTAATCGCCATAAGGTATCCAAATGTTTTTCACCTCACAAGCGTGGCGCAAAAAGTTCTTCTCTTTACCTGTTTGCAACCAATCGATTTCTTTGCCATCGTTGACCCAGGTACGTTTAAGATTTGCGGCGGATGCCAGTTCAATCATTTTACAGCCAGAGTTGTTTCCGTGATACCAGACACTTTCAACTTGGTAATGTTCAGCTAATACTTTCATTAATTCTTCTTTTTCACCAGTAATTATATTAACAACTCCGGCAGGTACATCCGAAGTTTCCAAAACTTGGTAAAAATCGGTTGCTAACAATGGCGAAGTTTCTGACGGAATAATCACCACTCGATTACCCATTGCAATTGCTGCGGCAAGTAATGAAACAAAAGACAATAAGGGTGAACTTTCGGGGCAGCCAATACCAATAACGCCAATCGGCTCATTCATTGCTAAAGTGACACCGTGCAATGGTGGCTGATGAACTGCTCCATCGTATTTATCTGCCCATGCTGCGTAGGTAAATAATCGATCGATGGATGCGTCAAATTCTTGCTCTGCCTGGGCTTTTGAGTAAGTCCCTGTTTCAATTAATCGATTGCAAAATTCGTTGTTTCGATAGGTCAGGTTTTCGGCGAGATAATAAAGAATTTGCGCACGAAGATGACCGCTGCTTTTGCTCCACGATTCTGCTTTGTATGCCGCTTGTACTGCATTTCTGATATCTTTGCGATTACCATCTCCAACTCTTCCGCATTCGCTACCATTGGTCGATTTGATCACGATAGTGTTGCCATTATCGGCTCTGACTTGTTTTCCATTAACATAATGTTTTGCGGTTTGGTCGATATTTGGAAAGCCAATTAAATTAGAACTAATATCCTTTTTAGTTGATTGTTTTGCTGGTGCGGCTTTGGTTTTCTTTGGTGCTATTTTGGATTTTTCTTCGATGGGTTTCAGGTATTCGTGCATTCCTTCGATCCCACCTTCGCGTCCCATTCCTGATTCTCGGTATCCACCAAAACCACAGGCTGCATCGAATTGATTCGTCGTGTTTATCCAAATAACTCCCGCTTTTATCTGCGGCGCGACATCGAGAGCGCGATTGATATTTTCTGACCAAACGCTGGCGGCGAGCCCATAACGCGTATTGTTGGCAAGTGCGACCGCTTCTGGTTGATCACGAAAACTCATTACGCTTAAAACAGGACCAAAAATTTCGACATTGGCGGCAACATTGCTGGTTTCAACATCGCATAATAGAGTTGGAGGGAAGAAACAACCATCGGAAGGTTGCCCAATATCTGGCTGCCACATAGTCGCGCCTTCTGCAACGCTTTGTTCGACCAACGATTTGATCCGAGCTTGTTGTGAAGGATCAACAATCGCGCCGATATCAGTATTTTTGTCTAGCGGTTCGCCGATTTTCAGGTTTTGCATGCGGGATTTTATTTTTTCAATAAATGATTCAGCGATGCTTTCTTGAATGAGTAATCTTGAACCGGCACAACACACTTGCCCCTGATTAAACCAAATGGCATCAACTAAGCCTTCAACAGCACTGTCGAGATCGGCATCATCAAAAACAATGAAAGGCGATTTGCCGCCTAGCTCAAGCGTTAATTTTTTGCCAGTACCCGCCGTTTTTTCCCGGATGATTCGTCCGACATTGGTTGAGCCTGTGAAAGCAATTTTATTGATATCTGGATGAGTCACCAGCATTTCGCCGACAGCACCATCACCTGTCACAATATTAACCACGCCTTTAGGCAGTCCAGCTTCTTCAAAAATTTCAGCTAACATGAGCGCGGTTAAGCTGGTATATTCTGCCGGTTTTAGTATGACGCAATTTCCTGCAGCTAGCGCTGGCGCTATTTTCCATGCAGACATTAGTAGAGGGAAATTCCAGGGAATAATCTGACCGATAACGCCTAGCGGTTCAAAATCACTAAGCTCCACTTCTGATAACTGTGCCCATCCGGCGTGGTGATAAAAATGTCTTATTGCTAAAGGAATATCAATATCGCGTGATTCCCGGATCGGCTTGCCATTATCCATAGATTCTAAAACGGCAAGTTGTCTCGAGCGTTTTTGTAATAAACGCGCAACGGCGTATAGATATCTCGCTCGACCATGACCACCGAGCGCCTGCCACGCTGGCTGTGCTGCGCGAGCGGACGAAACAGCAAGATCAATTTGATCTTTATTTGCTTGACCGACTTTACCAAGTAGTGAGCCGTTAGCTGGATTGTTACTGTTAAAAAACTGTTCAGGTTTGTGCCATTCGTTATTGATGAATAAGCCAAAACCTTTCTGATGTTGATCTAACCAGGCTTGTATATTGTCATTATTTTCTGGGGCGGGACCGTAGCTCATGGTTTTAAATATCTCTGCAATGTTCATAAACAATTCCGTAATTTGATCTTGATCAAAAGTAGTATTTCTAAATTCAGTTATTTTTGCGAGTTCAGTTTGACTCTATTTATCCAATCGGATGGCGATGATTTGCCGAGTAGCGACCAGTAACGTGATGCTCAAGTTGACGTTCAATATCAGCCAGTAAGCTGGACGCTCCAAAGCGAAACATTTCAGGATTTAACCAACTATCACCAAGTTCTTCTTTCATTAAAACGAGGTAATTAATCGCATCCTTTGCGGTCGAAATTCCACCAGCGGGCTTAAAGCCTACACGAAAGCCGGTAAGTGATTGATATTGGCGGATCATTCGGGTCATCACCAAGCTGACAGGTAGCGTGGCGTTGGTTGATTCCATACCCGTTGACGTTTTGATAAAGTCGCTACCAGCCATCATCGCTACCATGGACGCTCTTGCTACATTGTTAAGAGTACTCAATTCACCAGTAGAAATAATGGTTTTCATATGAGCATCGCCGCAAGCTTCTTTGCAAGCTGCAACTTCATCATAAAGTGCTGTCCAGTTGGCATTCAGTACGTGCCCCCGAGTGATCACAATATCGATTTCTTTTGCACCAACGGCTACAGAATTTCTTATTTCTTGAAGACGGGTGGCAAATGATGACAAGCCAGCGGGAAAACCGGTTGATACTGCTGCTACTGGAATATTAGTGTCTTTTAACGCTTCAACAGCTGTTTCAACCATTTCATGATAGACGCATACTGCGCCAGTGGTTAAATGAAGAGATTCTATTCCGAGCGCTTGCTGTAATTCAAAGCTGATAGGTGTTCGAGCTTTGGCACAAAGACGGCGAACTTTTCCTGGTGTATCCTGACCGGAAAGCGTGGTTAAATCGATGCAGGACACGGCTTTAATAAGCCAGGCAGCCTGCCAGTCTTTTTTGAGCGAACGTCGGTTGGTTAGTGTTGAGGTTCGTCGTTTTACGGCGCTAAGGTTAACTCGGATATTGTCAAGCCACTGAGATTGAAACTCAACTCCCGGGTTATGAACTTCGTTCAATTCGACTGTATTTGATTGAATTTTATTTGATGTCCCTTTGGTCTTAACTGAATGAAGGGCTTTTTTTATTTGCGGATCGGTCACTTGATTATTTTCCTCTGCCAGATAGGCTAAGTGTTTCTATAACAGCGTTAGGATTGGCTATCGCCGAGTCTGAATAAGTAAATGCTTTATGTATTCTGCTCATTGCTTTATTTGCGTCCTGCTGGTTTTTTGCGTGTATCATTAATAGTGGTTCATTTTGATCAACTTGTTCGCCTATGGTCTTAATTGCGGTTAGTCCAACCGAATGATCGATGGGATCTTGCGCTCGTTTACGACCGCCACCTAATTCAACAACAGCATTACCAATCGCGCGAACGTCAATTTCGGCAATTTTCTGCGTGCCAGTCACATTAGCAAATACAGGGACTACGATTTTTGCGGGAGTTAAATATTGCTCACTTTTTTCTGCAAAATCAGTTGGTCCACCTAACGCCGACACCATGCGTTCAAAATATTCCATGGCTAAACCGGAGTCTAAACACTGATTAAGCTTTAGTTTAGCATCTTCAAGTGTGTTAAATAAGCCGCCAAGTAGCAATAATTCTGCGCCTAATTCGATAGTTACTTGATGCAAACGAGGATCACGATATTTGCCACTAAGGTAATCGACAGTCTCTTGAACCTCCAACGCATTACCGGCTGTTAGTCCTAGTACTTGAGACATGTCAGTGATAACCGCAGAGATTGGTAACCCTAAACCTTGACCTACTTCTACTATGTTGGTCGCTAAGTCTTTTGTCATACTATAACTAGCCGCAAAAGCGCCACTGCCGGTCTTAACATCCATGACTAAGCCGTCCAGACCTGCGGAAAGCTTCTTCGACAAAATGGAAGCTGTAATCAGCGGAATCGATTCAACTGTACCGGTGACATCTCGAATACCATATAAACGTTTATCAGCGGGGGCTAGTTCAGCCGTTTGCCCGACAATAGCGCAGCCCACTTCAGCGACAATATGTTGAAATTGTTCGATATTAGGGGAGGTGTTGTAACCCGGTATACTGTCCATCTTGTCTAACGTGCCGCCAGTATGACCTAAGCCACGACCCGAGATCATCGGTACGTAAGCGCCACAAGCCGCTAGCATGGGTGCGAACATAATGCTGACTTTATCACCGACACCGCCGGTGGAGTGCTTATCGACAACTGGACCGTTTAACCCCATTTCGCTCCATTGAAGCGTTGTTCCTGAATTTTGTAAACTACGGGTGAGGGCGACACATTCTTCTCGGTTCATACCCTGAAAAAAGATCGCCATGGCGAGTGCCGAGACTTGGCTTTCGGTGATTGATGTGTCGATCATTCCGTCTATAAAGAATCTTATTTCTTTGGTCGATAAGGGGGAGCCTTCTCGTTTTGAACGGATTACTTCTTGAGCTAACATATAAGAGATACGCCTTTTAAATTAGGGCTTGGGATCATTGATTTATAGAATATTAGACAATGATAAATCAATGTTAACCATCTGGTCAACTTGTCTTCAAAAGCATCAGCAATTCTCGGTGAGCCAGGGAGATTAATACAAAACATAAATAGTCAGCTTTTTAATCATAACTCTCTTTACTCTCCGACATTCCGCACCCAGTTTTAGGAATAAATCTGCAAGTAAATATCCCCTAAACATTTAAGAATGATCTGGTGTCTGTCCTGCAGATTGGTTGCTAACGGCAAGTGTTTTGTCATTTTGAATGTGAGAATATAGTTGAAACTCCGTGAATTCCCCCTTTTTTTAAGCACAATCTTTTGAAAAGTATGATTGCACATAAATTGCCTTTCTTCTTTTTGAAATATTCCGAGTTTATAAATCTGACTGTCTTATATTTGGTTTGCTTGTATAAATCTGACTGTCTTATATTGGTTTACGATGCATTAGGGAGAGTTAAGTCTCAGATCAGTGGCGGCATGTCGAAGAACTATGTGTATGACTCGGGCAGTTATCGTAAAGGTCGACTTTATTATGTGAATGATTCCAGCGGTCAGACTCTTTTTACTTACGATAAAGTCGGTAACATTACCCAAAAGCGTTCTAAGATTGATAGCAAGTATTATTACACTTATCACCGTTATAATAATATGAATCAACTGACGCAAACGACTTATCCATCGGGACATAAAGTCAATTATAGTTATGACTCATTAGGCAATGTTTCATCCGTTACTTATCAGAACGGTACCACCATACAAACAGTCGCTAATCACTTTAAATATCTTCCTTTTGGTCCTTTAAAGTCGATGAGCTTTGGTAATGGTGCGGTAAGAACCATCAGCCATGATTTAGATTATCGACCAACAAAAATTTACACGAGTGGTATCCAAAACTTAAATTATTTATTTGATACTAAAAACAACATCCGTAAAATGACTAACAGTCAGGTGAGCAATTTAACGCAAACTTTTACTTATGATAATGAAAGTCGACTTAATAGTGTTGTGAGTAATTCGGGTAATCATACTTATGGCTATGATAAAGTCGGTAATCGAAAAAATCATACCGCAAGTGGTTTAACGGAGAGTCTTACTTACAGTACGGCTAATAATCAATTAACCAAAGTAACGAGCAATGGTAGTCAAAATGTTGTTAGTTATAATGGCAACGGTCAGATTATCAGTAAGGGAGGCGCGACATTTTACTACAATAGTGAAAACAGGCTTTCCAGTCATGTTAAAAGTAGTGTGACAACAAGCTTTGTGTATAATGCTTTAGGACAAAGAGTTAGAAAATCAGGTGCTAACGGTACAACTCATTATCTTTATAATGAGCAAGGTCAACTGATTGCCGAACATAATTCATCAGGCACCGTGCAAAAAGAGTATATCTACCTCCATGGTCAAGTAGTTGCAATGATAAAAAGCAATACTCGTTATTATGTGCATAATGATCATATGGGTCGAGCGGAGCGAATAACCAATCAAAGTAAAGGAACGGTTTGGCGGGCGAATAATTATGCGTTTGATCGTTCAGTCGCTACTAACTCGATAGGCGATTATAATTTAGGGTTTCCCGGACAGTATTATGATAAGGAGATGGGAACTTATTATAATTATTTCAGGGATTATGATCCGAGTATTGGGCGGTATATTCAGAGTGATCCAATTGGGTTAGCTGGGGGGATCAATACTTATGGGTATGTTGGGGGGAATCCCTTAACTGGAATCGATTTTTTTGGGTTGGATACACTAATTATATTTGGGCAAGGCTATAGTGGAAATCCGCTCGGGCACTCCGCGCTAGCGTTTTCTGGAAGAGGCGTTTATAGCTACGGCACCCGGCATAACTTTGGTAGTGCTGTTACTGGTTATTTAGCTGAACAAGGAAGTTATAGAGGGCAAATAGTGATAACATTAAAGACGACTTCCGAGCAGGAGGCTAGAATGATTGCAGCGATGAATGGAGTTACGGGTTCTAAATACGATTTAACATCGAATAATTGCGCTACCACAAATGTGAATGCTCTTGCAAAGGCTGGAATAGGCTTTAGCCGGGCTTCTTCATCGGTGCTACCTCTATCTTTGAGAGATATAGGTTGGGCACAACCGGGAATGCAATCGACTTATATTCCTCAAGGTGGCTCAATTCCTTCATCATTTAGTCAATTCAATCCAAATCCCTTTTATTAATGGCGATAATTGATGAGTAATAATGGTAGATCTTTAAAAAAATATATTTTCTTATTGGCAATTCTATGTTTAATGGTATCCTATATCTTGTTTCTAGCTTTTGATAGCGATCTGAGTGACAAGAATGAGTGGTCTATTCTTCAAGGGGTTGAATTAAAATATAGAAAAAACTCTAGTGTTGACTTTCCTATTTTACTAGACACAGAGAGTCACGGATTAGTGTTATTGGGGGTTCCCTCTGCCTCAATGAATAGCCCCTATGCTTGGTTAATTTTGAATGCCGTAACTGTTGATGGAGGTTTATTTTTCCTTTCTAACGATAATAGTTTTTTGATCAGTTGTGATTATATTGATTCTATAAAACAAAAAGTTACTATAAACTCTCCGGTTCTATCATTTTTATACCAGAGTTGTTTATAAAAACCTCGGCAGCAAGTGTAGCCGTCCAAATTGGCATCGTAGTGCGCCACGAGGCGCTTATCCTGAATTCATATAATAAGTACAATTCCTCTAGTAAAAAAATAGGGTATGATTATTTTGCTAAAAATAAACCCAAACCAAAGGAATTGCACCATGAAACATTACCAACATTTGAATAAATGCAAATCGAAGGGGTCAGAGTGGTTGATATTCCATCGCCAGCTGGTGAACCAGTAAGAAAGACCACAAAGGTTTGCCCCCGACGGGTCTGCTTTCTTGTTTCACTTGAATACGAGTATTTTAAAGGTTCAAATTTTAATTGAAAACTTAGGACATTGTCTACTCAACTTGTGAGATATTGAGCATAACCTGACTGTCTGTTTTGGGTTTTGCGGTGATGAGAAAGTTACTAACGTTTTTTTACGGTGTATTAAAATCCGAAAAATCTTTTGATGAAAACTATCAGCCGTGATTTGATAGAACTGTAAATGAGCTTCGCGTTTTTGTTGAAAATAATGATAATTAAGGTTGTATTTTAAGACAGTATCTGACCCGTATTGACCTAATGCAATTAAATCTCTTTAATCAGGCTCAACGATCCATTAGCGGTTAAACGCGTTATGATAAAAGCTTTGGTGGATGAGTAACTGCCACCTTCAACGCTATTTTCTACGAAAAACAGTTGATCTTCGATCCCATCGGTATTGTAGTCACCTTTTGCCATGAGTGTTAATCGTTGAATACTTCCAGTGTCGTCGTAAAATGTTGCATTGTGGCTGCTCTTGGTTTCTACTTTTTTAATTTTGCTTGCTTCATTCCAACTAGCAGCGGATTTAGCTTTGGCTATTTGCTTGTTTGAAATTTGTAGTGAGAAACTGGCGGGTACCATGCTAGCAAATTCTTTATTGAGTTTTACTTCTTTCATAAATGACTGGCTATAAGGCTTAAATTTTCCTATTTGCTGCCACATTGAACAGATAGTAGATTGCGCATTAACAAAAGCATAATCGGCGTCACTAATTGCTTTAAATCCTTCTTTAAGATGAATTTGCAACTGAGCGCAGCTCGATACTTCCTTAGCACCTAAAGATTTATGCCCAAGCTCTGTGGGATAATCCCAAATTTTCTCATTCATTGCGATAAAATTGTCGGCTGAGCTAAGAGCTTGTGGTTCGTCGAAAAATGCGTCCGACTGATTGTTTTCATTAAAGTAAGGCTTATTATCAATTTTTTTGGCATTGCATCCCGAACTTAAAAATACAGTGATGAATAAAGTTAAAACTTTTATCGGCTTTGTGTTATCCATTGGCTTTACTCAACAAGTTTTTAACGTATAAATTTCTCTCAGCAGAGATACCATTGCGATTGCTTTCCGAGGCAGCGTTTTTATAGTCACCCGCTTTGATATACCGGTTGAACTTAGGGTATTTGTTCTTAAGTTTTGGCATACCCAAATTAAAGATCATATCAAACAGAGCCAATTTCACATTGTCGGGGTGAGCATTAAATTCAGTAGTACCGTATATTTTCTTTAGTTCATTTTCAAAACTAGCAATGTGTTTATTGGTCAATTGCTTGATGGTGCTATCTGAAATTTTAAGTTTCGTGTATTTCTTAAATCTGCGATGCGAATAGGCATTGCCAAAAGGCTTAGACTTAATAAGTATATATTCATCTTCAATTTGCTTTTTGGTGGCTGCTGTACCGGAGGTCGCATTTACAAAAGCAACCTTTTTAGCTTCTTCCACCGATGAAATCATATGTCCGATACCGACAGTAACGTAGCCTTTGGTATCTAAATACATGTGGTTAACTTGACCTTCATACTGCTTGAGTTTAGCTCTTAAGGTTGTTTTTAGGGACTCTGAGATCGGCGTCTGTACTTTCGGTTTTAACGCCATGAGTTTTTGATTGATGCTTTTATGGCTTTTCCCGTTAACGTCAATTTTTCCATCAGGAGTAAATAAGCCAACAATTTTCTTTTGGTATAGAGCAATCGCTTTAACAGTTTTAGAATTTTCTGGTCTAAAGCCTAACTTACCATCAACAACTAATGTTTTAGTAGGTTTTATCAGGTGGATTAGCTTATTTAAAGTGGTTTGAACGACTTTTATGTCAGCAGGACTATTTTTCCCATCATTTCCAACTGAATGAAGTATACGTAAGTTGTTCATTTATATATTATTCCCCGAATTATATCGACAATATTATTTAACACTAAAGATTAATCCCTGAGATTAAAAGATATTTGTCATTGTATTGTACTAATGTCTCATTAAGCAAATCAACCAAGGCGATGGATTATACAAACTTTTTATGACAAGCCTGATAGAGTCCACCGGTTAATTCAAACTGAAAAAACAAAGAGAGCCCTTTGCACTGTGTCCTGAGTTCAAAGTGAGAACTGTGTCACAAAATACCATGTTCTCAAAACCACATCACAAATAAATATTGTAGTATTCATACAGCTTTAAATAATGCTATCAAATTTCTTAGCACTTTTTATGTGACTTGGTTATAGTCAGTTGGTCGGATACCGACTTTCTATTAATCAATTACATACAGAGGTGACTTATGTTAGCGGAAATTTATTTGATGTTTTGTTTATTATTTGGTGGGACAACATGCACGGTTGATGTTGTTGAAACTCAAGCCGAGGATACGGTTGTGGTGAATGGATTAGGTAATTGTCCAGGAGGCACTTGCAAAGAGAACTAAAATGCTTGAATTATTGGTTGAAGCTATACAAACTAATGCGAACAAGATATGGATTGGTTTTTGTGTTGTGGCTTTAACCTTCGGTTTTGCATTATGTGCCGGTAATATTAGGCGGCAATTGTTGATTGGTGTCTTGATAGTATTTTGGGGAACCAGCATGAGTTACTACGATGTGTTTTACGTGTCAGATTTTGCAACTTATGCTTGGTTTCCGTATTGGGTAGCATTGGAAGGTATATTGCTGTTAACAGTGGTTTATGCAAAACCAATATCCGACTATATTGCCCATAAACTACATTTAAAATCGACACAGGTAACTGCACAAGAGCTACGTCAGGAGTCAATTATTATAGTGTTAAGTTTGCTCTCTATTTTTACCGATGTGGGGCAGTTAGGTTCTGCTCTTGCTGGTTATGGAAGAATTACGGGTGAATATTACAACCATTTTAACCGGTTGGCTTTTAGTTTGGTTGTTTTAGCACTTGTTGCACCAGGAAAATCAGGGCTTAAAGCTCTAGTGGATGCGTTAAATGAAAAAATTACTGATTTGGTTACTAACAGGAATAATAGTAACCGGCATATCGATACTCTCTAGATCCAATGCTGAGTCCTGGGTTGCAATTTGGATGATCGTCTTAGCCATCGGTTTTGCATTATGTGCTGGTAATATTCGGCGGCAGTTGTTGATTGGTGTCGTAATCGTTTTGTGGGGAACCACTTATACTTATTACGATGCTTTTTATGTTATGCCCATTGCTACCTACACTTGGTTTCCCTATTGGGTGATGATGGAAGGAGCCTTATTGTTAACCGCTGTGTATGCCGAGCCGATCTCAAATTACATAGCGGATAAGTTTAAACTAAAACGAACTCAAGTAACCGCACAAGAGTTACGACAAGAATCAATTATTATAGTGTTAAGTTTGCTCTCTATTTTTACCGATGTGGGGCAGTTAGGTTCTGCTCTTGCTGGTTATGGAAGAATTACCGGTGAATATTACGACCATTTTAATCGGTTGGCTTTTGGTTTGGTTGTTTTAGCACTTATTACACCAGGAAAATCAGGGCTTAAGGCTCTAGTGGATGCGTTAAATGAAAAAATTACTGATTTGGTTACTAATAGGAATAATAGTAACCGGCATATCAATACTCTTTAAATCGAATATTACTATATTATTGTCAATGGCTCTGCTGTTGATGATCCCTTTTACCGTGATCACGTTTAAAGCGGTTAAGTCAAAAAATGAAGCCGCGGGTGAGCTTGAAAAAAAGCCAGAGCTTGCGTCATCAATCTATGCGGTTAATGGCGATCTTGATGATGCAGCCTTTGAATACCGTAGAAAACGGCAAGAAAGTATGCGCAGTGAAGCAAGTCAACTGCAAGCCGAACTCGGCAGAATTAAAAACGAAACAGAGTCTTGGCGACGGGTTGAAAAAATGGCCTTTTGGAAGCTCAAGTGTGAGGTTCATTTTAGTTTGTATGAGGATTTATATGCGGGTATGGATGAGTTTGCCAGTGGCATTCAATTGACACCTAAACTAGTCGAAGCATTGACTGAGCCATGTTTGGACTGAGTTTGTCTGCCATTAAGCCTTCTTTTTCTGCGTAGGTATACAGTTCTACCACGAGTTTACGCCGTTTTTCTAAATTGACCTCTGCACCTTCCTCGATGATGGTGTCATCTACCATTTGAATAATTTTGTTTAGCAGCTCGGCTGAATTAGTGTATTGCTGATAGAGGATTTCTGACAGTTCTGCACGTGTGGCTTGCCGGGTGTCTTTTAAAGTGTCTTTACCAAACAGGTGGTAAGTGCCGGCAAAGCCTGTGGCTATTAAATGTAGCTTGAAGGCATCCATTCTTTTAAGTAATACCCTATGTTTACTGAGCCTGCTAACCGTTTCATGATTGGTGGGTCCACAGATCAAGTGAATGCTGGTGTAGGCAAATTCCTCGACTGTTCCTTTATTTTCAACCACTGGTTTTGACAAGATGATGACGGGGTATTGCCTTCCCTTAAGATCAACATGGTATGTGACCAGGTGGATAGTTTTATAGTTATCGTCTAAGGATTGGAAAAGCTCTTTATTAGTTTCAGTGGCGTCATTGGTGCGGCTTACCAGGAACGGCTTAGGGGATGAACCCCATAAAGCATCCATTGATACGTTTTCAGCTTTGACCAATTTTGTTAGGTGTTTGTCTGCCGGATACTTACCTTGCCTAAAAAATTCAGAGATAACGGTTTTAGGAATACCTAGAGAAGTTCCCCAAATAGTCTGCTTTCTATCATCTAAAATAAGACTTAAAGTTCTTTTTAACGAACCATTCATAAATAACTCTTGCAAAGATCGTTATAGCGATCTAGTATCAAATTGTGTCAGTTAAGGCGTTATTACGAACTAACGGTTAAATAATAACACTATTGTACCAATTTGTTGCACTGGTTGCGTATAAAAATGAAATCAGTGCGCAACTCTGAACCAGAGGCTAGAGAAAAGATACAGTGTTGAAGAAGGGTTCACTAAAGGTTGCGCAGGTCACGGCTTATTAGCGTAATGGCAATATTTACATTGAAGCAGATAAAAAAACATCAAGGAGATGATGAACAATGCCAGATAAGCAAGTGCGCAAATATATTATCGTGCCGAATGAATCGGTTGTGGTGATGCCGAAAGATGCCGAGATTTTAACTGTGAGTGTAAAGCGCAATCGTAGTCGTATTCGATTGCACGCGTTAGTCGATCCTGGTAATCCGCCCGAAAAGCGCGCTTTTGTAAGTGTGGTGAGTGGACAACCAATAGACAAAGAAAACTTACGCTTTATTAGCACGATTTATTTTAATGAATTAGTTATTCACTACTTTGAAGATTTAAACAAGACGGCGCAACTCAATGAAACCTGATGATCTTCCAGCACGAAAAGTCGCTTTTGTTTGGCTATATTTTCAAACAGGCAAACCAAAGCCAGGCATTTATTGTTTAGAGACATTTTTTGATAAAAACCAACGTGTGGTTTTTCCACAACGTTGGGAATACAGGATAACCATTTCATGCGAGAACAAATTAAAAACCAACCTAATATTTGGTGCTGCTTTTGCCAATGTTATTCCGTTAGCGATGCATCCCGCCTATGTGGATCATGCGGCGGGAACTACCAATTTTGTGAGATCTTCCCAATATTAATAAAAGGGGAAAAGATGATGATGAAAGAACGTTACGAAGTTGAAGTGACTACTACCCGGCGAATGATTGTGGAAGTTGATCCGGAAAAATTTAATAATGCTAAGGTCGCCAGAATGTTAACCGTTACGCCTAAAATTAAAGACTTGGTTGGGCATTTAACAGAAGTAGTCAAAATGTTTTGCGCTGGAAAGCAAGCAGGGATTTTTGGACTTTATGGTTTGGTGCGGGTCAATGGTGATGCTGGTGGTCGGGCGATGCATCATTTGGATGAAGGTTCTGGGATTAATATTTTACCGATTAGTGATAACTGCGCTACGCCAGTTGTAAGGGTGGAGCCAATTAAGTGGAACAAAACAAAGTGGAACAAAACAAAGTGTTCTCGTGATTCAACTAAGTTTAATTTAGTTCAATAGAGCGGTAGTCAACAGTTGCCTGATTAATTTAGGTTTAACAACAAAGCTTTGATCTTTTCGCCATGACTGGTTGATTTTTTGCTGATAACTAGGTGATCTATCTCGCAGCCATTCTGTATATCCAACCAATTTAGCCGTAAATCGCTTGCTGATCGTAGAGATTGACCAATTAGTCAAATCATGATAATTTGGCTTCCTTCGAGTCTAACGCTAGTTGGTGTTGGCTAGTCAAACGCAGTTATGAGCCAAGTTTTCACCTTAACAAAACTCTAAATCATATTGCCATTCTTACAATAATATTAATAACGCTAATAATAATAATATCAATAACTTTTAAGTAGGTCTTTTTATGAGTGTGATTGGAATGATCGTCTTGATAGCGATTGCTGTCTTATTTTCGAGTAACCGTAAAGCCATTAATCTAAGAACTGTTGGGGCGGCTTTTGCCATTCAGGCGGCATTTGCTGCACTGGTTTTGTATGTGCCAGCAGGTCAAGATGCATTAGCTTCTGTCTCTGCCGGAGTTCAATCAATTATTAGTTATGCAGATGCAGGTATTAACTTTTTATTCGGTGATTTGGGAAGGAAAAAGCTGGGATTTATTTTTGCTTTTAATGTCTTGCCCGTTTTGGTGTTTTTCTCAGCGTTTGTTTCGGTTCTTTATTATTTAGGGATTATGCAAAAAATCGTCAATGTCATTGGTCGGTTTTTTAAATGGGTCATGGGAACGGGTCATGCTGAATCACTGTCAGCAACAGCTAATATTTTTGTGAGCCAAACCGAAGCGCCGTTAATTATTCGCCCCTATATTCTTGGAATGACTAAGTCGGAACTTTTTGCGGTGATGGTAGGCGGTATGGCGTCAATCGCCGGGTCACTTTTAGTGGGGTATTCCAATATGGGCGTGGAATTAAAATACTTGATTGCGTCTAGTTTTATGGCTGCTCCTGGTGGTTTATTAATGGCAAAACTAATGATGCCTGAAACAGAAACTCCCAAAACGGTGGATGAACATACTGACTTTGACGATCATGAAAAGCCTGCAAATGTGATTGATGCAGCTGCAACCGGTGCTGTCAGTGGAATGAAATTGGCGGTGAATATTGGCGCAATGTTAATCGCTTTTATCGCATTAATCGCACTTATCAACGGTAGTATTGGTGGTCTTAGTACCATGGTAGGTTTACCAGAAATTACCTTGCAACAAATACTCGGCTATATTTTCGCACCTGTTGCTTACTTATTAGGAATTCCTTGGAGTGAAACGGTTACAGTTGGTAGTTTGATTGGTCAAAAATTGATACTTAACGAATTTGTTGCCTACGTTGATTTTGTGAGTTTAAAAGACACTTTGTTGCCGCACTCTCAAGTCGTAGTGACATTTGCATTATGCGGTTTTGCTAATTTTTCATCGATTGCTATTTTACTTGGTGGGCTAGGTAGTATCGCTCCTACAAGGCGTGGAGATATAGCTCGAATGGGATTAAAAGCGGTACTGGCGGCAACACTTGCCAATCTTATGAGTGCCGCATTGGCGAGTTTTTTCGTTTGATGAAAGAGCCTGTTATTAATGAGTTGTTATTGAATTTCCCGATCAAAGTTCGTGATGATATTGGTTCGATTAGCTCAAATGCTGGAGTATTAAAAGCGGAGCAGTGTGTTCGCATTTGTCAGCAACTTTCACTCGATCTTGATAATCTAATGACTCAACTGCTGCCGATTGCCGCTAGTTTTTCTAACCCGACAATTTCTGATTATCGTGTTGGAGCCGTTGCACGAGGCGTTGCGAAAGATAGCAGCGGCATGCCAAATCTTTACCTAGGTGCAAATTTTGAATTTTCAGGACAAGCTCTTTGTTACAGCGTTCACGCTGAACAATCAGCACTTTCTAACGCATGGCTAAATGGAGAACCTAGACTGGAAGCAATTGCGGTTACTGCTCCGCCTTGCGGTCATTGTCGGCAATTTTTATATGAAATGACTGGTGACCGAACCTTCCCGATTATACTTCCATCAGTCTCCGCTGATAAAACGGCTAAACCAGTTGATTTATCAGATCTGTTACCGTCCGCATTTGGTCCGTTAGATTTAGGCAGTGATAGACTTTTGATGGAAGCGAGTTTTGGCTCCAATGGTTTATCCTTGTTAGATAATAATGATGAGTTAATCAACGGAGCTTTGCAGGCGGCGGATCTTTCGTACGCTCCGTATACGTCAAATTTTGCAGGGTGCGCAATTAAATTGTCTGATGGAAAAATTTTTACCGGTCGATACGCTGAAAACGCCGCGCATAACCCAAGTTTATCGCCATTTTCTTCTGCTTTTTCTAGCATGATGCTAGGCAGTGGTAGTGTTGATAATATCGAAATTGTACGGGTCGTGTTAGTCGAAAACCCAACTAAATCGAGCCAGAAAAACGTTTGTCAGGATCAACTCTTAGCCTGTAGACAAGCTGTCGAATTAGAATACGTTACAGCATCAATGAAATACCAATAATTGGTTATTTGACGTGACAATGAAAGATCAAAAAGAAATGGTTCGAGAGGTCAACGAAACTAAAATTATTGATGCTGCTGAACAAGTGTTTGCACGTTTTGGATTTAACGGCGCGACAATGGATAAGATCTCAAAACAAGTAGGGCTTCCTAAGGCCAATATCCATTATTATTTTAAAACTAAATCGTTACTGTATCGTGTTGTGCTTGAGAGAATTTTGCAAGAGTGGATGGTTGCCGCACAGGTTTTTGATAAGCACAAAGAGCCGCGAGTTGCTGTGACTAAGTATGTAGAATCTAAAATGCGATTTTCGAGACTTCGACCTTATGCATCAAAAGTTTGGGCAAATGAAGTGATGCATGGCGCTTCTGTGGTAGGAGAGTTTTTGGAAACAACGCTTAAAACATGGCTTGAAGATCGGATAAAAGTGGTCAATAAATGGATTGAGTTAGGAAAAATAAACCCTGTTGATCCAAATGCGTTTTTTTATATGATTTGGTCGATGACTCAACATTATGCCGATTTTGAGCGTCAATTGACTATATTGAATGATGGTCATCAATTCACAGATGAAGAATATCAGCTACAGACTGATCAAGTGATTAAGTTGATTTTGAACAGCGTGGGTTTGAGGTTAACTTAGATTACAATAAGTTTTAATAGCAGGATTAAATGAATGTTCGATTAGTAACGCCGGAAGATATAAAGCTTCCATCTCGATAAAAACAGAGCTATTTAACCGAGCAAATCCGAGCTCTTTCCAATTGTCATCAAGCTGGCATAAAAGATGTAACATCTTGGTTATTTAAAGCTTTTCAGATGGTTTCAGGGAGAGTACTATCGTTTTGCCGGGTTAAATGGAATTTCCTCAGCGTTGGCAAATTGAGTTACAATGCTGCTTACGTTCACGTAAATTAACCGTGATCTATTTTTAGAACGCGTTTTTAAAGAATTTGGGCGCTATAGAAAGATGAAATTGTTACAGCCAAATAACAGTACAAAAGGAATAATTTAATATTACAGAAATATATTTTTAGAACGGTGTAATTAAAACAGATGTAATGTGGATTTCAACAACTTAAAGTCCATCCTAATTAACAGGTTTATACATTTATTCGGAGAAAAATATGGGGAAGTTAACTAAATATGCATTCTTTTTTGTCTGCGGGCTTTTAGCCAGTAGCCAAATATTCGCCGCCGGTACCTCTTCTAGTTTGAGGGGAGTATTAGTCAACTCACAGGGTTCACCAATTTCAGGTGAAATAGTTGAGGTTATTCATAATCCAACGGGACGCACTAAAACACTAACAACAACACCTAATGGTGTTTTTCAAATTAGTGGTTTAAATGTTGGTGGTCCATACACAGTCAAGCTTTTGGGTAGCTCTCAATACAAAGCTGATGCAATAACTAATCTTTTCCTTCAGTTAGACCGAACGGAAAGCGTTCGTTTAACCGCGAATCGAGGCGTTGCTCAAGGCGACACAGTGACCATCGTTGGTACTCGTACATTGGCGGGTTCTTTCAAAAAGGGTCCTAGCTATGAGTTCGGAGAATCGGACATATCAAATACTGCGGCTATTAGTCGTGATATTAAGTCTATTTTAAAACGTGATTCTAAAGTTATTGTCGACTCAACTGTCAACGATGGACCTGCATTATCTATAGCTGGTGGAAACATTCGAAGTAATAGTTTGACTGTTGACGGCGTAAAGCAAAATGATGATTTCGGTCTGAACAAGAATGGTTATCCTGGTCGTCGTACACCGATTTCACTCGATGCAATAGAGCAACTCGAAGTCAATATAGCGCCTTATGATGTGACTTATGGTGATTTCCAAGGCGGTAACGTCAATATCGTTACTAAGTCGGGTACTAACGAATGGCATGGTTCTGCGTTTTATTTTCGTTCTGATGAAAGCTTTATCGGTGATGACAGTCGTGGCGAAGATCTTAATATAGGCGATTTCCAAGAAGATACTTATGGATTTACGGTTGGTGGACCAATCATAAAAGACAAACTATTTGTTTTCGCGTCTTATGAGAAATTTGATTCAACCTCGCCTTACCAATTTACATTAGATAATCAAAATGGAACTATAGAAGCCAACGAACGAATAGGAATTACTCAGGCGGATTTTGATGAAATTTCTCAAATTGCTCGTGATGTTTGGAATTATGATATTGGTGGGTACGATGTGCCAAAAGAAGAAACGGATGAAAAACTCTTGTTAAAGTTTGATTGGTATATTGATGAAGCTCATCGAGCTTCTTTGACGTATCAAGATAATGAAGGGAACACGGTTCGCGATTTTTGGGGAGAAACGTTTCCTAATGCACCTTGGACAACAGCTGAGTCAAACCGTTACAACCAAGCAGAAACGCTAGAAGTTTTTAGTTTACAAGTGTTCTCAGATTGGTCGGATGCGTTTTCTACTGAAATAAAAATTTCTAATAAAGAAGTTAAAACTTCTCAAGATCCTTTGTTAGGTGCAAATTTTGAACAAATGTTAATAACAACTCGTAACGGAGGTCAACTCTATATTGGACCGGATCAGTTTCGCCACGCTAATAAACTGTCGAATGAGCGTTTCGGATTTAAATTTAAAGGTGATTATTATATAAACGACGAACATAAGTTAACCTTTGGTTGGGAACATGAGCAAATAGATATTTATAATTTATTTGTCTTTGGATCGCTTGGATTTGTGAATTACGCATCTGTTGATGATTTTGCAAACGATAATCCTGATGGTCTTCATATCTATCAGAATGCTTTGAGTGGAAATCCGTTAGATGCCGTTGATGAATTTCAATATGATGTCGATACCTTTTACGTTCAAGACGAGTGGAGCGTTTCAGAGGATTTGACTATTAGTTATGGTCTTCGTTATAGCACTTATTCAAATGACGATAAACCGACGCTTAACGAGAATTTTGTTGCTCGTCATGGTTATAGTAATCAAGAAAACTATGATGGGTTGGATCTATTAGAACCACGAGCAGGGTTTACGTACACCGTAAATGATGACACAGTTGTGCGCGGTGGTTTTGGTTTGTTCGGTGGTGCTGGACCAAATGTATGGTTGTCAAACTCCTATGGTAATGACGGTAAGCGAAAAGTATTCACTGGCTGTTTATCTTTTGGCTGTATTAACCCTGCGGATTTTAGTTTGTCGCTTACACTGGCAGAAAGCCTTGCGGCTGGTGGTTTCAACGGGTTGCCTGCTAACGGTGATACGAATGCAATAGCACCAGATTTTGAACTTCCAAGTACATGGAAGCTAAACCTCGGTATCGATCGTCGACAAGACTTAGGTTTCTTAGGTAATGAGTGGATTTTGAGCACTGAAATCATAGTATCTGAAGTGAAAGATGCGGCTAAATATCGCGAATTAAATTTTGCCAATGCTGGTACTGCTCCTGACGGACGTCCTATTTATGACAATGTGGCTCCATTTGATTTGCAGTTAGAAAACACCAGCAAAGGCGGTGGTTTTGTTTGGAGTGCAAGCGCTGCTAAAAAGTTTAAAACCGACGGTTACGGTACTTTCAATTTCGATTTCGGTTACACATTTCAAGATCTAACCGAAGTGAATCCCGGCAACGCGTTTATAGCGTTTGAAGGATATGCTATGCCTGCTAATTCCGATTTCCAAAACGATCAAGAGTTTAATTCTGAGTTTGAAGTCAAGCATAATATAGTGAGTAATATTACCTGGAGTAATGTACTTTTTGGTGATAATTTAACCACTATTTCACTTGCCTATTCAGGACGCACTGGTCGACATTTCAGTCACACCATGAGAACTGACGGGGCATTAGGTGGTTTCACTGCGGCCGGTTTTGCTGACTGGGATGCATTTAGTTCTCAGTCGCTTTATATTCCTACTGGCTCATCTGATCCATTGGTTAGTTTTGCAAGTGGATTTGATACAGTTGCGTTTTTTGATTATCTAGAGTCAGCGGGTTGTGCCGGTGGCGCTGGAACAATTTCTAAACGTCACTCGTGCGAAAGTAGTTGGACTAATCGATATGATTTGCGATTCTTGCAAGAAATAAAGTTTGGTAACGATCAAGTGTTAGAAGTGATTTTTGATATCGAAAACTTCGCTAACCTTATCAATGACGATTGGGGAAGAGTTCAAGGGTACGTACAGCCATTTAATGCTCCAATTGTTAATGCAGAAATTGTTGGTGGTCAATATGTATACAGTAACTTTACCCGCCCACAACAAACGGTAGCCAAAGTACCTTCGGTTTGGAAAATGCAGTTAGGTGTGCGTTACAGATTTTAAGATTTAGTTAGCTAAATTTATTTAACGATGGTTTTTACACTAAGCCAGATGATGCAAACAAACGAATATCAGTTTGCATCATCTGGCTTCTTTTATTTTGTTTATAGATATTTTTCCGATGGCACTTCATACTGTTTTTTAAGATGGTGTGTTATTGTTCGAATTCAGAATACGATAGAAAATAACTTATTTAACGGGACAGAAATGTATGAAAAATTTTAATCTGATTTCTAGAGTGGCTTTCATTAAATTGGTTTTGGTTTTTGCCGTTTTTTTAGGGCTGTCTGCTTGCAACAAGCAAACTGAGTCAACGGGGGATTCAAAACCAATCGAAGTGAAAGTGGTAGTCGTCACTATGTTCGAAATCGGTGAAGACACGGGTGATGCGCCGGGAGAATTTCAAACATGGAAAGAAAGGCAGGGCTTAAACAAGCGTTTTGCTTTTCCGCAATCTCACCATGACATTTACATGAATGAAGAAACTGGCGTTCTGGGAATTGTAACCGGTATGGGAACTTCAAGATCATCTTCTGCGGTAATGGCATTAGGTTTAGATCCAAGATTCGATTTCAGTAAAGCTTACTGGTTAGTGGCAGGTATTTCTGGCGGCGACCCTACCGATGTGTCTCTTGGTTCGGCAGTGTGGGCGGAATATTTAGTCGATGGCGATTATGCTCATGAAATTGATGCTAGAGAGATGCCAAAAGATTGGTCAACAGGTTACTTCGCACTTTTTTCAAAAGGTCCTTATGATCCCAATAGACCGCAAGCACAAAGTGAAGTTTTTAGGTTAAATCCTCAATTGGCAGAGTGGGCATATCAATTAACTAAGGACGTTGAATTACAAAATCCACCAGAGTTGAAAGCGGCTCGCGATCAGTACCAAGGTTACCCCAAAGCATTAATGCCACCAATGATTATCAAAGGCGATCACATCGCCAGCATGACTTTTTGGCACGGAAAATTACTGAATGACTGGGCGAATGATTGGGTTAAATACTGGAGCGACGGCAAAGGTGAATTTGTTACCTCCGCAATGGAAGATACCGGCAGCTATCAATCATTGGCTTACTTAACCAAAGCAGGTAAAGCGGATGTGGATCGTTTTATGGTTTTGCGCACGGTTAGCAATTACACCATGCAGCCACCAGGTGTTACTGCTGCTGAAAATCTAATTAAGGATGGAGAAGACTATGCGGGAATGGGTGTTGCGCTTGAGTCCGCTTATCGGGTTGGAAGTATAGTTGTTGATACGATTGTTAAGGATTGGGATGTTTATAAGGATAAAGTTCCTCAGGGATAAAACAGCCCCGATTATTGCTTTTTAAACGCGAATATTTGAACAACCATCAATGAATGCCGCTAACAAATGAAAATAATTCACACATCTGATTGGCATTTAGGTCAGCACTTTATGGGTAAGAGCCGACAGTCGGAACATCAGCAATTTTTATCCTGGCTAATCGACACCGCCATCGCGCAAAAGGTCGATGCCATTATTGTCGCTGGTGATATTTTCGATACTGGCTCACCGCCTAGTTATGCACGAGAGTTATACAACCAATTTATTGTTAACTTACAACCTACCGGAATTCATATCATTATTTTAGGTGGTAACCATGATTCTGTCGCAACTCTTGGAGAATCAAAACAACTGCTCGCGTGTTTAAACACTCACGTTATTCCCGGCGCGTTGTCAGAGATTAACGATCAAGTAATTACCCTGCGTAATGCTATCAATGAACCTCAGGTTATCATTTGCGCTATTCCTTACCTGAGACCGCGTGACATCTTGCATAGCGTTGCCGGGCAAAGTGGCTCGGAAAAACAACAGAGTTTGCAGCAGGCAATACAGGATCATTATCATCGTATTTATGCATTGGCAGAAGCGCAACAATTAAGTATTGAGAAGGAGTCGGGTCATCTTGTGCCCATTATCGCGACGGGTCATTTAACCACTGTCAATGCAAAAAGCTCAGAATCAGTTAGGGATATCTATATTGGCAGTTTAGATGCGTTTCCGTCGTCAAAATTTCCTCCTGCGGATTACATTGCGTTAGGGCATATCCATCGTCCACAAGTTGTCGGAGATCTGCAGCATGTTCGTTATTGCGGTTCGCCGATCCCTTTAAGTTTTGATGAGTTGAATAATGATAAGACCATTTTGTTGGTAGAATTTAAAGAAGGTAAGTTCGTTGCGGCTGTTGCTGAAAAAGTCCCTCGTTTTCAACCGATGCATTTGATTAAGGGTGATCTGGAAACTATTGAAGCCGAAATAAAAACACTGGCTCAACTATACGAGTTATCTCAACCAGCATGGCTTGATATTGAAGTCAGTACTCAGGATTATCTAAATGATCTACAGCAGCGTATTCAGTCGATGGTTGAGGATTTACCGCTCGAAGTTTTAGTGTTACGCAGAGAGCGTAAACAGCGTATGCGAAGTCTTGATTCTGAAACCAAAGAAACCCTACACGAATTAACCCCTAAAGATGTTTTCGAAAGACGTTTGGTATCTGAAAATTGGGATAGCGATGAACTGCAGGATAAAAAGCAGCGGATCTCGAACGCGTTTGATCAAGTGGTTAATGATTTATTGAGTGAGGCTGAAAAATGAAAATTATCAGCCTACGTTTTAAAAATATCAACTCGCTCAAAGGTGAGTGGAAAATCGATTTCTCCCAAGAGCCTTTTGCCAGTAGTGGGTTATTTGCCATAACTGGCGCAACTGGCGCGGGGAAAACAACAATTCTGGATGCTATCTGCCTCGCCTTATACCACCGCACACCGCGTTTGAATGAATCATCACCTGCCGACAAGGTTATGACTCGGCATACGGGTGAGTGTTTAGCTGAAGTGGAGTTTGAGGTCAAAGACAAACGTTATCGAGCTTTTTGGGAAGTGCGCCGAGCAAGAGGCAAAACCGATGGTAAATTACAACCGCCAAAAGTAGAACTAGCCGAATTGAACTCAGCGATTGGCGATTCCAACCAAGAAAATACCCAAGCAGATGAACAGTCGATTGGTGATGTTGTTGGTGATAAGATCATTGCCGATAAAGTGAAAGATAAAGATACGCTGATTGCAAAAATTACTGGTTTAGACTTTGGACGTTTTACCAAGTCAATGTTGTTGGCTCAAGGTGGATTTGCTGCGTTCCTTAATGCTGACGCTGGTAAAAGAGCAGATCTTTTAGAGCAGATCACCGGCTCAGAAATTTACGGGAAAATATCAGAAAAAGTTTTTGATCGTTTTCGTCAAGAAGAAATGCAGCTTCAGTTATTACAACAGAAAACTAAAAGTGTTGACTGTCTTGAACCAGAAGTCATTGACGAGCGGAAAGGCAAACAAAAACAGCTAGAAAGTGAAATCAAAAACTTCAGGAGTCAGTTAGCAGCACATCAAAAAGCAATTGAATTTTTATCAAAGCTAAATACAGCGCAAGAACAATTGACCGTAGCTAAATCTAATACTGATACGACCAATCAGGCTTTTACTAAAAATAAAGAAGAACTCACTCGTTTAACCAACAGCGAACCAGCGAATAAACTGCGACCATTATTTGAAACCGCAGAAAAGGAAAAAACTGAATTAGATAGGCTGGTGGAATTTGCAGAAAAACTGACTGAAAATAAATCAGTCGTTGATATTGAGCTTGCGGATTTAAACCTGAAACAACAGGCACAGAAAAAATTGTTGGACAATATTGCCAGTGAAAACAAAGTGATTAACAGCCTCATTAGCAACAAAATCATTCCATTAGATGAACAATTAAAACAACTCAAAGCGCAACAGAAGGATCTAAAAAATGATGAAGGCTCAATCAGTAAACAACTGGATGATTTATCACAACAAAGTCAAACGCTGATTAGCCAGATTGAAAACGCAACGGATAAAAAGATAAAACTTGAGCAATATCTTAGTCAGAATGCCAGCCACCAAGATCTGCAATCATCTTTAGCTTTATGGCAATCAAAATTTGAAGATAGAGTTAACTATTTTAATAAGATTAAAGATATTGATAGTTCACTGATTCAACTTAAAGAAGAGTTTGAATCGTTAGAGCTGTCTCAAGTTAACAAGCAACAAGCCATTGGTGAAGCTGAAGTACTGCTTGCAATAAACACAAAAACTAATGAGGAATGTCAGACGGCTTTAAATAACGAGTTGAATGGAGCTAATCTGGAGTCGATCAAAGAGACTTACCAACAGAGACTCGATGAACAAAAATCGGTTTTGGAAGCGAAACATTTATTCGGTGATTATATTCAACATAATAAAAATCTGGTAGAGCAACAACAATTTCTAGAGAAAAAACAGGCAGAGCAAATAAACGCTCAATCTATTGTCGAAAATTTGAAAAAGGAATGTCAGCAACAACAAAAACTGATCGATGAAATTGAAAATACGGTAAAACTAGAACAACAGATCAGTAGTTTAAGTGAATATCGTGAAAAGCTTAAGCCAGATGATGAGTGTCCTTTATGTGGCTCAACTGAACATCCAGCGATTGAGTCTTATCAAAGCATTGACAGTTCAGCGAGCGAGCAGCGTCTGACCAAAGAAAAAAAATCTTTACGGGAGCTAACTGAGAAGGTTAAGTTTGCTAGTGCAAAACAAGTAGAAACTGAAACCCAGTGCCAATCATTATTGGACAGTTGTGCGAGTGTTCAAGAAAAAATAAATCAACAGACGGAAACCTGGTCGGATGTTACTAAACAATTCAATTGGAATGTTGAACTTGATTCAAAAAAGGTCGATTTTATCGAGCAACTTATAACCAAGGCTGAAACAGATAAAGATAATGCAGAGTTGAAAAATCGAAGTGCCGAGCAAGCAGAAAAAAACCTGCAATCATCGATATCTGCACTGACATCACAAACTCAAATTGTTCAGACTTTACAAAACGAACAAAAGTTGCTCAAGAGTCAAATTCTTCATCATCAAGACAAGAAGGAAGAACTACTAAAAGAGTCGATTGGAGTCAATCAATCACTGCAGGCTATTGAAAAGTCATTAACTCGGCAGTTGCAGAGCGATTATCAATTAGATTTACCGGATCTTAAAGATCAAAATCAGTGGTTAGATCTAAGGCAACAAGAAAGTAAACTTTATCAGCAAAATAAAATTTCGCTTGAAAACCATTCAGAAAAATTAAACCAACAACAAAATCAACAAAAAATATTATCACAACAAATTATTGATAAAAAAGAAGCAATAGAAAAAGTAACTAATCTGTTATCCAGTGTTAATAAAAAACTTGAACTGATAAGTAATGAGAGGTTTAGTTTATTCGCAGATAAAGATACTCAAGTAGAGAGTAAGCGTTTAGCAGACTTACAAGTCGCTAATGAAAAGGCGCTTTTGGATATAGATCAATCTTTAGCTGTGTTAAATAAGCGCTTTCTCACTTTACAAGTGCAGTTGACAGAAAATTCTGAGACTCAAAAAAACCAGCGACTGAAACAAGAAGCAGCACAGAAAGCATGGTTAAAAGCTCTGCAGGATAGTCCATTTGATCGAGAGGTAGATTTTAAAGCGGCACTATTAAACGAAGCCGAGCAGCAAGAACTCTATCAGTTAAAACAGCGTTTAGATTCACAAATTGTTAGAAGCAAAGCGCTTCAGCAACAGGCTCAAGAAACCTTTGATAATTTAAACAAATTGAAACAAACCCAAGCACGAGATGAACAGTCGACGGAGCAGTTACAACAATTCATTAATGATACTAACAACAGTATTACAGCGTCCTTAAAACTACTGGGTGAAATAGAACAGCAACTTAAAACTGATAATGAAAAACGTGAGCAACAAAAGGCGTTGTTAGTAGAGATAGAAGTACAACAACAAAAGTATGATGATTGGAATATGTTAAAAAGTCTGATCGGTTCGGCGGATGGTAAAAAGTTTAGAGTGTTCGCGCAGGGGCTGACTCTAGATTATTTAATTCATTTGGCTAATCAGCAGTTAGATCAGTTACATACTCGTTATCAGTTACAACGTAATAGTTCTGATAGTGGTCAGGGGGGAGCCTTAGATTTAGAAGTGGTTGATACCTGGCAGGCGGATGCAGTGCGGGACACTAAAACTTTGTCAGGTGGAGAGAGCTTTCTAGTTAGTTTGGCGTTGGCGTTGGCTTTGTCTGATTTAGTCAGTCATAAAACGAAAATTGATAGTTTGTTTTTGGATGAAGGTTTTGGGACTTTGGATCGGGAGACTTTAGATATTGCTTTGGATGCGCTGGATAATCTAAATGCGAGTGGCAAGATGATTGGGGTGATCAGTCATGTTGATGCGTTGAAAGAAAGAATACCAGTGCAGATTGAGATCAAGAGAATGAGTGGGCTTGGGGTTAGTCGACTGGATAAGAAATATTGCGTAATTTAGTTTTAGTGGGCAATTGATATGAGTAACGTGACAGGGAAAGACCAAATGCTTGAAAGCGGACTGTTAGTTTATTATTTTATCCCTAACAGGATCTGGTGCTAAACAATAATCTCATTTCACGATTTCATTCAATGTTTTTTCCATGTCAGATTGAGATGATGGCAAGATGGTACTGGGTATCAGTTTTGGCAGACACGCGGTTTGATTGTGATTGATTCACCTTTTGGTCTGGTTGCTTGTTTGCCTATGGGCATGGCGCAAGTTTCATCGGTAACGATTACTGCGGAAGAGGGTGTGACCTTGAGAAAAGGGGAAGAGTTGGGTTATTTTAAATTTGGCGGATCGGATTTTGTGATGTGTTTTGAGCGAAGTTCAAATGTGCAGATCACAATGCAGCCGGGTGTGCATGTGCAGCAGGGGACTTGTATTGGGAATGCTTATCCGTATTCTATGAAGGCATAGTGAGATGAGTAGGATTAAGTTGGTTTGTTTTTGAAGGATAAGAATGTATAAGAAGATATTATTAGTGTTGCCACTCGATAGTCTTTATGGGGTCGCTTCATTGGATTCATAGATGGGGTTGATGTGGCAAGGAAAGCGCTGACCCGATTTATGTGCATTTATGTTAGTTTGCAAGCAATTTGCGAGAAGGAAGCCATGACTGAAGAAATACTGGGATATTTAGACCACAACATTCTTGATTCAATTCGAAAAGGTGACCCTTTTGATATAAAAGCTCTACTTAGAAAAAAGAACATAACCCCAATTTATTCCCAAGAGAACTTGAAAGAAATAAAAAGGTCAGTAGGTTCTGAGGATATTTTTCTTAATGTATTAAATGGGTTGGGTTCAAAATATATACAACCTATTTACGAAAATCATCTTCCAACAGGCTCCGCCGAAATTACTGATGATAACATTTTTGAAATTTGGAAGCGGTTCATTGAAAATGAAGATCCGATGCCAGAATATGGCTATGGATTTAGTTCTATGCTGGAGAAGTTCTACGGTGGGAGGAGCGATGAAACCTTTTCAGAGATTTTTTTGAAAGGAAATGATGAGCTGAAAGTACTTCTTGATGATGCAATAAAGGATATTGAATTTGAGCAGGGTTTTACTGATGAGATGAGAGCAGCTGTTGAAATGATGCCAGATATACTAAACGAGCAATATCAGCAAATTAGCTCTGGTTTGGACAGTCAAGTGCAACCTATATTAAAACAATATGAGCAAGAGCCGGGACTGGGTGCGAAAGTACTAAAAAATATTAAACCACCAAAAGTTGTCGAAAAAGTGTTTGATGCAGTCGAGAAATCTATGGTTGGAGTAGAACTGGATATTGGTACATTTTTTGGTATCAGCTCTCTACCCCACGAGTCCAATCAGGAAAGAGAAAAGTTTATGTTCGAAAAAGTTAATGCAATTTATCATCAACTAAATTTCCTAGGTTATTACAGAGATAGTGACATGAAGAAGACTAGAGGTTTTGTAAGACATTTTAGCGACATGACTCACGCTGGTACTGCTTCATTTTGTCACTTGCTTTTATGCCGAGACACAGGGTTGGTTAAAAAAGCGGAAGCGGCGTATGAGTACCTTGGAGTTGGAACTATAATTTTGCATTTTCAAGATAAAAAACGCGGTAAGTTGGGCTAAATGATTTGTAGGTTGGCGGTGCAAGCCCCAACAACGATGTGGAAATTAAAATAATATTTCATTGGATGAATATATATTTAACAAATGTAATCGAAGGGGTCAATAATCGAAGGTAATCGAAGGTAATCGAAGGGGTCAATGTAAATTGATTTTTGTTTTTCCCTGAATTCAGGTAACAATGGCTTCCTTGTATCAAATAAATTTAAGTTAAATAAACTCAAAGGGTAATAACATGACAACTTATACAGCAATTAATCTCATTAAACGCCCTCAAGCCGGTCCAATCAGTGCTGAGCTATTTGAGGTGGTACAAACAGATTTACCTAAGGCAGGACCGGGAGAAATTTTAGTTAAAATTACTAGTGGCGAGTGGGCAAAGCTAATTAGGAAGATAGAAGATCGTTATTTTAATACCGAAAAAACCGATGGTTATATTCGCTTTAATACCTGTTCAAAACCGAACCTAGAAGGTTCCCATGGTGACCATTCAATTACCTTAAAGCAGGGCAGCGGTTCGGATGTTTTTGAAGAGTGGACTATTAGTGAGTCACAGGGTGGTAAAACAGATACGCTTTGGGGTTTCATTGGAAGATATTGTTGAAAAGAAGTTTCATGACGTATTGGATAGGGTGAAGTTGCCGCTGAATAAAAATTGGGGGCTGGGTGTGAGTGATTTCAGAAATCAAGCGCTCTGCCCCCCTTTGGTTTTGGTTATTAGTTGAATGTCAAACAAATAAAGGACAAATCAAGTATGAAGTGTTTTTGCGCTGTAATTTTCTTAGTTGCAATAGGTATACCTAACTCAATTAATGCAAAAAGCTTATATTTAGCTAAGACTAACAGTGAAATTAATTTTAGCTCCATCGATACGTCACCAGAAGGTTTTTCTGTTGGATATCAAGATGGGGACGAGTCATATGAATGGTATGTTGAATATCAAAGCTCAAAAGATAATCAAAAAAAGTTCGAATATGACGCTTTTTATGTAGGTACGAATTTTGATTTTAGTACTATTCAAAATGTTAGCTATGGTCTTAATATCGAAGTCGGTTTAGGAAGTGCAGACTTAAACACATCGAGTAATGAATTTGACTATTTAACATTGTCTTCAGGTGGATTTGCAGAATATAGACTTACTGAAGTAATTAGTTTTTTGCACTACTACAATATTCTCTTTATTTCGAATCAACTGCTAATACTGTTTGCAATGATGGAACCACTTCAGATAGCACTGGACGTGGAACTTGTTCGAGTCATGGCGGTATTTCATTTTTGAACGAAAAATTAGGTGATGGAGATGGAACAAAATTTAATATTGGAATACAGCTAAATTTTTAAATATTAATTCTGGAGTTTGTTGGGATAGGGTTTTTAATTCTACACTGGTTACTATAATGGTGATTTTAGACAGGTACTATATAGGCGTTGCCCTGAAGGATTTTATAGATAAGTAAATAAAGTTTTCATGTAAACTAAAATGAGGATGGCTAAAAAATGAACAAAGGTTGGATGATAAGAGCTGGTCGTGCAGGCAAATTCTTTGAAGAGTTTGAAGAAGGAAACTATGTTTCGATTGGTTGGAATACTTTGGGAACTTTGAATCAGTACTCTGATAAAGAATCAATTAAGACTGCTTACATTGAAACTTACGGCAATGAAAAGCCTAGTAGGACCGGTAATGCTGTTGCGATGATTAGAAAATTCAAAGATGAAATTAAAAAAAATGATTTGGTTATTTCTTATTCACCTGAGCAACGCGAATATATTATTGGTAGAGACCTCGGGCAATACGTTTATAAAGAAAACGCTGAAGATGAATATGCTCAAAGGAGGAAAGTATCGTGGATAGGAAAAATTGCGAGAGATAAGTTTTCTCAAAAATCTAAAAATACTCTTGGTTCAGTTTTAACACTGTTTTCATTGAACAGTGAAGTAGTTGAAGAGATTCTAGCAATATTGGAAGGTAAGGTACTTGTTAGTGAATCAATTGATGAAGTAGAGGGCGAATTTGAAATCTTGAGAGATCAAGCTGTATCACAAAGTCATGAGTTTATTAAAGATAAGATCCAAACATTGTTGCCTGAGGAGTTAGAGGAACTAACAGCTGCGGTATTAAGAGCCATGGGATACAAGGCGAAAGTTTCTCCTAAAGGACCTGACAGAGGAGTTGATGTTATCGCGTCACCCGATGGTCTTGGTTTGACTACTCCTAGAATAAAAGCAGAAGTGAAACATCGCAATGGCAGTATGGGCGCTCCCGTTATTCGAGGTTTTCTTGGCGCATTGCGAGATGGTGATTCTGGACTTTTTGTGAGTACTGGGGGGTTCACTAAAGAAGCAAGGTATGAGGCAGAAAGAGCGACAATTCCAGTTACTTTGATTGATATTGATGATTTGGCTGATTTAGTAGTCGTGCATTATGAAAATTTTGATTTGTCGGGTAGAGCGTTAATTCCTTTGGTCAGAATTTATTGGCCAGCTGAGTGACCTTTATGAAAAACCAAAATAAGACAGCCAGATCTTAAAACTCGGAATATTTCTAAAAGATGAAAGTCCGTTTATGTTCAATCATATTTTTCAAAAAAATCGAAGGGGTCAATGTAAATTGATTTTCGTTTTTCCCTGAATTCAGGTAACAATAGCTTCCTAGTATCAAATAAATTTAAATTAAGTAAACCCAAAGGGTAATAACATGACAACTTATACGGCAATTAATCTTATTAAACGTCCTCAAGCCGGTCCAATCAGTGCTGAGCTATTTGAGGTGGTGCAAAAAGATTTACCTAAGGTAGGACCGGGCGAAATTTTAGTTAAACAAACCCATATGTCATTAGATCCAGCAATGTACGGCTGGATGAGTCCAGACACAGAAAGCTATATTCCTCCAGTCGAGTTAGGTACGGTAATGCGCAGCTCAGGGATCGGTGAAGTGGTTGAAAGCAACCACCCAGACTATCAGGTTGGCGACCGCGTCATGGGTATTATGGGCTGGCAAGAGTATGCCTTGAGTAACGGAGACGGAATGAACAAGGTCGAAGCACCACTACCAGACGAAGCGATATTGTCGATATTTGCCTTACCCGGCTTAACAGCCACGCAAGGGCTTTTTAATGTCGGCAAGCCACAAAAAGGGGAAACAATCATTGTCACCGGTGCGGCCGGTTCAGTCGGTTCTTTGGTTGGTCAACTTGCCAAGGCAGATGGTTTAAACGTTATTGGCGTTGTTGGTACCGACGAAAAAGCAGACTGGATTGTCAACGAATTGGGATTTGATGGTGCCATCAATTACAAATCTGATAACTTAGACTCTCAACTGGCAGAGCTCGCTCCAAAGGGGATTGACTTGTACTTTGAAAACACCGGCGGTCCCATTCAAAACATGATATTTGAACGCATGAATGCGCATGGGCGGGTGGTAGTATGTGGCATGATTTCAGACTACGGTAAAGAAATACCTAGCCCTGGACCCAACTGGATACCTGTGATCAAGAAACGCCTGACAATACAAGGCTTCACCATGCCAGATCATTTTGCTGAAATACCCAGTTTGCTAGCCAAGCTAACGCCTTACGTTATGTCCGGTAAAATCAAACATCGCTCCCATATTCTTAACGGACTGGAATCTGCGATAGAAGGATTAAATCTATTCTTCACTGGCGAAAACAAAGGTAAGTTAATCGTTAAGCTCTAACAAGAGGCGTTTTTCAAGCTAGACATCTCTCAAAATGACGGTAAGACATTCACCATAGGGTGAATGTCTCCGACTAGATATGGCTGTTGTAAAATAGGGGGTGGAGTAGGGGGCGAAATAGGGGGTAGAGTCGATTAGTTGGAGTTGGAATAGCCCAACATATTATTCTTTAGGGTCTTGATCTGAATATCCAATTTTCCAATACTCATCCTCTTCAGCGTAATTTGAGTCTTCCTCATTTTCCCAGTCATAAATCTTACGTTTTGCTTTTGGGTCTTGTTCACGGAATAATATTGCGCTTAACACGCCACCAATAGCCCCAAAGAAATGTGCTTCAAATGAGACCTTTGGATCCCAAGGCAATATCCCCAGCAGTATGGAGCCGTACATAAAAACGGCGATGCACATCAACGCGATGGATACTTTATCTCGTCGGATAATCGAAGCAATAAACAAATAATAAAAAAGCCCAGTGGTTAAGCCGCTCGCACCTAAGTGATAACTAGGGCGACCAAATAGCCAAACGCCAGTGCCGGAAACCAGCCAAATAACAAGCAGGGTTTTCCATTTGGATTTTGGATAACCATAAGCCAGCAAGCCACCGAGCAACAACAAAGGCAAACTATTGGCCGCTAAATGGTTCCAGGATCCATGCAACAGTGGTGCGAAAATAACACCGAGAAGACCAGAAACTTCGCGTGGCTGGATTGTTAAAAAATGGATATCGGTCGCAAATAATTCTTCAGCGGATTTAATTACCCAAAGCAGCAGGGTGAAATAAAAAATAGGTTTGAAGCCATTAAGCCAGTGTGTGGTGTTGTCCATTCAATAAGTATTGGGACGAAATGGTAAAAACCCATATGTAGGGTCACAAATATGTAGTGACCATGAGTTGAGTGCCTGATATTGATTTCTCCTAATTCTGGCACTCTTATTTTTCTGATAGGAACAAAATATTTTGGTAAGGTTAAACCTAGGTTAATACTTTAACGACTTGAAACGTTTCAATATGAAACCCTAATTTAGAGAATAAAAAAACGCCTATGATACTGCTTATTACTTATGTTTTGGTTGCCATTATTTTCTCTTTTCTTTGTTCAATTGCGGAAGCTGTGTTGCTGAGTGTTACATCGGCTCATATTGCTGTATTGGAAAAAGAACAAAAGACAACCGGCACCATACTTAAAAATCTTAAGTCCGACATAAATAAACCACTTGCGGCGATTTTGAGTTTAAATACTATCGCTCATACCACTGGCGCGGTTGGTGCGGGCGCTCAAGCGGCGATTGTATTTGGCAACGCTTACGTTGGAGTGGCTTCAGCGGTGTTAACGCTATTAATACTTATCTTGTCAGAGATTATTCCCAAAACAGTCGGTGCGAGCTATTGGCGCGAACTGGCTCCGGCGACTGCTATTGGTTTAAAGTTTCTTGTCTGGTTACTTTATCCCTTTGTCTGGATATCAGAAAAGATTACCAGGGGAATGGTTCGTGAAAACACTTTAACGGGGTTCAGTCGGGATGAGTTTTCAGCTATGGCTGAACTCAGTGCGAGAGAAGGGCAAATAGCAGATGATGAATCCATTATTCTAAAAAATCTGTTACTGTTACGAGAAACCAGCATACAAAGCGTAATGACCCCCAGAACAGTGGTTTTTTGTTTGTCGGATAACTTGCTGGTAGAAGAGTTTTTTCATAAATATGACCAAACTTCTTTTTCGCGGATTTTAATACATAGTGGAGATCATGAAAACATCAATGGTTTTGTCATACGCCGTGATCTATTACTGGCTCAAGCGCGCGGTAATTTCAAAAGTAAACTAAAAAATTATCGTCGTGATATTGCTGCATTGCTCAACACGGTCTCTTTGTCACATGCGTTTAGTGAAATGTTACGTCAGCGAGCACACATCATGTTGGTTGTTGACGAGTACGGCACGGTAAAAGGCATTATCACCATGGAAGATTTGTTCGAAACATTACTCGGGCTAGAAATAATAGATGAATACGATAAAACCGAAGATATGCAGCAACTGGCAAGAAAAAACTGGCAGAAAAAAGCGAGAAAGAAAGGCTTTAATATAGACCGATAAATAGGGCAGGACTAAATTCAAGTATCATGGGGATAGGTGTTTCCCATATCGTTTATAAAAAAGCCGTAACCAAAAAGGCGTGAATAACGTTGTATAGGCAATAACAATCACGATGGTCGCGTAAATTTCATTATTTAATAATCCTGTCACTCTGCCAAGTTCTGCAAAAACTAAACCGACTTCACCTCTGGGTACCATTGCCATACCGATAACAACTTTACTAGCCAATTTTTCTTTGATTAGCAAAGCCCCACCAATTTTAGCAAGAGTTGCAATAGCAGTAAGCGATAAAGAAAAATACCAGAAAAAGTGAGAACCCCAATCCACTTTGCTCAGATCAAGAGACAAGCCAACGGAAACAAAGAAAATTGGTGTAAATAATTGTATGATTGGCTTCATTTGTTCATGAATATGGTTCGAAAAGTCTTGGTCGGCACGTAAGGCGATACCAAATGGAATAAAAAATCGTCGAGATAAAGCAAGCCCTGTCGCAAATCCACCGAGCAATTCAGGAATGCCGATTACGTGGGATAGCCAGGCTAAAAAAAGAACCAAAGAAACGATCGAAGTAGGTATAATACCGGGGAGCATGCTGATCGGCTCAAACCGCTTGATCAGATAGCTGATTGACTTTGCCAGCGTGGGTGCGATCAGGAAAAAAACGATCATAAAAAGTAAAATGCGTGATGCACCTGCATAATCAATTTTGTTGGTTAGTGAAAAATCATAAAGGATCGCCAGTAAGACAACTCCAAGAATATCATCAAGTACGGCGGCACCTAATATGATTTGACCTTCTCTACTATTATTTTGACCAAGATCCGATAATAAACGCATCGTTATACCAATACTGGTTGCTGTCATAGTTCCCGCGATCATTAAAGATGTCAGCATTTCCAGCTCGAACCAATAGTGGCTAAGTGCAAAGCAAAGAACGAAAGGTAGTATAAAACCTCCTAGCGCGACCACAACTGATTTAGAGCCTGAGTTAATGAGATCACCAATATCCGTTTCCAAACCGATTTGAAACAATAATAGAATAATGCCTATCTCAGCGAGGATCTGGATCAATCCATCCAGTTGAATAATCCCTAAAAGAGATGGTCCAAGAACAACGCCTGCGACCAACTCGCCCAACACGGAGGGCACTCGAAAGTAAGCCGCAACTTCACCAAATAGGTAACGGTGTCCGAGCAACAAGCGAAGGCGTCGATTATTTTTGACCGAATTCCACCCAGCAATGCGTGTGGTAATGCGTTCCACTCAAAGAGGCAAATTGAACTTCTTCTTGTTTGTTTATACTG